>Ga0193730_1000348_pt1 | contig 14219 bp, 12 predicted proteins | sample U1a1metaG_FD_144919 | JGI IMG/M metagenome (GOLD analysis project Ga0193730, IMG submission 144919) | Soil microbial communities from a riparian zone of the East river system, Colorado, United States - U1a1 | ecosystem: Environmental > Terrestrial > Soil > Riparian zone | place: USA: East River...
CACCTTGTCCCATCGAGCTTCGGGAACGCCGATCAGCCCTGGCTCTTGGTAAATCTGGACCCAACGACTCCAACCCAAGACGACGTATACGCTGCTTACGACGACTTCAGCGGCGGACCCGATATGCGGGTTGCGGTTTCCTTCGGTGTCAACCCACCTAACTTCACGGTTGACCACCAATCCGGAACTTCGACGGGTGGTGTTAACCCGGGTCACCGACTGGCCGTCGATCGACAAACTGGCTTTGTCTACAGTCTCTTTCAGAGGTGCGTAGCCAACTGCGGAGGAGACCCGAAGAACATCAACTACATGCTTAACCGATCCACGAATGGCGGAGCCACGTGGATTCTGAACGCGTTGCCGGGTGGGATCATCGTAGCGAACGCCGATAGTACACAGCCGCAACCTAAGTTCGGTACCGTTAACGCGCTTCTTGGTGGGGTGGACCACGCGACTGTGGATCCGACTACCGGGGACGTCTACTACGTTTACGGTAATCGTGATGCTGGCACTGGCAACAACCGCCTCGCCATCCGCCGAATCTTCGACAACGGAGGGGGCGGCGTGACTGTGGGACCACAAAACTTCGTGACGGGTCAAGTACAAGCCGCCATTCCGTCGGTCGCAGTCGCAGTAGCCACCAACCGAGTCAGCAGCGGGATAGTCGGTGTCTTCTACTACACTTTCGATGGCTTCTCGTCAGGCTTCCCGGTCTTCTCGGCCCATCTGGCACAGAGCAGCGATCAGGGTGTTACTTTCAGCGATCAGGTGCTGGAGACGTTCCTGTCCTCTGCTGCGGATAACGGTAATCCCAGACAGCGGGTGCTCGGAGACTATATGCAGATGAAGGCGGTGGGTAATTGCTTCTACGGAGCTTTCACGGGAAATGGCGTTCCCTTCGGTCGGCCTTTCTCGAACCACGACCCAATCTTCTTCAGAGCTTGCCCAGCATCTGGACCTAATCCAGCACCAAGGCCCCGTCCGACGCCTCCGCCGCGCCCGTAAACGCTTCGGTTGAGCGGCCACCAAACCACAGGGTGGTGAATGTGACTGTCAGTTACGAAGCTACGAGCAATTGTCCCTTGCCACCTAGCTTGTGCATCCTCACTGTCGACGTGGCGGCAACTCCTCGAGCGAGAGAGTGACGATAACGGTGCCTCACGACCGAGGCAGCAGGTGCGTCCATCCTGAGACTGAAAAGGCCCCTCTCCCGGGCGGGAGGACCAAGGAGCGCTAAACCCGCGGTTTCAGCGACGATCAGATCGAAAAAATTCTTCGGGAAAACTGGATGCGGATTTTCAAAGAAGTCCTCTAGCCGGCGCCTGGTCGGGGCGGAATAGAAATGGTGTAAGTAATCACTGCACAAATGATCACCATTCCGATCATGGCGACGATGAATATTACATCGGCGATTTTTTCCAGCCGATGCATTCGCCGCAAGCCCCGGGAGCGAAGCGCCCAGTACGAAAGCAGGCACGAAAGCAGGAACAGCAGTGCGTCTCCGGCGAGCAAGTCATCCGCCAGAGTGTCCGCACGTCCAAGTGTAATGACAACGCGGATCAATCCGATCACAGTCAAACAAACGCCGACCATGGCTGATGAAACGGTGAAGATGTGGATGCAAATATCATGCTCCAAGTGCGAGTTTGGGTCGCGCTGCCCGTTCGTTTCTCCTTCCATGGCGAGGAGTGTTTAGACTATCGGCAAAACCGACTGTTCAGACAATTACGGCTCTGATAGGAAAGCCAGGGAGGCACTGATCATCATCGCATTTGAAATTCCTTAACCTGACACGGCGCACGGAGATCGGCGCGAACTCGTACTATCTTGAGATTGGAGGACACCGACTGGTGCTCGATTGCGGAATGCATCCGAAGAACACCGGCGAGGATGCGCTGCCTAATTTCAAGGCAATCGCCGGCCGGGAGATCGAAGCGATTCTGATTTCGCACGCGCATCAAGATCACATCGGCACTTTGCCGGTGGTAATGCGGCGCTTTCCACGCGTGCGCGTTTTCATGACCGAGGCTACGGCTGAGGTTGGCAATGTGCTTTTGCACAACTCAGTGAACGTGATGACCCGGCAACGCGAGGAGATCGGGGAGATGTCGTACCCACTTTTCACACATCGTGAAACCGACAGAGCGTCAGGACGCTGGCGATGGTGTCCATTGCGTCAACGAATTTCCATTGCCGGGGAAAGGGCGTCTCAACGCGAAAAGGACGCGCTGACGTTCGAATTTTTCGAGGCCGGGCACGTGCTCGGCTCGGCTGGAATTCTGGTGCGCGCCGAAGGACAAACCGTGTTTTACAGCGGCGACGTTAATTTCGACGACCAAACAATCATGCAAGCGGCAATCTTCCCTGAAGAAAAAGTCGATGCGCTGATTATGGAATGCACCCGAGGCGATCACGCCAAGCCTGCGGGCTGGACACGACCCGGTGAAGAGCAGCGGTTCGCGCAAGCACTCGTGAACGCTTTCGACCGCGGGGCGTGCGTGCTCGTCCCAGTCTTCGCGTTAGGCAAGACGCAGGAGGTGCTGGCAATGCTCTACAAATTCCGCCGTCAGTCCCGAATGTTTTCGGGAGAGTTTCCCATTTATATTGGCGGGCTCAGCTCAAAGTTCACTGACATTTACGACCGCCGCGCGCAAATGACGCGCAGGCAATTGCCGCGCCTCCAACTCATGAGGGAAGTAGCGCCATTCATTTTGAACGATGAAACCGTGCGTGATGCGCCGCTGCGCCCGGGACGAGTGTACGCCCTCTCCAGCGGGATGATGATCCCCAAAACACTCTCAAATGTTTTTGCCCGTCGACTCATCGAAAACCCGCGACACTCAATTTTTTTTGTCGGCTACGCGAGCCCTCAATCACCTGCGGGTCTTCTGCGGGAGGCGGGCACGGGCGGCGAGGTCGCCCTTGATCCCGACAAACCACGCCAACGCGTCCGCTGCAACATTGAACAGTTCCAATTCAGTGCACACGCGACGCGCGAAACGCTGATCGAATACGCCAAGAAAATTTCGCCGCGCAAAATTGTTCTTGTTCACGGCGATCCGTCGGCTGTGGAGTGGATGCGCGCTACTTTGTCCGCAGCGCTCCCCGACTCAGAGGTGATTGTACCAGAGCCGGGCGTGGAATTAGAGTTGTGATCGGTGAAGGGTGATCAGTGTTTGGAGGCTGACGCAGCCGCCATAACTCATACTGTTCACTGATCACGTCCCTACAAATGCGCATCGCCTCATGGAATATCAACTCGCTGCGCAAACGACAGGATCGCTTGTTTGCATGGTTGGAGGCGACCAAGCCGGATATCGTTTGCCTGCAAGAAACTAAATGTCCGGACGAATTATTTCCAGCGCTCGCTTTGCAAGCGGTCGGCTATCGCTCGGCTTACCACGGGGAAAAATCATACAACGGCGTGGCGATTCTTGCGAAGAGTGTGCTGCATGGCGTTCGTCCGTCGCTTTGCGATGAAGTGATCGATCCACAGGCACGGCTGATCGCCGCGAGCGTCAATAACCTGCGCGTGTTTTCGATTTATGCGCCGAACGGACAAGCCGTCGGGTCGCCGGCGTACGAGTACAAACTGCATTGGTACGAGCGCCTTCGCGCTTGTATTGCGAAAGAAAAATCCGGTGATCTGGTCGTATGCGGGGACTTCAACGTCGCTCCGCAAGACATTGATGTCTATGATCCGGACCTCTGGCGCGGAGCCATTATGGCGTCGGAGGGCGAACGCGTGGCGTTTCGAGAATTATGCAACCTTGGCTTACAGGACACGCTTCGAATCCATCACAAAGAAGGCGAACTTTATAGCTGGTGGGATTATCAGATGCGCGCATTCGAAAAAAATCGCGGCCTACGCATCGACGCAATTCTGGCCACTGAATCGCTGGCAAAAAAGTGCGTTGCGTCCGGAATTGATGGCGAAATGCGCAGGGGCAAAGATCCATCTGATCACGCGCCTGTTTGGGCGGAGTTTGAGGATTAGGAAAACGCCGAACGCCCAACGTCGAACGCCCAACGTCCAACTCTGATTTTCTGAATTGAACGTTGGGCGTTGGCCATTGAACGTTGGACGTTGATGACTAGCGGACCGCGCCTACGCGTTTCGAATTCCCCGCTCAAACCGCTCATGATCTGGGACGGCGAATGTCTTTTTTGCAAAATGTGGATCGAGCGGTGGCGAGAAATAACCGCCGGTAAGGTTGATTACGTGACATACCAGCAGGCCGCTTCTCAGTTCCCCGAAATTCCACTCGATCAATTCAAGCACGCCATTGCTTTCATCGAGCCAGATGGCAAAACATTTTTTGCCGCGGAAGCCGTCTATCGTTCGTTGCAATATCGGTCTTCGCGAAAATGGCTGGCGTGGAGTTACGACCACGTTCCGGGATTCGCGGCGATTTCAGAAAGCGCTTACAAGTTCGTCGCACGCCATCGCAGGCTCGGCTCAAGTGTTACTCGCTTACTCTGGGGAAAAGATGTGCGGCCACCGACTTACTTTTGGGCGCGGCGCTGGTTTCTGCGCGCGCTGGGCGTGATTTATCTGATCGCATTCGTGTCGCTGTGGGTGCAAGTGGACGGACTGATCGGCAGCGATGGTGTGTCGCCTGTGAATCAGTTCCTGCCGGCAGTCCACGCACAACTGGGCAAAGACGCGTACGCTGTTTTGCCCACGCTTTGCTGGTTCAGCACGAGCAACACGTTTCTACATTTCCTCTGTGGCGGCGGCGCTGTGCTCTCGTTGCTTTTGATCTTCGGGATCGCGCCCGCGCTCTCGCTCGTCGCCCTTTTTGCTTTTTACCTGTCCCTCACCATTGCTGGACAAATCTTCCTTAGTTTTCAATGGGACATTCTACTGCTCGAGACTGGTTTTTTATCGATCTTTCTGGCGCCGTGGCGACTTTGGCCCAGGGAGCTTTTGTTGTGGCCGGGATCGACGATCCCGGCTACGGCTGCGCCGGTTTCACGCGCGGGTTTGTTCTTACTCAAATTTCTTCTGTTCAAACTAATGCTCATGTCCGGTGTGGTGAAACTGACCAGCGGCGATGATTGCTGGTGGAACCTGACGGCACTCGATTATCACTACTGGTCGCAACCGCTCCCCACAGTCTTTGGCTGGTGGGCAGATAAAAGTCCCGAGTGGTTCAAGCATTTCTCAGTCGCGTTCTGTCTGGCCGTGGAAATCATCGTGCCGTTTTTTATCTGGGCGCCACGGCGTCCACGTCTGATTGCCGCTGGATTGATGATCCTTCTTCAATTCGCGATCGCCATTACCGGGAACTATTGCTTTTTTAATCTGCTGACGATCGCGTTATGCTTGTTGTTGATCGATGACGCGGCGGTGGGCACCGACCGCCATTCCGTCGGAATACCGACTCCCGGCGCGCCCAGTGGTCGCGCCCTAGCCATTCGACTGTGCGGCTACGCGTCAATCGCCGTGGTCGTTGTCACGTTACCGATTAATGCGTGGCTTATCTTCAGTGCATTCAAACCGCGGGTGCGACCGCCTCATGCGCTGGCAACTGTCTACGAACAACTCGAAGCGTTTCGGATCGTGAATGGCTATGGACTGTTTCGAGTAATGACAAAGGACCGCTGCGAGATCGTGCTCGAAGGCAGCGCCGACGGTGTCGAATGGCTGCCCTACGAATTCAAATGGAAGCCCGGCGACGTGAAACGCGCACCCGGTTGGTGCGCGCCGCACCAACCGAGACTCGATTGGCAGATGTGGTTTGCCGCTCTGGAGAGCCCGCGGGAAAATCCGTGGTTTTTCGGGCTAATCGTCAGATTATTGCAGGGGTCGCAGGATGTGAACCGGCTGCTCGCACATAACCCCTTTCCAGACAAGCCGCCGAGCTATGTCCGCGCAATGTTTTATCGCTATCGATTCACCACCGTGATCGAACTTCGACAAACTGGCGCATGGTGGAAACGGCAGGAGCTTCGGGAATATCTGCCAACCATCTCGGTGGATCAGCTGCGCAATCCTTGAGAGCTGATCGTTCCCGCGGTATACTTCGCCGCGATGGCGAAGGAAGGACCAATCGTTACGGAGGGCACAGTAACACAGGTGTTGCCGGGCACGATGTTCCGCGTAGATCTGCCAGGTCAGCGCAATGTGCTTGCACATATCTCGGGTAAAATGCGTAAGCATTTCATCCGCATCGTGCCGGGCGATAAGGTTTCTGTGGAGCTTTCGCCCTATGATCTGACAAAAGCGCGGATTATTTTCCGCGAACAGTAAGATCCTTTTTCGCCGTTAGTTAGATCGTTGAAGCAGTAAAGCCGTTAAAGAAAGAAATCCGCTTCAAGGCTTCAACGCGAATACCCTTCAGCGAGAACTCGGCGTTTGCTGATTCGGCAAACCGCGCGGATACTTCAAACGAAAATTAACTGGAGATTACCAATGGCAGAAGAAAACAAATCAGAACAGAAAACGTCCGTCCCCCCAGAGGCCCAGGATAAGTTGCAAAGCAGCAAGGAACATGCCCGAAGAGCTGCGGAAGATTTGAAATCAGCCGCAGGTGCTTTCGCCGGAGAGTACCGCGGCAAGGCCGAGCAGGCTTGGGGCGATGCACGCGGCAAAGCAGAACAAGCATGGGGGGATGCAAAGGATCGCGCCCGCACATTCCAAGAAGACGCAGAGCAATACGTGCGTGAAAATCCGACAAAGGCGATTTTCAGTGCGCTCGGAATTGGGTTCGTGTTGGGTCTGATCTTCCGTCGCTAACTCCGAAAGAATTCGGAGATGATGAGCGAGAGCACTCGGTCCCGCAACCCCGCGGGACACGCCGGTTTGCTCGAGAACTTGCTAGCGCTCTTGAACGCGCTCGCAGAGTTCTTTGAGAGCCGGTTTGCTCTGCTTGCTGAGGAATCTAAAGGCGCCGCGATACAACTGCTGATACTGGTGGGTTGCGTAATTTTTGCGCTGCTACTGTGCGCGCTGGGTTACGTTTTTCTCATCACTGGTGCGGTTGTAGGGCTGGCGCACCTCATTGGCATTTCATGGCCATGGATAGCACTGGCCGCTGCCGTAGTGCATTTTATTGTCGCGCTGGTCTTGCTGCTTGTCGCGCGCAGCCGCGTCACCAAGCCGCTGTTTCGCGCGACGTTGACTGAATTAAAGAAGGATCGCGAATGGCTGAAAAATCTGGACGCAACAAATCAATCGACGAGCTAACGGCGGAAATCGGGCAGTCCCGGGAACGTGTCGCGCGCGATTTGCGCGGCCTGAAGTACGAAGTGGATTTCCCAGCGAAATTCCGCAGATCATTTCGCCAGCAAACGGTTTCGTGGCTTTCAGCGGCAGCCGCTGTCGGAGCGCTCATTGCGCTGGCGCCGATGCGAAAGAAAAAAATTTATGTAAATGCAAAAAGCGGCCGCAAATCCCAGAAGAAGCTCGTCGAAAGTGGCGTTGCTCTGGCTGTGCTAAAAATCGTGGCAAATCTCGCTCGTCCGGCGATTGTCGAGTTCGTCAAAAGCCGGCTCACGGATTTCGGCGGGCGATCGCGCCGCAAAACATAAGTGCCCTGCGGCAGCTGAGCCGCATTTGGATGCCTTTCGTTTTAAGATTTACGCACTCGGCTAAGCTGCGTAATTATTTCCCCACGCAGCCATGATCGCAACGAGTTTCCCTCCGGCTATCCCAGTTGAATCGCATCCGCTCGGGCATGTGGATAACTACCTCGAGATTGGCCAAAAGGCCGGTGCGTCGGACGTTCATCTAGGCGTGGCCGCGCCGCCGATCTGGCGGATGCATGGCAGCTTGGAGCCAATGTGGCCGGACGCCCCGCTTCTCACCGGGGAGCAAACGGCAGCCTTTGCAGAGGCTTTCATGCCCGAAGTGTACAAGGAGGAACTCAATTCACGCGGCGATGCCGACTTTGCCTACGCGAACGAGTTCGCTCGTTACCGCGTCAGCGTGGTTCGGCAGCGGCTCGGGATTGAAATTGTTTTTCGCGTGATCAACTCCCATGTCCGAACCATGGACGAACTGGGATTGCCGGAGCAACTTAAGTTACTCACGCGTTATCAGAATGGCCTGATTCTCGCCACAGGTTCGGTTGGTACCGGTAAATCGACCACGCTCGCGGCGATGATCGAACAAATAAACACGGAACGCCGCGATCACATCATCACGCTGGAGGACCCGATCGAATACATCATTTCATCGAGAAATTGCCATGTGAGCCAGCGCGAAGTCTTCACGCACACCGAGTCGTTCGCCACGGCATTGCGCGCTGCTCTCCGGGAAGATCCAGACGTGATCATGGTGGGCGAAATGCGTGACCTGGAAACGATCTCACTCGCGATCACTGCGGCCGAAACGGGGCATCTTGTCCTGTCAACATTGCACACGAGTAATGCCTCGCGGACACTTGATCGACTGCTCGACGTCTTCCCACCCGAGCAACAGGAACACGTACGGGTGATGGTGGCGGAATCGTTGCGTGGCATCCTCAGTCATCAGTTGATACCAAGAAAAGACGGAACCGGTCGGGTGCTCGCCCTGGAAATTCTTACCAATACGCCTGCGGTAGCCAACGTGATTCGCGAAGCAAAGACCTACATGCTGCCGGGCATTATTCAGACCGGCAAAAAACAAGGTATGCGTTTGATGGACGACGCGCTAATCGATCTTTATGACCACGACCTGATCAGCGGCGAGGAAGCTTATGAGCGCGCCGACCAAAAACAACTGATGCGCCAGTATGTGGCGAAATGACGAAGCACAAATGACCAAATCCCAACCAAATCCGACCCAGGAAGCTCCAACGGCGGGCGCCGTTCGTAATTTTTCATTCCTTTCTCATTCGTCATCCGTCATTCGTCCTTAATCCATGGCTTACATCGATCAGTTCCTTGAGATCGTCGTTCGGCAAGGCGCGTCCGATTTGCATATCGGAGAGGGGCAACCGCCAAAAATACGTACGCATGGCGATATCATGCCCATCCGAGAGGAGCCGATTTCGCGCGAGGAAGCTACGCGCATGTTGAGCGAAGTTTGCGGCCCGCAGAACTGGAAAATCTTCCAGGAACGCGGCGATCTGGATTTTGCTTATCAGATGGACGAGCACTCAAGATTCCGCACGAACTACTTCAAGCAGTCCGATGGCTATGCCGCGGCTTTTCGACTAATTCCCACCAAGATCTTGAGTCTCGAGGAACTCGGTGTTCCGGTCGTGATTAAGGAATTTGCTTATTTGCGGGGCGGCCTGCTCCTTGTTACCGGGCCGACGGGCTCGGGCAAGACGACAACGCAAGCGGCGCTGATCGACTTCATCAATCAAAACTTCTTCAGGCACGTTGTGACCGTAGAGGAACCAATCGAATTCTTGCACAACAATAAACGCAGCATTATCACACAGCGGGAAGTGCCGGGCGACTCAATCTCCTTTCCCGCCGGGCTTAAGGCAGCGCTGCGCGAAGACACCGATATTGTGCTCATAGGCGAGATGCGCGACTTGGAAACGATTTCGCTCGCTCTCACCGCAGCTGAGACGGGCCTTCTCGTGATCGGCACACTGCACACGAACAATGCCCGAAAAACAGTGGATCGTATGATAGACGCTTTCCCCGCCGATCGCCAGGCACAAGCGCAAACCATGCTGGCAAACTCCCTTCGCGGTGTCGTAGCCCAATTGCTTTTGAAAAGGTCAGACCGGCCAGGCCGCATCGCCGTAAATGAAATTCTGATCGCCAACGCAGCCGTTGCCGCCATCATTCGCGAAGGCGCAACGCAAAAACTCCAGGACGTGATCATTTCCGGAAGAGCGCAAGGAATGCAATTCATGGACGACGCTATTTGGGCGCTGCTCGAAGAAGGCATCGTTTCCCCGCATGAAGCGTTCATGAAAGCGATCGACAAGAACCGCTTCAAACCGTTCCTATCACGAGACGAAGAAGCGCTCGCCAACGCGGCCGGTTCCGTCCCTGACGACGAAAAGCGGGTTCCTGGCAATTTTGTGAAACCGTTAGCTGCTCGTGCACGCGTGGGAGCACGCTAGAGTCTGAGGAGCGCTCGACCCCGCAAATTTGTCTCGACAAAGTGTGCGGACGGGAATGTCTAGGGCGGCGTGTCGCAGAAACGCCCTATGAACGTGCGATCAGCCTCCACACGCCGTCCGTGCAGTGTCAGTTGGCATCCATCACAAGAACAGCGGTCCCACTCAGCTTCCCCGCGCGAAATCGATCAAGCCCAGTGTTGGCTTGTTCCAAGAGGAACGTTTCCGTGTGCGCTTTCACCGGAACGCGCGGCGCAAGCTCGAGAAATTCGTCAGCGTCGCGACGGGTCAGGTTCGCGACTGAAGTGATAACGCGTTCTTCCCATAGATCGGCATAGGGAAATGAAGGGATGTCGCTCATGTGAATTCCGCCGCAGACCACGATGCCGCCTTTGGCGAGCGCCTGCAGCGCCGTTGGCACAAGGGGTCCGACTGAGGCAAAGATAATTGCAGCATCTAGTTTTTCCGGCGGCATCTCATCGGAGCCTCCAGCCCACTTTGCGCCTAGCGTTTTCGCGTTTTGCCGCGTTTTCGTGTCGCCTGGTCTTGTAAATACGAAAAGATCGCGTCCTTCATAAAGCGCAACCTGAGCGATCAAGTGCGCGGCGTTGCCGAAACCGTAGATGCCCAAGCGGCGCGCGTTGCTGGTTTTGCGGTACGAACGATAGCCAATCAGGCCAGCGCAGAGCAGCGGCGCAACTTCGACATCATTGTAGCGCTCTGGCAGACGAAAACAGAACCGCGCATCGGCGACGGTGTACTCGGCGTAACCGCCGTCGATCGTGTAGCCAGTAAAACGCGCGTTGTCGCACAGATTCTCCCGGCCCGATCGACAATAAGCGCACTCGCCATCCGTCCAGCCTAGCCACGGAATTCCCACGCGATCTCCGATCTGGAATTTCGAATCTGTTTCCTCGCCGATCTCTTGTACACGCCCGACAATTTGATGGCCCAGAATCAGGGGCAACTTTGGATCCGGCAGTTCGCCATCGACGACATGAAGATCGGTCCGGCACACTGCGCATGTCGCAACGCGCACGAGCAATTGTCCCCTCCCCGCCTTCGGTCTTGGCACATCGCGCAATTGCAGCGACTTTCTTGGGTTATCCAGAACCATCGCTCGCATGCTCTAAGATAAATTACGGATGAGGAATCGTGAAGCTGGAATGGATAACGAACCTCAGAGGCACATGGCTGTAGCGTCCGCTGTGCTGAGCGGATTTTTTGGCAGCGTTGAGTTGATCCGCTGAAGGACAGCGCATGCTACAGCACTAAGGAGAACAAGGAAATCAGTGGATCGTAGCTGGCTCCGGTTCAATCTCCGCATCACCTCGCGCAGGTTCGCCTTCGTGATGGGTATGCGCGCTACGTAGAAAGGGTACCTTATCCAGCACGTGCTCCTGGAACCATTCAAGCCAGAGATAGATGACCGGTGTGACGAACAGCGTGATCAGTTGGGAGAAAATCAGACCGCCCACGATCACAAGACCGAGGGGGCGGCGCGATGCAGCGTCCTGGCCGAATCCGAGCGCGATGGGGATTGCGCCCATAAGTGCCGCAAGCGTTGTCATCATGATAGGACGAAACCGTTCCATGCTGGCTTCGTGAATCGCCGAGCGCAGGTCCCAGCCTTCGTCGATTCGTTGCAAAGCAAAATCGACCACCATGATGCCGTTCTTCTTCACGATGCCCAACAAAAGGAAGAGTCCGATCACGCTGTAAAGAGAGAGCACTGAATGAAAGAGATACAATGTAGCCAGACCTCCAACTACTGCGGGGACAATCGCTGGGAACAAAACCGTGAACGGGTGCACATAGCTTTCGTATAGGATTCCCAGAATCACATACATAACAAAGACCGCGGCGAGCAACAGCAGGGGCAGAGAACGGAACAGCTGCTGGAACACGAGCGTTTCGCCCTGGAAAATACCCTGCACGGTGGGATGTTGCGGATGGATTTGTGCGAAGGCGTCCTCGATGAACTTGGTGGCATCGCCGATGGCGACATCTGGTAACAAATTGAAGTTAAACGTGACGCTGGTGAATTGGTTTAAATGGTTCACAGCTTGAGGGCCGATAACTTCCTTTGTTGATGTTACAACACGCATTGGGACGAGACTGTTCATGTTACCTGTGGTGGTGGCTATGGTTCCCCCACCCGAGCCGCTCGCGCTGAAATTCCCGCTGGTGCTGCTGCGGACGTAGAGATCGTCGAGGTCGTCAGGGTGCGCGCGCTCCTTGTCTTTAACTTCGAGAATGACCTGGTATTGGTCATCGGGTTGCTTGATGAGATAGACGTAGTTTTGCGAGTAAGCGTTGCGCAACAGACTTTGGATTGCCGAAGTAGAAACGCCGTAGGTTGCGGCGCGATCCCGGTTGATGTCGATCTTAAGGTTTGGCGTATCGTGGTAATAATCGGAGCGCACGCTGGCGAAGCCTTTGAACTGCTGAAGTTTTGCCATCAACTGGTCGGCCACGGCATAAACGTCCTCCGGGACGATGCCGCTAATCGTGTAGGCGTACTGCCCCTGGGTCTGGCTCGTGGCCCCGACGCTGATTTGCAGCACGGGACTTGGCGTTAGCACCGCAACAATGCCGGGAACAGAACCAAGCGATTTTTGCAGCCGCAAAATGATTTGATCGACAGGCGGACGCTCGCTGCGCGGCTTTAGAAAAAGAAACAACAGGCCCTGCGACAATGGGGTGCGCGAGGAAAAACCAGCGAGTGTGAAAAATTGCCCGACGGCTGGATCCTCTTGGAATTTCTTATTGACCTCCGCCTGATACGCCCGCATCTGCTCGGGTGACGAGCCTTCCTTGGCGATGAATACGCCGCGAATGAAACCGCTGTCGCCCGGTGGCAACAACGTGAACGGCAAATGGGTAAAGAAAAACCACAGACCAAGAATACAGACGAGCACAATCGGCACAGTGAGCCACGCGCGATCAAGAAACCAGTCGAGCGCGCGACCGTAGGCTGCGATCACGCGTCTGATGAAGTTGCTGGTGTGCCGTTCCATCCAGGCGCGTTTGTGACCGGCTTTGCGCTCGCCCAAAATGCGCGCGCACATCAACGGCGTGAGCGTCAACGAGACAAGCCCCGACGCGAGAATGGCCACGATAATCGTAACGGAGAATTCGCGGAAAATGCGACCGAGCAGCCCGGGGATGAAGACGAGCGGAATGAAAACCGCCGCGAGTGAAAGCGTCATCGACAGAATGGTGATGGAAATCTCGCCTGCGCTGTTGAAGGTGGCTTTGAGAATCGACTCGCCGTGCTCGGCCCGGCGCACGACATTTTCCAAAAACACGATCGCGTCATCTACAAGGAAACCAATAGCCAGCGTAAGCGCCATCAACGTGAGATTGTTAATGGAGAAATTGAGCATGTACATCACGGCGACGGTGAGCAGCAGCGACATCGGCAACGCCACAGCAGGAATTAGCGTGTCCGTCGCGCGGCCGAGAAAAACGTAAATGACGCCCACTACCAGCACGAACGCGATGATCAACGTCCATTTCACTTCATTCGCGGAATTGACGATGGTTTGTGACCGGTCGAATATCGGCGTGAATTTGATCGAGCCCGGAAGGCTCGCGCGTAGCTCCGGAAACAGCGCTCTTACAGAGTTGGCAACCTCAACTGCGTTTGCCCCCGCCTGCCGGTTAACCGCCAGCACGACCACCGAGCCGGGCGGCTTAAAGCCGCGCATCCAGAAAAAGCGCGAGATGCGCTCGTCCTGTACGCTTTGGCGCACATCAGCGACGTCACGAAGGTAAACCGGCGCCCCGTTTGGGTTGCGTGCCACAATCAACCCGCGATAACCCTCAGCCTGATCGATCTGCCCATTGGGTTGCAGCACAAAGGTACGATGCGCGCCGTCGAATTGGCCGGCGCCAGAATAGACCGTGCCCGATTTAATCCCGCTGGCTAGATCGTCCATGGTCAGGCCGCGAGCAGCTAGCGCCGACGGGTCAGCCTTGATCCGAATCGCGCCTTGCACGCCATAGATGCTCACCTGCGAAACGCCCGGCAGGATGTTGATGCGCTGCGCAACAGCGGTGGACGCGTACTTATACAGGTCCCAGTCCGTGAGCGTATCCGACATCAGGCCCAACAAGTAAACGGCCTGATCGTTCGGGTTCGTTTTGGTGAACGTGGGCGGACTTGGCAGATCGAGCGGCAACTTGCCTGTGGCGCGC
>Ga0193730_1000351_pt1 | contig 14111 bp, 7 predicted proteins | sample U1a1metaG_FD_144919 | JGI IMG/M metagenome (GOLD analysis project Ga0193730, IMG submission 144919) | Soil microbial communities from a riparian zone of the East river system, Colorado, United States - U1a1 | ecosystem: Environmental > Terrestrial > Soil > Riparian zone | place: USA: East River...
TTTGAGCGACTCCGATTTTTGCGGTGAGCGCATTCGCCACATCGGACGTTGCACGCGATGCGCTCGCTGCCGGATGCAATGAAGTGTTTGCCAAGCCACTCGACATCGAACCCTTTCTGGGAAGGGTTCGGGCGACGCTGAACGCTTAAAATAAATTCATCCCGCTGAGGCGGGAAGCAAATAGTATTCATCAATTCACGCAAACCAACACGAAAATAATTAGTTGTGATTGATTCGTGTTGGTTGGTGGATCGTTTGGATACCAAAGATCTTACGGCCGCGAAGCCAGGTCACAACGCGGCTTCTGCGCTGAACTCTCATCAAGGTTTGATCTTTCGCATAGACCCACAAGGATGTTCACGCTCTCTCCGGCGAATGATACAATCCGCCGCCAATGAACTGCCCTCGTTGTCAAAAGGAAATCCCCGGCGATGTTTCCTCCTGCCCGGCTTGCGGTTTGTCTTTCGACGACGTGACCCAAAGGATCGAGGCGCCGCTCATCCCTTCCAGTAAAACCGGCAGCAAACGACCTTCTCCATCCTTTGACTCAATCGATGACGCGCGGTTTGTGCCGGGTACGATCCTGGCTGAGCGTTATCGCATCGTTGGTCTCCTGGGCAAGGGCGGCATGGGCGAAGTTTATCGCGCGGACGATCTCAAACTCGCGCAACCCGTCGCGCTCAAATTCCTTTCCCAACATTTATCAGACGATGAACAGGCTGTGGCCCGGCTTTATCGCGAAGTGAGGATTGCGCGACAGGTCTCGCACCCAAACGTGTGTCGGGTTTACGACATCGGCGAGATGGATGGCCAAATTTTTCTCTCGATGGAATTCATCAGGGGCGAGGAGCTGGCCTCTTTGTTGCGACGCATCGGCCGCCTGCCCGCCGACAAGGCCGTAGAGATCGCGCGGCAAATTTGTGCCGGGCTATCCGCAGCGCACAAACTTGGCGTCCTGCATCGCGATCTGAAACCCGCGAACGTGATGATCGACGAGCAGGGAAATGCGCTACTCACCGACTTTGGAATCGCGGCCCTTGCCGAAGAGATTCATGCCGAAGAGCGTGCGGGAACGCCGGCTTATATGTCACCCGAACAGCTCGCCGGAAATGAGCTAACGACCAGGAGCGACATCTATTCTCTAGGCCTGGTCCTTTATGAAGTGTTCACCGGCAAGAAAGCCTTCGATGCGCCCACGCTCGGCAAGCTAATTGATCTACGGAGAAGCAACACCGCGCCAACTACTCCTTCGTCTTTGATCCAAATCGATCCATTGGTCGAACGCGTCATTCTTCGTTGCCTGGAGAAAGATCCCGCTGCGCGGCCCGAGTCGGCACTTCAAGTAGCTGCTGCTTTGCCCGGCGGCGATCCGCTGGCCGCCGCGCTCGCCGCTGGTGAAACCCCCTCTCCGGAAGCGGTGGCTGCGGCCCCCACCAGGGGGCTCGTCAGCCCAACGATTGCCCTCGCTTGTGTTGGGGCGACTGCGGTCCTGCTTGCGCTCTTCATTTTTTTGGCGGGCAAACTGGAACTCCAAAACATCATTCCCAATGAAAAGTCCCCCGAAGTGCTGGCCGACCGGGCGCGAGAAATCAACCGGCGACTCGGGTATACGTCGCCGCCTGTCGACACGGCGCAGGGTTTCTTCTGGTACGCCGAGATCCTGGACTACATAAAGACGCACGATCGTTCGCCCGGGCGATGGGACGTGCTCAGGAACGGTGACGCCCCCGTGCTGGCTTTTTGGTACCGGCAGAGTCCGCGCAATCTCATCGGCCTGGACAAGTTCTCGGTCTACCCTGCCAATCCGCCGATAGACATCTCCGGCATGACGAATACGTATCTCGATTCGCAGGGCCGTTTGTTCACTTTCATCGCCGTGCCTCAGCAACTCGAGGAAGCGCCTCAGGCGAAACCTAACTGGTCGATCCTTTTCGCCGAGGCTGGACTGGATATGTCGAGTTTTCATGAGACTGAACCACGCTGGACTCCCCCTCGTTACAGCGACGCGCGCGCGGCTTGGGACGGCGTCAGGCCCGGTTCAATGCAACTACCGATACACATTGAAGCGGCCGCCTTTCACGGTAAGCCGATTTTCTTTGACGTGATCTTTCCCTGGGACCGTCCTTATCGTCAGGAGGAGTACCAGCCGTCGCTGAAAGAGAAATTCAAGAACTGGTTGTTGATAAGTTTACTCGCAGCCACGGTGATTGGGGCCGCTTTGCTGGGACTTCGGAATATTCGGCTGGGCCGGAGCGATCGAAACGGCGCCATGCGACTGGCCATGTACACGTTTGTCATTAGCATGATCCGGGGCATGCTCGTGGCCCATCATGTGCCGTCGCTTGGTGGTGAGTTCACCATTCTTCAGGAGCATCTCGCCTGGTCCTTGCTTTGGAGTATTACGATTTGGATCGTTTACCTGGCTCTCGAACCATTCGTGAGGGCCCGCTGGCCGCACCGGATCATCTCGTGGAAGAGATTTATCTCGAGCGACATCCGTGACCCACTCGTGGGACGCGACATCATGCTCGGCGTTTTGGTGGGCATTGGTATTGAGGTACTTTCCATCGTTTGGCTGCTATCGCCGCGGCTATTCGGCTTGCCTACGCCGGTGAATGTTGTTGATCCGACCACTTTGTCAGGATTGCGCGGACAGTTGGGCCGGATGGCCGGCGGGTTACTAGAGGCGCCTTTGGTTTCTCTCAGCACGCTTTTTGTTTTGTTGTTACTCTCAGTCATTCTCCGTAGAGATTGGCTGGCGACGATTGCAGGTTGGCTGCTGCTCATACCACTCACCATTTTCTCGGGCGATAACCCGTGGCTTGATATTTTCTTCACGGCGTTATGCGCAGCAATATTTATCTTGGGACTGATGCGCTTCGGCCTACTCACCGCGGTCTTTACTTTTTTCAGCTTTAGCGTGCTTGATGCCTTGCCCGTCACTACGAACTTCTCTGCGTGGTTCGCGGGCGCAACGTTCTTAGTCGTAGTTATTTTGCTCGGACTTGAATTGTATGGCGCGTTCACAACGGTCGGCGGACGGTCGGCTTTTCAGGGCGTGGCTCGCGAGTGATTTCGATTCTGGTCCAATCCGCGGCCATGAACGGCGCTCGTTTCTGGTTGATCGCACTTGTTCTTACAAACAAGCGCCGCCGAGATCGCTCTCTGGCGGCGCTTTTGGATTTGACGATGAGCGGTCTCTAAAACAACTGAGGTTTACCGCGCCGGAACTTTTCGTGATTGGCCCGGCGAGCCTTGATCATTTCTTCCAGTTTCGCTTTTTGATCGGCCGTCAATATATTCATCATCTGCGTGCGTACGCCTTGTCGCTCCTGCATCAGTTGCTGTCGCAGCTCTTTCGCGCGAGTTTCATCCTGTGCCGTCAGCGTTCCCGCGCGGCGCTTTTGCATTAGTTGCCGCATCTCTAGTCTTTGGGCTTGCGCGCCTTGACCCTGCGTCTGCCGGATTGAGCGCAACTGCTGCTTTTGCTGGTCCGTAAGATTCAGTTGACGAAACTCATGCATTCCGCCGCCCATTGCTCGTCGCCGCATCATCCTGCGCCGCACTTGGTCGCCGCGTTGCTGAGGCGCAGTCGCATTAGTGGTTTGCGGAGTCTGCTGGGCGAAAGTGCCGGCCGCGCTACCGCCAAACACTAACAAACCGAGAATTACCCCGGCGACTCCAAGTCGAGTTCGACACATTTGATTACTCCTTTAATCGATAAGAACTAAATTCGACAGTCCCAGTGATCATTGGACTGAGAATGCCGCAAATCTTAGACGCGCTGCCGGCGTCGATGGTTTAGGAATTACAAACTTACCAAAGGCGAGTTAGCTTCTTCGCAAACTGACGGTTTGCGTTACAAGAAGACGACGACCGCCCTGCTCATCATGGCTTGATGGCGACTTTAAGCACGCCATCACGCCTGTCACCAAACAGTTGATAGGCTTCCGTGATTTCATCGAGAGGAAAAGTATGCGTCAACAGCGGAGTGAGATCGACGCGGCCGCGACGAACGATTTCCATCAAACGGCGCATGCGTTCCTTGCCGCCCGGGCAGAGCGTCGTGACGATGCGATGATCACCGAGTCCGGCTGAAAATGCGTCGTAAGGCATTTGCAGCTTGTCGGAATAAACACCGAGGCTCGACAGCGTGCCACCAGGTCGCAGGCATCGCAAAGCGCTCTCGAATGTCTGCTGAGTGCCCAGCGCTTCGATCGTGACGTCGGCACCATCGCCGGTCAGTCTCTTCACTTCTGTGATCACATCACAAGCGCGATAGTCGAGTGCGACATCGGCTCCCATCTGCCGGGACATGCGCAGCCGTTCGTCATCGCCATCGACCGAAACGATCAGCGCAGCACCCATCAGCTTCGCGCCGGCGGTTGCGCATAAACCAATCGGACCTTGAGCAAACACAACTACGGCGTCGCCGATCTTGACCTGGGCCGACTCCGCGCCGCTGAAACCAGTTGAAGCAATGTCAGTTAACAGCACGACCTGCTCGTCCGTTAACTCATCGGGAATTTTTGCGAGGTTCGCCTGCGCGTACGGCACGAGCAGATACTCAGCTTGCGCGCCATTGATCGTGTTACCGAATCGCCATCCGCCGAGCGCTTCATATCCTTCGCCGTGGCCACACTGTGATAGATGACCCGACAGGCATGCGCGACATTGCCCGCAAGGCGTGATCGCCCCGACCAGAACGCGATCGCCGACTTTGTATCCGGTTACGCCCTCGCCCAGCTCGTCGATCACGCCGACCGGCTCATGCCCAATCACGAGACCGGGCTGCACCGGATATTCGCCCCTCAGGATGTGTAAATCCGTGCCGCAGATGGTCGTGAGGGTGACGCGAATAACTGCCTGGCCCGCGCCCGCATGAGGCCGCTCGATCTCTTCAACTCGAATCTGGTCTTTGCCATGAAAGACAGTTGCGCGCATTGGTGTCATCTCGAAACTCCCTAGCTCTAAATTCCCACGCTTATTCTGCTTAGATTTGATCTCTCTTTGCGACTTTTGCTCAGCTGAAATTGCTAAAAGATTAGACCCACCGTCATTCCTCATACTCGCAGTAAGGTCAGGCAGCGCTTACAAGGGCAATCTCAAACGCGCTTCGCACCCATTAACATCGTCACGATTCTCGAGAGTGAGAGCGCCGCCGTGTGCTTCGGCAATCTGTCGAGAGAGAACGAGCCCGATGCCCGAGCCTGAAGTTTTGGTGCTAAAGAACGGCACAAAAAGATTGGCGGTGTTGGCGAGCCCAGGCCCTTCGTCTTTGACGCATACGATCACTTGACCGGTTTGCCGAGACCAGCAGACTTCGACCGCGCCATTTGTTTCCAACGAGGCGTCGACTGCATTACGGATCAGATTGATCAGCAACTGCTCCAATTGGACGCTGTCGGCGCGGACGACAAGTTCGGGGCCGTCGATCACTCTAACCGGCAAGCGCGTCTCAAGCGTGGCAACGCGTTGGACCAGTTCGCCAACGTTGAGAGGTTCAAAACGCGGCTGCGGCAGGCGCGCGAGTTTCGAATACGATTCAATGAATCGCGCCAGCGAATCAGCGCGCGAGGAAATGACTTCGAGGCCGCGATGCATGTCTTCTCGCCAATCGGGCGGTCGCGGTTCGCGTTGGACTAAATCAGCCAGACTGCCGGCCACCGACTTGATCGGCGCGAGCGAATTGTTCAGCTCATGGCCAAGCACCCGCAGCAGGCGCTGCCACGCGGAACGTTCTTCTTCCCGCAGCGTCTGACTCAGATCAGTCAGCACGAGCAACTGGTGCTGCATGCCGCCTTCACGAAACGTGCCGCGACGAATTTCCCAACGCCCCACGCCACCCGGAAACATCATCTGCATCGTATATGGCCCAGTATCATCGTGACCGTTGAGACACGCGGCGAGTCCCAGCTCTTCGCTGGTACGGCCCAACAGCCGCATCGCCGGCTGGGCCAACAGTTTTTCGCCGGCGCGGTTTACCAGGCGCAGTTGCTGGCCAAGATCGAAAGCAAAAACCGCGACATCGATCTCGGACATTACGGTGCGTAACAAGGCGGTGGCTTCCAGAGCCCCGAGCCTTTGCCCGCGAAGCGTGGCGCCCAGATCATTTACTTCGAGCATCACCTCGCCCAGCGCGTCTCCGCTGGCGGCACGTCGACCACGAATTGAATAATCGCCTTCCCGGATCGCGGCGAGAATGTTTGAAAGAGTTTGTAGCGGCCTGACCACGCGGTGCTTGAGATTTACAGATATCCCTAACCAAAAGAAAACGAGGAGAAGATCCACGGTCCATTGGACGCGGCCCGAATATCCGTCCAGCCAAAGGAGCAAAGCACACAAAGCGACGCCGGGAAATCCGGCGGCCAGCGCCAACGCGGTAACTCTGCCTTCGAATTTAAGATGACTACCGCGTAAGGCGGGGTCGAGGTGAGAAAATGTCGAGTCCTTTGATGGCTTTAACGGGGTACTCACGGGTTTTATGATAACCCATACTTCTGTAAGCGCCGGTAGAGTGCGCTGCGACTTAGACCGAGCGCTTCAGCTGCGCGATTGGCGTTCCCTTCGAATCGAGCCAGCGCTTTTTTGATCAGTAAACATTCGGCGTCTTCGAGACTCATTTCTTCCAGGCGGGCTGAGACCTGCGCGGCCGGCGTGTTCTGTAGCGCCAGATCCATTGCCGTCACCGTGCTGGTCGAGCTCATCAACACCGCGCGTTCAATAATGTGATCCAATTCACGGACATTCCCCGGCCATGAATGCTGGCGCAAGGCTTCGATCGCCTGCAGGGTAAACTCCATGCGTCCGCGACGGTACCGATCGCTGTGTAGTCGCAGGAAATGATCCGCCAGGGGAGCGATGTCTTCACGCCGGTCGCGCAACGGCGGCAAATGAATCTCGACCGTGTTGAGCCGAAAGACCAGGTCCCGCCGAAATTTTCCTTCGGCTATGTCGCTCTTCAAATCTGAATTCGTTGCGGACAAGACGCGCACATTTACTTTGCTGGTCTTCGAAGAGCCAACCCGTTCGAACTCACCCGTCTCCAGCACGCGCAAAAGCTTTGCCTGCAGGTTGAGCGGCACGTTGGCAATTTCATCGAGAAACAGTGTGCCGCCGTCCGCTAATTCAAACCGGCCGATGCGATCGGTCTTCGCATCAGTGAACGCACCGCGCACGTGCCCGAATAACTCGCTTTCGAATAGGCTCTCCGCCAACGCGCCGGCATTGACCGACACCAGAGGCTTTCCCGATCTGCTGGAAACCGCATGCAGAGATCGCGCGATGACTTCCTTGCCGGTGCCGTTTTCGCCGGTGATTAAGACGTTGGCGTCAGCCGGGCCAATTCGCTGCACCACATTCAAGATGGATCTCATGGCCGGCGATTCCGCCACGATCTGAGGAAGTTTGGCCGCCGCGCTGTCATCTCGTAGGGTGAGATTTTCAGCCTCGAGCCGCTGACCACGTCTGAGCGCCTGGGCCAATTCAATTTGCGTGCGCAGCACCGCGAGCAGACGCGCGTTGTCCCAGGGCTTTTGGATGAAATCGCGCGCGCCCCGACGCATCGCTTCTACGGCAACATCCACGCTGCCCCAGGCCGTCATGACAACCACGGGCAGGGTGGCATCAATCGCGTGAATCCGTGGAAGCAAATCCAAACCCTCGCTGCCCGACGTGGTGTCGCGCGCATAGTTGAGATCAATCAAGACTAGATCGAGATCCTGGGACTCAACTATTTTCAGCACGCCGGCGGGCGAGGACGCGGTTACGATGTCGTAATGTTCACCTTTGAGCAGCAGGCGCAACGCGGCGAGCACGTCAACCTGATCATCCGCGATTAGAATTCTAGGCATCGGAACAGAGTATCTCGCAGAGGCGTGGCCTCACTCATTCGTAACGTAGCGAATTAACTGGATCGACCTTCGTCGCACGTCTTCCCGGAATGTAACATGCAATCAGCGCGACGAGGGTCAGCAACAAAGCGACCGCGGCGAACGTTGCCGGGTCTGTCGGGTTGACGCCGAAGAGCATTGTCGCCATCAGTCGGGTGAGACCAAAGGCGCCGAGCAGTCCGGCGACGAGGCCCGTCATTGTAAGCAACATTCCCTGGCCCAGGATCATGCGGAAGACATCGCGCGGTTGGGCGCCAATCGCCATGCGGATACCGATTTCATGCGTGCGCTGGGTGACGGCATAAGACATTACGCCGTAGATACCGACGATCGCCAGCACAAACGCGATTCCTGCAAAGATACTCAACAGCATCAGATTCAAACGCTGCGGCGCAACCGCATCGCCGCGAATCTCGTCCATGGTGCGGATGTTGTAAATCGGCTGATCGGGATCGACTGCTTTTACCTGCGCGCGCGCCGATGCAATTAGCTGATTAGGATCGCCGTTGCCCTTGATAATCACCGTCATCCCACCGAACGGAATTTGTGAAAATGAAAAATAACCCTGCACCCGGTTTGAGTCATCGCTCAGACTCTCCATCTTGACGCGACCGACTACGCCCACCACCTCGAGGACGGGGGCCTTCGGATCAGTGCCGAATCGGATCCGTTTGCCGACAGCTTCTTCGTTGGGCCAATGAACCCGTGCGAACTCCTGGTCGACGATGATCACATTCGATCCTGAAATAAGACGTTCGCCCTCGTCGGCTTTGCTCAGGTCGCGACCAGCGATGAACGATCGGTTGTCCTGTGGTGTGAAGTAACGCCCGTGCAGCAGCGGAATATTCATGGTACGAAAGTAATCGGGCGTGACCGTGCACGCCTCCATCAAAGGAGTCTGTCCCGGGGGCGGCTGTGGTCTACCGTCAACCACAAACGACGTCTGCCAACCATTATTGCCGAGTGGCAGGCCTGAAGCGGCGGCTACAGACTGCACCCCGGGCAAGGTGCGAAGGTTTTCCATCAGGCGGTTAAAAAATTCGCTCCGCTGTTCTTCAGTCGCGTACTTCTTCTGTGGTAATGCCACTGTGAAACTCGTCAGATGTTCGTAAGAGAATCCTGGATTCACATTCTCCAGCCGGTAGAAGCTGCGAATCATCAGGCCGGCGCCGATCAATAAGACCATCGTGGTGGCGACTTCCACGATCACCAGCGAACTGCGCAGCCAGTGTCGCGCCGAAGTGCCGCGTCCGGCTTCCTTTAATGTTTCGTGGACGTCGACTTCACCGGCCTGGATAGCCGGGACGAGCCCGAAAAGAATTCCAGTCAGCAGGGAAACCCCGAGTGTAAAGGCCAACACTCTCCAATCAAGCGTGATCTCGCGCGAACGGGGAATGGCGGTGGGACTCATGTAAAGAATAAATTTGATTGAGAGCCGCGCGATTACTAGGCCGAGACCTCCTCCGATGATCGCGAGCAACAAACTTTCCGTAAGCAGTTGCCGGGCGATGCGCCAACGACCCGCTCCCATCGCGGCGCGAATTGCCATTTCTTTCCGCCGCGCAGTCGCGCGGGCCAACAGGAGATTTGCGATGTTCGCGCACGCGATCAGCAAAACGAAAGCGACGGCCCCAAACAGAATCCAAAGCGTGTCGCGAACTGTGTTGCCCACCAGGACCTCCATCATCGACCGAATCCGCACTCCGTTACTGGAGTTTGAATCCGGATATTGCTTCTCGAGATTGGCGGCGATGTTGTTCATATCAGCCTGCGCCTGTGCGGGGGTAGTGCCGGGCTTGAGCCGCGCGACCGCGTACAGTCCCGGATGATTACCGCGCTGTTGCCAATTGGGATCGCCGGAGAGTTGGCCCACCGGCACCCACATCTCAACGCGACTCGGAAAAGCATAATCCGGCGGCATCACACCGATCACCGCGTAGTTCTTTCCATTCAAGGTGAGCGACTGGTTGAGGATGCTAGTTTGACTGCCAAAACGCCGTTGCCACAGAGCGTAGCTGAGAACAACTACCGGCGGACCGCCCGGTTTATCTTCTTCATTTGTGAACACCCGCCCGAGAGCGGCGTTAACCCGCAAAGCCGAAAACAAATCGGCGGACACCTGCGCCGTCAGGATGCGCTCGGCTTCCCCATAGCCGGTCAGGTTGTAACTGTTGCGATTATAAACGCCAATGTTTTCGAAGACGTGATTCTGATTGCGCCAGTCCGTGAAGTTCGGATAAGAGATCGACATCTCATCCAACACCGGGCTGCGCTCGTTCAGAAACAACAATTCTTCCGCATGGTCATATGGCAGCGGCCGCAGCACCACCGCGTTGATGACGCTGAAGATCGCCGTGTTCGCCCCAATGCCTAGAGCCAGCGCCAGTATCACCACAAAGGTGAGCGCCGGCGTCTTAATCAACATTCGCACGCCATAGCGAAGGTCCTGAAGAATGGTGTTCATGGGTTTTTCTCTTGTCGGTCAGTACCGGGAGCGGCTCCGCCGCCTGATGTGCCGTCAGGCTTTACCTGACCGGCCAAATCTCTTTTTGAATTGTTGGCGAGGCCGGGCCTCGCCGATTTCGAGGCGGAGCCTCGTGTAATAAAACTGTCGATCGGAAAGGCAGAGCCTTTCCGCACATCGGGCGGCAAAGCCGCTGCAACAGCTTCACTCGTAGCGCAGCGCGACCAATGGATCGACTTTCGTGGCGCGCCGCGCGGGCAGGTAACAGGCAAGCGAAGCTATTAAGAACAATGCTCCTGCTACCACTGCATACGTCGCGGCGTCGTTCGCGCGAACCTCGAACAGCAGGCTTTGCAGTAATCGCATCAGGACGTAGGCTCCCAGGGATCCAATCGCAATCCCGGCCAGCGCTATGATCAAGCCCTGCTTCAATATCAATTTCAGAATGTCGGAAGCGCGCGCTCCCAGTGCCATGCGCACGCCGATGTAGTGAGTTTGCTGGCTGACTGAGTAGGAAACTACTCCGTAGATTCCGATCGAAGATAGCAACAGTGCTAATCCCGCGAAGACGCCGATCAGAGTTGCCGGAAAACGACGCATGAAGGCCGCCGGAGAGTTGGCTATCAACTCAGGCATGGCCTGCACATTGAAGATCGCAACTGCCGGTTCCAGACCGCGGATTTCGTTTCGAATTGAGCCCGCCAAAGCGGCCGGGTCGGAGGTGGTGCGAACCACCAGGTTCGAAAAAGGCGCGGCATTCTGTCGGAACGGAAAATAAATAACCGGTCTGGTTTCCTGATCCAGTCCGGTGATCTTCACATCAGCGACGACCCCTACAATCGAAATCGGCGGCGCTTCAACGCCCGCATATTTCAAACGGCGGCCGATGGGATCTCGTCCTGAGAAGATTCGGTCAGCCATCGTCTTACCGATGATGACGACCTGCTGACCATCAGCTTTGTCACTCGAGTTGAACGTGCGCCCGGAAATCAGGGGCACGCCCAGGGCGCGAAAATAATCTTCGCTGACGGTGCGGATGTTTGCTTCCAGCTCCTGTCCCGGTGGCGGAATTGGATCACCTTCAACATTCACTCTGGTAGTGTTACCCGGTTGCAGAGGCAAGATGTTGACTGTGCCCGCGCCGGCGACGCCGGGCAGCGACTGGACGCGTTGCTGCAATTGATCCTGGAAGTTTATTTGGCTGTTGGCGTCGGTGTACTTCGCCGCGGGCAGAACGATGGTCATGGTGAGCACGTTCTCTGGATTGAATCCCGGGTCAGTCCTGAGGACGCGGACCAAACTCTTCAAAAGCATTCCCGCACCAACCAGCAGCACTACGGCCAACGCGATTTCGGTCATCACCAAACCGCTGCGCAAACGCTGGCTGACGCTGCCGCTGGTGTTGCGTCCACCTTCTTTCAGCACGACGCTTAATTCCAATCGCGAAGACTGTAATGCCGGCGCGAGTCCAAAGATGATTCCCGTTAGCACTGAAAGACCGAATGAAAAGGCGAGCATGCGAACATCGATCTTGAGCGTTTGCAGAAACGGCAAAGCGCTAATCTGATTCGGAGGCAGCATACTTACGAGGGCGGTCGTGCCCCAGTATGCGAGCAGCAACCCCACTACGCCGCCGGCCAATGAAAGTAAAACCGACTCGGTCAGCAGTTGCCGGACGACACGCCAACGACTGGCGCCGAGAGCAACTCGAATTCCAACTTCCTTCTGCCGGGTCAGCGATCGCGTGAGCAGGAGGTTGGCGACATTCGCGCAAGCGATGAGCAGGACGAATCCCACAGCCCCCAAAAGAATCATCAGGATGGGTTTGACTTGTCCCACGACTTGTTCCTGTAGCGGGATTAGCTTGAGAGCAGTTCCTGCGTGCGATTCTTTGTATTGCTCCGCGATGCGGCTGGCGATCAAACTCAGATCGGCCCGGGCCTGGGCCTCAGTCACGCCCGGTTTCAGGCGGGCTATCAGGTTGGTCCCATGCATGAAGCGGCGCGTCAGTTGGTTTTGCGTCGGTTGATACGGCAGCCACAGGTCAGCCGGCCTCATCGCAAACTGAAAGCTCTGCGGCAGCACCCCAATCACCGTATAGCTAACTCCGGCGAGATTTATTTGTTGTCCGACTATTCCTTCGCTGCCGCCAAATCGTCTCTGCCAAAGTCCATAGGTCAACACAGCGACGTTCGGACCGCCTTGATTGTCCTCGCCTGCCTGAAAGGTTCGACCACGAATTGCATCGACTCCAAGCACAGAAAAGAAATTTGCTGAAACAGCCGGAGCAAATACTCTTTCTGATTCGCCGTTGCCGTTGAGAATTGTTCCCCCGCCGGTATAGGCTGCGATGTCACACACCTTGTTTTGCAGATAATCCTGGTAATCGGGATACGAGAACTCGCGTTGATCGAATTCTTTCTGCGGGGTGCGCTCCCACATGTGATAGAGGCTCTGCGGGGATCTGTAGGGCAGCCCTCTAATCACTGCTGCGTCAACCACGGTGAAGATTGCCGTGCTCGATCCGATGCCGAGTGCGAGGGTCATGACTGCAATCAGAGTGAAGCCAGGCTTCTTCGCCATCGTGCGAACCGCATATCGTAAATCCTGAATTAGTTTTCTCATCGATTTCTCATTTCATTCTACGAAGAATTGATTCACTCACTCATTGATTCATTGAATCAATTTGCGAAACGAACAATGAATCAATGATCCAATGATTCAATGAAACAAATGATTGATTCCATCTGCGAGATCGCAAATCATCAACGCCTCTCAGTCATGTCTCAGCGCGACCAATGGTTCAACTTTGCTGGCGCGCAAAGCCGGAAGCAAACATGCCAACCAGGCTGAGAGCAGCAATAAGAAAAACACTGCGCCGAACGCGCGCACATCCAGAGCGGCAACGCCGTACAAAGTCGATTGCATAGCCCGGCCAACCAGATAGGCGCCGCCGAGTCCGATCAGCCCGCCGATAAGGGCCAGAATCGTTCCTTCTTTTAAGACTAAACCTATGACTCTTGGTCGTGGCGCTCCGAGCGCAATGCGCACTCCAAACTCGTGCGTGCGTTGCGCGACGCCAAAAGCCATCACCCCATAAATACCCACTGCGGCCAGCAGCAGCCCCAGGGCGCCGAAACTCGCAAACAAAACCACGCTAAAGCGATCGATAGCCAGAGACTCGTTGACGATCTCATCAATGGTCCTGACCCCGGCCAGCGGCAGATCCGGATCGACTGAGTTGACCGCCGCCCCGACGCTCTTGATCACTGACTTTGGATCGCCATCAGTTCTGAGGACTATTGAAACTCGCGGCCAGGGACTCTGCCAGAACGGCACGTCTATCTCGGCATTGTCTTCACGAACGCCCGCGCCGCGTACGTCATGAAACACGCCGACGAGTTGCCACTCGACTGGTTTAGCGGGCGGCGCTCCTGGTCGCTGCACATCCATCAGGATTCGTTGCGTAAGCGGATCGGCCCCGCGCAAAAAACGGTTAACAAAGTATTCGTTGACCATGGCGACGCGCGGACTCGCGTCTGTATCACGCTCATCAAAGCTCCGGCCTTTCGTCACGCGAATGCCGAGTGTGTCTACGTATCCCGGAGTTACCATTTGGATCGGAGAGCTAGGACGTTCCGTAGGATTGGCCACCGGCTGTCCGACAATGGTGAACCGCGCTCCTGAACCTGAACCGCCGGCGGGGACACCAGTCATTGCCGCGACGTTTCTTACTCCGGGTACGGCTTCAATCT
>Ga0193730_1000354_pt1 | contig 13991 bp, 15 predicted proteins | sample U1a1metaG_FD_144919 | JGI IMG/M metagenome (GOLD analysis project Ga0193730, IMG submission 144919) | Soil microbial communities from a riparian zone of the East river system, Colorado, United States - U1a1 | ecosystem: Environmental > Terrestrial > Soil > Riparian zone | place: USA: East River...
TACGGAGCTCCATCTCGCGTCTGTTGCGTGTGGCTGGCTTCGCTGTGGCTCCGTTTGCGTCTGCAGGGGAATTTCTGGCGCAATATGATCCGCAGAAAGTGGGCTTTCAACACCAACCATGATCAGGCGATGTTCGCGGTTGAAAGAACACTCGATTCCCTCGCAGGCGCGGGGTATCAAAATGGTTTTGAAGGATTAGCGTTATCGGAACGAGTGAGCCATCCTGGGACTCAAGACCTATCCGCCGCGACGATCAAACACGCTTGACACCTTACCGCACAATTACCAAAATGCGGTAATTTCGATGCGGGTTTGGCAACATTTTAGCTTCCCGGCAGCACTTGCCACATGGGACAGGTGGGAGGCAAACAAAAATGTTTGCACTGCGAAGGCGGCATTTGCGCGGGGGAGAATGCGATGAGTCCACTGCCCGCCGCGAAGATGAGTCCCTTGACGATACGCCGCACGGCGCGGTTGTCCCGCGCGCGCCGTTCCGGTTTTTGTTCCAGTATGCGATTAAAGCACCACTCTAGGAAGTTTGAGAGCGATCGCGTTTCGAGTTTGGCACGCCTTTTTAGTTTCGCCAGCGTGCGCTCGCTAATGGCGATTGAAGTTTTCTTTTTCTTATCGGACTCACGCATGGTTGTGAAGGTTACGAACTTTTACCGCTCGCTGTCAACCTACTTGTCACATGAAGCAACGCGTTAAATTGGCTCGCGATTTGTCGAGGAAAAAATGGAACAAATTTTCGAGCCTTTCTTCACCACAAAAGAGGAAGGCATGGGGCTGGGCCTTTCGGTGTGCGGTACCATCATTGCCGCGCATCGAGGAAAACTCTGGGCCACAAACAATGCCGACCGCGGCGCGACGTTTCACTTCAGTCTTCCTATAGGTAAGTCGGACGAGGAGGCAGTCATAACTAATAAGAGGAAAGGTTCATGACTGCACGTCCTAGTCCAACCGTCTTTGTTGTGGACGATTACGCGCCGGTACGGAGCTCCATCTCGCGTCTGTTGCGTGTGGCTGGCTTCGCTGTGGCTCCGTTTGCGTCTGCAGGGGAATTTCTGGCGCAATATGATCCGCAGAAAGGGGGCTGTCTCGTGCTCGACCTTGCTATGCCGTCCCTCAATGGTCTCGAACTCCAACATGTCCTCGCCAAAGCAGGCAGCCTCCTGCCCATTATTTTTTTGACCGGTCACGGTGATATTCCGAAGGGCGTCCAGGCGATGAAACACGGCGCCAGTGATTTCCTCACTAAGCCCGTGAACGATGAAGACCTGCTTGCAGCAGTTCGCGTCGCAATCGAGAAAGACCGGGCCCTTCGGCGGGAGCAGGCCGAACTTTCCGAAATCCGCGCGCGCCTGGCCACGCTCACACCGCGCGAGCGAGAGGTGCTCGAATATGTCGTCGCTGGCAAATTGAACAAACAAATTGCCGGCGACCTCGGCACCGTCGAGCAGACGGTGAAAGTCCACCGTGCCCACCTGATGGAGAAGATGAGGGTGCGATCTGTGGCTGAATTAGTTCGATTGACGCAACGCTGTGGCATCAGCGCAAGGTAGGGGGCAGTTTACCCGACCCGTTAGGTCCATCGGAGCCTGCCCTGAGCGAAGACGAACGGGTCAATGGCCCATAACTGGCTATATCCTCTAACGAGAAAAGGCCTGGTAATCAGATAGCAGACTCAGCCTGCTGCCCTCCTTAGTGGCCTTCCCGTATTATACTAAAGTTTAATAAACTAAGGTCCAATAGCGCGGCCTGCCTTTAGCGGACTATTCTCACGGTTCTAGTGCCGGACCAGAGTTCAGAGTTTTTTCGATTCTGGAAATATTTTTTCCAAACTTGGGTTGGCAAGTCTTGGAGAAGATGGCGAAGGGAGAAAATACATGAAAATAATACCGAAAATCACAAAAAATCCGACTAGCAGGCCGCGTTTGCGTTCCGGTTTACTTCTTAATCTGCTCGCGCTTGCTTGTTTGGCCGAGCCGACTCCTCTTCCAGCTCAACGTCAGAGTCTCACGATCGTCCCCGCGTCTCCTGTTACCGGTCCGCTCATTTGTAAGCCTGTCTTTGGTGCGCCCCAATGCTGGGCGCAGGCTTTCGACACCGCAAACGACTTGGCGTTCGAAGGGAACGGCTTCGGCACACAATGAAAACATCCATCCGTGTCGTGCACGGAAGAGGCCGGAAAAAGAATAGCCACATCCAACGATGCAGACCGTGGAGTGGAACGCGTGTACGGCCATACGCCTACGCGCACATGACGATCACGCAGCGCTACCAAGCGTTGTTCAACTGGATTGCGTCATGACAGCAGAACGATGGCACACGATCGTGCATGATGACGCGCGATTAACCAAGACGGAGTGCAAGGGGGGCTGGCACTTCTGCCTCGAATACGATCTGTTCCTATGCAAGACCGGCGAGATGCCCGGCTGCGATTGCGCCAGCTGCATGCCGGAAGCTATAGCAGGCAAGACGAAGGAGGCCGAGTGAAGCGTCTTCTCAATATCGTGGAAAAAAGCGGATAGTATGCGGAAAGGTGACCAGCTAACCTGGCCGACTGGCGTTGGTATAAGCACGCAAAGCGGGGGCGTCGCGTTCAAAACAACTCGCTGGAGCATGGTGCTGGAATCACAAGGTCAATCGCCAACGGCGCAAGAAGCGCTCGAAAAGCTTTGCCGGATTTATTGGCGACCAATTTATGGCTTCGTCAGGCGACAGGGTGTCGAGCCCGAAGAGGCGAAAGATCTCACCCAGGGTTTCTTCGCGTTGTTACTGGAACGCCGCGACCTGGATACCGTGCGCAAAGAGAAGGGGCGCTTGCGTTCTTATCTGCTGACATCAGTCAAACATTTCCTGGTGAACGAACGAATCCGCGCCATGGCCATCAAACGCGGCGAAGGTCAGCAGCTGATCCCACTGGAGGATTTTCACGAGCGCGAAAGCGTCGGTTTTGAACCAGCGGACATGGCGAGTGCCGATCAAATTTACGAGCGCCATTGGGCGCTGACAGTTCTTGACCAGGTGCTCGCGCGACTGGGAGACGAATATCGTGCCGCTGGCAAAATGGCGCTGTTTGACCAGTTACAGAAATCGCTCACAGACGAGCCGGGTCGCCCTTCGCAAGCGGACACTGCGCACGAATTCGGGATGACTGAGAACGCGGTGAAGCAAGCATGCCATCGGTTGCGCCAGCGTTACCGGCACCTGTTGCGCGAAGAGATCGCCCATACGGTAATGGTTCCTGGCGATATCGAGGATGAGCTACGCCATCTCATCGCTGTATTACGCGCGTAACCCGGCCACGGATTTCTTGCATTATTCTATTGAGACAGCGGGTTGTCTCGGCATGAGAATGGAGACAGTAAGCAATGTTTGCGGAAGGTGCGGCGCAAACATCTCGGACGCGCCGCACGGAGTTTGCCCGGCTTGCCTGTTAGAGACAGGTCTTAATCTGTTTGACGACAAAGATGAAAACGTGGCCGATCAAAAGCCCATGCTGCGCAATTTTGTCGAAGGAGATCCGCGCTTCCTAAAACTTCGCCAAGAAAAGCAGCCATGAACGCGTCCAGTTTCTTCGCCGAGCTAAAGCAGCGCAACGTTTACAAAGTTGCGATCGCCTACGCTGTCGTGGCTTGGTTGCTGATGCAGGTTGCTAGCCAGATCTTTCCGTTTTTCGAAATTCCAAATTGGGCAGTGCGTCTGGTGGTGCTGTTGCTCATAACTGGGTTTCCGATCGCATTGATCCTGGCGTGGGCGTTTGAGCTAACCCCGGAAGGAATTAAGCGTGCGGAGGATGTCGATCCTAGTAAGTCAATCGCGCAGAAGAGCCGCAAGCTGACTGCAATTGTCAGAGACACGCGAAAGCCCCCGGTGCCGTTTACTACTATGCACTGGAGCGTTGTGCTGGAATCACAAGGTCCAACACCAGTGGCGCAAGCGGCACTTGATAAGCTCTGCCGCATTTATTGGCGACCGATCTATAGTTTCGTAAGGCGACAAGGCGTCGGGGCCGAAGAAGCGAAGGATGTCACTCAGGGTTTCTTTGCGCTGCTGCTGGAACGCCGGGATCTGGAGACCGTCCGCAAGGAGAAAGGGCGCCTGCGATCTTACCTGCTTACCTCACTTAAGCACTTGCTGAGTAACGAGCGCAAGCGTGCCATGGCAATTCAACGGGGCAAACGCCAGCAGCTGATCCCACTGGAGGATTTTTACGAGCGCGAACGCGCCGGTTTTGAACCGGCAGATACTTTGACTTCGGATCAAATTTACGAGCGTCGCTGGGCGCTGACAGTTCTGGACCAAGTGCTCGCGCGATTGACAGACGAATATCGTGCGGCTGGCAAAATGGCGCTGTTTGACCAGTTACAGAAATCGCTCACAGATGAGCCGGACCGCCGTTCGCAGGCGGACACTGCGCACGAATTCGGGATTACTGAGAACGGGGTGAAGCAAGCATGCCATCGGTTGCGCCAGCGTTACCGGCACCTGTTACGCGAAGAGATCGCCCATACGGTAATGGTTCCCGGCGATATCGAGGATGAGCTGCGCCATCTCATTGCCGTATTACGCGCGTATCCGATTCGTCGCCACTCCCATGCGCTGGAATACCATTGTGCCTAGCAGTTTGAGACTTTGATCATCGTATGAGCAGCGTACTTAGCGTTTGCGAAAAGTGCGGCGCAAAGATCTCTGCGGAGGTGCCGCAGGGAGTTTGTCCGGCTTGCCTGTTAGAGACCGGCCTTGGTCTGCTTTACGACGAGGATGAAAACACGACCGATCAAGAACCCATGCCGCGGAGAAAACACCGTACGCCTCCGGTTAAAATGCTGGCTGACTTTGGCGATTACGAATTGCTAGAGGAGATCGGCCGTGGTGGTCAGGGCGTAGTTTATCGCGCTCATCAGAAAAGTCTCAATCGCACCGTCGCTCTCAAAGTAATCGGCCTGGGCCCCTGGGCTACCGAAGCGCACCTAAAGCGCTTTCGCCGCGAAGCAGAAGCTGCTGCCAGCCTCGACCATCCATCTATCGTTCCCATTCATGAAATCGGCGCGCGCGATGGTTGCTGCTACTTCAGCATGAATTTCGTTGAGGGGGGCCAGCTTGACGAAGTAGTCAGAGGTGCGCCGATGTCGATCCGGCAGGCTGCCGAATTAATCACAAAGGTAGCGCGCACCGTTCATTACGCGCATGAACACGGGATACTGCATCGCGATATCAAACCTGGGAACATTCTTCTGGATGCAAAAGGCGAACCGCACCTTACCGATTTTGGCTTGGCCCGATTAGTGGAAGCTGAGAGCACGGTCACCCGCACGCTGGACGTGATGGGCACACCCAGTTACATGGCTCCGGAACAAGCTGCGGGAAACAACGTGGCCGTCGGCAAGGCCACAGATGTGTATGGACTTGGTGCGGTCTTCTACGAATTGCTCACCGGTCATCCACCTTTTGCCGGAGGAACAACCTATCAAACGATCCGGCTACTGCTGGATACTGAACCGCGGCAACCGCGTTTGTGGAATCGAAAGATCGCTCGCGATCTTTCCACGATTTGCCTCAAGTGCCTGGAGAAAGATCCAAAGCGTCGTTACTCTTCCGCTCTCGCGCTGGCCGAAGACTTGAAACACTGGTTAAAGCACGAACCAATCCGCGCGAAGCGAAGTGGCTTTTTTACGCACACCCGCAAATGGGTGCGGCGGAAACCAGCTATTGCCGCGTTGATTGCAGCGTCGGTTGCTTTGGCAGCAGCCATCGCCTGGAATGTTTGGGAAAGCGGGTTATTTAGTCCTACGCCCGAAAAGAGCATAGCGGTCCTTCCGTTCGAAAATTTAAGCAACGAAGAAGAGAACGCCTATTTCGCCTATGGCGTGCAGGACGAAATTCTAACTGACCTGGCCCGCATCGCCGATCTGAAGGTGATCGGCCGCACCTCGGTGATGCAATACAAGAGCGGGGTTCCCAGGAATTTGCGTGAGATCGGCCGTCAACTTGGCGTCGCGAATGTGGTGGAAGGAACAGTACGGCGTGCCGGCAATCGCGTGCGAGTCAATGCGCAATTGGTCGATGTGCACAGCGACCGCCAGTTATGGGCGCAGACTTATGACCACGAGCTTGCGGACGTTTTCGCGATTCAAAGTAACATCGCAAAGGCGATTGCCGACGAACTTCAGGCGAAACTCTCGCCAAATGAAGTGAGCGCAATAGAACGTCCCCCGACTAGCGACATCGCCGCGTTCAATCTCTATGCTCACGCCAGAAATGTTCTGGCCATCAGGAACGCTAGAAAGGATTTGCTCGAGGCGGCCGACTTGCTGAACCAGGCTGTCACGCGGGATCCGTCATTTTTCCAAGCGTATTGCCAGCTCGCTCATACTCATGACCGTATTTACTTCCTCGGTTACGACCATACCCCAGCGCGCCTAGCAATGGCAGAAGCCGCCATTAGGAGCGCGTTTCGTCTAGGCCGGGACGCGGGTGAAGCACACCTCGCGCGTGCGCAAAATCTCTATCGAGGCCACTTGGAGTATGACGCCGCATTGGCTGAGTTGGATGTTGCAGCCAAGACCCTACCTAATGATACCGGGGTTTTTGAGCTAAAAGGTTACATCCAGCGTCGCCAAGGCAAACAAGAAGAGGCAGTGCGGAGTCTAGAACGCGCCATCGAGCTCGACCCGCGCAACACTTTCACGTTACAGCAGATTGGGCTCAGTTACCATCATCTCCGACGTTATGCCGAAGAAAAATCGGTATTGGACCGCGCGTTGGCCATCCAGGCGAACGATGTCGATACGAAAGTCGCCCGTGCATTCGTGGACTTCCACTGGAAAGCCGATACCCGCCAGTTGCATCAAACACTCGATTCAATTCGGGCCACAAATCCTACCGCCACGCAAAATATCGCCGATGGCTTGCTGATTTGCGCACTGACGGAGCGCGACCCGGTTGCCGCAAAAAAAGCGGCAATCGCAGCCGGTTCAAACCCTCCCTTTACCGATGAAGCCGTGAATTTCAGTCGCCCTTTCGTAGAAGGCGTTATTGCCCGCATGACGAAGGATGAAAACACGGCGCGATTGGCTTTCGCCGCTGCGCGCGCAGAGCAGGAGAAGATCATCAAGGCTCAACCAAATTACGGTCCGCCCTTATGCGTGCTGGGTTTGATCGACGCCGCACTCGGACAAAAAGAAGAAGCACTTCGCGAAGTCCGGCAAGCAGTCGCGCTTCTTCCCGTGGAAAAGGATTCAATCAATGGTGTCGTGATGATCAAATATTTAGCCATGACGGCCGCTTGGATTGGCGACAACGATCTGGCCTGCGAACAACTGGCTGTTGCCATCCGTCCTCCAAGCCGCCTCACCTATGGCCAACTGAAACTGCTTCCCTTTTGGGATCCGTTGCGTGGCGATCCGCGCTTTGAAAAAATCGTTGCCTCTCTCGCGCCCAAAAAAGCTTCGCCCTGACCCACGACGAACGTGACCATGGCCGCTTATCTAACTGAGGCGAAGGCAGGTAATCCTCGGTTTTCATAGTTTCCGAACTTTCCGCGTAACCTCGCGTCGGAATTTCTGCAGTACCTCTGTGAAGGCCCAAATCAGAGAGGGCCAAACAAGAAAGAAATTAAAGTATGAGAAATCAAAATCCACTAACCAAACTCACGCTGCTGTTCGCAGTGCTACTGACTCTTGGTGCAGCCCAGACGCAAGCCGACATCCTTCCTGGTGTCAGGATCGGCTTCGCTCCGGTCGGCATAACCATGGACCAGACTGCCCGGCTCAACTTAGTTAACGTTGACGTACCAAATGGTATGTTCATTAACTGGCGCTTTATCGACGCCAGCGGCCTTACACTCGCTCAATCCGCGGTTATGTTGCCATTGGGCAAGATCGTTTCGGTCGATTTCAGACGGCCTGGGAGTCCGCTGCCACCCAACGCTCCCGACCTGGTCCGAGCCGAGGTGCGAGCCCAAGTCGAGATCGTTAGCCCTGGAATCCCGAGCGAAAGCCTGCGCCGAAGTCTGGAGATATTCAACAATAATACCGGCGCAACCACCGTGTACATGGGCGGTGCAACTCCATAGACGGCCTCTGCCTGCGAGCACTACGGCCGACGGCACTGGCGACTACGAGTGCCGAGACCGTAGATGATCAAGGAAGAACGCTTCGCTTTAACTGATGGCTGACAGTTGATGGCTGATAGACAGCGAAAGACCTAACAGAATGAAACTCCGAACTCCGAAAGTTTCCCCGCGCAGGGCGCATTCGCGAGCAGGCGCAGATAACGAAAGGTCTCAGAATTCAACTACGGCTTTGTGTCGTTTGTTGCCTTCTGTACAAACCTGCTGCAGTCCAGCTACAACACTGCTGAATGATCAGCAGTCAGTCGTCCGTAATCACTGCCGCAACCGCCGCCCAACAGTCGACATGACTGCCTTTACTTCACACTGTTTTCCCCGGACGATTAAGATTCAAGCCCGTCTTCGGGAGCGGCCACTGTCAGCATTGCCCGGCAGCCGCCGGATCAGCACGCGACTAGCCCACGCGTTGCACATGTCGGGCGTCCGTGTAATCGGCGATCTTCACGGGCGGCGAGTGGGTGATTTTGCCTGGGAGAGAAATTGTGGCGTAAAAACGTTGCAAGAGTTGGATTCGCTTGCATCCGTTCTCGCCAAGCAGACTTCGTCCCGCAATCGCGGGACAGGTGTGACTCGAGAGGCTACGGTGGGCGGAATGGCTTTTGCCGTTCCGAAATCGGTGTGTGCACTGCGGTTCGACGAGTTGCCGATCACAAAGCGTTTGGCCAATGTGGTCCGTTCAAATGGCCTCCGTACCCTGGGCAATCTACACGGGCGCACTCCACTTGAATTACTTCAATGCAAGACCTGTGGCTGGCGCACTCTTACGGAGGTAGAGCAACTCATTGAACGCGCAATCTCCGGCCATTTTGATGAGGCACCCATGGACGAATCCAGGGCGTTGGCGGAATTACTGACTTTGCTTGAGCAAGGAATAGCAAAGCTTGCAATTCGTAACAGGCAATTTCTTCTTGCCAGAATTCGGGGGATGACGTTCGCAGAGATTGGCAGGCGATACGGGTTTACGCGAGCGTATACTCACCAAGTGGTCATGAAAACGCTTGGTATTCTTAGAAAGACTTATGGTCCGCGAATACCAGAACTTGTCGAAATGGTCAAGCAGCGTTGGCTTTCGACGCCGAGAGCTTCGAGACTAACTCCGTCATTACTTGCCCAATGGGGGGGTAATCCTACGAAGCGTTTCCGCTTATCAAGGAAAGCGCAGGTGCGTTTGATCGCAGCGCTGGATAAAAGTATCCCGTCTTGGATGGATTAGCTGAGACATGATTTACCCAATTATCATGAACTTACGAACACCCACTTATCATCACCTGCTCGCGCAGGTTCGCGGACGGTCGGCCTAAGAAGACGTCACACATTCGCCAGGGAATCTTTGGATAGCTTGCCTGCTTGCGAAGATCCCTTCGAAGTTTTCGGTTTGGATCTCCTGGATCTCCGTCGTTCTGGTCTACGCGGTTCCCTGACCCGTTACATGCCGGTTGCCACGTGGTAGCTGTTTAGGCGACGCGAGTAATCCATCATTGTCATAATTGCTAAAGTTTCGGCATAACTTCGCGCCGGATTTCCTGCAGTACCTCTATGAAAGGACAAATAAAACCAACAAAAATAAAACAGAGGAACGAGTATGAAAACGAACCTAACGAAAACCAAATTCAAATCCGTCTTTAGCACGGCCAGTCAGTTCTTCAGCAGGGCGGCATGCTTGGGAGCAGTTATTTTGGTGTGCGCTAGCGCCTCGGCACAAAACCTGTTTGTGTCGGGCAGTTTGCCACCTAAAAATTGCCGTGGAGGATGCGGAGTAATTTACAAATTCACTTGGGACGCAAGGCAGAGCCTTTTCGCCTCAGGTCTCACTGACCCTTGGGATATCGCCTTTGACAGGGCCGGCAATTTGTTCGTCGTGGATTACGACTATGACGAGCTCTTCGGCGAGGCCGCCATCTACAAAATTACTCCGAACGGAGTGCGAACTACCTTTGCCTCCGGTTTGAGCTACCCCTCATACCTTGCTGTTGACGGGGCAGGCAATGTGTTTGCAGCGGATTATAATCGCGGCATCATCTATCAATACAAGCCGACCGGATCGCGAGCCACCTTTGCCACAGGGTTGCATCACCCTGTAGGTATGGCTTTTGATAGCGCGGGAAATCTGTTTGTCGCCGATAACAACGCTGGCAACATCTACCAAGGCAACATCTATCAGTATGAGCCGAACGGCTCCCGGACCATCTTTGCCGTGTTGAACCCGTCCGATCGCCCGGCAGACCTGGCTTTTGACAGCATGGGCAAGCTGCTCATGGCGGATTTGGGCGGCAACATCTATAGATATGAAGCTCTACGTCGGCACCCTCGAATGACCTTTGGCTCGGTGCCGAACAGCGCGCAAAGCTTGGCATGCGACAGCGCGGGCAACCTGCTTGTAGTGGATGCGGGCGATGTGAGCGGTGCAAGCACCGTCACTCCCAACGCCATCTATAAGTTCACGCAGCAGGGAGTGCGAAGCACCTTTGCCCCCGCACAGCCGCTCGGTGAGACCTTTGCCTGTCTCGCCTTCCAGCCAATACCGTGTTGCGAATGAAAAGCAGGAGTGGATAAGGCGATCGACCTCAATCGCCCGGGGGCGGTTCAGCGAACCGCCCCTGTTTCATCTAAACCTTCCACGTCATATCCCGCCGGATTTTCTGAACAGCTCTGGTGCAAAGCTAATGTCCAGACAGCCGAACTCTGTGCAACGCGACACCTACATTCGAGCCAATTATAACAAGAAGAAGATCAAGCAGCCCGATTTTCCAGTCGAAGCGCCAAAAAGCAACTCCTACAAGTATGAAGCAGGCAATGCTGAGCACTCCCTGCACGATTTGTCCTCCGAGTCCTCTAAAGAATGCTCCCTTACTGAGTTCAACGAATCCTGTGATCGCGCCAAGAATAATAGTGGTGCCAATCAAGTAGAAAAGCATAGCGTGCCGCGAGGCATTCAAAAAACTTATCATTGTCTCGTGGCTCCTGACGCGCGGCCGTGCTGAAAACCGCGCGGGAAGGAAACACGCCTCCCAAGCTCCATCTTGTTTCTACGGTAGACGATGGAACCAAGTTCCCGAAAAACTGCCGTATTATACTAAAGTCTAATATACTAAGGTCCAATAGACGGAACGGACCGCGCACCCTACTCTTGCCGTTCCAATGCCGGACCACACTCAGGGGACACGTTCGGCCGACTGAGCCTTCAGCCACATCCTGCAGTTTCTTGAATAACGAAGTGGCTGGCGCTATTGCCATCGCTGGCGAAAAGGATCTGGCGCAACAGCAATTGGCGACGGCATCACCGACATACGGTGCGGGCCTAATTACGAGGTACGGCCATCTTAAGCTGTCGCCCTTCTGGGACCCGCTTCGGGGCGATCCGCCTGATCCGCGTTTGTTCCAAGAAATCCAAAGTCCCGCGTAACCTCGCGCCGGAATTCCTGCAGTACACCAGTAACGGCTGGAAATGACTCCTCACGACGAGGAGTCACTGAAGGTCAGAACAATAAGACGTAAATAGAAAAGAAATAAGACTTATGAAAGTGAAATTGGTTAAAGGCTGGATTGCAGTTAAACGATCCAACCTCAACCAAAAATGAATACAAAAAATAACAATGAAAACTAATTACTGGTTTAATCGAAATCGTCTCTTATCAGGTCTGCGCTTCGGAACCGCACTGCTTCTCGTCCTATCAGTCCTCTTCATTTCAGCGAGTTCGTCGCAGGCTGAGCGTGCGCAGACGTATCATGGCACGCTTACGGGTGGTACGTTCTTGTGTGACGGCACGCCGGTTAATGGTCCCATCGTCACCGGTGAGTGGAACGTCATCATCGATTCCCGAACGCCGGCTCAGGTTACGCTCAACGTATTCTACAACGGCGGCCACCATCTGGCCTTCGGGTACAACGCGTTCATGCTGGTCTGGTTCTCCGACGGCGTCTACGTGTTCTCGGGGTTCGGAGACGCCGTGACGGTGACGCTCGATACGAATGAGAGTCCGGCGACGTTCTCCTGGCAGGTGGAACTCAGCGGCGGCTGTTCGGCCCAACGTCCCTATAACTCGCTGTCCTACCTCGGAGTGGCGAACCGTAGAGGTGGATAACCTTTGGTAAGGGAAAGCGAAATCAAATTATGAAAAATCGAAACGTTCAGTTCAAACCAACAGCTGAGGTGCTGATGCCGCTGCTTCTCGCCTGCTTTGCGGCGGTGTTTATCTCGGCACCCACTCCCGCGCTAGCCCGCGACGAGGTGCCGTTCAACGGCACTGTCTCTGGGTACGTTGACTCTCAGTCCGGTACGGAGTGCGAGCCGGCCAACGGCGACGAAATCTCCGGCACTTTCGAGGGGTACCTGTGCCCGACGGAAACGCCGGGAGTGTTCGACAACCATGAAACCGCGGAGGTGACAGGCGGTACAGGTCGCTTCACCAACGCCACCGGCCATTTTGAGTTGGGCGGGCAACTGGACTTCACCACGAATCCGCCCTCCTTTGTCCTTCCCTGGGAAGGGACCATCTCAAGCGTCGGCTCGACGAGGCGGCCCCGCTAGACATTTCGTCACCACAAACCAAAACCAAGCAAACTATCAAAACGGCCGAAGTGACGTTTCATGACGGGAAGTTACAGAAGGCCAAACCAAGAAAAGAAAATTAAAGAAACAAAAAATAATACTTATGAAGATGAAATTAGTTAAGAGTATAATGGCTACCTTACTGGGCGTCTGTGCGTTAGTTACCTTGGTTGCCGCAGAAAGGGCCCCCAAGAGCGCACAAGGCGGAAGACTTGAAGGGACTTGGAGCATGCAGATAACTGTAAACGATTGCTCTGGTCATGTGATTAGGAGCTTTCCAACACTAGTAGTATTCATGGCCGGAGGCACCTTGACCGAGGCGAGCGGCGGTACAGCCCCGGCTCTGCAAACGGGTGGAAAGGGTGTTTGGAGCCATACCACTGAGGGTACCTATGCGTTTCGCTTCAAAGACTTCACGTTTAACACTTCAAACGTCTTTACGGGCTGGGTGATCATCTCGGGGGAAACAACCGTGGATGTGACAGGAAACGCAAATGCCGGGCCCGCAACCGTCGAAGTGTATGATCCAAACGGCGTCTTAGTTGTAAGTCTATGTGCTGAGGCTGTTGGCACGAGATTCGAGCTGTGACCGATTATCGGGGTTGGCGCGTCACGTGCGCCAATGACAAGTGATATGTAACGGGCCCAAATGACGCACAAGCTACCACGTTCACCCGGCCCTCCTATATTATACTAAAGTTTAATATACTTAGGTCCAATAGACAGAACGGCCGGCGCATCTCTACTCTTGGCGTTCTGATGTCGGAGCCACACTCAGGATTTCTCCAATCTGTCGGGAGATTTCCGCAATCCTGAGCAGGCAAATCTTGGATAAGAATGATGAAAGGGAAGTGTGAAGGTCGCATGGCAGCTTTTGCCTTCCGTTGTTTTCCAAAAAGAATTGACATTCCAGTCGCTCTCCGGGATCAGCCATTCGATGCTTGCCAGACGTCAGCGCGTTTAGCCGATGCGTTGCGCCGATCGGGCATTCGCGTGCTTGGCGACCTTCAAGGACGGAAGGTAGGCGATTTTGCGTGGCAGAGAAATTGCGGATTCAATACGTTGCATGAGTTGGATTCACTTGTACGCGGCGTTCAATCTCTGGCAGAGAACGCGTCTCGTGTGGAAAATGGAACTTATAGCCGTCGCCCCGCCCACTGCGCCGTAGCGCAGCCAAGGCGGTTGGGCAAAGCGCACGCTTCGCACAGAAAGGCAGGTACAGAACCTAGGTTTAGCATTCCGAAGTCAGTTTGTAAGTTGCAGTTTGACGAATTGCCGGTCACGAGACGTTTAGCACGCGTTGTC
>Ga0193730_1000355_pt1 | contig 13987 bp, 7 predicted proteins | sample U1a1metaG_FD_144919 | JGI IMG/M metagenome (GOLD analysis project Ga0193730, IMG submission 144919) | Soil microbial communities from a riparian zone of the East river system, Colorado, United States - U1a1 | ecosystem: Environmental > Terrestrial > Soil > Riparian zone | place: USA: East River...
CGCCTTTCGCAGGGAATCGGCCGAAAGGCAATGGCAGATCGCGTTGGCGCGCTTCTCTCTGCCTTCAAGTTCGGCCGGATGGACGACGTTCTCGCGAGCTGGGGACTGACGTGAGAGTGGTGCTCCTCATGACTGCCGGCCACCTCGCTGCCGGCCACCTCGTCGCATCGGCAGCGAGGATTCGAAATCTGCAGGGCATCGCTGAGCTCGACGCCAAGTACTACCCAAACTATGTCCGACCGGACGTACGGTTTGACAGAGCCATCCGGCGCTACCTCCATCCGACGGATTCCATTCTCGACGCGGGGGCGGGCCGAGGTGAGAAGTTCAGATACGACTACAAGACCTGGGTCGAGCGGGTTGTCGGCGTCGACCTCGAAGAGGGTGTGCTCGCGAACCCGAATCTCGACGAAGCGTACGTCGCCGATCTCGCCCACCTGCCGTTCGACGATGCGACATTCGACCTCGTATTTTCGAGGTGCGTGCTCGAGCATGTCGAGGACCCCGTTTCTGTCTTCGAAGAGCTCAGGAGGGTGTTACGCCCGAACGGGCATCTCATCTTCCGCGTTCCGAGCCGTTTCCACTACGTTTCGATCGCAGCTCGACTGACGCCGCTTCGATTCCATCGGTGGTTCAACGCGCAACGGGGGTTCGGCGCCGAGAACTTCCCAACGTTCTATCGAATCAACGACCGCTCCACGCTCCGCAATCTCGCCGCCACAACCGGCTACGACATTCGAGAGCTGGAGCTCTTCGAGATGAAGCCTTCATATCTGGTGTTCCACCCGCTCGCGTACCGCGTCGGGATCGGCTACGAGCGGCTGGTCAATCGGTTCGACAGGCTCCAGGGCCTCAGATCGAACATCATCGGCGTATTCGAAGCCGTCTAGTCGCCGCAGCGACATTTACCGCTCGGGCTAACGCCGCGAAGCCGGTGCTCCCGACGTCGTAACCTGCACGCTGCCGTTTCTGGGGATTGCCCCATCCGTCGCGGCACGCTGCTGAGATCGGCGCAGCCACGAGAAGAACGCGATCAGCGCAAGTGCGGTTGACAAATACGAGACGGCAGAGGCGATCGCAGCACCGGTTGCTCCGAACGGAGGAATGAGAATCAAGTCCAGTCCCACCGTCGCAATCAACCCGAGGCCCATCGCCCAGGAGGTGAGGCCCGGGCGACCGACCCCGTACAAGAACGCGATGATGACTCCGGCCACCCCCTCGAGCGGGAGACCCAGCAGGATGATCCTCGTGGGGGTAACTGCCGAACTGAAGTGCGGTCCGTAAAGCGCGGGAATCACGAAGCCGGCGCTGACCCAGAGTACGACGACGGAGACAGCTGTGATGGCCCCGGCCTTCGGAAGGAGCCTCTGGACGTCCGCCACGGCGTTGAGCCGACCGCCTCTTGCAAACTTCGGGTAGAAGACGTAGGTGAGAGAGAGGCCGAGGACCTTCACCAACTCGGCAAACTTGGTCGCAACGGCGTAGACGCCGAGAACGGCCGGCCCGGTGAGGATGCTCAGGATGACGAAATCGAGGCGTAGGTTCAACTGGGTCATGACGCCCCCGACTTGAGCGCGAAGCCCATAAGCGGCCACGCGCCGGCCAAGCTCGAACGAGGGGGGCGCCGCAGCGTGGAGGAAGCCTCTGCGGACCAACCTCGCCCATCCGAATGAGGCGGCCGCCCCGTCGGCCATCAGCATGGCCGCGATGACGGCCGCGTAGCCATGAACCCCGAGGAGGCCCCACACGAGCCCGTAGGCGGGAAGGAACAGGAATTCCTCCGCGAAGATGATTCGATTCGCGCCCCGAAGGTCATCGCTACCCTGGGAGCACGACTTCGCGGTGATCGTCACCAGCCGGGTGAGAACGCAGAGGCCGGCCAGCATGACCAGCGCGACGGAGACATCCGGGAAGAGGACCGGGCCGAGGAGGGGGGCGAGCGCCACCCAGAGCGCCGTTCCCAGCGTTCCGGCCACGAGGGCCATGCTGATCATCGTCAGGGGCAGACGGCGGTCGTCTCGATCCGGCCCGGCAAGGAAGTACGGGACCGATACGGGAAGGCCCGAAGACACGACCGTCCCGAGCAAGCCGGGAAGCACGTGGAGAAGCGAATAGATACCGATTGCTGCGGCGCCTCCGTCCCGGGCGAGGAGCAGCGTCGCGAGGAAGATGCACAGCATCGCTCCGACGCGAGCGGACACGTTGCTCGCTAGGACGCCGTAGCTGCTCTTTCTGAGTTGTCTAATTCGCCTCATGCTGTTCGCTTCGTACCCCAGATAGCGAGCGCCGTGACCAATCCAAACAGGGTCCAGACATGTCGAACGTGCAGAAGTTCGTAGACGGTTCCCGCGACCAAGGTTCCCGCGACCGCGCCCGCAAGGGCGTTTGGTCGAATGACCACCTTGGCGAAGCCTTCGGTGAGATTACCGGTGGCGCTGAAGAGCGTCCGGCGTAAGAGGATGACCACGAGGAGGACGAGACCCAAGAAGCCGAGCACACCTCGTTCGATAAGCGAAGCAACGTAGTCGTCGTGCGCCTCCTTCTCGAAGGGGGCCATCTCCTTGTGCAGCCGGGGCTTCGTCGAAACGGGCCCTTCGCCGAGCGGGTTTCCGGTGCGGTAGAGCGAGATGCTCTCCTGGAGGAGCTGGCCGCGCTGCTCGAAGCTGGTACCGCGTCCAATTCCGTTTCGGACGAACGCGTATCGACTGTCGTGGGCGTTGTTCTCAATGGTCGTCAGGCTGATCTGGGTTGCCGCGAAATAGCCGGCGAGGACAATGAACGCCAGAGCAGTTGTGGCGGGCATGATCCCCGAGCGGCGGTAGATCCCGAGTGTGGCCGCGACCACCGTGCCGACGATGACCGCGACGACCCCGCTGTTGGATCCAGTCATCGCGATCACCGTGAGCAGGAGGGCGTACGCGCCGTAGCGGAATACCCGGTGACGCGGGCGGCCGATGGCCCACATGATCATGATCGAGATGAAGAGATAGTTGGCGGCGTAGCTCGGATCGGCCAACGTGATCTGAATCCTGCCGCCCTGGTTCGCGGTGCGGCCCGTGAGCGCTGCCGAGCCGATCGCCAGACCGATGAACGGAACGATCGCCCAACCGATCGAGCTGTACGCCCAGGTCGTGAGCAGGGTCTTCAGATTTGACGGCGATTTCGCGATGTTGACCACTGCCCAACACCAGGCGAGCAGCCAGACGTCCTGAGCGAGTGCGATCGCGCCGGTGCCAGGCACCGGTCCCACCAGGGCTCCCAGAGCTCCACCGGCCAGGAAGAGCGCTACAGCGATCGCGTAAGGGAACCGCCACTTGTGTGCGGTAGAACCGGCCCAGAAGAGACACGCGGCGATGGCCACGGCCATGAACACGTCGATCGGGGCCGCGTTGGCAGGGCCAGCCGGAATCGCAAGCGGGATCAGTCCCACGGCGAAGGCGGTCGTCAGCACCGCCAGACGTTCTCCCTGGCGCCGCCCGGCCATCGCTCTCGGCCGGATCGACGGACGGACGCGCACCGCGCTGCCGACTGTCAAAGAGCTGGCGTCGGTCATCGCAGCCGGTTTCTCAACAGCCGCGTCGGCGGCGACCGTTGAACGTTCGTCCTCGGGCTCGCCTCTCCATTATCCGAGGATAATGGACACGTCGTCCGCGTAGAAGGCATTACCCGGAGCCGGGTTCGAAACGTACGACTGAAAGTCGAGCGTCGACCCGGGCGACTTCGTCGTGTACGTCACGGTTACCTGTTGCCACGACGTCGTCAGAGTGACCTGCGTTGCGACGCTGCCAACCAGTGTGCTGCCGCTGAACTCCTGGAATTTGAGCTTGAAGACCGCTCCTGCCGTGTCAGCTCGGACCCACATCGTGCCCGTGTACGTGCCGGCCGATGTTGTCGCGACCCAGTTCGGCGAGTCCTGGAGGGCGGCATACGTGCCCGTCGTCGTCGCCGTGTTGTTCATCTGTGCGGCCCAGTTGCCCGAATGCCCCCCGGACACTCTCGTCAGCACGACACCCGCGCTCGAGCCGGATGTGTTCCATCCCGAAGTGTCTGTCTCAAAGCCCGGATTCGTCACGAGGTTGATCGTGAGCGAGGCCGTACTTGTCTTCCCCGCGTCATTCCCTGTGACGGTGTGCGGACCGCCCGACGTTGCTGTACAGGTGTTGCCGCTGCAGGAGCCGTTCGGCGCGATCGAGAAGGTTGTGCTCGAGGTCACGTCGCCGAGTGAGTTGTTGGCGGCGTCGAAACCCTGGGCCGTGTACGCCTGCGAGCCACCTGCCACGATCGTCGCGCTCGCAGGGCTGATGACGATGTGGTCGAGGGCACCGCCACCCACTTGCAATGAGGCGGTGCCGGTCTTGCCGCCGGCGTTGCCGGTCACCGTGTGCGCGCCGGAGGCCGTAGCGGTGCAGGTTGCGAGGGTGCAGGACCCGTTTGGCCCGATTGAGAACGTCGTGCTCGCGGTGACGTCACCGAGCGAGTTGTTGTACTGGTCGCGCCCCTCTGCCGTATACGCCTGTGAGCCGCCGGATGCGATCGTCGCCGAGGCCGGCGCAAGCGCCAGGTGGTCGAGCGGTCCGGGGGTCACGGTCAGCGACGCCGTGCTCGTCTTGCCAGCGTCGTTTCCTGTGACGAGGTGCGTCCCCGCAGACGTTGCGGTGCAGCTGCCACCGGTGCAGGACCCGTTCGGGCCGATCGAGAAGGTCGTGCTCGACGTGACATCGCCGAGCGAGTTGTTCGAGGCGTCGAAGCCCTCGGCCGTGTACGCCTGCGAGCCACCCGCCCCGATCGACCCGCTCGAAGGACTGATCACGATGTGATCGAGGACGACGGCAGCAGTCACCTGCAGCGAGGCGGTGCCGGTCTTGGCCGCCTTCGTCCCGGTCACCGTGTGCGCACCCGCAGACGTCGCCGTGCAACTGGCAGCGCTGCAGGAGCCATTCGGACCGATCGAGAACGTCGTCGTAGACGTCACGTCTCCGAGCGCCGCCCGATGCAATCGTTGCCGAGGCCGGGGCCAGCACCAGATGGTCGAGCGCACCCGCGGTCACGCTCAACGACGCCGTGCCCGTCTTGCCACCGTCGTTCCCCGTCACCGTGTGCGCCCCAGCAGACGTCGCGGTGCAAGTGGCGCCGCTGCAAGAGCCGTTCGGCCCGATCGAGAAGCTCGTGCTCGACGTGACATCGCCGAGCGAATGGTTCGAGGCGTCGAAGCCCTCGGCCGTGTAGGCCTGTGAGCCACCCGCCGTGATCGACGCGCTCGAAGGGCTGACCACGATGTGGTCGAGAACCGCTGTCACCTGGAGAGAAGCGGTGCCGGTTGCGCCGAGAAGGCTGCCTGTGACCGTATGGGTGCCTGCGGCCGAAGCGGTACAGGTCGCAGCAAGACACGATCCATCGGGGGAGATCGAGAACGCCGTGCTCGACGTGACGTCCCCGAGCGAGTTGTTGTACTGGTCTCGCCCCTGTGCTGTGTACGTCTGCGAGCCGCCCGAGGCAATCGTCGCCGTGGCTGGCGCCAGCACCAGATGGTCAGGTGCTCCCGCGGTCACGCTCAACGACGCCGTGCCCGTCTTGCCGCCGTCGCTCCCGGTCACCGTGTGCGCGCCGGAGGCCGTAGCGGTGCAGGTTGCGACGGTGCAGGACCCGTTTGGCCCGATTGAGAACGTCGTGCTCGACGTCACGTCTCCGAGCGAGTTGTCGTACTGGTCTCGCCCTTCTGCCGTGTACGCCTGTGAGCCGCCGGCTGTGATGGTCGCCGACGCCGGCGACAAGACCAGATGGTCGAGCGAACCTGGGGTCACGCTCAACGACGCCGTGCCGGTCTTCCCTTCGGCAGTACCGGTCACCGTATGCGCCCCTGCAGACGTCGCCGTGCAGCTGCCTCCGGTGCAGGACCCGTTCGGGCCGATCGAGAAGGTCGTGCTCGACGTGACATCGCCGAGCGAGTTGTTCGAGGCGTCGAAGCCCTCGGCCGTGTACGCCTGCGAGCCACCCGCCCCGATCGACGCGCTCGAAGGACTGATCACGATGTGATCGAGGACGGCGGCGGTGACCTGCAGCGAGGCGGTGCCGGTCTTGCCCGCCTTCGTCCCGGTCACCGTGTGCGCGCCCGCAGACGTCGCCGTGCAACTGGCACCGGAGCAGGATCCGCTCGCGTCGATCGAGAACGTCGTCGTAGAGGTCACGTCCCCGAGCGAGTTGTCGTACTGGTCGCGCCCCTCCGCGGTGTACGTCTGCGAGCCGCCCGCGGCGATTACCGCAGAGGCCGGCGACAGCGCCAAGTGGTCGAGCACACCCGCGGTCACGCTCAACGACGCCGTGCCCGTTTTGCCGCTGTTGCTTCCAGTCACCGTGTGGGTCCCAGCGAGCGTGGCCGTGCAGCTGGCACCGGTGCACGACCCGTTCGGGCCGATCGAGAACGTCGTGCTCGCGGTGACGTCACCGAGTGAGTTGTCGTACTGGTCTCGGCCTTCGGCCGTATACGGCTGCGGATTTCCGGCTGCCGTGGTCGCCGGGGTCGGCGACAACACCAGATGGTCGAGCGCACCCGCGGTGACGCTCAATGTCGCAGTCCCTGTCTTGCCGCCGTTGCTCCCAGTCACCGTGTGCGCGCCTGCAGACGTTGCGGTGCAGCTGCCTCCGGTGCAGGACCCGTTCGGGCCGATCGAGAAGGTCGTGAAGGTCGTTACATCACCGAGCGAGTTGTTCGAGGCGTCGAAGCCCTCGGCCGTGTACGCCTGCGAGCCACCCGCCCCGATCGACGCGCTCGAAGGACTGATCACAATGTGATCGAGGACACCGCCGGTCACCTGCAGCGAGGCGGAGCCGGTCTTGGCCGCCTTCGTCCCGGTCACCGTGTGCCCACCCGCAGACGTCGCGGTACAAGTGGCAGCGCTGCAGGAGCCATTCGGACCGATCGAGAAGGTCGTGCTCGAGGTGACGTCTCCGAGCGAGTTGTCGTACTGGTCGCGCCCCTCCGCGGTGTACGCCTGCGAGCCGCCCGACGCGATCGTCGCCGAAGCCGGAGCCAGCACCAGATGGTCGAGCGCACCCGCGGTCACGCTCAACGACGCCGTGCCCGTCTTGCCACCGTCGTTCCCCGTCACCGTGTGCGCGCCGGAGGCCGTAGCGGTGCAAGTGGCGCCGCTGCAAGAGCCGTTCGGCCCGATCGAGAAGCTCGTGCTCGACGTGACATCACCGAGCGGATTGCCGGACCCATCGAACCCTTGCGCCACGTACGTCTGCGAGCCACCGGCCACGATCGAAGCGCTCGAAGGGCTGACCACGATGTGGTCGAGCGCACCGCCGGTCACTTGCAGAGAGGCACTTCCAGTCGCACCGTTGAGGGTGCCGGTCACGGTGTGAGGGCCCGCGGCCGAGGCGCTACAGGTCGCAGCAAGACACGATCCGTCAGGGGAGATCGAGAGCACAGTGCTCGAACTGACGTCCCCGAGCGAGTTGTCGTACTGGTCGCGGCCCTCTACCGTGTACGCCTGCGAACCGCCCGAGGCAATCGTCGCCGAGGCCGGCGCCAGCACCAGATGGTCAGGTGCCCCCGCGGTCACGCTCAACGACGCCGTGCTCGTCTTGCCGCCGACGTTCCCGGTGACCGTATGTGTCCCCGCTTTGTTGGCTGTACAGACATTGCCGGTACACGTCCCGTCCGGGGCGACCGAGAACGTCGTGGAGCCGGTGACATCCCCGGCCGGGTTGCCGGAGGCATCGAAGGCCTGAGCCGTGTAGGTCCGGGAGTCCCCGGCCACCATGGTCGAGGTCGATGGGCTGATCACGACGTGGTCGATGTTGGGGGCGTTGAATTCGTACGCGCCTCGGTCGTCGTAGGCTCGAATCCCGACACCGGTGTTCGGGGTGATGGGATCGTCGATGCGTGGTGTGCCCTCTACGTCCGAGCTCGGTTGGCCGGCGATGCCCGCGTTGGCGGAGTCGATTGCCGGCGATCCGGCGGTCAGGTGGAAGTTTCCGCCGGCTACGTTCGTCCACCTCGGGTCGGCTTGGATCGCGTGGGTTTCCTGGCCCGACGCAGATCGGAAGGCCGCGAGCGAGGTGTAGCTCACCGAGTTCCAAATCAGAAGCGTGTCCGCGGTGGTCAAGTAGACCAGGTCGTAGTCAAGCGTGGTGCCCGAGGTCGAGCCGGACTCGACCCGGATGTTGCTGTGCGTACGAGGACTCTTGATGCCGTTGTCGACCGCGATGTTGTTGGCAATCGTCGCCCCGGTGGAATTGCCCTCGATGTTGATGCCAGCTGTGACGTTCTTGTAGACGGTGTTCGCAATGATCGTTTGATCTGTTGACTTGTAGTCGTCGATGCCGTGGTCGCCGTTGTTGTAGAGCACGTTGTTAAACGTCAAGTTGTCATCAGCGTTCGTGTCGAACTCGATCCCCGAGTCCTCATTGTCGTGGCTGAGGTTGTTCGAGATCGTGTTCGCCGGTGAGCTGTAGAGCCTGATCCCAGAGGCCGCCCGCTGGTAGCCCATTGCATTGCTGAAGCTGGTGTTGCCGTCCACCACGTTGCGAGTCGACCCCGATGTGAGGTAGATCCCGTAACTGGAGTTGTGGTCGGCTGTGTTACCGACGATCAAGGAGTCGCTGACATTGCTGAAGTAGATCCCCGATTTCGTCTTTCCGGGGGCGGTGTCCCCCGAATTACTCACGTGGTTGTTGGCGAGGGTGATGTGAGACGACCCCGAGGACACGTAGAGGCCGTAATCGCTCGTATTGGTCACGGTGAAGCCGCTGACCGTGATCCAGTTCTTTCCAGAGATGTAGAAGCCGTTCGCTTGACCGGTGACCGTCACCGTCGCACCCGGAGCAGCAGCGAAAGTGATTGGTGCATTCGCGAAACCCGATCCCGAGACGGCGACACGCTCCGGATAGGTGCCTGCTGCAACCTGCACGGTCTGACCGGCGACGACCCTCGAGGCAGCGGCACTGATTGTGCAAAACGGCTGTGCTGCCGACCCAGCACCGGTATTCGAGCAGGAAGCGTTCGCTCGGTCGACGTAGATAGTTGCAGCCGGCGGCGGCGGGGGCGGCGCCGCGCCGACGAGGTAGGAGTCGAGCACGGATCCCTGCGGGCACGTCGTATCGTCCTGCGAGGTCGCGGGGCCGCAGACGGCATCGACTCGTAGACCGCTGCTCGTCACGTCGACGCGCAGGTGCACGAGGTGCATGGCTCGGAAGGCCGTGTTCGGATCGATCGTCGTCCAGGGAGCCTCGACGCCGGCGCCGCCGCCACCCGCTGTGATGTTCGTGACGCCGTGGATCGGTTGAAAACGTTCGTAGTCGTGCGAGTGCCCGTTCAGATTCAGGATGTATTTCGAGTACCGGTCTCCGAATCCATTCAGGATCGACGCGAGGCCAGCGTCGCCGGCGTGAAACCCGGTGGAGTAAGCCGGCCGGTGGCCGTATGTGACGATGTAGCGGATGCTCGAGTCGGCCTGGGCTGCAGCCATGATCGAATCGACTGCTCCCTGCCAGCCGCTCCAGGTGTTGCTCGCATAGGGCTCCGGATACGAGATGAACCGAACCCCGCCCGCATCGAACCAGCCCCAATCCTCACCGCAGCAACCGGCCGCAGGTGCGCCCGGGGAGGCTTGCGCGTTCGGGAGCTTGAACCTGCCTTTGTAGTTCCGCAAGTCGTCGACGGCGGTTTCCCATTCATGGTTTCCCCAGGCCGGCATGTACGCGGCGGACTGGCTCCACGACATGACGTCGTTGAAGTGCTGATCGACCGCCGCCTGGCCATTGTCGTTCGCGTAGGTCAGATCACCCGCAGCGAGCACGAACGCAGGGTTGTCCGCGGCCACCTGACCCTGCGTGGTCGCGACCTTGGAGGATGCGGTAGAACTTCCGATGTCGGCAATCAGGTCGAAGCGGAAGGCTCCGTTGGGAGCAGTCGCGAACGTGTGGTCGGGGCCACCGCCGATCGAGTAGTGGTAGGTCGCGCCGCGAGCCAGACCGGTCAGCTCGACCTCCTGGAACGGACCGGGTGAGGAGAACGGCAGTGGACTGGGCGTGTGCGCAACCGTGGTGGTTCCGTAGGACGTGGTCGTTCCGTAGCGAATGTCGGTGGCAGTCCCGCGCCAGTCGAAGGCAACCGAAGTCGGACCGGTGAAGCTGTAGTGGATCTCGTCGGCGGTTCCCGCGGCTCGCACCGCAGCTGGGAGCAACAGAACGACGAGCAAGACGCATGCGAGGAGCGTCAGCGTCAGCGAGGGCCGAAAGTTGCGCCCGGTCATCATGCGGTGGCTCCTGCATGCCCCGTTCGACAGAGGCGTCGAAACAACTCGAGGTGACGACGGGCGAAATCGTGATCGTCCGTAAGGGCCGCGACCTCGGCAATCCCGGCTACCGCCGCATCCCGCCAGCTCGCAGCGGGCGCTCCGAGTCTCGCCAGGCCTCTTTCGAGAAACTGTCGGAACAGGTCGGGGAACCAGCCGGCTCCGTCGAGCGCGAACTCTACGCCCGCACCCCATCTGTCCGCCCGCAGGCCCGGGTGCCCGGCGACGCGGCGCCCGGGCCTGGTGCGGCGATCCAGGAAGAGCGCGTACATGTGCGCGAAGCGAACGAGGTCGCGCATCGGCTCGCCCGAAGTGGTGCAGGCCTCCCAGTCCACGACGCCGGTGATCTGCGTCCCGGCCAGGAGCACATTCCCGAACCACATGTCTCCGTGGACGGCGGTGCGCGGAGTCTCGTTTCGACCAAGCCTGTCGTTGATCTCCGCCAACTGGTCCAGGTCCGCGTCGAAACGTACGTCGTCGGGAAAGCGTTCGCGCAGGCGAGCGACGACGCCCCCGTCCATGTCCATCCGAGCCGGCCCTCCGGCTGTCCCGCTCTGGAGCTCGCTGAGCCAGGTTTCGACCGCGGTGAAGTCCGCGGCCACCAGCGCCTGGGTCGCCGTATGCCGCCGGCGAATGTACGAGGTTGCCATCGGGATTCCGGGCATTGCAGTCACGACGGTCGCACGCTTCCCGTCGAACTCGACCGCATCGACAACGCGGGGAATCACGTCTACGACCTTGCGAGGCGCGACTTGCCGAATCGCCAGCAGCGCGCGCTCTTCGGCCTCGACCGCCCGCGCCGCGACATCCGTCGTCGGGACTTTGACGGCTAGGACGGGCCGGCCGCTTACCGGGGAAACGAGCAGCACGGTGATTTTCGCGTTCGGGTCCTTCGAGATGCCGATGACGAGCGACTGCAGCCCCGAACCACGGGCGAACTCGCGGAGCGACTGGAGCCCGTCCGGCTTAGCCGAGGGCTGAGGAGGCGTGGTGGTCAAGACCGCCGACGTCAAAGCCGCCTCCCGACGACGACTCTTCCTGGAGCAACCGCGCGGATGAGCCGCCAGGGGCTCAACGCGCGGAGCAGGGCGACGGCGGCTTCGATCACGGGTGCAAAGAAGCCGCGCGGCGGAGCGACCAGCATCGTCTTGACGAAGACACGAACGGTGGCCGGTGCGTCCTCGACGAGATAGGCGGGGGCAGAAGCGGTCGGGAACGCGAGATATTCGCCGTCCACTTCGATTCCCGTCTTCGCTGCGAACGACCTGCATCGGCCGATCGCGCCCGGTGCCACCGCGGACAGGACGACCGGTGTTCCGGCCGGTAGGTCGCCCACCGCTCTCATCGCATCCCGGTAGTTGGCTCCCCAGCGGCGGAGATCCACTCGCACAGCCCCGGGTGGGCTCAAGACGAGCCAGTTGGCCCCCCATCGCTTCGTGTCGGCCAACGTTCCTCTCCTCAATTCAGAACTGCGAAAGGCCGAAGTCTGGCGACCGGACGGACGATGTCGTGCTCCCCGAGAATGCGGAGGGTCTCGTCGACGCCTCGGTCGTCGAGCTGGTCGACCTCGAGAGGCGCTCTGCTCGAATAGCCGAATCGGAGCGTCGTGCGTCGATGAGGATCTCTCCCCGAGAGGCCGCGCTCGACGAAGTCCTTGATGTTCGACCCTGCGCCATGTGACGCCGAGTAGAGGCTGCTGTGAGCGCCCTCGCCCGCGACGCAGAGATAGGACGACGTGCGGTTCGTGCCCGGAAGCAAGAGCGCCTGGCCGATCTTCCCGTAGATCGCGTGTTGCGTCATACGAGAAGCGGGATAGGCCCGTGCTGCATTGTGTCGGTGGACGACCGCAGTCTCACCGTTGATCTCTTCCTCGTAGATCGAGTTGTGTGGCGAGTCGACTACGAGGTTGCTGGCTGCTCCGAACGATTCGCTCAGAAGCTTGGAAAGAGCTGCGAAGACCGAAAGCCTGAACGCGAACCCGTAGTTCATGGCCATGACGTTGGCCAGCGACAGCCGCTCGCCTTCCGTTCCGTCCCGCTCGACCGGCGGAAACTCTCGGGAGAAGTACAGCGCCCTCCTCTGCCTGAACTGGTCGATCGAACGGGCTCGAGCCAGGTGGTAGAGAGGTTTCTGGAGCGCCATCTGGATGCGCAGAGCCCGCGGATAGCGTTTTCGCCTGCCGAACAGGACACCCAACTCACCGGCCAGGGCGCCGCCTCCCCCGTGGTACTGGAGCGTTACCTGCCCGGTCTCGATGCCGAGGAGACCTGCCGCCTCGGCATCGAGTACCTCTTCGACCTGCTGGAGCTCGATGAAGTGGTTGCTCGGCCCAATCGTCGCGAACCTGAGCCTTGACAGCTCCCTGACCGACCAGGGAAGCTCGCGGCGAATCCGCTGCACTCCGCCGAGCGAATCCGTTTCGAGCTGGCCACCCTCTTCGATGCGCTCGAGTGCACGTGGGTCAACGCCGTACTTGTCGACCGCGAAGTGCGCTCCCTCACTGGCGCAGCGAACAACTTCGTCTTGGGTAAGGCGCCGCTGGTATCCGGGAGGATGAGGCAGCTCTTCGCGAACGCGGTCATAGAAATGCGTAATGGCGCGGCTGTCCGGCCGTTCGATATCCAGGCCGACGAGAGCCATCCCGCAGTTCAGCGAACTACAGGTCAGCGTCGGCCGAATCGTGTCTCGCGTTGCGACGGCGATGCTCGAAGGCATTTCCTTGTCGTCCTTGAAGTGGAAATCGGGCAGCACCACAGCAGGCGCAGCAAGATCCGCGCTCGCAACTCCCGCGCGCAGCCCCGCCAACGCAAGTGGATCCGCAGGCGCGTCGGGGCTGTCGAAGATCCGGATCTCGGACGCCGCGCGCTCCGACCCAGTTTCGAGGCTCAGAGTCGTGACGCTCACGCAGCGACCTCTACGGCTGGCAGAAGGTCGGACAGGCGGGATTCCGACTGGCGGCCAAGTGCAAGCGAGAAGCAGGGCAGCCTGCCGGCGAAGGCGGCCGCGACTTCGACCACCGGCGGGTGAGCCGGGCCAAGCCCCGTGGCCTGCGCAAGCATCGCCGCGAAAGGCCAGTACCTCCGTAGCTCGCCGGCCATGTACGTGCTCGTAGCCAAAGAGCGCGTTGCGGCTTCGGGAGTGCAAGCGGAGAGGGAGGAGTGGTCCGAGTGTCCTCGCGCGAGGACGATCACGCTGTCAGGCACGAGCGCCTCGACGCGGTTCTGCATCGCGATCTCGTGGCGCCCATGCGGCATGCGACGTCCGCTCCCGCCCTCGACTCTGAGCGGCTCGAGTAGCCCCCAGAGAGTTGATCCATCCCCCACGCCAAGGTTGTCGCCGGTCGCACCCCCGCCCGCCCGCAGCTCGCCAAGAACGAGTGTGGAACGACCGATCCCACTCGGAGCAGTTACGAGCGGCGTCGCGTCTCCGACCACGCAGGCCGACGCGTGCAGCGGAGCGCGGCCTCGCGTCCCAGCCCACCAGAGCGCGGGGTATTGAGTGAGGATCCCCCTTGCAAGCAGATGGAATCGCGACCGCAAGATCCGAGCTGCTGCCCGGTCTCGTGCGGGCGGACGCCAGCGATACGTGAACACTGCTCGCTCTGGCGTGCAACGGAGGTGCAGGTCGAAGCCCGCCGTGCAGACGTTCTTGATGACGAGCTCGCCCTCCCGCACCCAGGCGCCGCG
>Ga0193730_1000356_pt1 | contig 13883 bp, 11 predicted proteins | sample U1a1metaG_FD_144919 | JGI IMG/M metagenome (GOLD analysis project Ga0193730, IMG submission 144919) | Soil microbial communities from a riparian zone of the East river system, Colorado, United States - U1a1 | ecosystem: Environmental > Terrestrial > Soil > Riparian zone | place: USA: East River...
TTCCAACCGCCCGCACAACGGGACGCTTTCAATCAAGCGGCGCTGGATTGGCTCGATGACGTAACAGCGAAATTGCAGCGGGGCTACGTTGTCGCGATCGATTATGGGCGTTTGGAAGATGAATTTCAGGGAGACGTTCAGGTGCGCGCGCAACATCGCAATCTTGATTCGCCATTCGAGCAGATCGGGCATGCGGACATCACGATGCCCGTGAAATGGTCGACGATTATCGAGCGCGCGCAGGCAAACGGGCTGCGTGTCGCCGGATTCACTGACCAACATCACTTTCTGACCGGAATCATCTCAACCTGGCCTGACCTGCTCCAAGCCCGCTCTGGGAACTCGACGGTGTCAAGGAGGCGAGTTCAACTCGCTGCCGCCGATCGCAAGACCAAGCGCGCGCTGCAAACCCTGCTCCATCCTGAAATGCTCGGCCGCGCTTTTCAGGTAATCGCTCTCGAAAAAAATCTTGATCGCGAGGCGCCGAGATTGGCTGGGTTCAAATTCGCGCATTAACCAGGCTCTGCGCTGAGAGCCCCTGGAAACAGTATTGCAGGCGTCCCAGTTTGCTTGCATGCGCGAGCCAGGCGCGCGATGACTTCTTGATGTTTTCTTTCCTTTCGAAATGGCCGCTTGTTCGGCAAATCCGCGAACGCAAGGACGGCACCGGCCTAGAGTCGATGTCAGACAGGACGCGTGCGATGCACGCGAGGATTGACGACGCAAAAGTTGCTCGCTCGATCTGCCCATATTGCGGTGTTGGATGCGGCCAGCTCATTTACCACAAGGAAGGGAAACTGATTTCAATCGAAGGCGACCCGGAAAGCCCGATCAGCCAGGGGAATCTTTGTCCAAAGGGCGCGGCGTCGTATCAATTGCTCACCCATTCGCAGCGCGAAACGAAAATAAAATATCGCGCGCCGCGCGCGAAACAGTGGACGGAAATTTCGCTGGATCGTGCGATGGACATGGTAGCGGACCGCGTCTGGGAATCGCGTAAGCGGACCTTCGTCAGCCAGGAGAACGGGGCAACAATCAATCACACGACTGCGATCTGTCATCTCGGCGGCGCCACGCTCGACAACGAAGAGAATTATCTCATCAAAAAACTTTTCACCGGAGGCCTGGGCATGGTCTGTGTGTCCAACCAGGCCCGGATATGACATAGCAGTACGGTGCCCGGTCTGGGCACCTCTTTTGGCCGGGGCGGAGCTACGACCGCGCAACAGGATCTGGCCAACGCGGACTGCATTTTGATTGAAGGTTCGTCAATGGCAGAGGCGCACCCAGTCGGTTTCCGCTGGGTAATGAAGGCTAAGGAGCGCGGCGCGACCGTAATCCATGTAGATCCAAGGTTTTCGCGTACGAGCGCGCTGGCCAATATCTGGGTGCCGATCCGCGCCGGCAGCGACATCACGTTTCTTGGGGGAATTATCCATCATATCATCGAGAACGAACTCTTCTTTCGCGATTACGTCGTTCACTACACGAATGCGTCCTGCATTTTGCGCGAAGAGTACCGCGACCCTGAAGATAACGCCGATGGTTATTTCTCTGGCTGGAACGAGAACCGGCGCGCCTATGAGATGGAGAGCTGGAAATACAAAGGCGAAGGACTGAGCTATCCCGAGCGGGATCTCACTCTGCAAGATCCACAATGTGTGTTTCAGAAACTCAAACGGCATTTCGCGCGCTACACGCCGGAGATGGTCGAAAAGGTTTGCGGCATCCCGCCGGTACTTTTTCAGAAAGTCGCAGACGCGCTCGTTGCAGCATCTGGTCCAGATAAAACCGCGGCGATCTGTTATGCCGTCGGCTGGACGCAGCATTCCAAAGGCGTCCAGATTATCCGCACAGCCTCGATCCTGCAGTTATTGTTAGGCAACATCGGGCGGCCTGGCGGAGGGATTTTAGCTTTGCGCGGCCACGCTTCAATTCAGGGCTCGACCGATATCCCCACGCTCTATGACATTTTACCCGGTTATCTGGCAATGCCGCGCGGCGGAGATGAGGAGACCCTGCAAAAATATCTCGATGCGCACACGACAAAGACCGGGCTCTGGTCGAACACGCCGGCGTATTTCATCAGCTTGCTAAAGGCTTACTACGGCAAACACGCGACCGCGAAGAACGATTTTGGTTATGACTGGCTGCCGAAAATTACCGCCGACCATTCCTTCTTCGAATATCTTTACGACATGGCCGACGGCAAAATGGAAGGGATGTTCCTGATTGGACAGAATTCGGCTGTCGGCGCGCCGAATACCCGCTTGCAACGAAGGTCGATGGCGAAACTACAATGGTTTGTTATCCGCGACATGGTCGAAACCGAGCCCGCGAGATTTTGGCGTGACTCGGCTGAAATCGAGCGCGGCGAATTGAAAACGGACGAGATTGAAACCGAAGTCTTTTTCTTTCCTGCGGCCGGACATGCGGAAAAAGAAGGCGCGTTCACAAACACTCAGCGTCTCTTGCAATGGCGCGAGCAAGCGGTCGAGCCCCCGGGCGATTCTCGGTCCGACGCGTGGTTCATTCATCAACTGGCTTTGAGGTTGATCGCCAAAGCCAGAGCTTCCGATGATCCGATAGACGAACCACTGCGCGCGCTCGACTGGTGGTACCCGGAGGACGAATTCGGCGAGCCAAAAATGGAAGCAGTGCTCGCTGAGATCAATGGTTGGAAAACTCTAGCGGATAAAGAAAACGTCCAACGCTCAACGCCCAACGCTCAACGCCCAAGTGAAGAAGAGCGGAACGGCGGCTCTGTAGCCGCGGTCGGCCTGTCCGCCGTAGGCTTGGCGAAGGCGGATGACCCCGGCGGCACTGACGGGGTTGTCTTCGGTGTCGATCGAAAAGGGCAACCACATCATGGTCCGCAAGTCGCCGATTATAATGAATTGAAATCCGACGGCTCGACCGCGTGCGGCGCCTGGATTTATTCAGGCGTTTTCAATCGAGACGGCGTGAACAAAGCGAACGCGCGCCAGTCGAAGGATTATCTCGGACACGGTTGGGGGTTCAGTTGGCCGAGTGATCGCCGCATCATCTATAATCGCGCCAGCGCGAGGCCGAACGGTGAGCCATGGAGCGAACGCAAAAAACTTGTCTGGTGGGATTCGGAAAAATGGACCGGCATTGACGTCCCTGATTTCAAGGCAAGCAAACCTCCCGATTATCGACCGCGAGGAGACGAAACTGGCCTTGAAGGTCAACGCGGCGACGCGCCCTTCATCTTGCATGAAGATGGCTTGGGCTGGATGTACGTCCCGAAGGGTTTGCAGGACGGCCCATTCCCGACGCATTACGAGCCGCTGGAATCGCCAGTGAGAAATCCGTTCTATTCACGCGACACTAATCCGGTGGTGAACTGGTTCACACGAAACGAAAACCGTTTCGCACCGCCAGGCGACCCGCGCTTTCCGTACGTTCTCACCACATATCGGCTGACTGAGCATCATACCGGCGGCGGGATGTCGCGTTTCCTGAGCCATCTTTCCGAATTGCAGCCGGAGATGTTCGTCGAAATCTCGCCAGAATTGGCGGCCAAGCTGAAGATCGACAATAGCGATTACGTTTGCATTGTGAGCTTGCGCGGCGCGATTGAAGCTCGCGCGCTCGTTAGCCGACGCATTCGCCCGATGAATTTGAACGGAAAAACGGTGCATCAGGTCGCAATTCCATTTCATTTCGGAGCAGCCGGTCCATTGCGCGGTAACGCTGCCAATAATCTGGTTGCGATTTCCGGCGAACCCAATGTCACGATCATGGAAAGCAAGGCGCTTGTCTGCAACATCATTCCAGGCCGCCTGCCGCGCGGCCCGGATTTTCTTGGTTGGCTCGAGCGAAACGCGCCGCAGGCCGGTCAGCCACCGAATTTGCATCCGGAACAGCCGCCCCTCGGCGCGCCGAGCGGAGGAAAATTTTCGCGTAGTCACGGCAAGGAGGGAAAAACGGTATGAGGACAATCGAAATGGTACGGACGGACCGCCGGCGCGTCCGCCGCTTTTATTCGATATGCTCGGCTACCGCGCCTCCAAAATTACCCGTTCAACGTGCGAGTAAATGTTGAATGCAGGCGGACGCAGGAATCCGATCAGCGTTTGATTGCTCTCGCGAGCGAAACCGACCGCAAGACTCGAAGGCGCTGAGACCGAGGCGACGATCGGAATTCCAGCCGCGAGCGCTTTTTGCATGATCTCGAATGAAGCGCGGCCGCTAACGAGCAAGAGATGTCGATCTAACGGCAATTGATCGTCGAGAAAGGCGCGGCCGATTGCTTTATCGGCGGCGTTGTGACGGCCGATGTCTTCGCGCACACTCTTCGGCTCGCCATTCACATCGAAAATGCCTGCCGCGTGGATGCCGCCGGTTCGCGCGAAATCAATCTGCGCCTCTCGCAGTTTTCTCGGAAGCGAAAGCAATGTGTCGATGTGGATCCGAACGTCTACAGATTTGATAGCGGGAAAATTCTGCCGGATGGCATCGATGCTCGTCTTGCCGCAAAGCCCGCAACTGCTCGAGATCGTTCCGAAGCGCTGTACCGAATTCAGTTTCACTTTCACACCCGCGGCAAGATCGACAATCACAACATTGTCGCGCGTCTCTGAAATTCCGGCGATCTCCCGGGGCTCGCGAACAATCGCTTCGGAAACCAGAAACCCAGCTGCGAGTTCATCGTCGTGACCCGGCGTGCGCATGGTGGTCGCCAAGGTTTTTCGGCCGATTCGGATTTCGAGCGGTTCTTCGATCGTGAGATCGTCGTGCGAATAATCAAGTGTTCCATCGTTCTTCCGCCGGATGATTTTGCCCGGACCGATGCTGTGCGCGTCTTTCATCTGCAACGATTTCAGATATTGTTGCCGCCGGTGGAGATCTGTCACTTATACATTTCGCCGGGACACAATTTTGTCGGGCATCATGGTCGCGAGCCGGACACACATCTTATGATTGAGGTGCCGGTGATCGAATGCGTGGAGGGCAGAGGGATTCGTGGCGATCGTTACTTCGATTTCAAGAACGATTACAAGGGCCAGATCACATTTTTTTCGCTGGAAGTTTTCGAAGAACTTTGCGGCGCGCTTCAAATCCAGGGCTGCTCGCCCTCTCTTGCGCGGCGCAACGTGATTGCCCGCGGCGTAGATCTAAATGAATTGATCGGCCAGGATTTTGAAATTCAAGGCACTCGTTTTCACGGCATGGAGGAATGCCGGCCGTGCTATTGGATGGATCGCGCCATTGCGCCCGGGGCGCACGAATTCTTGAAAGGTCGCGGCGGTTTGCGCGCAAAGATTCTTTGCGACGGAAAATTGCGCTCGACGGCGCAATTGATTGGACTGAGAGACCAGCACTTCGTGGTCGCCTCTCCCTTCACAAGGGACAGGGAAGGGTGAGGGTTACCAGCCAGCGTCATCGCGATGAAGACCTCTCACCTCAATCCTCTCCCCTTTGCGGAGGGAAGAAGCGGATTCTGTCCCCCGCCGGAATGAATATCAGTGCAGCCTTGCTCGCTGGCGGTGAATCGCGCCGGATGGGCAGGGACAAGGCAACGATTCTCTTCCGCGGAAAAGCGCTGTGGCAAATCCAGCTAGATCTGCTCCGGGCCCTCAACCCGAAAGAAATTTTTGTTTCCGCAAGAACTGATCCGGTCTGGCGACCTGCCGACGTTGATTTCGTCTCCGACATTCCCCTGTCACGCGGGCCACTCAGTGGCCTGGCTGCGTCGCTGGATCGGATGTGCGGCACTCATCTTCTCGCGCTCGCCGTTGATATGCCGCTGATGAGCGAAAAGTATCTCCGCCATCTTTGCGACAAGATTGAGCCGCATGTGGGCGTTGTTCCCAGGATCCACGGTCGTGCCGAACCGTTGGCGGCAATTTATCCTCGAGAAGCAGCTACTGAGTTTCAAGGCGCGCTCGCGGGCACGGATTTCTCATTGCAAACAGTGACGCGTCTTCTGGTCGAGTCTGGAAAACTGCGCGAGGTGGCTATCACGGAGCAGGAGCAAAGCCTCTTTCTAAACGTGAATCAGCTATCCGATTTGCAATCGGTGTGACGTTCATTGCGTTGTAGCCACGGCCCTGTGGGCCGTCTTGGTGGCGCGGACCCTCCGATTTGCATGACCGGCCACCCGCCTTCGCTGTGCTACGGCGAGGCAAGCAGGCCGGTGGCTACAAGACTGTTTCGCACGTGAATTAAAACCGCCCTTGCAAAAACGATACAGCTGCTCGATATCTCCACTTGCGATTTTTGCGGATTGTATGAAGAGCTCGATATCCCGCGGCGCGTTTTTATTTCTTCTGGTTCCAACCTGCGCCCTAGCCGCTCGCAGTGTCGTCAATATGTCACATTACGATATGATGCGGCCGGATTTTGCCGCCATGAGACGCGAGGGGATTGTCGGCGTGATCCATGAAGCTACATATCCCAGCTTTCAGCGAGACTCAAAATATCTGGATCGGCAAATGGGCGCGGTGCAGGCCGGCCTGCTTTGGGGCGCCTATCATTACGCCAACGCAAGCGACCCTGTGCGCCAGGCTGACCATTTTTTAAGCGTGGTCTCCAGCGCATGGGCGCGAGTTAATCCCGTTGTGCGGCCCAGTGCCGGTGTATTGCTCGTGCTCGATTTTGAAAAGAATGGTCACTACCCTGGTGGCAGTATGCGCGCTGATCAGGCAGTTGCGTTCGTCGAACGAATTAGAGAACGCACTGGCAGGTACCCCGGCATTTATGGGAGCGAGTATTATCTGCGGCAGGCGTTGAACAGTCCAAAAGTGACAAACGCGCAGAAGCAGACGCTGACGAATTGTTGGTTGTGGATTGCAAATTATTCCAAGGAGCCGCGCGCTACGGCGCCCTGGTCTTACTGGGCTCTGTGGCAGTACTGCGGTGACGGTAAATGCCGTCTCCCGCGCTCTGCTTATCCAATCAGGACCGCCAACATTGCCAAGGCGGAACTCAACATCTTTCGTGGAAGCCAATCTGAGCTGCAAGACTTCTGGCAGCGACGTGCCTGGGATCCGGCAGGAGGAAAACCTCGCCGCGAATCGGAGCTTGCGCTGAAATCCGATCTGTAGGTTGGATCGTTGCTTCGAATTCGGTTCAACATTTTGACTCGTTTAAAGCCCGAAAAACTGGAGCCGATCGGAGGGCCGACTTTCAGTCTGGGACAGGTTTGGTTTTCGGGTTCTGCATGAACCAACAGCCAAAGGAGATAGTATGCCGACACCAAAAGTAAATGCCTGGTACGGGTGGGTGCCCGACCGGCCCGATTATCGGGACAAACTCTACACCACCATCGCCGCGCCGCCGAAGAAACTACCGAAAAAAGTGGATTTACGCCATAACTGTTCAGGGGTCGAAGACCAGGGGCAACTCGGCAGTTGCACAGCCAACGCGTTGGTGGGCAACCTGGAATTCCTCGAAAGAAAAGCGGGTCGCACGGTCACCAATCTGAGCCGGCTGTTCGTTTACTACAATGAACGCGCGATGGAAGGGACGATCAATGACGATGCTGGCGCGATGATCCGGGACGGCGTCAAATCGCTCGTCAAGCTTGGCGTATGCAGTGAAAAGAAATGGCCGTACACAATTGCGAAGTTCACAAACAAGCCGCCAGCTGCGTGCTACAAGCAGGCGTCCGATCATCAGGTTACGTCTTATCATCGCATCATCAGTTTGCAGCAGATGCGCCAATGCCTCGCCGAAGGTTACCCATTCGTTTTCGGTTTCTCGGTTTATGAAGCATTCGAGGGGGATGAAGTTGCCCGCACCGGCACGTTGAATCTGCCTGAGCCCAGCGAAAAACAACTGGGCGGCCACGCCGTGATGGCCGTGGGTTATGACGACTCAGCCAAGCGTGTACTCGTCCGCAACTCTTGGGGAACGGACTGGGGTATCAAAGGTTATTTCACGGTGCCGTACGATTATATCTCGGACGGCAACCTCGCAGACGACCTCTGGACCATCCGCGGACTTGAGAAGGTGTAGGTAAGGCGAGGGGGCATCAAGCTGCGACGCTTCCGAAGCGCCCTTCGGCGGCTGGCCGCCACTTCGCCAAGGCTAATCCGAGGCTTTTGCGAGCGGTCGCGAGCCACGGGAAACTGCGGCTCCTTATTTTTCGATACCGCGCTGCGTTGTGAGATACACGGCAAAGCTCCCGAGCCAATGTCCGCCTTCGTAGTGCGCGCCCGTGACTGCTGCGAGCCCGGCGCTCCGGTGCTCCTCGGCCGCCGCGGAGAGCGCGTAGCGCCGCGAGTCGCTCGGAAGAAGTACTGAGGCGATTCCCTCCAGCATCCAGGCACGGCTCAGGTTAAGCCCATCGAGATGCGCGAGCTTCGGATCGCTCGGATCGGGCGAGCTGACTGGTTTCAGCCAAATAACATTTTTCATCGTGGGAATTTGCGGCAGGAAAAATTTTAACCATCTGCCGAACTCATAAGGCGGAAGTACACGGCGCATCACATCCGCTTCGGCTAAGCACGGCGAAAGAAAATCTTCACCGGACGGTTCATAATTGAGCGGACACGCCTTATCAGAGAAGAAGAACTTTTTCGCTGAACCAGCGGCCAGTCTGGCGAGAGAGTCGTTTTTTGTTGAGCGCGCATAATCGAGTATCAGACCGAGTCCAAACGCTGTTTGGTCGTGCTCACCGATTCGCACCGGGTGCGAAAGTTTCGGCAGCCAGTTTTTCAATCGCTCCACCGCTGCATCTTCCAGTGGACGCAGGTTGGCCGCCATCTCACGCGCCTGATCATCATCCCACTCGCGCAGCTCGGCGCATAATTGCAGCAGCCAGGCGAGTCCGTACGGGCGTTCAAAACTGGCGCGACCTTCCCCGCGAATGTAAGCAGCTTCCTGCTTCATGTTTTCAGCAGTCAGACTTTTTCGAAGCGCATCGCGAGCCGCTGCGGCAAACGATCCATTTGGAAACGTGCGCACCAATCTCACAAGCAGCCAATGCCCGTGGACTGACGAATGCCAGTCGTAGCAACCGTAAAACGCGGGCGTGAGCTTGCTCGGCGGCGCCACGTCTGCATTGCTGTTCAGAACGTGGCTGATTTTGTTCGGGTATTCTTTTGCGACGCATGCCAGCGCCAATTTCGCGAACCGCTCTGCAGCTGCTGCGTCGAAATCGGAGGGCGCAGCGACAATCGTCGACGGTATTGCCAGCAGCAGGAAGCGCAGCATCGACATTGGTAAGACGAGATCGTCGCTTACCGCACGTTTTTCAAGCGCGGTGCTGGGGAGCGCGGGCGCCCCGCCCGCACTTTTCGGCGCCTCGCCGAAAAGATAATGGAAATGTCAGAAGCATTGCGCGAGGCGCGCCACGCAGCGGGCGGGGCGCCCGCGCTCCCCGAAATTTGCGTTCCAGCGCGACGCAACGACAAGTCTTAACGCCTATGTCACCTCCTCTTCGCCTATTCGCTTGCGCGCTGTTCAACGCTGCGCAAATCAGCGCCGTGGTCGCCGCCGGTTTCGACAACAACCCGCTCATGAACGAGAGCGCGCTCCCATATCACGTCCCGCCGTTTGACAAAATCAAAGACGAACACTTCGCCCCAGCAATGGAGGCGGGCATGCGCGAGCAGCTCAAGGAAGTTGAAGTGGTGGCGAACAATTCCGAAAAGCCAACATTCGAGAACACCGTAGTCGCGCTGGAACGCACCGGGCGTTTGCTCGATCGCGCCGAGCGCACGTTTTCAAACCTCAACGCCTGCAACACGAACCCGACGTTGCAGAAGATCGAGACTGAGATGGCGCCGAAGCTCTCTGCCCATCGCGACGCAATTCATCTCAACGGCAAATTGTTCGCGCGCCTCAAGGAGCTTTACGACAATCGGGATAAGCTCGGGCTTGATCCCGAGTCCGCATATCTGCTGGAGCGATATTACAAGGATTTCGTCCGCGCCGGCGCGCAACTTTCCGACACGGACAAGGAAAAGCTGAAGAAGATCAACGCCGAGCTTGCAACGCTGCAGACGCAGTTCGAACAAAATGTTCTCAAGGAAAAGAACGCGTCATCGGTTGTGGTCGATCGCAAGGAAGATCTGGCAGGTCTTTCGGATAACCAAATGGCCAGCCTCATTAACGCGGCCAAAGCCGAACACAAGGAAGGCAAGTTTGTGATTCAATTGCAGAATACAACTGGCCAGCCACTGCTCGGCTCGTTGCAAAATCGACCATTGCGCGAGCGCGTCATGCAGACATCGCTCGCGCGCGACAGCAAAGGCGGCGACTTCGACACGCGCAACGTCGTGATGCGAACAGCCCAGTTGCGAGCGGACAAAGCGAAGCTACTCGGCTATGCGAACTGGGCCGCGTATCAACTCGAAGACCAAACCGCGCACGACGTTCCGACTGTGAACAAACTTCTCGGCGATCTCGCCCCGCCAGCAGTCGCAAACGCCAGACGCGAAGCAGCCGACATGCAAAAGGTTGTCGATGAAGAAAACGGCGGATTTCAGGTCGGCGCCGCGGATTGGGCTTTTTATTCCGAGAAAGTTCGCAAGGCGCGTTACGCCTTCGACGAATCGGAACTGCGGCCGTACTACGAGCTGAATCATGTCATCCTCGACGGCGTATTTTTCGCCGCCGGGAAACTTTACGGTCTTACCTTCAAGGAGCGGCATGACATTCCCGTTTATCAGCCGGACGTGCGCGTATTCGAAGTTTACGATCGCGACGGTAAACCGCTGGCGTTGTTCCTCGGCGACTACTACGCTCGTCCATCGAAACGCGGCGGTGCGTGGATGACCGCATACGTGCAGCAAAGCGACCTGTTCGCAACCAAGCCGGTCGTTGCGAATCATCTCAACATACCGAAGCCGCCACCCGGCGAACCAACCTTGCTCACGCACGATGAGGTGCGCACTGCGTTCCATGAGTTCGGGCACGCGCTGCACGGAATGTTTTCGAAGGTAAAGTATCCGCGCTTCAGCGGGACGAGCGTGCCGCGTGATTTCGTCGAGTATCCGTCGCAGGTGAACGAGATGTGGGCGACCTGGCCGGAGGTGCTCAAGAACTACGCGAAACATTACAAAACGGGCGAACCAATTCCGCAGGCCTTGTTGGATAAGGTGACCGCTGCGGAAAAATTTAACCAAGGCTACAAGACAACCGAATACCTGTCGGCATCACTTCTCGATCAGGCGTGGCATCAACTGAACCCGTCTGACGTCCCGAAAGACGCTGTTGCCTTTGAAACGGAGGCGTTGCACAAGGCCGGTGTCGATTTTCCGCCAGTGCCGCCGCGTTACCGCAGTTTCTATTTTTCGCACGCGTTCGCCGGCGGCTACTCGGCCGGTTATTACTCCTATCTGTGGAGCGAAGTGCTCGATGCGGACACAGTCGAATGGATTAAGCACCACGGCGGATTGAAGCGCGAGAACGGCGACCGCTTTCGCGCCATGTTGCTCTCACGCGGCGGATCGGCCGACGCCCTCGAACTGTTTAAGAATTTCGTCGGACGCGATCCCTACATCGAGCCGCTGCTAAAGCGCCGCGGGCTCGAGCAGGCGCCGACCGGAAGATAAGCTTCCAGCTTGTCTCGGCTGACAAGCATCTTGCTTGTCGCTTCTGGAGACGACAGCGACCGGCTGGAAGCACGGCCGTCCGAATCAGGCAAGATGCCTGACTTCCGATTGTCTATCTTGCCGGTGGAAATGGTCCTTCAATCTGTTAGTTTTATGGTCCCGTGAATGAGACTGTTGTTGTGACTCAGGGTGATGGCGCTACTGGCGCCAGTCCTACCTCCAGCGCCAGTTCGGCTTCGGACCGCGCCGATTTGCGCCCCGAAAGCATTCAGGACGCCGTGATTCGCCTCGCCGGCAACTCGCAGGACGGAATTCAGACGGCTGGCGCATTTCTCGCGCGGTTGGCCGGCCGCAGCGAGCACGACGTCATGACCTACATGACCATCCCGGCAACGATCTCGGGTGGGCCATCCATTTTTCAAGTGCGCATCGGTTCCGGTGAAGTGTTGTCGGCGGGCGATGAAGCCGATTTTCTGGTCGCATTTTATCAACACAGTTATCAGGACCACATCGATTTCCTGCGCGAAGGCGGCGTGTTGCTTTACGATTCGGACAACGTCGAGCCGAACTTGGACGACAAACGTTTCGTTTATGTCGGCGTGCCAATCACCGGTCTTACCGTGGAAGCGCTGGGCGGCACCGCCAAAGACAAGGGCAAAAACATTTTCGTTCTCGGTTTGATCGCGAAGATTTTCAATCTTGATGTCGACAAACTGAAGAAACTCGTCGCTGAAAAATTCGCCGGCAAAGACGAGAGCATCGTCAACACCGCGTTAATGGCGTTCCAGGCCGGCTACGCGTACCCGGTTGGCAAAGTTCTGACGCACCACTATCGGTTCGAGCACATTCCGAGAGCTAGCGGGCGTGCACAGATCACGATGGACGGCAACCAGGCGCTGGCCTACGGACTCATCGCGGCAGGTGTGCGCTACGGCGCTGGCTACCCGATCACGCCGTGGTCGTCCATCATGGAAACGCTCCGGCGCGAGCTGCCGAAATATGGCGGAATTTTTGTCCAAGCGGAGGATGAATTGGCATCGGTCTCGATTGCGATCGGCTGTTCCTATTCGGGTTACCTGGCGGTGACCGGCAGCGCGGGGCCGGGCATTTCGCTCAAAGCCGAAGCGATTGGCTGGGCGTCGATGGCAGAGATCCCGCTGATCGTTTGCAACATTCAACGCGGCGGCCCGAGCACTGGTCTGCCCACTAACGTCGAGCAAAGCGATCTGCACCAGGCGATCTTCGGGAGTCACGGCGACAGCCCGCGCGTTGTGCTCGCGCCATCGAGCGTCGAAGATTGTTTTTACATCGCGATCGAAGCGGCGCGGATCGCGCGCAAATACAGCACGCCTGTTTTCATTTTGAGCGATACATCGCTGGCTACACGCATCGAAGCTTTCGACGAACCCGACCTGCCGAAGCTGATGCAAAATCCAAAACCAGACCTGACCCCGCGACAGACACACAAGCCGTATCCGATCGATCAAATCACACAGCACGTCCCGCCAGGCACGCGCATTCTCGATGGAAAATACCCGCTTCTCGCCGGACTCGAACACGACGAGATGGGGCATCCCACCGGCAGCCCGAAGTTGCACATGGCCATGACGGCGAAGCGCCGCAACAAATTGCGCAAACTCGCCGAAGAAATTCCGGTGCCGGAAGTTTATGGCGACCAGGAAGGCGACACGTTGATGGTGGGTTGGGGATCAACCTACGGCCCGATCCACGACGCGGCGAAGATGGCGCGTGAAAACGGCGAGAAAGTCGGCGCGCTCCATCTGCGTCACCTGCATCCGTTGCCGAATGGCCTCGAAAAAATCTTCGCAAAATTCAAGCGCATCGTGACCGTCGAGATGAATGACCAGGGCGTTTATGGTTTCGGGCAGCTCGCCACGATTTTGCGGGCGCGTTATTGCGAACCGAAGATCCAGAGCGTCACCAAAACGGACGGCCTCACTTTCCGCGTAAAAGAAATCTTGGATCGCGTTTTCAAGGGTCGCTCATTTGCTGCACGAAATATTCCGCGCGACGGCGCGGCCATCGTACACACAGGTACCGCCCCGGAGAATGTGAAATCGTTAAAAGAAGTCGTGCCGCAAGGAGTAGGCTAGTTGCCCGGCAAAACGCCTAACGCTCAACTCCGAAGGATCGCGAGCAGGCGTCCAACGCCCAACGTAGAATTGCAGAGCGTTTATCTCAAACGGCGTGTCTAATCATCCGCGTGAGGCCAGGCGCGGCGCGTTGGGCCAGAGGAAATTCGTCAGCGCGTACAGCTCGAGTGCAAACGGTACATAACCGCCATAGCCCAGCAGCGGCATTTCGAAGATTCGCCAAAATCCGAGGCCCGGG
>Ga0193730_1000357_pt1 | contig 13868 bp, 12 predicted proteins | sample U1a1metaG_FD_144919 | JGI IMG/M metagenome (GOLD analysis project Ga0193730, IMG submission 144919) | Soil microbial communities from a riparian zone of the East river system, Colorado, United States - U1a1 | ecosystem: Environmental > Terrestrial > Soil > Riparian zone | place: USA: East River...
GAAAATTCTCGACAATACCGACCAGCGGGTTCAGTGAATAGAGCGAGCGCCATCGCGCGGGAACCATGCTCGAAGGATAAATAATCGGCGAGGCAAACATCCAAAGCTGGACCAGCACCGGCAGCAGAGTTCCAATGTCGCGGTACTTGATATTCAGCACCGACAACCACGAACTGACCGCCACGGCCAGCACTGTTGATTCAGCCACGAGCACCGGCAGCATCAGCATATGCCGGCTGATTGCCACTCCATAAAACAGCATCAAACCGATCAACACGGCCGACGCGATCAAAAGATCAACCAACCGCACTCCCACGATGGCCGTGGGAATCAAGACCCGGGGGAAATAAACCTTGGTAATGAGGTAACTGTTGCTCAACAGGCTCGAGCTGCCGGTCATGATCGAATTAGCGAAGAAGGTCCAGGGCAGCAGGCCCGCATAAGCAAACAGTGGATAAGGCACGCCCTCAGATTGAAAATGACCTAACTTGCTGAAGAAGATCGTAAAGACAATCGTCATTAACACGGGTTGTATAACTACCCACGTTACGCCTAAAAGCGTCTGCCGGTATCGGACCTTGAGATCGCGCCAGATCAGGAAATACAACAGTTCGCGATGGGCCCATGCGTCTTTCAGTTGTGGACTGATCGCCGAACGCCTCGCGCTAATCTTAATCAGCGCGGCGCGCGACGATGGCGCGACAAGTTCCACGTCGTTGGGGGTCGTTTGCGACATTTTTGTCTTTAAGAGAAATCGCGAGTCAGTTTAGAGCCTGACTCGTGAACGTCCGTCGCCGCCCGCGGCGGAGAGTTATGGTGATTGCGAACCGGCTTCGTGGGCGCCTCCAGCTTCATGACCAGTGTTTTGATCACTACATAGACGAACAGAGGAAAGCCTGCCAGCAATCTTCGAATTGAAACGAAGATGTTGTAGTGCGCCCGTGGCTGCCGCGCCTGTGCGAGTTCGTCATACAGGTTCGCCAGAGCCTCGACGGTGTGCCCTAGCGTAAATTGCCCATACATCAATTCGCGTCCAGCACGTCCCAGCTCGCGCGCACGTTCCGGATCTCGCAACAGCTCGATAATACCGCGCGCCAGATCATCGCTATCTGACGGATTGACCAACACGCCAGTCTCCCCATCGCGAACCGCGTCAACCATCCCGCCGACTCGGGTGGCCACCGTGGGACATTCCATCAACAGGGCTTCAATGGTCCCTCCCAGATTTTCATTTAGCGCGGCCTGCACGGCCACGTTCGACTCGCGCAAAATCCGATTCGCATCGCTACGATAACCGGTGAAAATAACGCTCCGCTCCAGACCAAGATCCTGGACGAGCGCTTTAATTTCGTCGAGGTATGTCTCGCCGAGCGGCCCCCAACCCGAACCTACAAGCAGAAACTTCGCATTCGGAAACGTTTTGAGCACTTGCGCCGCCGCTCTCACTAAATCTTCATGTCCTTTGTGACCGCGGCCATGTACTTCAGGCGGCATCCAATCCGACTCCGGCATACGGTGATAAAAGTAGGCTACGTTGCAAATCAGCGGCGTATCCTCAGGCCAATGAAACTCGCGCCTGATACCGGCCGGCCCAACCCGGAGCGGATCGAAATTCTTTTCATCCGGACCGTAATAAATGACGGGAGCGATTCGTGACTGGGGAATGCCGATTTGTTTGCATAGGTTCCGGGCCCACTCGCACGAGGGAATCAGCATCGTTTCCATGAACCAGGTCGCCTGTTCAAGAGTTCGAGACAATCGTGCCTGTAGATGAAAAGGGCTGGCAATCATCGCTAGCCTGACGGGCACATCTGCGATCCATGCTGCCGGCCGCGCCGTAATAGCCGTCGCGAAAACGTGACTCTGGACGACGTCAAATTGTTCACGACGAAAGAACCGGGCCAACTTCAGGACTGAGAAAGGAAGCCTCAGAATAGAGCGCAGTGAGGCAGCGCCGGTGGCGAAGTGAGTTACATGATATCGAATATTTTCCGAGCGCAGTTTATCGATTAGTTTTCCCTCAGCGGCCGAGACCACGGCGACCACCTCGTGCCCATACACATCGCGCAGATCGCGCAACTGTTCGAACATCCAGGTCGCGCCCTCTGCCGAACACACCAGGTGACACACCTTTTGGCGCTTAGCGTCGCGTCGCCGCTTTTGCATTGGACTAATCAATCTTCCGCCTTACAGCCAACCTCCGATACTGATCATTCAGCAGTAAGGAATACTAGCCGCGAGAGCGAAAAACGACAACGAATGTTGTTTTTCGGTAGTGACATATTAGTGTGTTGCTGAGGTTGGGAAAATTTTACGGCGGTGGTGAGTTGAACCCTAGAGACCGCAAAATATCGTGAGAGTCGTTCAACGAATGTTCGACCAAGGACGATAGGCCCGACACTTCGTCGTTATAGTCAACCCGATTCCGGCGTACCCTTAATCTGTCACCTTTAGTCTGAACCGTTGTCAGGATTATGTCGTTCTGGCGATCAAAGGCATCCCACAAATCCTCATGCAGTCCGCGATTCTTGGTTATTGAAATGTTGTGAGTGTTGCAATAAGCCAACGCACAGTTGTAGGCCGCGTAATAAGCTCTACTAATCGCGGAACGTTTGCAGGATTCGTCTGCTTGCTCAGCAAGAGTTCGCGCGAGAACTAAATAGGTTATCCAATCAAACGTCGGCATCCACGTAATCCACGTCAATGTTCATGACGCGTCTTACCTCGCGCGCTTGGTGAAGCCACCATTCTTGATCGAAGCGGTCAAGGCGGGTTGACGCGTCCTTCGGCCCTAGCGTAGTTCGAATAAGGGCAAACAATTTGGGCCTGCTCTGGATATCTTCAGGATCGGTGAATAATTCCAAGGAAGGAGGCAAGGCAGGGTTGAAGTATTCATCAATCTTGCTTCGGGCCTCAAGAAGAAGGTTTATCAGTGACCGATGCTGGCGCAAAAAGTCGCAGACCGGTATTCGCCCTCTCAGATAGAATCGGTCTGCTACTTGTTGCAATTCATCTTCGCGTAGCTCCTGTTTGACTGCGCGTCGTTCAATTTCAATGTGCCGATTGGAGTAAAAGCAGATGCTTTGGAACTTCTCCGTCAAAGCTCGGACAACATCCTGCAAAACCTCAACCTGGATCACGTGGTGTGGACCATACTGCGGTGAAGAAACCCACTCGGACGTGCGCCATGCTTGACTGACGCGTTGAGCGAGAGTGTGTTCATGGCGGTATCCAACCGATCCAAAGTGCGGATGTGAAAGTCTTCTTCTGCGCGCCATCTTAGTTGTCCTTCACGAAAAGCTTTACCGACGCATCCAGCCTGTTAAGTTCAGCAATGAGATCGAACTCGCGCAGATTGATTTGCGCGCTTTCGCGTAAGAACAAGAATGTCTGATCTGAAGTGCGTTGGATTATCGCGCCTCGCGTGTCGTTCGGAAGCGTTAGCGCAACTCCCGACACGGTAGCACCCGCTAGAAGGGGTTCTGATGCTGCAATTGGAAACGGCAACGTGATAACTGGCTTAACTGAATTGTCGAACGTGTAATTGACATGCAGATGCGTTGCAATGGTCCCGTCCGCGAAAAAGTCTGCTAACCATGGCGCGCACGTTTCCGCGTTTAGTGACGATGTTGTCCGATGTCTACTACCGGGGTAGTAAAACAGTTCCACAGTGCCCGATCCATCTTCTGAGATATCGACGCTTAGGTGCGCGTGATAGTTTGCAGCCGAGCCTTCAGAAGCGCCGAGGACAGTAAAGACTTCCGTGTCCCCATCTTCGTCTGTTTCGGCAACAACTTTATTTTCAGCAAGCGCGCTCAGAAGTCGATCCACATTCAAGTTCTCGCCATCGAAACGTATTCTCATTTCGAGTGTATCGCAGCGAAAATCTTCCATACTTGCCATAGGGGTAAGATTACGGCTGGAGGAATCCACTTGTTTCCAACTTTAGAGGTTGATCCAGAAGCAATATAAAGACAACCCACAAACTGACGTTCTTGGGGTTGTCTTTATATAGAGGTCGGCGGTACTACCTTGTCAAGTGCGCGCAGCAAAGATTACCCCCTTCGGCGAACACTTTCGCGTATAAGTTAGGCTAATAGGTCCCGAATGCTCCAAATGTGATTAGTTATGCCTGATTCCATTGCCGGAGTGCATCTGATCGAACTGTGAATCCGACAAAAGTTATAGTAAGCGAAATAGATCGCCAGCATCGCCTTTAGATTTTCCCACTTCTTAGAAAACGCATTCGTTAAGCGAGTGAGACGGCGGATCGAAGTCCTCATGCTGAGGTTTGAACGCTCAACGATGCTCGTACATATTCTGCTAGGGTCAGGGTCGCCGATCATAATCTTCGTTACTGTTTCCACCACCTCAGGTGGCGAATATTTTTGCTCGCCTTCGCGATCCTTCGCATAGACTTTAATCAGCATCGCGTAATCGACTCTCGTTCCGAGTGAATAGCTGACAGCATTCTCATAGGGCCGGAATCCGTCTGTGGTTAGTTGAACGCGTCCGGTCGTCGCTTCGTGTAGCTTCTCAGTGAAAGCCTCGCAGTCAACCATTCCGCGTTCGCCTAGATGCCACGCCAGAACGAGCTTCGTATTTCGTTCAATGCCGACCCAAGTGTACGCATCGCCAACGTGCGGATCGGTGATTCCCTTAAAAAGTTTGTGACGATTCTTACAACCGACGAATCCCCAAATCTCATCGGCTTCTACATCTTTGACGGCCACGCCTTTGATGCGGTCGCGCATTAACTTCTCGCATCGCTCGCCGGTGAGAAGCATTAAGTTAATGATCGTGCGCTGGTGAAGTCCGGTAATTCTTTCGATTGAACGCATCGACATTCCTTCAAGCAAAAGCTGTAAGCACATCTCAGCGCGATCTAACGAGATGCGCATATCATCAAGCGGTTTGTCTTGTGCTTCTGAGAATGTCTTTTTGCACTGCTTACAGCGCCAGCGTTGGATTCGCTTCGGGCCAAACTTTCCGAACTTCTTGCAGAGTGAAGAGCAGTTGTGACAGGTCATTGTGAACCTTGATTCTTTCTGCGATTAGGCTCACAATGCCGTTGTCGAGACTTGATGCGAGCAATCGCGTTAGGTTTTCAAAAGAGGCTCGGTGGTTAGCGCCATCGGGCCTTTTGTTTCAACTTGGATATATTACTCTGAGATAATATATATTGTCAATATAAATATATTACTTGCGGATAATATATTTACATGCTACAGTTCGTTCATGCCAAAGGTGAAAATCACTGTTTGGGGTTTCCGGTGTGGGCGATGCAAGTACGAGTGGGTTCCCCGCGATCCTGACAGCAAGGTCGAACCAAAGTTCTGTCCGAGCTGCAAAAGTCCGTACTGGAACAAGCCCAGACAATATAAGGTAGCCAAGGCGGGGAAGTAGCGCGTAAGCTATTCCCCGGCTCATTCCTTGGCTTTCCGGCTGGTGGCGCTCTTGGCCAGACTTGATACTTGATCCTCACAATTCAACATCGTAAGAATCCACGCGCAGACTTGCACTCACTTTGCGGATAGGCGCAAAGCACTTCTAGCTTTACTCGGAAGATTAGCCGCGAGTCGCAGCTATCGGGCGCGGAAAGTGATTACTCTGAATCGATGTTATCAGTATTCGAAGTAGATAACTGCGAGTCCCGGCTATCCATCTCGCCGGTTGATAGCTGGGACGGTAAGTCCGGTTTTGCTAAGGATTTTTGCTTTCTGCGATCATCACGAAGAAGTTTGACACCCTCCAAGTAATAACCGTTGAGTGTTTGGATTTCTTGAAATGGCAGATCAAGTTCACGTCGGGCTATTTCGCAAGCGACCGGCACGGGTTCTTTATCCCTCGCTAAAATCTTGTCGTCGCCTATCTGCCGGATCGCCCAAGTAATTGCCTCTGGGGGAACGTCGGCAGACAACAATTTAAACTCTTTGTTGTAGTCCAAATAGTCAGCCCAATCATCGAGAAAATCGCATCGGTCATAAACGTTCTTCATGCACTGGCAAAGTAATTGCCGCGCCATTACCTTCTCCGCGAATCGTCTCAAATTATTTTCATTCTTCCAGGCGGGTTTTGTCTTTGTGGGTTGCAGCTTAGGCAATCGACCCTTAATTGTATCGCGCTCAATCTTAGCGAGTTCATCAGCGATCTTAGCGGGCGATTTTACTTCGACGCCCAATTTTAATTGGCGGTCAATGATCATTTTTCCGTGGCCTTCTGCGGCCAGAAGCTTGATCGCGTCGTTTATCTTTTGCGGCAAGAATTCCAACATGTGCCACACCGTAGACAATGTTGGAAGCATATGCTCGGAGACTTGGTTTCCGCTAAGTGAGTTGAAGTAATTAATTAGAATTTCTATATACTGTTCTTCAGTCCAACCATCAGGCTTCGGCTTCAAGGCAATTATGCCAAATAACTTGCCCGCGATTTTCCGCCAGTCGATGATCGCATGTCCAACAACGTCTGGCCCTAACTTCAACGGAAAGCTGCGGGGAAGTTTGTCGGGGAAGTTGTCCATAAATCCAGCGGAAAAATCATCGTACTCATCCAAATGTCGGATAAACGCCATGATTTTCTCAAAGCCCGGCGTGGCCTTGAGTTGCTCGAACTCTTCCCGCGTAAGCGGTAGCTTGGTAGGGACTTCCTGCGATTGATCGTCAGACATGTCGGCTTTCCTGTTAGCCGTGATCCTGAATAAAAGAATCGGCTCGCCTGAGCGTTCAGGATTGCGCGTCTTGTCCTCTGCCTTACCTGGCCGGGTAATAGCAGAGTTGAGGCGAGCCGAAAGTGTTAGCGAGATTATACCTGTATTGTGAAGATTTTTGTTTGAGTCTTGTTTCTGAAATGCTTTAATGCCGAATACGTATTGAATCTGATAAAAAGGAAGTGGCGTAAATCAATGACGTTCAACGATGAAACATTAAAAATGCTCTTAGATATAGCGGGAAATGACGGCAAATTGCGAACGGTTGCTTGGGCTTTAGCCGGTGCATTGGATGGTAATTTGGACGAGCGTCCGCAAGTTGTCTCAAACCGTCCGCAACGCACAATGATCTCTGTAAGACTGCAAGGAAGGGCGTTGAGGATATCGCGAGAAAAGGGATCAATAAGAATGCACTCGGAATCTGGCGGCCTTGAGGAGTGCTTTTCAGGCGAATCTCGAATCGAAGACTTTATTAAAATGCTTCAGCCAGCAACAATCTAATATGCCGCTACCTGTTTTTCTGCGCTCACGTATGCGATGCTCGTCGCCGTTGACAGCAACAGATTTCTCATCGAATCGATGAACATATTAAAGCGGTTCAGCCCTGCGCGAACTGAGACCAACCTTCTGATTCTCGACGATATTTTTCCTCATTTGCTTTCAGCCTTTCGCATCGCCGAATACAACGGGTACCTGGCCCGATATGATAAGTCCGTTGTCCATTCAACCGGCGGCGCCTTCCCGGCCGTCGGCGAGCATCGGAGCTTCACGGCCGTGCGCGATGAGTTTGTTTCGCAGTACCCGCAATTCGGAGGGCGAGTTTTTCAGTTCGATCAAAAACTGCCGCGCGCTCAGTTCGCATATTTTGTGTTTCTTCACAATGTCAGACACTTCCTTCAATTGCTGGACAAATCGCGGACGCCGTTCGCCTTCACTCTCTATCCCGGCTTCCTGCTAAATGATGAGAGTTCGGACCTGCTGTTACGCCAGGTCTGTGCCTCGCCTAACCTTAAGAAGATCATCACGACCCAGAAGCTCGCGCACGAATACGTACAGAATTTCATCGAGGCTGAAAAAGTCGAATTCATTTACGGTGGGGTATTTCCTTCGATCAAATTAACCACCGCCGCACCTTCGCGTAAGTATTATCAACGAGATAAATCGACCTTCGATATCTGCTTTGTGGCCATGAAATACATGCCGAAGGGGATAGACAAAGGATACGATGTTTTTATCAGCGTCGCGCGGGCGCTATCGCGACTCTATGACGATATTGAGTTTCACGTCGTCGGAACATTTGATTCGTCAGACATCGACGTCAGTGATTTCAAAGAAAAGATTCACTTTTACGGGACCCGGCAGACAGATTTTTTTCCACAGTTTCACGCCAGTATGGATTTGATATTGTCGCCAAACGTGCCGTTCGTGTTGCGCCCGGGGGCCTTCGACGGGTTTCCGACCGGCGCTTGCATGGAAGCCGCCCTTTGTGGCGTGCCGGTCTTTTGCACGGACATTCTCAGACAGAACATCGTATTTAAGGACGGCGAAGAGATCGTTATTGTTCCGCGGGATGTCGACGATATCTGCGAGTCAATTAACCACTATTACAGAAATTATGAACAGTTGATCCAGGTCGGACAACGCGGACAACAAGCATTTGGACGCGAACTGGGGATCGATTTACAACTTGGAAAGAGGTTTAGAATCCTGGACGAGTACTTGTCCTGACGACAGTCAGCCACAGCGCAAATTGTTCAAATGATGATACGGAAGAAAGTCGTTTTGTGGGGCGCTTCACACCACGCTCTGGTGGTTGCCGACATGGTCCGTATGCAGGGCAAATACGAACTGGCCGGTTTTCTTGACGACATTAATCTCGCCAGACGCGGTGAAACTTTTTGCGGCGCCGTCGTGCTGGGTGGCCGCGAACAACTTGAGCTGCTAGAAGCGCGCGACATCACTCATATCATAATGGCGTTTGGAAACAATCGCGCGCGATTGACACTTGCAGAGATCGCGAGCGCGAAAGGTTATCACCTGGCCACGGCCCTGCATCCACGTGCCGTTATCGCCGCGGATGTCAGCATCGGCGCGGGGACGGCGGTGATGGGCGGAGCGGTTATCAACCCGGGCACAGCGGTCAGCGAGAATGCGATCATCAACAGCGGAGCCGTCGTTGAGCACGGATGCAATATCCACGACGGAGCCCTGGTTAACACGGGAAGTCGTCTCGGTGGAAACGTAATCGTCGGGAAGGCCGCGACCATCGAGATTGGCGCGATCGTCTGCGCAAATCTGACGATAGGTGCGGACGCTGTAGTCGGCGCGGGCTCGGTGGTGCTCAAAGATATTCCCGAAGGTGTGCTGGCGTATGGCAACCCGGCGAAGGTGATCAGAAAACTCGACTTTGCCCAGAAGGGCGACGAGGCGAACACGGTACGGAACCGGTCGCGCTAGCGACCGGGTAGTTTCCTTGAGATTACCCACTTGCTGGCGCAAGCGGTTCCGTACCAGATTGGATTCAACGCACGAGCCGCTTAAGTATCCGCTTCACGCTGACAGGTAATCTTGAGGCAATCCATATTCGGACTCGCCAATACGCGATCCATATTCGCACTCGCCGATTTGACGGCTGTATTGCTAGTCCAGGAGCGAGCTTCTGCCTAAAGCCTTGTAGTTCCCTGGTAAACTTAAAATCAAGGAACTCATCGTAGCAATCGATCAATCTTAGAAGCTCTGGGAGCGTCGCCGACAGCGACTTCAGTGACCAAATCCCTTCCGGATGCGCCCGGTAAACAGAGAGAATCTGCGGGACATAACCTATCGGGCCATGTTCAGCAACGACAATATTGAAAAACCATTCACGTATGTCGAGTTCCCACAGTTGCGGTTTCAAAGCCTCAATTACTTCTCGACGATAGACACAGGTCGATAAGCCTCCAACAAAATTGCCACTGGCCAGTTCGTTTGCCGTCAGGATCTGTTCGACGGTCCAATGCGCCGGGTGCACCGCGACGTTTTCCGGATGCTGGTCATAGCGAATTATGCGGTGGAAGCAAAGACTGCAATTCGGATTTCGATCGAGGAAGGCCGACATCGCTTGCAGTTTTCGCGGAGAGATCCAGTAATCATCACCCTCGAGTACGGCTATGTATTTGCCACGGCACGCCGCAAAACCTCGCTGATAATTGCGACTAATTCCAACGTTGGTCTCTGCCGGCAGCGCGCGCAGTCGGGAAGATTGCTTTTCGTATTCCTTGATGATGCTTAGCGTCGAATCAGTCGAGCAATCGTCAGCCACGACGATTTCAAAATCGAAATCGGTGCGTTGCATCAGGATGCTGTCAAGCGCCTGGGCGACGAATTTTGCGTGATTGTAAGTGACAAGCAATACGCTCAAGGCGGGGTTGGGTGCGTCGGTCATTGGCCGTGAATCTTAATGCAACCTGGCGCTCATGAGAAAGCACGAAGCGCGCTTGAAAACTTCAAAATAGCCGGTGCTCGGTTTTTCTCATGAGCAAAAACGATCCTCGAAATCATACGAAATCGGCCCGAACAAACTCTTCGTGTGGGTTCGTGGATCGTCTTACCTGAGATGGGAATTCTCGAGATTAGGGCGCTGGAAAATATGCTTGGCGAATTTCTTGCTCTCTGGTACGCTTGCGCTGCTTTTTTCATAACTTGTAATCGGCATTGTTTTAGTTGTCCTGCTTCGCCCGCCCCACTCGACGACCAGTAGTCATCTCTCAAACAAAGGTATTGGCTTGACGAAGTTACCGACGCTTCTCGGAGACAATCCGACCTTCCAACAGACCGTTCCGCTCGCTAAACCTCTGCTGCCCGGGTTTCAGGATCTGTCAGCCGAGTTTGAAGACATTTTGCGGAATGGAATTCTGAGCAAGGGTCAGCACGTGGCCTCTTTAGAAGATCGTGTGGCTGAGGCACTCGAAGTGAAACATGCGGTGGCGGTTTCAAGTTGCACGACCGGCCTCATGCTGACTTATCAAGCTTTGGATCTGACGGGTGACGTAATTGTTCCGAGCTTTACGTTCATGGCGACGGTCAGCGCCCTCAGGTGGGCCGGCTTGCGGCCTGTCTTTGCCGATGTCGATCTGGAAACCACAAACCTGTCCCTGCCGGCGGTGCGGGCCGCGATCACTCCTCAAACCAATGCGATTGTGGCCGTTCACAACTTCGGCAATCCGGCCGACATCGATGGCTTACGTGAGATAGCTGATCAGTATCGGTTGCGTTTGATCTTTGACGCTGCGCATGGCTTTGGATCGCGCTATAAAAATGATCCGGTGGGATTCCAGGGCGATGCGCAGGTTTTTAGTCTCAGTGCGACCAAGCTGGTGGTCGCGGGGGAAGGCGGTATCGTCGCCACGAATGATGACGATTTAGCATCCCGGATCCGCGTGGGGCGCGAGTTTGGAAATTGCGGAAGCTATGACAGCGAGGTCCCGGGACTGAATGGACGGTTACCTGAGTTGAACTCGCTTCTGGCACGACACAGCCTGGGTAATCTGGAAAGCGCCGTCGCGGTCAGAAACAGCATAGCTGCTTTTTATCGCCAGGAACTGTGCAGACTGCCCGGGATCCATCTTCAACAGATGCGCGCGAGTGATCGATCTTCGTATAAGGATTTTGCAATCATCGTCGACAGAGATAGTTTCGGGCTGACTCGCGACGAATTAGCGCTGACGCTAAAGGCTGAAAACATTGAAACGCGAGCCTACTACGATCCGCCGGTTCATAAGCAGTGCGCGTATCGCCAGTTTGCGCCCGTCGAGCCGCTTTTCAATACGGATGCTCTCTCGTCAGGAGTGCTTTGCCTGCCAATCTGGTCCGGGATGGACCTGGAGATACCCTCAAAAATTTGTGCCGCCATCGCCGCGGCACATCAATTTGCGGATCGCATTCACGCAGCGCTCAGTGAGCAGAATTTGACGGTCGACGAATACGCCCTGCAAGCCTAACAAAATCTGATCCCCACTAAGACACGAGGAATATGAAGGGACTGACATTAGTAAACAGTTTTCCAGTTTTCTTCGCGTCTTCGTGACTTTGTGGTGAATGGCTCGAAGCTAAACGCAGCCCTACCGAAGCTGCACGTACGTAACGTACGAATGCCAATCGCGGTCGTTATAGATCTCCATTAGCTCAGGCGTAACCGGAAAGTCCATCCCTTTCTCTTTCACGCGCAAACAATCATTCAGCAACGCGTCAATGTCCCAAAGCGCGGGGAACACTTCATATCGATCGATCAGCTGATCGAGCAAGCCGGCTGAACCGATCTCCAACCTGTCTTGCTCGAGTGTGCGGTGCGTATAGCCTGCAACTTCGTTGTCGTCGAAAATAATGTGCTTAATCGCGGCATCTTTCGCCTGACGCAGGCGGGGAAGCTTGTTCTGGTGATCGTCAAAAAAGACCAGCGGACGCGCAAACTGGGCGGCAAGTTCGGCGGTATTCGCGCAGGAAAACTCATCACGCAAATAGGTCGCGGCCGGATCGCGATAGGTTGGGCCAACCTTGGACATGTCGAGGAACGGTTCCATCATGATTATGGGATCGAAGCAGAAGACTTTTGCATTTGGTGCGGCGCGTCGAATTATCCAGGTGCTGAAACCTTTCCACACCCCAACTTCAAAAACAACAGTCGGCTGAACCTCTTGAACGAACCAGTAGAGCGCAAACGCGCTGACACCGCGGACGCCCTGTTCGTTGTCAAAAGGGCGTTCTTTTATCACCGCCGCAAATTCCCGCAGCTTTTTCAGCAGACGCGGGCGGTCCTGTTCCCAGTCAATGGCGGATTTCACAATCATAAACGTCCGGCTCTTGGTATCGCGGGCATTGATGATACTTCATTTTCGCTGAAGCAACGGTTAGCTTATGCGCCGCCAGACTAAACGGCTTTTTCTTTGTGACGCTGGCATGGCCCAGCATGAGCTAGAATGCGAGAGTCAATCGTCACCTTATGAGCAAGCGTCTGCTCCTTTTCTGCTCAAGCCTCCTGGTGGTTTTTGTTGCGTCAATCGCGGTGGACCGTCTCACCGGTTGGCTTGTGAGCCCGCCCGAACAGGGTCTTATCTTTCCGCGCAACGTCACTCGTCATTTTCAAACTCCGGAATTCTCTTTCAAGACGACCACAAACTCTCTTGGCTTTCGCGATCGGGATTTCTCTCAAAACAAAAAGGTGAAGACGCGCATCATCGCGCTGGGAGATTCGTTTACGTATGGCTGGGGTGTCGAAGCGGAAGATTCATGGCCCAGAGTTCTGGAGCAAAGACTTCGATCTTCGGGTCTTGATGTCGAGATAGCGAACCTCGGAAAGCCCGGCGCTTCACCCCGAGACTACGCAGACATTGCTGATCGGAGCATTCCGTTGCTTCATCCGGATGTCGTGATTGTTGGTGTCCTCCAGGGTGACGATCTCGCGCAGATGGATCCGTCGCCTCCGGTATCGGTGCTGGCCCTGGGCAACGAACCTAATAAAGCTCTGAGCCGCCACGATCGCCTGCGTCGCATCGCCGGCCGGCTATATCCGAACTTTCTCAGAATCGTCGATAATCAGGCTTCTGCTCCCGCGGCAGCATTAACTGGTGAATGGCAGCAGCAGGCGCGACTCCTCACCACGGCATTCACCACCGAAGAGAAAGCTCGTCTGGACAAACTGGACACACAAGTAAAGGATGCTTTCCGTTCGGGAGAACTGAACCCTTCGTTAATTTACCTGAGCATTCACAGTCCCGATTATTTTCTGCAAACGATGGATTTGAATTCGGCGAGGACCCAAGACCAAATTTCCAGGATGTCCGAGCAGCTCATTCGCATCAGGAACGCTGCAAAACAAATTAACGCGAAGGTGATCGTTGTTTCTGTTCCGTACGGCATCTACGTAAGCCAGGCGAGCTTTGCCAGCCGTCGCCGGCTGGGCTTTGCGGTTGCGCCGGAAATGCTGACGACAAATCCGGAAGACGACGCTATTAGAAATGCGAGCCAACTTGCGGGCGTCGACTTTTATGAATTCACAAATCAATTCCGCAATGCTTCAAGTCGACAGCAGTTCTTCTATGAACTGGACGGACACTTCAATCGCACGGGCCACGCGTTTTTCGCCGAAGCGCTGACACCGGTTGTTAGCAAGACCCTGGCCGGCGCA
>Ga0193730_1000358_pt1 | contig 13864 bp, 7 predicted proteins | sample U1a1metaG_FD_144919 | JGI IMG/M metagenome (GOLD analysis project Ga0193730, IMG submission 144919) | Soil microbial communities from a riparian zone of the East river system, Colorado, United States - U1a1 | ecosystem: Environmental > Terrestrial > Soil > Riparian zone | place: USA: East River...
AACGCGCTCACGATCGGAAATGCCGGCACGAACATCGACACGTTGAATCGCGAGTCATCGACGACATTGGTAGATATCGTTTCATTTAACCGAAACAAGCACAGCCTTCGCGCCGGCGGTGGAGTGATCTATTACGCGAACGATCTTCAAGCGAACAACAATCGCCGCGGCACGATCAATTTTCAGAGCTTCAATACTTTTCTCCTCGGCACGGTCAACGCTTCCGTTTATGCGGACGGAATCAACACGCGACTTTTGCGCACGGCTGATTACAACTTGTTCCTTCAGGACGACTGGCGGTTTTCAGAACGGCTGACGCTGAACTTTGGATTACGGTACGAATTGGATCTTCCGCCGTACGAAATTCGTGGAGGCTTTTCGACTTTCGATCCGTCGTTGTACAAACCACGCATGGAAGTCGACAGCAGCGGCCTGCCCGTCGGCCCACCGATCGGCGGATTTTTGCAGGCCGGCAACGCAATTGCGCAATATGATTTGCCTGATGTGCCGAACGTCGGTAAGCGAATTCTCAACAGCGTCGATCCAAACAATTTTGCGCCGCGAGTTGGATTTGCCTACGCACCGTTCAAATCGGCGCGGCTCGTCGTGCGCGGAGGCTACGGAATTTATTATTCACGGCCATCGACTGCCTATGTCGCGACATCGATCAATGCGCCGCCGATGTACACGGTTCGGCGCAGCCCGAACGGCGTGGCGATTCCCTTCTCTGATCCCTTTTTCGCCTTGCCTTCAGCGGACCAGTTCCCGACGTTCGTCAAAGGCGTCGCGCTAGCGGGCCAGATTTTCGATCGCAACATGCGCACGGCTTACATTCAGCAATACAGCACCGGCGCGCAATATGAACTGAAACGCAACTTACTGCTTGAAGTCAGCTATGTCGGCACGCGCGGCGTTGATTTGATTCGCGACGTCGCAATCAATCAAGCGCGTCTTGCCAGCCCGCAAAATCCAATCATCAACGCCGTCACCGGCCAGGTGATCACGACTAACACTCCGGCCGCGAACAACGTTGCGTTGCGCGCGCCCTATCAAGGCGTCGAAGTCGGCGGGTTTCTTCAGATTCAGTCGACCGCCCAGTCCACGTACAATTCGGCGCAGTTCAGTTTGACGCGGCGTCTCTCGAGAGGATTGCAATTTCTCGCGTCTTACACGTACGCGAAATCGATTGACAACGCCTCGGGTGGCAGCGCCAGCACCGGCGACGTTCGCGACACAATCTTCATCGGCGGCAACCAACTGGACAATCGCGCCAACCGTGGCGTCTCTGATTTCGATCGTACGCATCGGTTTGTGTTCAGCTATTTGTGGGACATCAACTCGCCGCCGCTCGCTTCGAATTCAAGAGCTGGGCGCTTGCTTTTCTCCAACTGGCAACTCGGCGGAATCATTACTGCGATGTCTGGTCTGCCGATCGATATTTTGGACGGCGGCGCCGGATCATTCTATGGCTTGACGGGCGGCAACAACGCGCTGGTGCGAGCAGGTTGGGCGCCCGACGCCACGGCCGCAACCGCGCGAAGCAACATCCCGGTGGGCTATTATTTCAATCCTCTCGCGTTCATGAGGCCCGTGATTTTGACAGGCCAGGTGATACCGAGTTCGAATGGCGCGGCGCGGGCGGGTGCGACGGGAACGGACTTTGGCAACGTCGGCCGCAACGTACTTCGCGGGCCGGCGCAAACGAATATCGACTTCGCCGTAATAAAGCGATTCAAATTTCGCGAGTCAGAGAATCTCGAGTTGCGCGCCGAGGTTTTCAATCTGCTGAATCACGTGAACTTCGCGAACCCGATCAGCAACCTCAGCTCCGTGCCAACCGCTTCGCTTAACTCGAACACCGGTCGCATCACGGGAGACGCCGGCGACTTTGGCCGGATTGTCGAGGCGAGTAACAATCCGCGCATGATCCAACTCGCGCTGAAGCTCAACTTCTGATCGATTCGACCGCGACGACGCTTCGTCAAGGAGACATCATGACCACCAAACCTGATTTCCCCGCGACAATCCGGGTTGGAATTCTTGTTTATGAAGGATTCGAACCGATCGACGTCTGGGGTTTCACCGAAGCCTTTGCCATCTCGCGTTTCATCGGCACCGATTATCAGAGTCCGCCGCCATATCCATTCGAAGTGAAGTTCATTGCAAACGAGGTGCGGCCCACTGGACAAAAGAACGCGACTCCCGCTCCGGTAAAGTCTGAGAATGGCCCACGGGTCGCGCCGGACATGTTTCGCGATGATGCTTTGAAGCAGCCGTTCGATCTGTTCATGATTCCAGGCGGGAACACCGGGCCCTTGCTGGATTCGTCTCAACCAAAAGCGGTGAAGGATTTGATCGCATGGGTTAAAGCGATGGACAAGCGATGCAAACTGACAACTTCAGTTTGCACTGGAGCTGCCGTGCTGGCTTACTCGGGCCTGCTCGACGGCAAACCGGCGGCGACGAATCATGCGGCCTTCGCGTGGGTGACGCAATTCGGTCCGCGCGTATTGTGGGACAACGTTTCGCGTTGGGTCGACGCCGGAAAATACGTAACGTCAGCGGGAGTTTCGGCCGGAACAGACATGGCATTTCATTTGGTCGATCGGTTGGCCGGACGCGCGGTCGCGGAAGCAGCCGCGCAGCAGGCCGAATACGATTGGCATCGCGATCCGCAACAAGCGATCTTCTATCCCGAGCAGGCTGCCGTGCCCACATCGTTTCCCGGTTCGTGATTGAATTGAACCGTAGACTGACGAGACTTGTCCGGCTCAGCCGCGACTCGTTCATGGCGACGTTGCCAAAACACTGAGTTGGCCCAGCGCTTTTCTCTTCGATAGTATTCAGCACGGGTCGCAAGATAGCTCTCAAACTCTCTCTTCAAGAGAACTTCGTATTTTTCTAAGCCTGACTTATTCCCTTTGAAGAAATCGCCAATCGCGTAAGACGCCAACACGCCCGATCGCAAGCCCTTCATGATTCCCACAGACGAAAGCGGATCAAAAGTCGTGGCCGCGTCGCCCACCGCCAACCATCCGTTTCCTGCAAATTGAGCGAGCCGGTGCGACGATGCCGGATACGTTACCGGCGCGCCGATAGGTTGAGCATTTCTAGCTCTCTCTTTCGTGTGCTTTGTCGTTCCGAGGAGATTGAGCCACGCTTTGAAAGCAATCAGGTGACGCGACTTGATAATATCGCTGTCGCTCATGAACGCAACCGCGAGCATTCCGTCCGGCAATAGCGCGGAATACCACCAACCATCTTCGCATGCTTCGACCAGGGTATAGGTTTCGGTGAACGGATTTGCCGGATCGAATTGAAAGAACACGAAGACTGCCAGCAAGCGATCCGCAAAGTTCTTCTGAACTCCCTGTTGCGACGAGAAAACTGCCTGGCGACCGGTGGCGTCGATGACGAAAGCAGCGTCAATTGGTTTCTTCTCTCCGCCCTTGTAGTTGATCGCTAACCGAAATGTTTTCGATCCGTCGAGCTGCGAATCCAGGAACTTTGAGTCGCGGTACAAAGCAACGCCCCGGTTCGCCGCTTCACGCGCGAGCATTGCGTCAAAGCGTCGTCGATCCAAATGCCATCCCCGCTGCGCCGGCTGAAAGAAAAACTCGTTCTCATGCAGCGTATCCGAACCCCAGGCCGCGGAGGTGCCGTAAGCCGGCAAGTGATCTTCAGCCAGAAACGCTTGCCACACTTCAATCCTTTCGAGCAGCGGCCGCACCGCGGGTGGCAGTGTTTCGCCGATGCGCATCGCGTGATAGTTAGTTTGTTCGATCAGCGCAACAGAAAGCCCGGGAGCATGGGAGCGCAGAGAGAGTGCCGTCGCCGCACCGGATGGACCACCGCCGAGAATTACCACGTCGTAACTCTCAATGTTTTCCGTGCGTTCGGGCATGAAATCAATTGGCCGTGTCGTCTTGTCTTACGGCAATCCACGAACAGACAACGCCAGCCGGCGCTGTGCCTCCATCGCCACTGCCGTGTGGAATCGTGCGAACGATCGTGCCGACCATCGCCATCCGTTGATTTATTCCGTTGGGCCACGGCCGGATGACGTAGCCCTCGTAGTCATAAATCCATTCCTCACCACCGACGACGCCTTTGCCCTGGAAGCGAACCGTGAACGGATTGCCATAGGTGATCGAGCCCGTCAGTTCCAGGGCCCATCCGGTGTCGAAGATCTTGCCTTTGAATTGATTCATGGGCGCCGGATCGATGCGAATGTTGCCGCGTCCGAACTCGAGACTGTTGAAGTCCGCCGACAGATCGGGATTGTTGAGAAAGCTGCGATAGGTCCAGGTGCCAACGAGGACTCCGCTGTTTGGTTCTGTGTTCACGTCGCTCTCCTTCAAAGAAAACATCCGAGCCCTCCCTAACGGTCGGGCTACTCTCCCAGTTGCGTCACTTTAAAGATTCTGATCGTTGCGTTCGACTTGAACGAAGTTCGGATTGTCATCGGTGCCTTCATTCATGATGAAACCCAAATCTTTCCACACCGTGACCATCTTGAGATCGCCCGCGTGTGTCTGCGGAATTCCCTGCGCCCAGGGAACCTGTCCATTTGCGCTGAACACTTCCATCGGGCGATGTGACGGCCACCAAAAAGTCATCTGCGTGATGTCTTGCGCCGGGTCGCCGACGCTCTGCGGATCGATCACATTCCATTGTTCGTAAGTGATATCGACATTTTGTGTCGAGCATTCGTTAAAGTCGGCCTGCCACGGCACGGCGCTGTACTTGGTGAGATCGCCCGGCTCAAGGCCGATCTGCATGCTGCCCGGATCCGTCGGCGACAGATCCGGATTGGGAAGACTGAGGGGTTGCGTCTGCCATGCGTTAAGCGCCCTGAGCGAAAAATACGGGCTGTGCTTGATTCGATAAGGCCCGGCGTAAATCGCCGGATTCCGCATGATCCAAGCGGCCTCGCCACCGGGACAAAACGCTCCGCCCAACATGTTACTCAGAACTCCGCGATCGAGATCCGCGCCTGTTGTCGTCGACTGCTCCGGATTCGTCACGGCGATGTCTTCATCTTTTTCATTGATGAATTTTCCGTCCGCCCACTGCTTCAAAATGAAGAGTTGCGTATCTGTTAGCCGCAGGAACTTCGAGGGCACATTGTTGGTCAGCGGATTGTCACCACACAGAAACGGCATGAGGATCGGCAGGTTCTTTGGATCGTTCAGATGTGAAGAGGTCCAGAGATTCTCCTTGCCAGTTGAAAGGGGTGATGTCCACATGTTCTCCTGTCCGGGCTTTCGCAGAACTTGCCAAACGAAATTGCGCGCATGCCAGCGTTGTTCTCGCTCATGCGGATCTTCACCATCATAGGGCGGGGTCGCAATCATGTCGGGATCGAAGTTGCCGCCTTCGCCTGCTGCTGTGTCGTGTGGATCGCCCCCCGTGAACGGATCGAAGTCCATCACCCATTGATAATTTTGCGGCCGGCTGAGAATGGGCCAGATGTCCCGATAGAAGTAAGGATAGTAATCCGTATTCCATTGCGCCTGTTCGCGCCAAAGCGCGAGCGCCTGCGCGTTCGACGGATCAGGCGGAGCGCTGCTGCCCGTGAATGGCGCGCTTCCGTAGATGTAGGGCTCGTAACCGAACTCGCGCACGGCAACGTCGTAAACGAGGTCGTCCATCGTCACGATATCCAGGATCTGCGGCGCATACCGCGGATAACCAACGATTACCCAGGCCGGAACGTCAACGTTGACGCTTAAGGTCCGCGGCTTGGGGGCGGGACGCCCGTCTTCCGCCAACTCCTGATATTTGATTTGAGCCATCACCGGTCCATCCGCAACGTCGTCGAACCATCCGTCGTTGTTCGCGTAGTGATGAATTACCGGTTGGCCAAATCCCTCTTTATAAGAACCTGAACATCCCTGACCACCCAACACAAGCAGTCGATTGTGATGGCCTTGTTGAATCGCCCTGATTTCACCGAGAGTCTCGATTGAGAATGGTTTCAGCGGCGGCGGAAAGGATTGCGTGTAGCCCGGGTTCTGCCCATTTGCGAATTGGGCGGTGCGCTGTTTTTCATTCGAGTAGCTGACCGTTTGCGGTCCCGGATCGATCATCAATTGCTGCCGCGCATCCGGACTCTTGACGTCAGCGTTGCGCAACGGATGCTTGTCACTATATCCGTGCTCGCCATCCAATTGTTGGAATTCGTACCAACTTGATTTCTTATTTGCCAGGTACACCGTCCACGAAATATCCAGGACTTTGCCCGTCATCAATTGTCCCGTCTTTTCCAGGACCACTTGGATCGTGTCACCAATCTGAATCTCTTTTCCATTCTTAAATTCATCGTCATAAGCGAACACTCGAAACCGGGCCGCTTGCCGCTTCACTCTTTGCTGTTTGTCTTTGAAGGTTTTGATCGGCTGTTCCTTGCCGCTCGAGGTGATTTCTACAGGAAGTTGCCCCGCCTGTTCAGGCGCAAGATAAAAGCCGTCGGGGCTGTCGCCGACTCGAGCAATTCCAATCGCGGGGTGAATCTTGAATTTCATCGCGGTCTCCTTCTGCGTCCTTAATCCTTGAAGTTGAGCGAAACGCCGGCCATCCATAACGCGTTCGCTTTGGGCGTGCCGTCGATGTCCAGCACGACAAGGTTCACCTGGAAATCGGTTGCGCCCTGTTCAGTGAGCTTGCGAATCGCATCAGTCGCATCGATGCGAAAATTGCCGGGCGTCTTGCGATGACGTGGGCGCTCGTCGTATTTGCGTTTCTTTTCCGCTGGCACGTCGCAGTGGCCCGGGCCGCCGATGCATTCGCCCGAGAAAGTTGCCAGCTGTGCAACGAAGTGATCGTTGTCGCGAATCGGCGTGTCTGCGCTCGCGGCCGGTTCGTTCAGAAAGATGCGCACAAAAGCGCCGCTCGCGGTTGAATACTGAACTTTGTGAATGCGGATTTCCGCGCGACTGTGGTTGGCGAGTACCGCCGGATGCACCCTGGCAGCGGCAGATTTGAATCGCGCGATCGGAACTGTGCTGTTGGTCTCGAAGAGATAGGACGACTTCATATATTCGTAGCCCAGATCGCTGATCGTGAGCACGTCCTTCACGCTGTTGGGCCACGGTGCGAGGATGTCGTTCGGATCATCGGGATCGGCACCGGGGTGCAACCTTTGCCACTCAGACCACAGCCGGTCGACATTGCTGTGATGTCCCCAGAAGATTGGATCGCGCGCGGTCGTTCCGGCTGAAACCATGTCGCCGTATTGTTGCTCGCCGGGAACTTTTCCGAAGTTTGGGTTCGCGCCGCCCGAAAAGTTGTGCAGCAGGTTGTGAATATTCTCGACTGCGCCGAAGAAATGGTTGCTCGCCGGCCCGCTCGCGAAACTGAAGAAGTTTTGGATCTGCAGAATTCGATTAACGTCGTCCGCGGTTGGATATGCTTCGAAAATTATGTCCTTGTCTCCGCCGGGCCAACGGTTTCTATGCCAAAGCGGATTCACATTCTCGAGCGCAGCGATTATCAAGTCGTCGGTAGATTTATCGCCATAAGTAATCTTTGCGGCGTCGTACAATCTGGTGGCTGAATTGAAAGCCTGGCCGGCGACGGATTTCAATTTGCTCCAAACATCGTCGGGAATCTTTCCTTTCAGATTGTTCAGCATCGTCTCGTCGACCCGGCAGCGATACGCCCGCGGCACCGTCCCGTTGTCCTTTGGCCCCGACGCCTTCATGTCTTCAATCGACTTCAAAACGTCATCGCGATACAGTGTCCAATCCCAGTAAGGCAACGTTACCGTCGGATCGACATCCTCCATTTGCTGTTCGAAGTAATAAAGATACAACCGATGCCAACTGAGAAACTGTTCCCAGCCATGCTGGCAATTATTGGCGTGAATGTCGGCCCAGTACCTGAAGCTCCGCTGATCGTAACGACTAAATTTGTCGTAGCACTTCATCACCTTCACCACGTGACGAAAGCGTTCTAACTCGTCCGGCGTCAGGCACTCGATGTTCTTGCGAACTTTAGTCTTGCCCGCTTCCGAACTGAATTCGTTAATTGACTTGGTCGAGAGCGGATGTTCTTCATGACCTTGAGCACGAGCCATAACCAACGGCTGATTCACCTGCGCGCTCGACGCCGTGGGCTCATCTGTGGCCGGACAACCATCGTCGATCCAGCTTTCGATGAAGATGATGTCGGACGCCCCGACCGTCTTGCCGCTCCATGGCAGGCGCGGAAATTGAGTTCCGTCAAACGGAAATTCACCTTTCAATCCCTTGATCAGTCCCGACGCCGCACCGCGTCCGCGCGACGGTTGCATTCCAGTCTGCGCGTTAGACTCTGATCCGCAGCAAGATGGTTCGGTGCTTGTCGTATCCGCTGCCGGCGCGGCGCCTCCCGCCTCAGACCCACAACCGGAATGCGCTGCCGGCTGCATCACTTCGTCGCAGACGTCTGTCTCGCCTTCAGCGGCGATCATGCGCACGCCATAAATCGTAATGCTGAGAAATTCTTCCAGCGGCAAATTCCAAAATCGTTTGTGACCCTGATAACTCGGATTCGCGTCGCCCTGGGCGTCGTTGAGTATCTCCTTAACACGCTCGTACCGAGATTTCTCTTGCGGTTTATCTGCTTGCGATTGATCAGCCATGCTAATTCTCCCCGATCACAAAGGTTGTGTGCCGATGAGTTCTTCTGATTTTTCAGTCTTCCATTTCCGATTCGCTACTGTCGCGACACATTGAGCGCAAGGCAACGTCGCGTGCGTATCCGCGCGCGCCAGCGCACTGCCGCGATCAGCGCGCCGAGTCCCGCCACAATTACCGATCGATCTTCGAGAATGAATCGGCCCCAGCTCGATCGAACTTATTCGTTACTGATGCGAGTAAGGCGTTTTGTACGGCACAACTTCGACGATATTCATCATGCCGCGATCTTCGTGCGCCAAAATGTGACAGTGCAAAACGTACTGACCCGGATAATCAACGAAGCGGCTGCGCATCTTGAAATAACCCGGAACTTGAACGGGTTGACCTTTGGCGTTCAGCAACGGCGTTGTGTTCTGGCCGTTCGGTGTTGAGGCCACAGTTGGCGCATAGCCTGACGGAATCGCGAAAACATCCCACCAGATCAGATTTGTTTTTGGCGGTGCTGGCCCGCAAGATTTCCAACTCGAGGGATCATCAGGGTTGAGATAACACTGACCGGGCGCGAGATTGTCCTTGTGAAAGGCGTACTTTTGCGCCGTCTGATTTGTCTGCGGATCGAGATAAGGCTGACCAGTCTTGGGATCGATTGGCGGGAGGCCCGTCGCCGGATCGATCAAAGGAGCATTCGGATCGAACACTTCGACAATCTGGAACGGATTGATATGAATGTGAAACGGATGCGAAATCGGAACCGCATAGGTGGTGTTGACGATCTTCCATTCTTCCACCTTATTGAGAAGGATGACCTCACCGATATCGCCGTCAAATTCCTTGCCGTCAATCTTCTGGGTATTCGGCCCGGGGCCGGAGGGGCCGAACGTAAGCGTTTTCGTGCCGCTAACTTCGGCGTCGCTTATGTCCTGAAGAAACGCGGGAAACTTTGGCGCGGTGGGAATGAACTGTGCGCCCGGTGATTTGGGATCGACCGGGGTTCCGGAAACTCTCACGGACATCAAAGTGAGGGGGCATGCGCTCAATAGATCCTGCGGGTCTACTTCGTTCTGAACCGTAACAGGATAAACGCAGGTCGCCCCTCGCGGGCACGGCGTGGCCGGCGCTTTCACCAAAAGGTCGACTCGGTTACCGGCCGACATCGCAAACGGTGGCACCGGCATTTGATAATTGACGTCTTTGAATTGAACGCCGTCCTGGGCCAACTGTTTCCATTGAAAATTGGCCGGTGTCACGGGCGGTTTTGGACAAACGAAAGGGTTTCCATTCACGTCGGTCGTTGTGATGTTGGGTACAGGTGTTCCGGGCGGGCCGAGAAAGTAAACGGCGGCGCGGCCTGAAGTATTTACGATCCGCCACATCTGTACTTCGCCCGGACGCATGTCGATAATTGGCTTCATTTGGCCGTTGACTTCAAAATCCGGGCCCTTATCCTGCCGTTGCGTTTGACCGCGTTCCTTGTTCGGCGAAACACCAAGTTGATTAATCACGAGGACTTTTTGGGCGCGGGTCCAATTCGTTCCGTACCATTGGTTCAGATCGTCATCGTAGGAGCCTTCAATAATGAACGCGCCGGTCATGCCATTTGAAACATTGAGCGCCGTCGAGCCGTGCTTGTGCGCATGGTACCAATGTGTGCCGGGCGACTGGCCCATCATCAGGGAGCCGGCATCGTCATCGGACGGCATGTTCATCCCGGCCATCGCTGTCGCGGGTTTTGCTGCAGGCGGCCATGTCTGCTCTTTGTATTCAGGCAGGCGAAAGCAATAAGGATAGGCGCCGATGTAATACTGCGGCCACGCGCCGACTTTCAGTTGCGCTTCATTGACCGGCCAGAGCGGACGCACACCGGGCCCATAGTCCTTGCGCATTCGCTCATCATAGAGTTGGAGCAACCACTTCTGATCAGCCGTCCACTGAGTCGGCATGTCGTGCCAGCTAGCCGGCCACTCTTTGAGCACATTGTCTTTCAACTCAGCTTCGCACCTCGTAAAAAACTCATTGAAGGAACTTGCGACACTGCCAGGTGTAACGATGGGTTTGCCGTCGGCGTCGCGTAAAGAGGGCCGCACTTCGATGAAGACGTTATCACCCGTCGCGTTCGGATTGGTGTGCGTGCCATGGAAGTGAATGTTGCCGGTGCTCGATCCGTGAAAACAATCTGGAAATTTGTCCTTGCCGGGATAAATGCCGCCAACCTCATCGCAACCGTTCCCACGCCCACGTTCAGCTCGATCGATCGAATCGCCAAAGGGCAAAGTATCTATCTGATTTATGAATGTCAGTTGGACCAGGTCACCGACGCGGGCCCGCAGAGTCGGACCAGGTCGAGGCAGCGCGTAGTTCCCCGGAAACAAAGTTCCCTTTGGCGCAGCAACCAGGTTAGGCGTCGCACCCAACTCACGAAAGGTTCGCACGTACTGTGGTGAGCACTCATACCGGCTCTTATCCTGCGGCGGCTTCACCGGTATGCGATTCGGAATCCATTCCTGCTCGTCGCTGAGAATGATCGTACCGCGCAACTTTCCGTCGGCAGAGACTATCTCCGGCACCTTTTGAAGCGTTGGAGCAATGAACTCAGTCGGACACGGTCGATTCGACGCCGGTGTTGGCGTCGGCGTGGGAGTCTGACCTATGGCTTCAAATGAAAGAAGCATCAAAAAAAGGGTGGCGCTGAACGCCAACTGGAGAACACGCCTACCGGATCTGTGTGTAAATGAGAGGCGCGTGTTGCGATCGATTGTCGACTGAAATATTTGCATGACGGTATCTCCTTGATTGTCGGTTGGCTCGAAATCGACGAATGCGGATAAACGCGGCAACGCTGCGTCACTTCGGCAAAAAAGAATCGATTAAATCAGCTCGTCGGAACGGCCGACGCTTGAATCGTCCCGCGCTCACTTTGTTCGTTCGGGTGAAGCTTGCAGAAGTAATAGACTATCCAGGCTTGGTCGCTTGGGTTGCTCGGTCCAATTACATCCCAACTAGGCCGCGACGATTGGTTTGGAGGAATCGGATCAGACATGTAGTTCTTCGTGCCCCGCACCGGGTCGGGCGTGATCGGGTTGTAACTCGAGTCAGTCATCGACGGTTGGTGTGTTTGGTCGGTCATGTTGGCCCACGTAACCAGGTCATCCTGCTGCGCGGGCAATGGAGCGCCTGGTTTGTAGCCCTGCAGATCCGGCTGGAACTCCACTCCATTTTTTGTCTGGACGATTTTTATTGACCAATCTGGCATGTTGTTCTGTCCTCCAGTTCTCTGTTCCTAGTTCATTGTTTTGGCGTTGTGGGTTTGCAAATTGACCCTGCTTAGCCCATTGCACTGAGAGATAATATCTAAAGAGCCTTTGATAATCCTTTTGCGCATAAAACTGACGAAAATGCCCTCAGAACTGTTCACCAGCCTCTCAAATATAATCGTGGCGCCAATCCAGCCGTCGGCTTGGCTTAGTTAGCTCAAGAATCGAGAAGCTGCTGTTGGACTTTGCGAGGGGTTCGGAACTCTAACTATCACGTCGGTATTACGTTACTAGCAAGCAGCTTGCGATGGCGCACAGCATAAGTCTAGCGAGGCATTTCGTCAAGCACGTAATATGCAGGTTCTACAATCTGAGCGGCTGGTGAAAACCACGAGAACTGCGCCAGGTATTTTAAGTTCTGCGCCTCGGCGGAAAGGCGGAGAAACGCAAGCCAGTTCCTTCCCTAATTTATTTAGGTCCGCGTTGCTCTGCCCATCAGGGTTCGCACTGATGACGGTTTGGCTCTACGAATCCGGGGTTGCAGATGGGCTATTTATCCCTTCTATGCTTTCAAATGATTTGCTTCGCTTACCCAGCTTTCATGGTCCGAAGCGTCCGCGATACTCGCTTGAGTTAATGAACGCCTTGACCATCTCCGCATCCAGGAAGTTGCCATTGAAGCTGTTCAGTTTGGCGAGCCAGAAGTTAAAGCCGTCAAAGCTCAAGCCCGGTTCCGGGGCGGCGTCCGGGTTTCTGCGTAGGTAGCCGAAGTACTGCATCAACACAAAGGCCCGATTGAACTCGCGCTGAGTAAGCAGAGGGTTCTCCGCCACCTTCATCAACACATCTCCTCGCAAACCTGAGTCTGTCGGGTTGGCCGACAGTTCGCTGATCAGCGAGGCTCGCTCGAACGGTGTCAATACTCCGCCGGTATTCACATTCAGCGTGTCGACGAAAGCGGTGGCACTCATAAGCGACGGATAGCGCGCCTGAAATGCGGGCCGCGTTACAAATGCGACGGCCTGTGCGTGCTTGTTGGCGTCGAGTTGTGCCTGCCAGGATCCCTGCCCAACTATTACCCCGCTTTGCACTTCCTGCGTGTCCCTCATAAAGTCCAAGGATCGCACCGGGCTTGTCGGCGGATTGATGTCTCCAAAGGCCGATTTGTAAGTGCGGTAAACGTAATAACCTGACTGCTGAAATTCAATCGACAGAAAGAAGGCCGCCGAAGTATTGGTCCGCTGCATTTCTATGCACTGGGCCACGCTCAGCCCGGCCGGCCTTCGCGCCTGGTCATTGCACTTGTCAATGTTATCGACCCAGAACGCCAGACCAGCCGCATCAGGCTCACGATTCAGGAAGTCGTGATATTGCTGGCGCACAAAAGCCGTTGAATCGTCTATCGGATTACCCGCCGGCTCGACTACGTCATCGGCAATCATCAACGTCGCCGTCGACGGCGAGCCGAGCACCGCACTGTTAGTTGGATTTGAAAGCGTTAGGGTCAAACTCTCGGGTCCTTCCACGAAATTGTCCTGAGAGATCAGCACATCAAAGGTCTTTGCATTCTCTCCCGGAGCAAACTTCAGGGTGCCAATTGCTGCGGTGAAATCACAGCGTGAAGAAATGAACCCGGGAGTTGAGCACGGCAGTATCGCGGGCGTCGCGGAGCTATCATCCGGGGTCGCATAGTCGACCGTCGCTAACTGCGATAGATCGCCTAGTCGTTGCACCGTGATCGTTACGGCACCAGCGCTTTCTGACGTGGCATAGCTAGCCGAGTTGAATTGCATTATTCCGCCCGGGACGGCCTTCACCGTAACAGCTATTGTATCCACATCACTCAGGGCGCCACCTTTCCCCGTGTTTCCCTGATCGTTCGTGGCGATCTGCAACGTTGCCGGACCGCTGAATGACGCCGCCGGCTTAAAGATCAAACCATTCAGCGCCGTGTTGATACTGGCGGTTGTGCCGGTGAAATTCAGGGTG
>Ga0193730_1000359_pt1 | contig 13839 bp, 9 predicted proteins | sample U1a1metaG_FD_144919 | JGI IMG/M metagenome (GOLD analysis project Ga0193730, IMG submission 144919) | Soil microbial communities from a riparian zone of the East river system, Colorado, United States - U1a1 | ecosystem: Environmental > Terrestrial > Soil > Riparian zone | place: USA: East River...
CTTGGAAATCGCCGCTGCTCGTCGATCTTCAGTTGTGCGTGTTCTCGTTATTACAGGGGCGGGTGTTTCGGCTGAAAGCGGGATTCCAACGTTTCGTGGCAAGGATGGCTACTGGCGCAATCTGGACCCGATAAAATTGGCGACACCGGAAGCATTCGCGCGCGATCCGGAACTAGTCTGGCAATGGTATCGCGAGCGGCGCCACAGTATTCGCAATGCACAACCAAATGCCGCGCATGGGGCGATTGCCAGCCTGGCGCAAGGCGCAGATGAATTTCTGCTTGTGACGCAGAACGTGGACGATCTGCACGAGCGCGCCGGCCTTGCCAAGCGGGAGATGGTGCAAATTCACGGAGACATTTTCGTTACAAAATGCTCGCGCTGCGATTTCGAGCAGGAGCAGGAGCAAGAGCAAGAGCGAAATGGCGTCACGAGATGTACCAAATGCGGTGCGCCCATGCGGCCCGGCGTGGTTTGGTTCGGAGAGCCTTTGCCTTCGCGTGAAATCGAACGCGTTGAGAATTATTTGCAGCGCGACCCCTGCGGGGTTGTGATTGTTGTTGGAACGACGGCAACATTTGGATACATCATTGATTGGGCGCTGCGTGCGAGCCATCACGGCGGCGTGCTCATCGAAGTAAACCCCGAGGAAACGCCGCTCTCGCGATTCGCGACACGATTAGTCCGGGAGCCAGCCGCAATCGCTCTGCCACGTCTTGTCGATGAACTGACCAGTTGAGGATCTTGCGCTGTAGAGAAGCAGGCGTGTCCCCTGCGTTCCGCCTGCGCAGTCGACACTCCGAAAGGGTTCACGAGCAGGCGGCTTGCCTCTCCAGTCTGGGCCCCGTCACAGTTTTGATGCGTCGTTTAATTCCCGAAAATACTGGACCACGTTTGGTTTAACATAAAAATACCAAACAGATGCGCCACCAAACAGAGTTCCGTTGATAATCGCGCGCCACATGATCGCCTGATGAATCAAGGTCAGCGCGCCAAGGATCGATGCATAGACAATAATCAAACTGAACATCGCAATGACGAGGTGGCGCGACCAGCGTTTTCGCCCGGCAAATCCATACGCGATGAGCGCCGTCAAAATTCCAATGACCGCCACGAGTGGCGCGGCAATATGCAGCCATTCGCTTCGCGTGACGCGCTCGCCGCCCATGATGTACGGCCCGATATGCAGAATCGCGAGCAAGATCGACAAATACATTCCCGCGGATGCCAAGGCCGCAAACCAAGTCAGAACTCGGATCGCAAACGGTTGCTTTATGTTTGCCACTGGAGTTTAGCCAGAAACTGATCGGGGATACCTCAGCTCCAGGTAACTTGCCGCGCCGACTGACCAATGTTTCTTGCGCGTTACTTGTCTCCTTCTTTCGGCGCGAGAGAGGCGACGATTTTTTCGAAGCGCGGATCGCCACGCAGTGGATCCCAAAGCGGGTGAAGACGCAACTGACCGTAGCTTAAGCGGCCGGGAAGTTGAATGGCGTGCGTTAACTGGTCGATCGCGAGATCTTTTTCTCCGACCCAGGCACAGATGACGGCAAAAAAACCCATTATGATCGGGCCGTTGATCGAATCTTTGCTCAAAGGCGTCAGTTCGACGGCGCGGCGGCCTTCGCGCAAGGCGTCCTCTTTTCGGCCAAGTCCGGCGTCGATAAGACCGAGCACGCAAAGTGCCGGGCCGTAATCGGGCTGTGCGTCCACGATGCGTTGCTGCGCGACGCGGGCGGTTGTAAAGCTGGCGTGCGCCGCTGCCGCGTCCCCTTTCCACCGTGCGAGCTGGCCTTCACCGAATGCGCGGCTGAATTGGATGGCGTCCGGTCCGTACGTATCGTCACCGAGGTCGGTGAGTGCCCGCTCGGCCGCGGTGGCATCGCGCTCAGCCGAAGCCAGAAAAATGCGAACGGCGGCCAGGTGGGCGCTAAATGCGGGATGTTGCTGAATGGACGATTCGATTATTTCATGCAGCGGCTGCGTATCCGCTTTCCAGGCAACTTCCAACTGCCCGCGGGCAAGTCGCGCGTCGAGGTCATTTGGTCTCAATGCGAGGATGCGATCGAGAACGGCGGCGTCCTTGGCATAGTCGCGCAAGGATTCGTAGCTCAAAGCAATCTGCCAAAGGATGGAAACATTGTTTGGATCTACCTCGAGGGCACGCTCCAGGTTGCGGGCGGACTCCGACCAGCGTCCCTGGCGGCGGTCGATATAACCACTCAATTCAAACACTCTTGCGTCATTGGGTAACGAATGGCGGGCGATTTCGATTTCCGCACGAGCGCCCTCATAATCCAATTTGCTGTAGAGATGACCTGCCTGAGCCAGATGCGCTTCGGCTGCGTCCGGCTGCAATCGTAAGGCGGCATTAATTGCCTGTTCGGCCGATGCAAGCCGGGCCCGCGTATGGTCCTCACCCAAGAGATAAAGTTGATCATGTGCCTGGGCGAGCTTGCAGTAGGCATTGAAGAAGGCGGGGTCGCGTGCGATTGCCTGCTCAAGGAGACTGATCGCTTCCGAGAAATTCTCCTTTATGTTCTGAGTGGTCGGAGCCGCATCGATCGCTTCTGTGGCGCGGATATACAGATCGTAGGCGGCAAGATCTTTCGTAGGTTGTTTTTCGATGGCCGACCTTTCGCGCGGCGAGATTTTGGCCTGAAGTTGGTCGGCAATTTTTTGGGCAATCTCGCTTTGGATGGCGAAGACATCGGCCAAGTCCCGATCATATTTATCGGCCCAGACGTGTGTGTCATTGCGGGCATCGATTAACTGGGCGCTTACCCGGACACGATTCGCGGACCGCTGCACGCTGCCTTCGAGGACGTGCGCGACCTTTAGTGCCTGCGCGATTTCCGGAAGGTTGCGCGATGATGTGTTTTTATACTGCATCACGCTGGTGCGGCTGATCACTTTCAGATCGGCGATTTTCGCCAGATCAGTCAAAATCTCGTCCTGTACCCCATCGGCAAAGAACGCGAACGCTTTGTCCTCACTGAAATTTTCAAATGGCAAGACCGCGATGGATTTGGTGGAAACGCGGTCTGACATGCTCTGCCTGGGTACCGCAGTGAAGCGCCCTAAGAAAAATAATCCGATTGAAATCGCGCCGGCGATCACAACCACGTAAATCCAAGCGCGATTGTGTTCTGTTTTTTTCGGCAATTCGTCCGCGAATTCCGTTCGCTTCAAGCCTTCCGGCGTCAGCTCAAACGCCCACGCGATTATTAATGCAATCGGGAAACCGAGCGCAGTCACTGCGACGAACATTTTCATCGTCCACGGCGGCGCTTCGAACGTCGGAAATAAGATCGATGCCGCTTGCAGCAGCAGCCACGCCACGACCGCATAGGCAATCGCAACTTTGTAAACGTTACGCCGCTTCAGCTCGGAGAAGAAGTTACGCGGATTCACGGTTTGTCCCGCCGCGGACTTTTCCAGATTACTTCGGATAATGACAGATATACCAGCTGAGGTAGTTTCTAAAGCGGAAACTAGCGCGAGAGTATGGCAGCACTCTTAGCCATAGTTCTCGGCAGATCCGATCGCGCGCAGGTAGCGTTGCGCCGATCGCGCGACGGCGTCTTTAGCGTTTGAGAGAACGTTCGCTTTCCACCATGCGCCGTAAATTTGATCGAAAGCAAACGGTTCAATTCTTTCGAGGATTCGGTGGATTGCGGCCGGTCCGAGCGGAATCAGGTTCGGATAACTGCGCATGAAACTGACATAGCGCCGATCTTGCACTACTTGAATAATGTCGCCCGTCAGCAAAGCGCCTTTGCCATCTGCTCCCGCCGGCCAATGCAACACTGAGCCGCCTTCGAAGTGCCCGCCGCAATTTATTAGCGTAAGGTCGTCCCAGAGTGGCAAGGTTGTTCCTTCCCAAAACTGAATCCGTGGACTCTTGCGCATCACCCATTCGCGATCGCCCGTGTGCAGAAAAATTTGCGCATCGAAGCGCTCGGCCCATTCGATCATCGTGGTGTAGTAATGCGGATGCGATATCGCGATCGCACGGATCCCGCCGCGCGCGTTGACCTCCGCGATGGTTCTATTGTCAAGCAGCGTGATGCAATCCCAGAGCAAATTTCCAGCCGGCGATTGCACAAGCAGAGCGCGCTGGCCGATAGCAAATTCGGGCTCGGTGCCAATGCCCAGAAGTCGCGGCGCTTCTTCTTCGAAACGGTTTCGATGATCTGCTGCCAGACGTTTAAGCGTGGTCCATTCCTGCCCGCTATGGCGGACAAATTGCCGTTCATCCTCGCAAACCGGACAGTGTAAGGGCGGCTTGACCGTCTCGGAAAACTGCGTTCCGCATTGCACACAGATGAAATTCTCCATTTCTGGATACCTTTAACCGCGGATAACGCGGATGGCACGGATCCAATGCAAGGTATCGCCTTTCTTTGCTTCATCTTATCCGCGTAATTCGCGATTTGGACTCTCTGTTGTAGAGGTGCTCGTGCCAAGCACCTGATTAGTTGGTGTCGGCGTTTGACACAAACGCCGCTACAACCCCATCTGCGATCGGTATCGCGCCTCGCACGCACAGCGAGGCGGCTGCAAGCAGCTAGTCCTTACGGCGCACCGAGCCGGCGCCGGTGATGTGTTTTTCAATCGTCGGATTGCCGGAATAGGTAACTTTTCCCGCGCCGGTAATGGCGACTTTCAATGTTTCGGCAACTGCGACTTCCGCGTCGCCTGCGCCTGTCGTGGAGATTTCGGCGGTCTTGGTTTGGAGTCCGCCTGCCTCCAACTCGCTAGCCCCGGTCATATCAGCAAGGAGTTCATCGACGTTTCCGTCGAGCGAAACATGTGACGCACCGCTACCTTCAAGAGCAAACTTGGGTCCGGTGAGCTGTTTTGCGGTGAGCTTTACAGCGCCGCGGATCCTTGCGGCTGCTCTTGTTGGGCTGGAGATAACGACCTTGATTCCATGCGTTGGCCAGATTTGGTCGTGCGTGCGCAAATGAAGCGCATCGCCCGAGACGTCACTCTCGACATAAGAAAGAAGGTTTTCGTCGGTCGTGATGCGGAGAGCAGGGGACCCGCTTTGCCATTCGATTTCGAATGCTCCGCCTGCGTCGATCTCGGTAAAGGCGCTAATTGTTCGGTCCTCTGTTTTGATGCGTCCATTGCCTCGAATTCCCACCCATCGGCATCCAGCGGCCAGCACGACGCACGCAGCCAAAAATATAAAAATGGTCTTCTTCATGGGAAATATGACTTTGCTAGTTACGATGCAACGGCACCTCGCTTTGGATTCAAGAAATTCTGGGCTGTAACGATTGTCATTCCGAGCAAGGTCGAGGAATCTCTGGCTGCTCGAGGGTTAAAGTATTAGAGATGTTTCCAGACCTTCGCATAAAGCTACGGCTCGGCAGGCGACTACGCTCGACATAACAAGACTACTTCACAATTTTTAACTTCGCTGTCTCCGCCAAAATATCATCGACGTAGAATTCAACGCGGTAATCACCGACTGCCCAGCCGTCTTCCGGCCGCGCTAGCGTGAATGCTCCATGAGCATTTTGGCTTTCAACGGTCGCTGAAGCTTCGTCCACCTTGTAGCCTTGTGGAAAATCCTCGCCGATGTTCTCCGCGATCCACACCGCCTTGACCTTTCCACCCTTTCGCAAGCGCTGTCCGTGCCAACGCACATAAATCTGGGGTGCATCCGATGAAAAGGTCGTGTTTGGTTTCCCGAATTGATCGTTTGCAAAGGTCACGGACAGCCGCTTCGACGCTGCTTCCGATTTCACCTCCGGTGTATTCTCGATTTTAGGTCGCTCAGCCAGTTCCAGGGAAATTCGCTCGAGCAAATCGCCGTCCGTGCCACGCATCGTCGTAACATCTTTAACAATTCCAGTGCCCGGCGCGAACCAGCGATCAATTGTCATCCGGCTGGGTGAGCTTTGCTCTCCACGAATATGGAACGCATGAAATTCGCCGGCTGGCACTTCGATATCTTCTTCGCCGGTCACATTGTACTGCTGATGCACTTTTAAATCGCCAGCCTGACCATCAAAATTCCAGGTCGCTCCCTGCTTGAGCGGCGCAGCAACCATTGTTTGCGGCGGATTAAACTTGATCAATTCGCCGTCCAGATTAATTCGCGCCCAACAGGTTATTCCGCGTTCATCGACGGTAACAAGATCTGTATTCGTGATCGAGCCAGCCCGGTGCATTTCGAATTTGAGAAGCTCTTTCCCGTCAACGTCCTCCATCCCATCAAGGCGGTAGAGCACCGATAGCCGAACCTTTCCATCAGCGTCTGATTTCAAACTCGAAATAGTAAGGCCTTTTCCAAGTTCTTCCGTCATGCTGTATCGCCACGTCGTCCCGGGATTAATGGGAAGGAGCGGAGCAGCCAATGCCGAGGCAGACAAAAACATCAGGGCATGCACCAAACTCCATGGCGGCGCGCCCAGCGGTCGCACCCTACCAATATCACGCAATCTGTGTAGTCTGTGAACGATCATGTTTCGGAAATATTGCACAGCGATGTGGATCCTCGTCCTCGTTTTTTCTTTAGGCCTCATTCCGCTTGCTGCTGAAACGGCAAGATCCGGCCGGCATGTCGTCGTAGTGGTGTGGGATGGAATGCGCCCGGATTTTGTCAGCGAGGAAACAACTCCGACCCTTTGGAAGCTCGCCCGTGAAGGAGTCACTTTTCGCAATCACCACGCGGTTTATCCCAGTGCAACGATGGTAAACGGAACAGCACTGGTGACTGGTGTTTACCCCGGCAAAAACGGTGTGATCGCAAATTATGAGTACCGCCCGGAAATCGATCGTAGCCGATCAATTAATATCGAAAGCCCGGCAGCCGTGAGCAGGGGAGATGAAGTTTCCGGCGGCAAATTCATCTCCGTTCCGACCATCGCCGAGCTCGTTCAAGGCGCGGGTGGGCGAACGGTGATTGCCAGTGCGAAAACTGTCGGTCTTTTGCTGGATCGACATGCGGGTATTGGGACTGCGAAAAACTGTGTCACGCTTTTCGCAGGGCAGACGCTTCCGCGTGATATTCTTACGCCGATCGTTGCCGGGGTTGGCCCGTTTCCATCTGCGCACTTGCAACGGGACGCCTGGACGGCCAAAGCAGTCGCAGATGTCCTTTGGAAAGATGGCCTGCCAGCTTTGTCGGTTATTTGGCTGGGCGAGCCGGATCTGACAGAGCACGAATCGGCGCCAGGCGCGCCACCCGCGCTCGGTGCGATCAAATCGTCGGATGAAAATCTCGCTGCTGTTCTTTCGGCGTTAGATAAACCCGCCTCCGCCGCGGCTACGGCGCGCCAAGCATCCGCAAGAGCGATAACGGACATTTTTATCGTTTCCGATCATGGATTCTCGACAATCAAGCGCTCGATCGATTTACGAAAAATCCTGAGCGACGCTGGCTTCGTTGCGAAGACTGAATTCGATGACGAGCCGAAACCTGGAGACATCATGCTGGTTGGGAATGGCGGCAGTGTTCTCTTTTATGTCATCGGACACGAGGCGACGCTCGTGCACCGCCTCGTCGAATTTTTGCAACAATCAGATTTTGCTGGAGTGATTTTTACCAAACAGGGTCTGCCAGGAACCTTCCGTTTAGATGACGCCAAAATCGACAACCCCAATGCGGCGGACGTTGTCATGGCTTTTCGCTGGAACGATTCGAAAAATCAGTTCGGCACTCCGGGAATGATCGATGCTGATTGGCAACGCGAAGCAGGGAAAGGAACTCACGCCACGCTCAGTCGATTCGACATGCATAATACGCTGATCGCAGCAGGCCCTGATTTTCGCCGCGGCCAAACAGACGATCTAACCACAGGCAATGTCGATCTTGCGCCCACAATTTTACACATTCTTGGAATTAAACCGCCGCAAGAAATGGACGGTAGAGTTTTGTCCGAAGCAATGGTTAGTGTCGATCAGGTGGCCGCTGGAAGAAAAACGGAAACGAAAACAATCGAAGCTAAAAAAGAGTTCACAGCAGGAACCTGGCGACAGTCGCTTCGAATTTCGCGTGTTGGATCAACAATCTATCTCGATGAAGGCAACGGCGCCTTTGCTCCGAATGCTGGAACCAAAGAGTGATTGACATCAAAATTTGCGAGACCTAGCCTCGCAATCGTGCTTCTTCGGATCGGTCGCATTGCTACGATCGGTGCGCTTTGCTGCGCAATCGGGTTGCATTGGGTTGCACTGCAGTCGTTCGCTTGGACCAGCATGCTTATCGAGTATTCGAAGCGTGCGCCCTTGTGCCAGGCAATCGCTCAGACATTTGATGGCGGCCATCCCTGTTCACTTTGTCACATCGTCGCCAGAGGAAAGACTTCAGAGAAAAAATCCGACATACAATCACCGGTGCCAAGGATCGACATCATCTGCGTGTCGCGGTCGGGCCATTCGATACGACCGTTCATTCCTTTCGAATATACAGTGCGCGATTTTTGGCCTTCTCAAATCGGGCGATCTCCGCCTGTACCGCCACCGCGCTTCGCTCCTCAGTTAGTTCGCGTTTGATCCGGCTGCGCCGTGCGTGTGCACGGGTTGGCAGCGTCACACCACACTAACCCGAGACTGTCGCGCACAGATCGCTATTGCGCGGAGTTCTCGTTCTTTGGAGGAACAAATTGAAAATCTTACCTAGAATCGCTGCTTTGATTCTCGCGGCCGGCCTGACAAGTGTTCGTGCGTGCGATCTTTGCGGCTGTTACACGCCGCAGTTGAACGCAATGCCGCAGATGAATTACACGCTTCTACCATGGACCAAGGGATGGTACGGAGCGGTCGGCGAGCAATTCACTCGCTTTGGCACGTTGCAGTTGGACGGAGAGGAAGTAGCGAATCCAACGGGTCAGTACTTGAACAGTTCCATCACCCAGATCGTTGCTGGTTATCAGATTAACAACCGGTTCGCCTTGCAGATCAATGTGCCACTCATCTATCGCGAATTTAAGAGGCCGGAGGGGTTTGAGATTCAGCAAGGCACAGTTTCCGGTCTTGGTGATGTGTCGCTTCTACTCAAAACTGTTGTTTTCCATTACTCTTCGCCAGGTCAAAGAAGCTTTGAATTTTACGGTGGCAAAAATCCAGTCGCAGTCGAACACGAACCGGACTTTACTGCTTCGGCGGTTTTGCTAACGGGAATCAAGTTTCCGACCGGCGACAGCAGCCGCCTCGAAGAAGAGTTTCACGAAATCGAAATCCCGGGCGCTCCGGAAAGTGGCATCCATGGCCATGATCTGACCCTCGGCACGGGATCGTATGACGGCCTGTTCGGCGAGCAAAACGCGCTACGTTACAAAAATTTCTTTCTGGAAACGAGCGTGCAATTCACGTTGCGTGGCGACGGCACGCATCAATATCACTTTGCCAACGATTTCATTTGGGACGGTGGCCCGGGATATTACATCGTTCGTAATCGCGACACGATTTTTGGGATCCAGTGCGTGGCTTCCGGTGAATACAAGGATGTCGATCGGTTCCGCGGAAAACCAGCGGAAGACACTGGCATTACTTCAGTCTTTCTCGGTCCTCGTTTGGTGGCATCGCACGGCCGGTGGAGCGCGGAACTCGCCGCGGACCTCCCGGTTTTCATCCATAACACGTCATTGCAGGCCGTTCCGGACTATCGTTTGCACGCCGGCATCTCGGTTCAGTTTTAGTTGATTGACCTGGTTTTCCGGGGAGCACAGCGCCTGTCGGTGCTCCCCAGATCGATTTCGCGCTATATTTACGACCAGGTGATCAAACGCAGTTCATGCATTTGCATCAAGCAGGGATGCGTCGGCACGACGCGCACGCTAAAGCCATACGTGCCGCTTTCAGACGCGGGGATTGCGCCCTGGTAAATGTAATTGCCGTCTCCATCTGCGCGGCCGGTTTGATTGAGGAGTGCCGCCGAAGGATTGTGAATGTCGCCGTTATCAACTTCGCCATGGTAGGCTTCCACTCGCACATGTTGTGGATCGACGGCGCCGAGATGAACTCGCGCCGTGATTTCCAGTGATTCACCGACCAAAATGCTTTGCCGATCTTTATTCCCTATTTGAACATCTGAAATCTTAACCGCCGACCAATCCTTGCGTATTTGCGTTTTCCATTGGCTCAGATGCGTGGCAGCGCCGCAGCCGTCGCGGGAAAAATTCTCGTACGATTTTGCGGCCGGAATATAGAGTTGCTCGGTGTATTCCTTCACCATTCGCTGCGTGTTGAAGACGGGCGTGACGCTGCGGATTGATTCCCGCATCAGTTGCAGCCAGGCGAGAGGAAGTTTGCCGTCCGGTTTCGCGTAATAGAGAGGAACGATTTGGTTTTCCAGTAAGTGGTAAAGACTGCTCGCGTCCACCTCATTCTGAAATTCCGTGGTGCCATTGTTGATCTCCGCGCCGATGGCCCAGCCGTTGCTGCCGTTGTACCCCTCGCGCCACCAGCCGTCGAGAACGCTCAGATTGATTCCCCCATTCGGGGCGGCCTTCATTCCGCTGGTTCCGCTCGCCTCCAGAGGACGCAATGGATGGTTTAGCCAAAGATCGACACCCTGCACCAGGCGGCGCGCGATGTAGCTGTCGTAGTCATCCAGAAAGACGATGCGATTTTCCAAGCCTGCTTCGTGGCTAAATCTGTAAACTTCCTGGATCAACGCCTTGCCGGCTTCATCGCGTGGATGCGCTTTGCCTGCAAAAATGCATTGCACAGGGCGTGTCGCGTCATTCAGCAATCGCTTCAAGCGTTCCTTGTCGCTGAATAAAAGTGTCGCGCGTTTGTAAGTCGCGAACCGCCGCGCAAATCCGATGGTCAAAATTTCCGGATCAAGAATGCGGTTGACCCTACGAATAGACTCGGGCGATTCCCCCATTCGTTCGCGACGCCGCCGTTCTCGGTCGCGGACAAATTCGATCAGGCGGAGCTTGAGTCTTTGATGCGTGTCCCAGAGCTGGGCATCGGGAATATCGAAGACGCCACGCCAGAACTCCGGCTCGGTGAGGTGTTCCTCCCATGTCCCGAGATGCTTGCGATAGAGTGCTGCGAACTCCGGCGCCATCCAGGTTTTGGTATGGACTCCGTTTGTAATGTTGGTAATCGGCACCTCGTGGACCGGAACGCCAGCCCAGACATCTTTCCAAAGGGACCGGGTAACTTCGCCGTGTAATTTGCTTACTCCATTGGCGTGCCGGCTAAGACGGAGCGCCAGGATGGTCATACTGAACGGGTCGTTTGGATCGAGGCGGGTCTGACCGAACGAGAAGAGCTCGTCGAACGGAATGTTTAGTTCCTTGGCGAAATTACCGAAATATTTTCGCATCATCTCGCGCGGGAACGAGTCATTGCCGGCGGGAACCGGAGTATGCGTGGTGAAAACGTTGGCGGCCGCTACCAGCTGAAGTGCTGAATAAAAATCGAGCTTCTTCTCCACGACATTGAGACGAATGCGTTCGAGCGCCAGAAACGCCGAGTGTCCCTCGTTCATATGAAACACGGCCGGCTGTATGCCGAGTGCCGCAAGCGCTTTGACGCCGCCAATTCCGAGCATGATCTCCTGACGCATGCGCATCTCAAGGTCGCCGCCGTAAAGCTCCGCAGTAATCAATCGGTCCTCGGCGTTGTTTTCCGGAATGTCGGTGTCCAGGAGATAAAGACTTACCCTTCCAACGCGCAACTCCCAGAGCCTGGCAAAAACCTGCCGATCCAGGATCGGTACCGAAATCAGCGGTTTTCCATTGCCACGGAGGGCTTCACGGATTGGGAGGTGATAAAAATTTTGATTCAGATTGATCGCCGCCTGAACGCCGTCCTTGTCGATCTGCTGCCGAAAATAGCCATGCCGATAGAGCAGACCAATCGCAACGAAACTTAAATCCAGATCGCTCGCTGACTTGCAATGGTCGCCAGCGAGTATGCCGAGACCCCCTGAATAATTCGGAATCGATTCGTGAAAACCAAATTCAGCTGAGAAATAGGCGATCGGATTCTTGATCGCGCTTCCGGCTCCCGTCTTTCCGTAAGTGTCGTGTCGACCAAGATATTTTTCGAATTCCTCAAAAACCTGCTTTAGCTCACGCAGGAAGGTCTTGTCCTGTGCGAGCTCTTCCAGTCTGGATTGCCGCGAAAGCTGAAGCATTCGGACGGGGTTATGATTTGTCCGGTTCCAAAGCTCGGGGTCCAAATGGCGGAATAGCCGGCGCGCGGCCGGTTCCCACGTCCACCAAAGGTTGAAGCTCATCTCGCGCAACGGCTCGAGCGCCGCCGGCAGGATGGGAGTTACGTTATACGTTTGAAAAGTTGGCATGCGAATTCCTGTAGCCGGGGTCGGTGAACCCGGGTCACTGACAAATTTTCACAGAAGGTAGCGAAGAAAAACGAAGATTCTATTGCGAACGGCGTTGTGTCGAGGAGTCGCGCCTTGCCAGGAACATTTTGGATCTTAGTGTCCGTCGGGATCATCGATCCCGGCTACAGTTCGCGGCGCGAGAATAAGCCCAAGAAAGAAGCCCGCGATTAGTCCGCACAGATGCGCCGCCATGCTTACCTGGGGCGTCGAAAGATCGAATGCGACTTGGATCACGATGATCATTACGATGTTTCCCAGGCGTTGTCTGGCCTGCGGCACATGACGATGTCGCACGAGAAATCCTGCCCACGTACCGACGATTCCCATGATACAACCCGACGCGCCAACGAGCTGCGAGACGTGTACGAAACCGAGTATCGTCAAACCCACAACGCCCGCGCTGGAAGCAAGCCCCGAAATCAGATAGCACACGGCAAATCGGAGTGTGCCTATGGATCGTTCTAGCGGCGGGCCAAGAATATAAAGGGCGAAAATGTTGAAAAGCAGATGGGTAAAACCCCCGTGCAAGAATAGCGCAGTAAAAAGCCGCCAGTATTCTCCCTGGACTACAACGGCATAAGGCTCCAGTGCTCCGACTCGATGCAGCACTTCCGGGTCGTTCAGATCACCAACGGAAATCTCGAAAAGGAATGCGACCGCGTTGAGCAGAATTAACACGAGAACTGCCGGAGCGCTTCGAAGCTGACTATGCCGAACACGGTCCGCAATTGGGGCGGTTCTGAAAGCAACCGGACGGTTTTGGTGAGATTCCAAACGCTGAAATAATCGGACCTGATCGCGCAACTCGGCGCTGGGATGCAGGATTTGAAGAATTGTGCCGAGTCTCCCAGCTAATTTGTAGTCTCCGTGTGCTGCGAGTTCCGTCATTTTGCCCAATCCAATCGCCGGCAGAAACAAAAGAGTGAACCACGCGATGCCGCCGATATATCCGGCGGCGGTGCGCAAGAAAATCCAGGCGATACAGGTAATTGCCAGAACGATCAGTGCAGCAATACGCCAGCCGTGACGTGGCGCGCCTGGCCGCCATGTCCGGGCCAACACGACCAGCGAAGAAATCACTGCGAGAAAGAGAAGAATATGATTCAGATCCACGGTCAGAGTGAAAAGTTAAAGAGTTACTTCGTTAAAAGGATTGCGTCGTTGGCCCACCCGTGGGTTCGTGACTCGTTAAAGCGTTGAAGTGTTGAAGCGGCAACAAGAATCACCCGCTTCATCGCTTTGTCGGCTAAACGTTTCAACGCCCAAACTTTTCAATCTTGTAACTTCTTAACCATTTTTAACATTCAAACATGCGAATCACGGTTACCGACTATCTCGACGTTATTTCATCCTGGTGTTTCTGGTCCGAGCCTACCTGGGCGGAATTAAAGAAGTGTTATGACGGCCGCGTCCAGTTTCAGTGGAAGATCGCGTTGATGGATCCGAGTGGTTTGCCAACTTCACGCGAGCAGGAACAATGGTTCTATCGGCGCAGCGGAATAATGATGCGTTCG
>Ga0193730_1000360_pt1 | contig 13828 bp, 16 predicted proteins | sample U1a1metaG_FD_144919 | JGI IMG/M metagenome (GOLD analysis project Ga0193730, IMG submission 144919) | Soil microbial communities from a riparian zone of the East river system, Colorado, United States - U1a1 | ecosystem: Environmental > Terrestrial > Soil > Riparian zone | place: USA: East River...
CGGTGGACACGCGCGCAATTATCACTGCTGCTTCGTCCGCCGTACCGCGAGTTGAATGCGCAGCCAATAAACCGTTCAAGGTCGCGTAATCGCCTGGCTTAAGGTCGAGTGACCTGCTAAACGCCTCCAGCGATTCATCTAAAGCGCCGCGCGCCAGTAGACTTTGGCCGGCATCCGTAAAAGCAGCGGCGGCCTCGTTCCTCATACCCTCTTTCAAATAGCCTTCGGCCAGCTTGATCCGCACATCCGTGTTCTGTGGATCAAGATCCGCAATCTTCGCTAGTACTTCGAGTCCCGCCTGGGTCGCGCCGGATTTCGCATGCGCGTTTGCGACCACGAGGTAATGCGCGCGCGCTTCGACGACGAGATCCTGCTGCGCGTATAGATCGGCGAGATTGTTTGCAATTTCAATATTACTCGGACGGAGGCGATCGATCTTCTTGAACATCGCGATCGCTTTGAGTGCAAAGTCCTGCTCTCGATAATGATCGGCGATGCGCCGAAAGCAAGAAATCGCCGCCTCATGATTGCCGACTCGCACGTGCAGGTCGCCAAGAATATTCAGCGTCGTAAAGTCGTCAGGCTCACCTTCGACGATCTTGCAATATTCTTTAATCGCCGCCGGGATCTTACCCATTTCCAGGGATCTCTCGGCCGCGCGCAGAGTCTTTACCTTATCGAACGCCATGTTTTAAGAATCGCTGAATGAATTGTGGGGGCGATGACGGATGCTTATCGCCTTGGAGGACCGTCGGGCTTTAGCATGCTGAAGCCGCCTCGGAACGGTGCGGCAGTTCTAAACCTAACACGCGAGGCGGTCAGTGTCAACGTTGTTTTTCCCGACAAAACACTGGAAACGGGTCAAGATTTGGGCTGATTTTCCTAGATTACATCGGCGAAATTCTTGCGCGTGCGCGCAAACCACCAATACCCTAGGACAAAACTGACGAGCGCAAAGGCAGCGAAGTAAGCCAGGCCGGACCAGTCCGGACTTAACCCATCGAGAATTACCCGACGATAATTTCGCACTAGCGGCGTGAATGGATTTAAATTGATGGCTGAACGGTAAGACGCCGGCACGATCGATTCCGGATAAATGATCGGAGTCAGATACATCCACGCCATCAACACCAGCGAAATTCCCTGCACGATGTCGCGGACGAACACACCGAGCGAGGCGACCAGCCAGGCCGCTCCCAAGGTCGCAATTAGCTGAGGAATCAAAATCAACGGCAGGTAAATGATCGTGATGTGCATCTCTCTGCGCAGAAGGATGACCGCGACGATCAGCACGATAGTCCCAAGCAATTGATTCACCACTGCCGCCAGCGACAACGACACCGGTAAAGTCTCAAGTGGGAAGACAACGCGTTTCACCAGGTTTGCATGAGCCACGATCGTGCTGGAAGAGAGTTGCAGGGACTCCTGAAATGCATTCCAGGGCAGCAACCCACAAAAAAGGTAAAGCGCATAGTCCCACTGCGAACTGCTGGCGCCAAACTTTGCTTTGAAAATTCCGGCAAAAATGATCGTGAAGATCGCGATCATTACCATCGGCGTCACTAACGTCCACATGATGCCCAGAATCGAGCCGCGATAACGCGCGGCCAATTCTCGCCGGGCAAGCGAAAAAATTAGATCAAATCGACGAGGCAGTTCCCACAGCGGCCGCCAAACCGCTCGTCGCGCTACTTGTGCAGAAATCATGTCTGGATGGTAGAGAAGGTCGAGGTCCTGGATATTACGCAGAAACCGTCTTGCGAAACGCCCCGAGAAACGCCTCCATCTCGTTTTGTTTGCCGATAGTAACGCGCATGTGATTTGGTAACGTCGGAAAAGAGCGGCCAACGGAAACGCCGGCGTGATTCATCGCGTCAATCAATGGACGCACCGGGCGCTTCATGTCAATCATGATGAAGTTCGCTTGCGAAGGAATGTGTTCGTAGCCCAACTTCCTAATCTCCGCAGAAACAAACTGTTTTGTTTGGCTATTCATTCGCTGCCCGTTTGGAACTTGATCCGGATCGTTAAGACTCGCAATCGCCGCCGCCAGCGCCATGATATTCACACTGTCCCAGGTCAGATGCGGCCTCATTCGCTGAATCGTTTCCGGTTGGGCGATACAGTAACCGCAACGCAGGCCGGCCATTCCATACACTTTCGAGAAAGTGCGCGCCACGATCAGATTGGCATGATCCTTAACCAGTGGAATAACTGATTCGTAGTCGGAACTGTCGGCGTAATGAAAGTAGGCCTCGTCTACGAGAATCATTGTCTCGCGGGGAACCTTGCTGATGAAATCGCGCAGTTGACCCTTTGGCGTAATGCTCGCGGTCGGATTGTTTGGATTGCAGATATAGATCAGTCCTGCGCGTGCGGCGGCCAGCATTTTTGGCAAATCATGAGCATAGCTTTTGTTCAGCGGCACCTTTACGACTTCGGCGCGATTTACGCGGGCGTGATTGAGGATCGCTTCGAAAGTTGGATCGGCGGCGACCAGATTGCCGCGCCCCGGAACGAATTGTAATGCCGGTCCACGGGTGGGCTTTGCGAGCTCAATCGGCTTTGAATCATTTGTCATCGGCCCGGTAAACGCGGACGCGCAGACTTTCAGAATTTCACCCGACCCGTCGCCAAGCACGATTTGTTCGCGGCCAACTCCATTAATTCTCGCCAGCGTATCAATCAGCACATCGGCATGTTCATCAGGATACCGCCAGGCTAACGAGAAGGCGTCGGTCATCGCCTTCAGGGCCTGCGGCGATGGGCCATACGGATTTTCATTTGAATTCAAGCGCACGATTGCAGACGCCGCGGCGCGCGCAGCGACTGTAGAGTGCGCAATCGTTTCACTGGGCCAGGCGATACTCGGGCGCGCGACCGCGCCCACTGCACCAACGCCTACCAGTTGTGCAAATCTGCGTCGAGATATCGAAGTGAGTTTCGGCATGACTACCACCTCCAAGGGAAAGTTGCGGTGCATTATGCCGCCATAGTGCGAGCACAGCAAAGCGACTGCATAATATTTCACCCCAGAGGACACAGAGCAACATAAAAACAAGCGAAATTATTTTTGCTCCTTTTGTTCTTCTCTGTGTCCTCTGTGGTTAGATCATCCTTGAAATAAATTTGTGATACGCTGGTTTTGACCAAAATGCCAGAGAGAAGTTCCTCGAGTCTGTTCCCTGAAATGAGGGAACCGCACAGTTCAAACGCGCGCTCTGCGACCGCCGCGCCGCTCGCGGAACGCATGCGGCCGCGCACGCTTAACGAGTTCGTGGGCCAGGAACAACTGGTCGGCGAAGGCCGCGTGTTGCGTCGTCTGATTGAAGGCGGCACCGCGATGCCGTCATTGATCCTATGGGGCCCACCCGGAACCGGCAAGACCACGTTAGCACGACTGCTGGCAGAGAAAGCTGACGCCCGCTTCATCGCGCTTTCGGCCGTTTTCTCGGGCGTCAAAGATTTGCGCGGAGCGATTGCGGAAGCGCGCCTTAATCGACAACGCGGTCAACGAACGACTCTGTTCATCGACGAAATCCATCGCTTCAACAAAGCCCAACAGGATGCGCTGCTGCCCGCAGTCGAAGATGGAACGGTCACCCTGATCGGAGCCACGACCGAGAATCCTTCGTTTGAAGTCATCAGCGCGCTCCTGTCTCGATCTCGAGTGCTCGTTTTAAATCCGCTCGATGAAAATGAGATCGAGACAATAGTTCGCCACGCGTTGTCGGACGAAGAGCGTGGCCTCGCCAGCTTTCATCCTGAAATGGCTGCTGAATTAATCGCCCGCCTGGCGCACATGTCCGGAGGCGACGCGCGCGTCGCGCTGGCCGCACTGGAAGCAGCGGTCGCGGCGACCCGGCCAAACGAAAAAGGTGTCCGAACAATCAGCAATGACATTCTTAGTGACGCGTTTGGCCGGGCGCAGTTCGCTTATGACAAAGGCGGCGAAGAGCACTACAACCTTGTCTCAGCGCTGATCAAGTCGCTGCGCAACTCTGACGTGAACGCCGCGCTTTATTGGTTGGCGCGAATGATCGAGGGCGGTGCCGATCCAGTTTTCATCGTGCGCCGGCTATGCATTCTGGCTTCCGAAGACATTGGTCTGGCCGATCCAAACGCGATGGTTCAGGCCGCCGCCGCGGCAGAGATAGTGCAACTGATTGGGATGCCGGAAGGACTATTTCCTCTGACGCAGGCGACGATCTATTTGGCGCGCGCGCCGAAATCGAACGCAGTATTGCGCGCCTACTCCGCCGCCCACAAAGATGCGGCGGAAACTTCGCGTGAACCAGTGCCATTGCATTTGCGAAACGCCGCGACTCCGCTGATGAAGCATCTTGGGTACGGCAAGGAATATCGCTACGTTCACAGCGATGCCGGAGCAAAAGACGACATGTCATGCTTGCCGGAGAAGTTGAGAGGGAGAGTATATTTCGAAGATGATCTAACCACAGAGGACACAGAGAAGAGGAATACAAATCAGAAATAATTGTTGGTTTTCTCTGTGTCCTCTGTGGTGAAAATTCTTATGCCGCAGAAGACCCAAAAGGAACTCGCCTTCCTGCAAGATCTCTACATCGCCACCGATTGGGGCGAGCGGTTCGCAGAACTTGTGGACCAGCATGTCGAGTTGCCAAAGGAAGGTCGCGCTCTTTACGTCGACGCCGGCACGGGCGGTCATGCTCTCGCCCTCCAGGAACGCGCCGGACGAAAGCTGACAATTGTCTGTTCGGATCAAAACGAAGAGTGCCTGGAACTCGCGCGCGCGAAGGCGGTCGCGCTTCACGAACCGACTGAATTTCAGCACGAGGATGTCAGCGCACTATCGTTCAAAGACGACCAGTTTGATCTGGTTCTGGGCAACGCCTCGCTCACTCTTATTGGTGATCTGAGGGACAATCTTGCGGAGCTCGTTCGCGTGGCCAGGCCTGGCGGTACGGTAGCCTGGTGGTTGCCAACCTTTTCCAGCTTCGGCGAATTCTTTTCTATTTATTGGGAAGCGCTGGTAAGCGCGGGGTTGGATGACCATGGCGTCGATGTCGAAAACATGATCACCGCCTTACCTACAATTTCAGATGTTGAAAAGTGGGCTGTTGAAGCAGGCCTCGAAGGAGTTGCTTCGTGGACCTCGCTCGAAGAGTTCGACTATGAATCAGGCGAACAGTTTTTCAACTCTCCGCTGATCACAGATTTCCTGTTGCCGAACTGGATCGAGCCGCTGCCAGAGGCCTCGCGCGCCACAGTTGTAAAGGAACTAGCGCGCATCATCGATGAAGAGCGTAACGCCGGAGAATTTGCGTTGAGTTTGAAAGCAACGCTGGTGGTGGGAAAGAAAGCTCGCGTGCAGTAGGGCTGGGCACTTGGCTTTCGGGGCGGTAGCCCGACCGTCAGGGAGGGCGTTAATGGCAACCTCGCGTTTCCCGAAAAACAATACGAGCGCGAAGACTCGATCTTCGCGCCCGCACTACCTTGCTATTAACAGAAATCTAACGCCCTCCCTTACGGTCGGGCTACTGCCCCGCTAATCTAACGTTCAATCTTCTTCGCTTCATCTGCCCGCATCTGCTGCGCGCGTCTGCGCGCTTCCTCAAATAGAGCTTCATCATCGACGGAATCAAGCTTTGAGCGCGAATCCAATTTCCCGTCGGCTTCGTCTATTCCCTCTTTGAACGCTTTCTTACTTTGCCCGAGCGCTTTGGCCAGCTGCGGCAGTTTGCTGCCACCGAACAAAAGAAAGATCGCCGCCACGACCAGGATAATGATCGTGGGACTCTCGATGGCAAACAACAGCACATTCATAGGGTTCTCCTTCTTTCCGGCAAACGCTCACGCGCGAACGCACAAATCGCTATGGCCGTCCGACTCATAAAACAAATACTTACGCCAGGTTTCATCTGCACGCCCGATGTAGCGCATGATCTGCCGGTTCACGTGCAGCGAAAAAGCGCGCGGCCGGCGCAGCAAATTCATGTCTGACTCTTCAGGCGTCCGATTGCCTTTACGATGATTGCAGCGCTTGCAGCTGGCGACCAGATTATCCCACGACGATTCGCCGCCGCGCGACCGCGGCACAATGTGATCGAGGGTCAACTCAGATGGCGCGAACTGCTTTCCGCAATACTGGCAGCACGAATGATCGCGCAACAAAATGTTCTTCCGCGACAGCGAACGACGCTCGAACGGAATGTGGCGATATTCGGTAAGACGGATTACCGACGGCGCGTTCATCTCAATTCGCTGCGAATGCAGCATGTGGCCGTTGTGCTCTTCCATGCGCGCGACACCTTTGAAAATCATCACCACCGCGCGCCGCTCAGTGCACACGTTGATGGGCTCAAAGGAAGCGTTCAGGACTAAGACGCGCGCGTTCATGGTTGAGCCGATATTACGCGAGCGCGCCGGAAAGTGTCAAAAATTGGCGTCAGAAGCGGGAGCGCCGGCGCCGAAGTGCTCCTGCATTATGAAGTCAGTACCGCGAGCGGTAGCGACCGGGCCTCGATCCGCATTAACGTGCAAGCTCCAAAAGGGATAACCCAGTCGCCACCGCTCCTGGTACTGACTTCAATACGCCCCGCGGAACTTGTCCGTCGCCTCAACCAGCGCACTCAAATTTCCCGGTTCCATAATAGAGTGGCCCGCGTCAGGCGTGATATGCAGGTCAGCTTCCGGCCAGGCACGATGCAGGTCCCACGCACTCGTCATCGGACAGACGACATCGTAACGGCCCTGGACGATCACGCCGGGAATGTGGCGAATCTTTCCAATGTTCTCGATCAAATAATTTTCAGTCGGAAAGAAACAGTTGTTCATGAAGTAGTGACATTCGATGCGGGCGAAGGCTTGCGCAAAGTCAGGATCGGCGAATCTCTCGATCGACTCGGGATCAAAAAACAGTTTGGAGGTCGAGCCCTCCCAAATCGACCACGCGCGCGCCGCTTCGATGCGCACTTTTTCGTCATCGCTGGTCAAGCGCTTGTAATAAGCACTGACCATGTCGCCGCGTTCGTTGTCGGGAATCACTTTCAGAAATTCTTCCCAAACGTCGGCAAAGATCCAACTACATCCTTCCTGATAGAACCACTTGATCTCTTGCGGCCGGCAGAGAAAGATTCCGCGCAGCACGAGTTCGGTCGCGCGACTGGGGTGCTTCTCGGCATAAGCGAGCGAGAGTGTGCTGCCCCACGATCCACCGAACACCTGCCACTTCTCGATGCCAAGGTGCTCGCGCAGCCTTTCAATGTCCGAAACCAAATCCCACGTCGTGTTCTCTTCGATCGACGCATGCGGCGTGCTCTGCCCCGACCCGCGCTGATCAAATAGCACGATGCGATAAGCCGACGGATCGTGAAACTGCCGATACTCCGGCGTGATGCCGCCACCCGGGCCGCCGTGAAGAAACACCACGGGCTTACCGTTCGGGTTGCCACACTGCTCGTAATAGATCTCGTGAAGGTCCGAGACTTTCAGACGGCCGGTGTTGAATGGTTCGATTGCGGGGTAAAGCGTTCTTGGTTGGGTCATGGTTCGGCGATTCTATAATTAGGGAATGCGAGTGGACAACAAGCCAATGAGGTTCGTGCGGCGTAACGACGATCAAAGCGAGGAAGCGCGAGCGATTGTGAGAACAAATACGTCGACTGCTCCTGAACCCTCCAGTGCCGCCGCACACGCCGACACGGTCGCACCCGTCGTGAACACATCATCAACCAGCAATACACGCTTGCCGGCGATCAACTCAGGATGACGAACGCTGAATGCGCTCGCGACGCTCTGACGACGGGCCTTCGCGTCCATGCCGGCACGATGCCGTTCAGTATGAACGCGGCGGATGACTGAATGTTCGTCAAGTGGCAATCCGCCGAGGCGACCAAGTTCGCGCGCAAGGATGCAAGCCTGATTGAATCCGCGCTCGCGTTCGCGCTCGTGGTGCAGCGGAACCGGAATGATCATGTCTGCTTGATTCAACGGCTCACGCTGCTGGAGGTCGTACATCAAGTGTGCGACGCGGCGAGCTACGTGAGGCTGTCGCTTTAGTTCGAGGATCGATGCGCGTAACGCCCCTTCGTAGAGTCCGCATGCGCGAGCGGCCGTGAATTCGTCCGTCTCGCATCGACCGCAGCGGATAGTCTCCCGCCGATCGTAACTCACCTTTGCGAGACTCAGCGCGCCGCATTTCCAGCACAGTGTCTCATCACCGCGAAATAATGGCGCTTCGTTCCAGCATCGCGCACACGCAACGCCGTCGTGACGTGACTCGACACTGCGGCCACAGACGGCGCAGGCCTGGGGGTAAACCAATGCCAGGGCTGCGTCGAAAGCGTGATCAGCGATGGATGAAACGAAGTTCATGTCAGAAATCAGATTCATGGTCTCGGGTTACCCGGTCGCTACCGCTCCGGGTACTGACTGCCTGGCTAACGACCACCGCTGCCGCTCCAAACAAATCGGCCTCCTGATTTCTCAGGAGGCCGCGTGTTATATCACGAAAAGAAAACACAGATCTCAAATTTAAGATCCCAGATTCAACAGGGAGTCGATTCTCATCTTATTCCTCATCCGGGATCAGCAATCCACGTTCATTCAAATCCTGGCAACGCAGACAGTGTCTGGCCCAGGGCACTGCTTCCAGCCTTTTTTCCTGAATGGGTTCGCCGCAATGATCGCACTTGCCGTAATCGCCTCCCTCAATCCGATAAAGCGCCGCGTCGATCGACTCGAGGAGTTGTCGATCGTTGGTCGACATCGACATCAATAGTTCTTTCGTGTACGCATTGGCAGCCATATCGGCCGGGTCCTGGGTCGCTTCGGCATCTCGCTCGCGGCTGTACGCCTCGGCCGCCTGCACCTGGCCCACCAGGCCCTCGCGCCGCTCAAGTAATTTATCTCGATACGTTTTTGCTTTTCTCTTATCCATTGTTATCAATTGTTCCCTCCAACATCTTCCCTTATTTCTGATACGGTAATCCGCGATTGATCGTATAGGCACGATAGATTTGTTCGAGCGCCACGACGCGGGCCATTTCATGCGTCAGAGTCAGCCGCGATAGGCCCCAGCGCTTCTGCGCGCGAGCCGCAACGTCAGAGCTAACCCCGTCCGGGCCGCCAATCACCATCGTGATCTCCTTAATCGACTCGTTCTCCCAACCCGCCACTTCGTGCGCCAATTCCTGAGTACTCCATTCGCGCCCTTTGACATCCAACAAGATCGCCACGCTATTTGTGGGAATCGCTTCAAGGATCCGATGCGATTCCTTTTCCACGCTCGAGCGATCTGAGCCCCGGACTTCGCGCGTTTCGATCACTTCACAACGAACGAACCGCTGCAGCCTTTTCAAATATTCGTCGACGAGCGCGCGCAAATGTTCATCTTTCGTCTTGCCGGGCCAGATGAAACGGATGCGCATAATCAGAAGTCAGAGATCGGAGGTCAGCGATCAGACTTGTTGTGATCGCTGCATGATCTGTTTTCAGATGCCCTGGGCTCCGATTTCCCTTTGTCGACCTCTGACCTCTGACCTCCGACCTCTGATCTCTGACCTCTGACCTCTTCGCCTTCCCGCGCCAGCCGCTCGTACAAATTTTTCCGGCTGATCCCGAGAATCTTCGCCGCCTCACTTTTGTTCCCTTTCGTGGCGGCCAGGGTTTCGCGTACGTATTCAGCCTCAAGCTCGGCCAATGTTAACGGTCGATTCTTACGTGCTTGTTGCGCGGCCGCGACTCTCACGCTCTCCGGCAAATGCGACGCCGCGACTTCTGAGCCCTCGCAAACAATAACCGCGCGCTCAATGATGTTTGCCAGCTCGCGAACGTTGCCGGGAAATTCATAAGCAAGCAAAAGATCGTGCGCCTCGCGCGACAGCTTCCGCGTCTGCCGCCCGTGCTTTTGCGCATACATTTGCACAAACGCGCGCGTCAATGAGACGAAATCCTCGCGGCGCTCACGCAGAGGCGGCACCGCGATCTGCACCACGTTGAGCCGGTAGAACAGATCGTCGCGGAACGCGCGCCGCTCCACGGCATTCTTCAGATCAGCGTTTGTCAGAGCGATTAATCGCGCATCAACTTCGATAGTCTTGCGGCCGCCCAGCCTCTCAAATTCCCGATGCTCGATCACTCGCAGCAGCTTTGCCTGGGCGTCCAGCGACAGGTGCGCAATCTCATCAAGCACCAGCGTGCCGCGATGTGCTGCTTCCAAACGGCCAGGCTTTGCCTCTGTCGCTCCCGTGAACGCGCCGCGTTCATAACCGAACAATTCCGCCTCGAGCAAGTCGGCAGGCAGCGTGGCGCAACCGATCTTCACGAGCGTCTGGCTCGCGCGCATCGATCGCGAATGAATGAAAGCCGCCAGTGCGTCTTTCCCCGATCCGGATTCGCCGGTGACGAGCACGTTCGCGTCCGTTGGGGCGACCCGTTCCGCGAGCCCTACGGCTTCGCGCATGGCATCCGACAACGCAACGATTTCGATCACTATTTTTCTCTCAAAGAACTCAGCCGCGTTAGATCGTCCTGAGAAACGTCCAGACGCCGCGCCTCGCGCCATAAGCGCTCGAGGTCATAAAAGCGGCGGGCCTTCTCATCAAAAATGTGCACCACAAAGTCGCCGTAATCAACCAGTATCCATTCAGCGTTCTGATAACCCTCGACACGCGCCGCGGGACTGCCATGGCGCTTTAACTGATCGACAATTTCGTCGCTGATCGCTTGCGCCTGTCGACGATTCGCACCCGTCACGATCAGAAAGAAATCGGTGAAGCTGGAGATGCCGCGCAAATCAAGTACGGTCGGATCGATAGCCTTCTTCTCAGAAGCGGCATGCAATGCCCGGCGGATTCGATCGTCGAACTCTGACAACTCAATGCTACCCGAAGCGGCGCGCGATCCAACCGCGGCAGCTTGCACTTCCGGACTTAAGGATTTTTCTTTTAACTTCTGACTCATTTAATTTTTATACAACCCATACTTCTCGATATAGTTCGCGACCGCAATTGGCACCATAGTTTGGAGAGCGTCCGTATCCCGCGACTGTACCGCGGCGCGAATTCGAGTTGCTGAAACCTGTGACTTCACCACATCCGTCAACAAAGCGTGCGGCGTCTCATTGTGCATGCTGGCGATGTCCCGTTGGCGACAACCGCGTCCAAATATATTGACGACCGTTATCGGCATGTCAGCGTGGGCTCCCGATTCAAATTCATATCCTGGTCTGGTAACAACAATGAAGTTACATAGCGACAACAGACGCTGCCACTGGTGCCATGACCTGATTTCAAGCCATGAATCGGCGCCCATGAGAAAGAACAATTCGGTTTCCACTCCGAGTGCACTGCGCATGCGTTCAACTGTCTCAACAGCATACGGCTGTTCCGGGGCATCAAGCTCAATGGTCGAGACAAGCAATCTCTGATCCGCTTCGGTGGCCAGGGCCAACATGGCAAAGCGATGAAACACCGACGTTACGTTTGCGTTCCGCTTATGCGGCGGCACGCACGCCGGAACGAAAATCACTTCATCAAGTTTAAAGAGCTGTAGTACCTCGCGCGCAACTTCGATATGTCCGTTGTGCACCGGATCGAACGTACCGCCATAGATTGCAACGCGCCGCAGGGCCATCGACTAATCCAAAGTACCTTCACCGTAATCACGCACGCGAGCCGACCATCATGTCGTCGCGCACCCCAGGCAACTTGTGTCTGCGATGATGCTCAACTTCATTCCCAACCGCTCGAATCATTTCGCGCACGCCCTGGCCTGTGACCGACGAAATCGCGAAAAATTGCCGCCCGTCCTCTTTGGCGCGCGCTCGCAGCGACTCAAGCCGCTCAGGTTCATCCAGCGCGTCAATCTTGGTGGCGACGACAATCTGGTCACGGGCACCGAGCTGGGAATCGTAAGCTGCCAGTTCGCGATTGATGATTTCATAATCGCTGATCGGATCGCGACCCGACGACGAAACATCGACGAGATGCAGCAGCAATGTAGTCCGCTCAACATGCCGGAGAAATCGATCGCCGAGACCATGACCTTCGTGAGCGCCTTCGATCAATCCAGGAATGTCGGCAATGACAAACGTGCGAAAGTCACCAAGGTCGACCACGCCCAGATGCGGCTCGAGGGTGGTGAACGGATAGTCGGCGATTTTCGGCTTGGCCGCGGAAACAGTCGAAATAAGAGTTGACTTGCCCGCGTTAGGAAAACCGACCAGACCGACATCGGCGAGCAGCTTTAACTCGAGCTGTAATTCGCCTTCCTCGCCTTCGCCGCCGTCCTGGTGATAGCGGGGCGCGCGATTCGTCGAGGTGGCGAAGTGCGCGTTGCCAAAACCGCCCCGACCTCCGTGCGCGGCGAGCCAGCGCTGTCCGGACTCTTCAAAGTCAAACAACAATTCTGTCGTCGCTGGATCGAAGACCTGGGTTCCGACCGGAACGCGAATAGTCACATCGCCGCCTTCTTTGCCGGATCGATTGCTGCCTTCACCATGCATTCCGCGTCCCGCCGTATGCAGCGGGTTATAGCGCAAGTGCAAAAGCGTATTCACCGACTCGTCGGCAACGATCCACACATCGCCGCCGCGGCCGCCATCGCCACCGGATGGACCACCACGCGGCACAAACTTTTCGCGCCGAAACGCCAGCACGCCGTTACCGCCGTGGCCTCCGGCTACGCGAATTTTTGCCCGATCAATAAACATTTTCCGACAATCTCAAATCTCAAATCTCAAATTTGAGATCTCATTTCCCGAAAATTAAAAATGCGCGCCCCGCTGAACTGCCTTCGGCGCGGGCGTCGCATTAGTATGAGAACAGCTTTCGTACAATTCTTCTAAGATGAGGTTGCTACAGCGTGCGGATACACGCTAATAAATTTCCCCGATCGTCCCTTGTCTTCAAACTTCACGACGCCATCAATTAGAGCAAACAAAGTATCGTCTTTGCCGCGCCCGACATTAGTACCTGGTTTCCACCTGGTGCCGCGTTGACGCGCGAGAATGTTGCCGCCGAGAACACGCTCACCGCCAAACTTTTTCAAACCCAGGCGTTGCGAGTTTGAATCTCGACCGTTACGCGACGAACCTACACCCTTTTTATGAGCCATAACAAACCTCAGTATTGATTCATTGAATCATTTAGTCATTGAATCAATGAACAAATGAATCAATGATTCAATTTATCCAATCGAATCAATTTTCAAAGTCGTATATCCCTGCCTATGCCCCTTCGTACGCTTGTAATGCTTGCGGCGTTTCTTTTTGAAGACGATGATTTTGGGGGCGCGGCCGTGGTCGACGACGGTGGCCATCACCTTTGCGCCGTCGGCTAACGTCGAGCCGACCTTGGTAGCGTCTCCATCGGTAGTCGCCAGGACTTCGAGCTCCAGTGACGCGCCAACGTCGTGATTCAGCGTTGGCACCCGCACCTTGCCGTCTTTTTCGACGCGAAACTGTTTGCCGCCGGTTCTGATAATTGCAAATGACATTTCGTTTGTGCCCCTCAGTGAGCCTAACTCACCACTGAAAAGTCGAACATTATAAATTCACGCAGACACCCCAGTCAAAGCCGCAGAAGCAGTTGGTACGACGGGCGACTCGCGGGGTCTGTTTTTGTCGAGAAAGTCTTCCATAAAGCGGGTTGAAAAATTCCCGGCCTGGAAATCGGGGTTGTCCATAATTTTGAGATGAAGCGGGATCGTAGTCTTAATTCCCTCGACTACCATCGCGTCAAGCGCGCGCCGCATACGGGCGATCGCCAGATCGCGCGTACGAGCATGAACGATCACCTTGGCAATCATCGAATCATAAAAAGGCGGCACACGATATCCAGGATAG
>Ga0193730_1000361_pt1 | contig 13826 bp, 7 predicted proteins | sample U1a1metaG_FD_144919 | JGI IMG/M metagenome (GOLD analysis project Ga0193730, IMG submission 144919) | Soil microbial communities from a riparian zone of the East river system, Colorado, United States - U1a1 | ecosystem: Environmental > Terrestrial > Soil > Riparian zone | place: USA: East River...
CTGGTGATGAGCCAGACTGGGCGATCGAGAGCAGAGGCGGGAGCTGCGCTCGACCAGGCACAAGGGGTCATTGCGAAGGCGATTGAAATTCTCAAATAGACAATTCTCCTTTTTCGTTTAGAGAGCCGACTTGTCCGCTCATTAAGCTTCAAACGCGGGACGAGTCCCGCGTCTAAACTGCGTAGATAGGTTTTCATGGGTTTCTCCACCATAGACTATGTAGTCCTTGTCGCTTATCTCGCAGGCATTACTGCGTTCGGCGTGATGTTTCGCAAGTCACAACGAACGGTCAAAGATTATTTCCTGGGCGACAAGAACACTTCATGGATCGTAATCAGTTTGTCGATCGTCGCGACTGAGACGAGCACCCTCACCCTGATCGGCGTTCCCGCATTGGCTTATGCAAACTACGCGCGGCCCGAACAGGGCGGCAACTTCACTTATCTGCAAGTCGTGCTGGGCTACATCGTCGCGCGCATCATCATCAGCCTGCTTTTTATTCCGGCATACTTTCGCGGCAATCTGCTGACCGCTTACGAACTGCTGAAGAACAGATTCGGTGTTCAGGCCAAGAATTTCGCGGCCTCTTTGTTCCTGGTGATGCGCGCGCTGGCCGAAGGCGTGCGCGTGTTCGCAGCTTCGCTGGTACTGACGGCGGTGCTGGGCTCGAGCATTCCCGGGCTGCCACATCTCTGGCTTTGGTCCATCATTATCGTTGGGGTGCTGACCTTGATTTACACGTTCGAAGGCGGCATCGCGGCGGTTATCTGGACGGACCTGATTCAACTGATCATTTACGTCGGCGGATCTTTGCTGGCTGCCTACGAACTGCTTCATCTCGTTCCGGGTGGCTGGCACACGATCGCAGCGGAAGCCGGAGCCGCCGGAAAATTTCAATTCGTCTCGTTCAAATTAGATTTCAGCGTGCCGTTTACTTTTTGGGCGGGGCTGCTCGGCGGAACATTTTTGACGATGGCTTCACACGGGACGGATCAGCTTTTGGTGCAGCGACTGTTGACGTGCCGAAATAAGCGCGAGAGTCAGAAAGCTCTGATTCTCAGCGGCTTCGTCGTGTTGTTTCAATTCGCTCTTTTCCTGACAATCGGCGTAATGCTTTACGTCTATTACAAGTTCTATCCGTTGACGACGAAGCTGGCGAGCAACGATGAAATCTTTCCGACCTTCATCGTGCAGCGTTTGCCGCACGGCGTTTCCGGCCTGGTGATCGCTGCGATCTTCGCGGCGGCGATGTCGAACCTGAGCGGCTCATTGAATTCTCTCTCATCGAGCACCGTGATCGATTTCTACAAACCGTTGTTGCGTCCAAACGCGAGTGATGAAGACTTGCTGAAACTCTCGCGCTGGTTGACGGCAGCGTGGGGCTTCGTGCTTATTGGCATTGCGATCCTGGCGCGCAGTTGGGGCTCAGTCTTCACGACGGGCTTGACCATAGCATCGCTGGTTTATGGTCCGATGCTCGGCGCGTTTTTGCTCGGCGTGGTGACGAAACGCGCAAATCAAATAGGCGTGATGACCGGCATGGCTTTGTCGTTGGCGTTCATGTTGTTTGTTCGAATTCAGTTCGCCACCGCGATTGCCTGGACGTGGTACGTTTTGTTCGGAACGATAATTTGTTTCACCATCGGTTATGCCGTCAGCCTGATTAGGCCCACAGGCGTGGCCGTCCCTGCTGAAAATATCGCGGAATGAAGCAGTGGACCAATTTGAAGAAAGTGGCACGGGCGTCCCGCCCGTGAATCACGCGTAAGATGCGCGCGCCACTGCAAAACTTCTGTTTACAAAAAATGCGAAATCGATTCACCATCCTCACCACTCTCGCGCTCTTGAGCGCGTTAATGCTTTCGACAATCGCGCAGCCCGCCGTTTCGGCTGTGCGGACGACCAGCTTCGTTGCTGACTCAAAAGTCAAACCTTATTCTCACAAGCCTTCAAGCGAAGCCTTGAAATGGGCTGACAAAACGCTGAAAGCGATGTCGCTCGATGAAAAGATCGGTCAATTAATCTCAGTCGGCATCAACGCTACTTTTCTGAATCAGGACAGCGAAGCATTCAAAGCTCTGCGTCATCAAGTGGTCGATAATCACGTGGGCGGCATCGTTCTCTTCCGCGGCCCGGTTTACGAATCAGTCGTCATTTGTAATCGCATGCAGGAACTGGCGAAGTATCCGCTGCTGATCTCAGCAGATCTTGAAGCCGGAGCCGGAATGCGCTTCGACGATACCGTGAACTTTCCCTGGAACATGGCGATCGCGGCGACGGGAGATCCAGACTATGCACGGCGGGCCGGCGATCTGACAGGTCGCGAAGCGCGCGCGATGGGCATCCAGCAAATCTACGCGCCCGTGTCCGACGTAAATAATAACCCGGCGAATCCGGTCATCAACGTTCGATCGTACGGCGAAGATCCAATCGAAGTCTCGCGCTATGTTTCTGCCTTCGTCGAAGGCGCACAACGCGCTGGCGTCATTGCCACGGCCAAGCATTTTCCCGGTCATGGCGATACCGCAACTGATTCGCATCGAGGACTGCCGGAGATTGACGTCACGCGCGAGCGGCTAAACTCGATCGAGTTGGTCCCCTTTCGCGCCGCTGTCGATGCGGGTGTCGGCGCAGTCATGACAGGTCATATCGGCTTGCCCTTGATCGATTCGACCGAGATCACGCCTTTACCGAAAGACGTGAAGCTGGGACCGATCGACACGACCGAAGCCGGCGAAATCGTTTCCGCAAAAGGAACGATGCCGACGACACTTTCACCGGTAATGAACGGAATACTAAGAAAGGACCTGCATTTCGATGGTCTGATCGTGACCGATGCGATGAGCATGAGCGGTTTGACGCTTTACTTCACGCAGGAAGAGGCTTCGGTGCGCGCGCTCGAAGCCGGCGCAGACTTGTTGTTAAAGCCCGCAGATCCCGACGCGGCGTTGCACGGTGTACACGACGCGGTAAAGAAAGGGAGACTAACCGAACAACGGATCGAACAATCGACGCGAAAAGTCCTGGCCGCCAAGTACGATCTGGGCCTGGCCCGGCAGCGAGTGACATCGCTTGAGGCAATCGATCGCGAGGTCGCCGGAAAGCGGGCGACCGAACTCGCCGATGACATTGCCAGAGATGCAATCACGCTGGTTCGCAACGATGAGAAACTTTTGCCGTTGAACATCAACTCTGCATCGCGCATTTTTAATCTGGCAATCACTAACGGCGACGATCGCGCGATCATCGCGCAACCCTTCATCGCGGCCCTGGCACGCGGCGGGTTGAAGACTGAGACCATTGTGCTCGACGATCGCTCTTCGGATGCTGAAGTTACGAAAGCGATCGATAAAGCAACGCATGCTGATGCGGTAATCGTCTCGATGTACGGACGCGTGCGAACCGGACAGGCGCGCAGCGTAGCGCTGCCCGAACCGGGAACCAAAGCATTAAATGAATTGATCGAACGCCGCGCGCGACTTGTCGGAATCAGCTTCGGCAATCCGTATATCCTTATGAGTTTTCCCAAGCTGCAGACGTATCTGGTCGCTTACGGCGACATGCAGAGTTTGCAGGAGGAAACCGCGCTGGCGTTGCTGGGCCAGCTCGACATCAAGGGGCGTTTGCCCATTTCACTGCCGGGCCTGTATCCTCGCGGCACTGGAATTCAGTTGAGGGCTAGCAAGAAATAGCTTGACCGACGATTATGATAAGCGAAGAAGTTCTTAGCCGTGTCGAACGTATTGCAGAGCTCTTGGCGACGCCGGCGTTTGGTGAGGAGAGTCGCAGGCGCCAATTGGATAAGAAATTTGAGATCCTAAGACGAATGCGCGAAAAAAACGACAGACTCTTTGGAATTCTTGAGCAAGACAAAGGCTCCGATCACAAAGACTCTAAATGAAACTGGAATGATTTCCTTGGCTCGATCTCGCTTTCTTCCCTGTCTGCTGGTTCTCACGTTTCTTCATCAAGCCTTTTCTACACAACTACCTTCTGCTTCTCCTGCCTCCGCTGGATTTTCTGCCGAACGTCTTGCGCGCATGGACGCGGTCATCCAGGCTGCGATTGCAAAGAAAGATTTACCGGGCGCGGTAGTGCTGGTTGGTCGTCACGGAAAGACAGTCTGGCGCAAAGCATATGGCGCGCGCGCGGTCGAACCTCAGCGCGAAGCGATGACAACCGACACGATTTTTGATCTGGCCAGTCTTACTAAAGTCGTGGCCACCACCACCAGCGTCATGATCCTGATCGAGCAGGGAAAAATACGATTGGGCGATTCAGTCGTTCAATTCATCCCCGAAATGAAAGGTGAAGGACGCGACGCGATCACGATCGAACACTTGTTGACGCACATGACGGGCTTTGCTCCCGATTTTGATCTGCGCGATCGATGGACCGGCTATGACGAGGCAATCAAGCGTCTGTATCGCGAGCCCTTGCGCAGCCAACCGGGAACGCGTTTTGTTTACAGCGACATCAACTACATAGCGCTGGGTGAAGTTGTGCATCGGGTCAGCGGCATGATGCTGGACGAATTCACCCGGCAAAATATTTTTGGGCCACTCGGAATGCATGACACCGGTTTTCGACCCGACGCGAAACTCAGATCGAGAATCGCGCCCACGGAAAAACGGCGTGGCCAGATGAATTACCTCGGCGACAGCGGAGCCGACGCCGGACCACAGGGCGAACAGTGGCTGCGGGGAGAGGTACACGATCCGACTTCGTCTCGGATGGGCGGCGTCGCCGGTCACGCAGGATTGTTTTCGACAGCCGACGATCTGGCGATCTTTTGTCAGATGCTTTTGAACGGTGGTGTTTACAACGGGGCACGCGTCCTTAGCCCGCTGACCATAGCGACGATGACACAGCCCCGCGCTGTTTCTGAGAGTGGCGCGGCGCGCGGCCTGGGTTGGGATATGGCCAGCACCTTCTCAACTAATAGAGGCGATCTGTTTCCGCTGGGCTCGTTCGGGCATACAGGATTCACCGGCACTTCGGTCTGGATCGATCCGGCCAGCGATTCGTTCGTTATCTTTCTCAGCAACCGCGTACATCCCGATGGCAAAGGCGACGTTGGTCCGGTGCGCGGGCGCGTGGCTTCGATTGTCGCGAGTTCGATCGTTGATGCGTCTCAAGCAAGAATGCGCGAACAGTCAGCCAACAGTGCGACTGAATTGGTTGCCAGTCTCACCCGTTTGAACGCGAATATTAATCGCGCCGCCACACCTGTGGCTGCGCCGGCGGACGCACAAGTCCTGACTGGAATAGACGTGCTTGAACGCGACGGATTCAAACAACTCAGCGGCCTGCGCATTGGTTTGGTGACAAATCAAACAGGTCGTGATCGCGCGGGCCGGTCCACAATCGATGTGTTGTTCAAAGCTCCAAATGTGAAACTGGTGGCTCTGTTCTCTCCCGAGCATGGCATTCGCGGACTTGCCGATGAAAAGGTTTCAGACACCAAAGACGATCAAACCGGCTTGCCCATCTATTCGCTTTACGGAGAGACGCGCCGTCCCAAGCCCGAGCAACTGAAAGATCTCGACGCGCTGGTTTATGACATTCAGGATGTCGGCACCCGTTTCTACACGTACACGGCAACCCTGGGAAACGTGCTGGAAGAAGCGGCTAAAGTTAAGTTGCCGGTGTTCGTACTTGATCGTCCGAATCCGATTAACGGAGTCGATGTTGAAGGACCGATCGCCGACGCCGATAAGTTTTCTTTCACGGCTTACTATGCGATTCCCGTGCGTTATGGAATGACGATCGGAGAGCTCGGGCGTTTCTTCAACGAAGGGAAAAAGCTCGGCGCTGACATCCGCATAATTCAGATCGAGAACTGGCGGCGTGCGATGTGGTTTGATTCAACCGGCCTCACGTGGATCAATCCCTCGCCAAATATGCGCAGCCTCACCGAAGCCGCGCTGTATCCCGGCATCGGTTTGCTGGAGACGACAAATGTTTCCGTCGGACGTGGGACGGACACTCCCTTTGAAGTCGTGGGCGCGCCGTGGATGGACGGCCCAAAGCTTGCAACTTATCTGAACTCGCGGCGAATTCCCGGCGTTCGTTTTGTTCCGATTCGCTTCAAACCAACTGCCTCAGTTTTCAAGAATGAAGAATGCAACGGCGTCAATTTCGTGATTACGGATCGAGCGAGATTTCAATCAGTGCTCACGGGAATTGAAATTGCGGTCGCGCTGCATTCCCTTTTTGCAGCCGATTGGAAAGTCGACAGCTACTTGCGCCTGCTCGTGAATTCAGACGCTCTCGAGCGTCTAAAGCGTGGGGAGTCTCCTGAAGAATTGATCCGTTCCTGGTCGCCGGGTTTGGAGAACTTCCGCCGTCAACGCGCGCGCGCCTTGATTTATCAATGACGCGTGTTCGGCGGTGCGACTCTTCGTCTTAAAATGTGCCGGAACCGGTTGATTTTGCTATCTCTTATCCTCCCGGCGGTAGTATAGTAGCGGATTATTTTCGCTGAACTGCCGTGTTCGATGGAGAAACCCCATTCACTCGCGTTAATTAAATATCTTTTCGCGATACTCGTTTGCTTAACCTTTGGATGCGCCGCCCACGCGCAGCAGCCACAACCATCGTCCGGGATACAGATTATCAAGCTCCATTGGCGAAAGCAGGTAAGGCTTCCGAGCACTTTCGATCCGTCAAAGATCCCTACTCGCGGAGTGTTTGTTGATCCCGCCTCGAAGGCGCCTACCTCTGTTCCGGGCAGCGGCATTGATGCGGGACGAGCGCCGAGCAGTAATCCAAACACTTCAATTGACTCGGACACGTTCTTTCCCGCTGCTCCCGGGAGGCTGCCGGTGTTCTATGTTTACTCGATGACAATTAAGAACGCGGGCGACAAGCGCATCCTGGGGGTCGCGTGGGATTATGTTTTTTCCGATCCCAACGGACCCACTGAAGTTGGCAGACATGAATTCCTGACCTACAAGAAGATTGGCGCGGGCAACCAGGGCGTGCTTGAGAACCCCTTGCGGTCACCGCCGACGCGCGTTCTGAAGAGTTCTCAGCATACTACGAATCACTTGCAACTGGTTCAGCGCGCGACCATCGAATGCGTCTTGTTCGATGACGATACGACTTGGCGCAATCCGCAAGCTGACCAGGATATATGCAAGGCGCTCGCGAACGCGCAGCCACCAAGGAGAAAATAGGCTCCTGCGCCGTCGCGACAAAATTTTCATACTCTAGCTTCATCTAGTTGTTGACTCCGTATTGACATCGTCTTAAATTCAACGAGCCCTAGTCGGTCAGTTAAGCTCAAAGGAGAGAATGATGAACGTCACTAGACGAATACCTGCGCTGCTCATGCTCATTTGTCTCTTTACGTTAGCCACCAGCGCTTCCGCCAAGGGGACACGAACGAACAGTACCGTTGGCAAGCCAGCCGCCGGGGCCGGCAGTGAGGCGAACGGTCTGCGCGAGATCATCGCACCCAGATACGAGAAGCGCTATCAAGAGTGGAAGAGCGAGTTCTTATCCACCGACATGGGACGCGCCCAATGGGAGATGTACGCACACCACCCGCGGCTCGTCCTGACAATCACCATTGGAGGGAAGAACGCGGAGGGCGCCGGCACCGGCAATTACAAATGGAACGATAAGGGCGAGCTAATAGCGGCGACCATCGTTCTCGGTGAGCGTCTCGACACGGGTTACCCGAGCGCGGTTTATTATCCGGTGATGAATGCGCTCGAGCCGTTTGAATCAAGACAGCTAATAGGCGGCAACATGCTGGCGGCGACAAAAATCGCTCATGAGTTTGGGCATGTGATGAAAATATCGGTAACGCCGCAAGACCTCTACAATCTTCAGCTGAAGTTGGTTCCCAGCTACAACAAGATTTTTTTGAGCAACGGCTACAACGTGAACGATCCAAAACTGGTTGAGATGGCCCAGAAGATGGGCGGCAATCCGGTGCAGATTTGGGAAGATCGCGAATACTGGGGTGAAGCGAACGCCATGCTTTTCTTGCGCGATCGCGTCGCGAAGGAAAAATTCCATTGCCACCTGTTCGGAAAAATAAAACGGGCCGTTGAGGAGTATGCCAAAGATTACGAAGAGCGTTTCGCGGAGATCGCGAAAGAGCAGGGAGCAATTTACACGTGCGGTTGGCGATAACTTTCGCATTGGGTCTTTGGCGTGTGACTGAATATAAATAGGCGCAAAAGACTTCCACTCCCTCATCATGCTGACAATTTTCTAAACATGATCGTTTAACGAAGAAGTCGGACAAGAAAAGAGGGGCCGAATTACTTCGGCCCCTTTTTGTTATGTACTGATTGGGATGCGCTAGAACTGCAGGCGCAAGCCGAATTCAGTCTGACGCGGGTTGTAGACCTGACCACTCACGACTCCGAACGTCGTTAGATTGTTCATGCTCAACGACGGATCGGAAGGCTGGAAGTGATTAAACACGTTCGTTAATTGGGCGCTTACAGTGACCCGCAGGCGCTCCCTCCAACGGAAGTCTTTGGCTATGGTCGCATCCACGTTCCACCGCCGGAAGCCGCGAATGTTGCCCCAGCCGCCGCAGTTGTTGTCGATGCCCAAAACGCAAGGTCGAAACTGCGCTAGAACTGAAGCGGGATCACTGAACATATTCAGTCCGGCAGAGTTTGTCACCACACCATTTACCGTAGTGACGCCGCGATGCAGAGAGTTGCCTCCGGTGAACCGAGCTGCGAAGACTGCGTCCTCAGCATCGGAACTGATTGAGGCAACGCCCGGAGCTGCGTTCTCTCCGAATGCCTGACAAGCCGAGCAGCTTCCTTCAGAATAGCTGACGGCAATTGGGAATCCGCCCTGGGCAGTGAAAAACGGAGCAATGGACCAACCATTGAGCAGTTGTCCCATGATTCCATGCTGCTTGTGGAAGTCGTACAAGCCAAAGAAAGATTTCGGCTGGAACGTTAGACCGAGATTGAAGATCACCGGCAGGTCGTAACTCTGCGTTCCGTAATTACGGCTGAGGTTGAACGGGTCGGTCGGCGTGACGCTGCTACTGCGCTGCGTAAGAGCAGTCGAGCCCAGCGCCCTTCCCCAGGTAAAGTTGCTGATCGCAGTAATACCGTGCCAATCCTGCATCCTCAACGTGGCAAAGAACGCGTTGTAGTTGCCGAAGCCTAGACTAGTAACCATGTCATTCGACGATACCTGGCTGGTCATCGTCGCATTTGGCAAGATCCACGAATTCGATGCTTGCAGATTGTTCCAAAGCGTTGCGACGCCACTGACAAGAATCGCGCTCCGGAGTGAGCTGTTCGCAGCAATCGCCGCCGTACAGCTTGGCTGGCCGGCGCAGAAGGTGCCACCGGCTTTTGCGAGGGCCGCTTCAAAGAAGGGCTGGGCCGTAACGGCTGCCGGCGCGGTCCCATCTTTCGGCAACTGTTGATACAGATTGGCGAAGGCGGAAGCGAACTGCTGTCCACCTAGTGTAGTCATGTAAGGAATTGCGTTCAGATTTACCTGCTGGTACTCGTTACGAATCCTTCGTCCCATGTAACCAACTTCGACTGAAATATTCCGTCGCAACTGACGCTGAATCGTAAAGTCAAAGTTATCGGTCGAGTTGGGCTTGAAATCGGGATCCAGCGTTTGCGAATCGCCTGCTGTAATCCCGTTAACTCCCGGAAGGAATGGTTGCGGTAGTGTCGTCGATGCCGCGGGCAAAGGCGCAGTCATACCATCAGTGCCAATCCTAAATACGTTAAATGGATTGACGCTACTGACTGTCGCACCGCCGGCAGTCTGTCCGCAGATGGAGCTCCCGGCAACCGCCAGCCCGCACGAAACTGCTTGCAAAATACCGGGACCAAGTAGTGGTACCAATACTTGATTGACGCCGTTCAGGCGGCCATATACGCGCCCATACCCGGCTCGGATAACGGTGTTACCCTGACCGAAAAGCTTTGCCAGCAGACCTGATTTGTACGCCGGATTCCACGCTGCCGATACTCTCGGGCTGAAACCGGTCTTGAAAGGTGTGTATGGGTATTTGATTTTCAAGTTGGCTGTGGTCTCGTAACCGATGGTTGGATTGTAAACGGTGCCCGCAAGAGCGGCAGCTTGTCTCTTCGCGAGATAGTCAGCCGTGTGCACCAGACTGCCATCAGCATAGACGAACGCCACCTGGTTACCGTTTTTCTCAACGGGGGGTGTCTCGTATGTATAGCCAAGTCCATAGCTGAGGGTGATTGTAGGTCTGATTTTCCACGTGTCAGCGACGTAAAGGTTGGTGGTCTTGATCACACTCTGCTCGACGCCGAAAGTCCCGAGCGGGAGCAGGTGCAGGTCTGAGCCTCCACGCGTGTACATTACTTGCGTGAGTCCAACCAGCCCCATAACTGATGTCGCGAGGTTGCGGTAGCGGCTTGCTTGGGTCGAGATTATCGAACCAGGCACGCATGATGCTGTATTGCCGGCGCCACATCCGGAAGCGAAATTAATTTGACTCACGGCAATCTGGTAAACGATGGCATTGTTAATCGATCCACCGTTGTCAGTGCGCGTGTGATAATCAAAGTTGTGCTGGAACAGGCCACCAAACTGTATCAGGTGATTGCCATGCAGCCACGTCATGTCATCGCGAATCATCTTGTCCTGGCCGTCCCATACACGTTGACGAACGCTTTGATTGTTTACGTTATAGGGAATGATAGCGCCATTGGCATTGCTGGTGGTCTCAGCCGATGTCGCAGTTCCGGCGGGAGCAACTTCGAGTGCACCACCGAGACCTGCAAACTGCGGCGCCGAACCGGCAGTGCCCCATTGCCACCAGTTCCACAGATAGCTGGCACGAACGTCGTTGGTAAACGTCGGAGTCAAAGTGCTCGTAAGGCCGAATACCAACAACTCACCTAGCTGCGGTCGAGGCGCGGTAGCATTATATTGACCTTGAGTTCCGCCGAGAATACCGCCAACGTCGACCTGGTTGTTCGTGAGGCTCAGCAGCTTGAACGCTCTGAACGAAGTAAAGAATCGTTCGTTTGAGTTGAAGTCGTGGTCGATGCGACCGACGTAGTTATTCGACGTGAGCGGTGTCTTGACCGTGCCCAAATATCCTTGCGTGTTGAACTGATCGCCGGCATTCGTGGTCGGATCGCTCGGAGTTGGTAAGAACCCCCAGAGCTTGGTAATCGTAGAGTTGAGACCAAGGGTTCGCGGATCGCAGGCCGCGCCGGTGTATGAAGCAGGACATGTCGAGCTCGCGCCTGGCAAGGTCACTGTCCGCACAGCGTTTGCACCCGTAAAGAGAGGGTTTCCTACGGTAACCGTGACTGGGCCTGGGTTGAGGTTGTAAGGGATCCAGTTGTTATTCGCATCTGGAACCTGGATTACACCTTTCTTGAACGCATCCGTCGGATAAGCGCGTTCAAACGTCGCGGTTTGCGGAAAACGGAAGCCCTCGTAAGCGGCAAACAAGTAAGTCTTGCCGCCGGCGATCTTCCAAGGTATAGCGGGACCGCCGATGGTAAAGCCGAAGCGGTCGCGGTGGCTCGGAAAGATTGGCGTACTCTGCATAACGCAATTCGTGTCACCTGAACTCAAAGTTGTTCCCGCTGCGCATAGGTTGCGGTTTGGCGCAAGGCCTTTGGTAAACGGCGTATGGTTTAGCGCCCAGGTCTGAGCACCCCAAATGTTCGGGGCAAAATAGTATCCATAACCAGAGCCGTGCCACTTTTCAGTGCCGCGCTTTGTGACCATCTGCACCTGCGCGCCGGCGGACGAATTAAAGTCGGCCGTTTGTCCGAACGTGTTGACGCGGAATTCTTCAACCGTCTCGATCGGAGTTGCAATGACGCCCGACGCCATGCCGTTCGTCTGCGTACCGCTAGAGCCGGTGAAGTTCGTGATGTACCCACGCGTGTCACCCGACATATCGTCGGTGTTGTTGCCGCCATCAATTGTGAATGTACTTTGATCTTCGACAGCCCCCGCAACATTGCCGAGGGGCGTTACACCCGGCTGCAAGGCCATCAAGGTGCTCGCGTCACGTCCGAGGTTAGGCAACAACTCGAGCTGCTTTAGATTGATGGTGTTGCCGATCGTGGCGTTAGTTGATTGCAGTTCAGAACCCAACGGCGATGATGTCACTACGACAGTTTCGGCAAGCGAACCGACTTCAAGAGTGACATTCACCGTTAGCACCACGCCGATGCTAATCTTTTGTTGGGCCATCTTCGCCACTTTAAACCCGGTCTTGCTTACGATTATGTCGTACAAACCTGGATTAACGACTGGGAAGTTGTAACGCCCTGAATCGTTCGTGCTCGTTGTTTGTTTGCCGTTAGTTGCCATGTCAGTCAAGACTACATCCGCCCCCGGCACTGAGGCGCCCTGAGGGTCTGCGACCAGACCTGTGATACTGCCTGACGAAGCAGTCTGTGCATGCGCGGAGCTTGCGCCAAGTGTGCACAAAACTCCTACGCAAACGACCAATCCGAGAAAGATCGAGAGTCTTTTCATTTAGTCCTCCTAGAGAAAAAAGAGTAGTACTGGGAAATAACGTCAGAAGGAACCGACGCTACGCCCAGCTGGATGCGAACCGAATTGGAGAAGTTAACGAGCCGCTAGAAAATTACGATATATCTGGCTGAATCTCGCCCGAGGCTGGGCGTGTTATAGATAACAGTAAAAAACCGCGCCAGTATATAACCACTAGCTGACGCGTCAAGGTTTATTTTTGGTTTTTTGGATACTCATACCATTTTTCGGATGCACTCGCGTTGTCGCCGGCACGGGCGATACTCGGTTTGGGAACTGGCGCGTCACCCATCGCTTGAACATGAGTGCTAATCCCACCGACGATTGCCGGCAAAGCCTGGGAGAGTTTTCGACTAGTTGCACAAGACTTGCACGTAAATAAGATTCAAGTACGACGCGCGCAAATCGATTTCTTGCTATGGATACGCTTATGCAAAAGACCTGAGAAAACCTTAGTTGATTACTGAAACGATAGAGAGTTCGCAAAGACCATTGTTCAATTGTCACCACGGTCGCTCCAAAAATTTGGAAGTTCTATCCATTAATATGAAAATTATCAAACGAGATTTTTTCGGGCGAGCGACGGCCAGCCCCATTACATACGTTTATCGGACTGATAAAATCTTTTAGTTTTGCTTGTAAGTCCGACCCTAATAGAATTGCGGCCTTCCCGCAGCAAAGTTCAGTGTTAGACCGTTGGCCGCAGTCCAACGGTGGTTCTAATCATCCAGTAAAGAGGAACAAATCATGAGACATCACCCCAGGTTCGCAGTTTGTTTGTTCGCGGTCGTCGCTCTTCTGTTTGCCTTCAGCGGAGTGGCCATGTCGCAAGAGATTAACGGTTCGATCGAAGGAGTCGTCAAGGATTCCAACGGCGCGGCAGTCAAAGGCGCTACGATTACCGTAACGGATACTGAAAAGAAACTCGTAGTACGCACAGCCACCACCAACGACGATGGCGGCTACTCTGCCCGCGACCTACATGTTGGCATGTACGATGTTACGGTCGAGGCCAGCGGATTTAAGAAGCACATCGAGAGTAAGGTGCAGCTCAACGTTGGCGCTCCCCGAACGCTCAATATCAACCTCGAGGTAGGAAATGTTTCTGAGGTGGTGACTGTCGCGTCCAATCCGGTCGCGGTTGAACTTTCAACGCCCGCGGTCGCAACGATTATTAATGGGGATCAGGCTCGCGAGCTCTCTTTGAACAACCGCAACTGGGTGCAACTGATCACGCTGGCGCCGGGTGTCTCTAACAATCTGAGCGATCAGGTCTACGTGGGCACCACGAATCCCTCGGGCCAGGCGAACAC
>Ga0193730_1000362_pt1 | contig 13815 bp, 10 predicted proteins | sample U1a1metaG_FD_144919 | JGI IMG/M metagenome (GOLD analysis project Ga0193730, IMG submission 144919) | Soil microbial communities from a riparian zone of the East river system, Colorado, United States - U1a1 | ecosystem: Environmental > Terrestrial > Soil > Riparian zone | place: USA: East River...
GCAGCTCAGTAGCCCGCATCAACAATAACGACATCGTGCAGAACACGGGCAACGGCGTTTTCGTCGGCGCTGGCGGCACTGTTGAGACCTATGGTAACAACAGGTTTGCAGGTAACGCCGATGGCACTGTGTGCTCGGGTTGCGGCGGTGTCCTGACGCACTAAAATTGGTAACTTAGTGCGCGCGCCGTCGCTCAGGATTATTGCGACGGCGCGAGCTGGTCCGTGATACCGAGGACTATGAGGCGGCTGGTTTATGCAAACCGGCCGCCTTGTCGTGTGTTCCAGTCCTCACGGCGCGCAAATCGTTGCAAGCGAAATTCGTGAGCGCTGGCTGCTCTACCGCGCGACGTGCATCGTAAAGCATTGGCCCGCGACGCGGGGGGTGTTCGGCGATCTGAGTGTTGACAACAGGGAAACAACCAAGTAAAGTTCGGGCGAATCGGTTTTGTCCTTTGGGAAGTAGAGGAGATTTGACAGACCTCACCATCAATAGAGTTGATGTAGTTGTATTCCGGTCGAGAAGTCGCTAGCCTTCTGCTGCCTTACGAGGCTCGAGAAAAATCCCGTACAAACGATTTAGGCGGTCTTAGGCACATTGAAGATTTCTTGATTCGTCAATGTCGTATATTGTCGAATCGGTGTTGAAGGTGAAGTGAGGTTTCCGTTCCCGACGCAATTGACTTGGGGTGTGAAGAAAACTCCGATGCGTTTATCAGCCTTTCGTGCTCTGCCGTGGCCGGTGCGCCGAGCATCGAAGCAGGCTCAGTAAATTGAATGCTGCCTTGCGAGAAAGGCTTCCCCCAGGGTGTCGCAAAACGCTTTAGCGTGGAGACGTTTTGCTGCAGGAGAGGTGTAATCATTCCAGCCGGCCGTGAATGACCTTACGACCGGCGGAAGCTCGTGATACTCATGCCACGGCGAATATTGATAGCAGTTTCAGGAGTCTTGAGGAACGTGAATTACTTTATGAAAAAATCTCGCCACGTGATGGCCTGGGCAGCGTTAACCGCAGGTCTTTCCAGGTCAAGAGCGTTCATATTGTGGCTCCCCCTGCTTGCCGTTATTTGCTGTGCAGATCTAACCCGGGGAATCGTTGCGCAAACGCAAGTGCAGGAAACTTCGAGCGCTGCTTCCCGGTTGCCGGCAAGGGATTCAGATGTCAAGGCTGAAGATACTCGTTATCGGATTGGACCTGGGGACGTGTTGACGATCATTGTGCGAAAGGCACCGGAACTTTCTCTTGAGGCTGTGCGCGTCGATCAGCGAGGGATGATCCGGATTCCGATGATCAGTGCGGATGTCCCGGCTGCTTGCCGTACCGAAAGCGAATTGTCTTCGGACATCGCAAACTTGTATTTGGAATTTAAAACGAATCCAAGCGTGGCCGTATTCGTGAAAGATTTTCAATCGCGACCGGTTGCCGTAATCGGCGCGGTAACCGTTCCGGGACAATTTCGTCTGCAGCGACGCGTACGACTGCTCGAACTCTTGAGCTTCGCGGGCGGACCATCGCCGGCGGCCGGCCGAGTTATCGATCTGATCCATACAGGTGGGCCAGACGTTTGTGGAAAGGCTTCACCAGACGGTCCGGTGATCGCTGCACAGAGTCTTGACGTCTTCAGGTTGAACGACACTCTTAAAGGGGTAGCCGGTTCTAATCCATTTGTCGATCCCGGTGATATTGTCTCTTTACCCGAGGCCGACCTCGTGTTCGTGGTGGGTTATGTCGCTGCTCCGCGCGCAATTCCGCTGAAAGACAAACAGATTACTCTGTCGCGCGCCATTGCGATGGCGGGTGGGCCGCAGAGGGACGCAAGACCGGAGCGCATTCGGATCGTGAGACAGGCGGCAGACGGCGACAAGAAGCAGGAAATCATTGTGAACCTGCGAGCTATTGAAAAGGATCGGGCGGAGGATATCATCTTGCTTCCAAACGACGTGGTGGAGGTGCCATCGTCTACTGGAAAAATTATTTTCAATGCTCTAACAGGAGCTATTGCCCCGGCAATAACTCAGATTCCACTCCGCACAATACCTTGATGTCCGTATTTTTGAATTGCCTACAAAAATGAACGAATCGACAGAACTGGCCAGACAAAGGGTGTCGTCCGGCAACGTACAGACGGATTTGCAGAGACCCCCTCGCCTAAATACATCCACAACTTATTCGTACGATCGCCGGGAAGATGGTCCGCGGACCTCTCACATACTCGACTACTGGCGAATAATCAGGAAGCATCTGTGGCTAATCATAGGCGTTTCGGTGTTGATACCCTCACTCGTGGCGATCTATTTGGTCCGCAAGCCCGACATTTATGAATCGCAGGCGCGGATTCAAGTCGATCTCGAGAACGCCAACCCTCTTCTAGGCGGAATGTCGAAGAACAGTTCGGTGATTCTGAACGGCGAATCGAACGATCCAGCTTATTTCAATACGCAGCTGCAAATCCTCACTGGTCCGGGACTATTGCGCAAGGTCGCCAAGAATCTAGATCTTGAACACAATCAGGACTTTCTTCGCGATTACCCAGTTAGAAACAGGTCGATGTGGTCTAATTTAAGGCGCATGTTGGGTTTGACGTCTAAGACTGACAGTAAAGCGACCAACTCTGACGTGCTCCCAATCACCACCTCCAACCCGTCAGCAACAATTCAAGACCAGGCCGAAGCTGAACGCCTTTCGGATTATGTCGAAGACTTGCAGGAATCACTAAGGGTTGAGCCGGTAAAAGAAACCCGATTAACCGTCCGCGAAACGCGATTAATCGATATTAGTTATCGTCATACTGATCCGCATCTGGCCGCCAAGATCGTCAATACGGTTGCGCAGATCTTCGTCGATCAAAATTACGAAAACCGCACGGAGACGAGCGGCACAACGGGTACATATCTGCTTAAGCGCATTGCCGAATTGCAATCGACCATCAGGGGAAAAGAAGAAGAGCTGATTAACTATGCTAAGAGTCACCAGATTCTTTCCCTTGATGCCAACCAGAACACAGTTGTCGAACGATTAGAGGGTTTAAATAAACAGCTGCTCGAAGCGGAAAACCAGCGGAAGCTGGCTGAGGCAGCTTATCGGGCGAGTCTGCAACCAGGGGCCGCCGAAGCGCTAGCAGAAGGCGGTATGGCCGAAAGGGAGGTCCCATCGGCGACAAGGGTGAACACCGAAGCAGAAATCAAACTGGCTGATTTGAGGCAAAAACGAGCTGAACTGCTGGTTGAAAACACTGAGAAGTGGCCCGAGGTCAAAGAAGTGGAAAAGCAGATCGCGTCGCTGGAAAAGCAGGTCAGCGACACCCGGTCGCGGGCGTCAAAAGTCGTCACTACCAATCTCGCTACGCGCTACCGACAGACGTTGGCGGCAGAAGAATCATTGCGTCAGGCTTATGACAAGCAGCGTTCGGAAACCCTTACTCAGAACGAAGCGGCGGTCAATTATCGAATCATTCAACAGGAGATCGAAACTAATAAGACCATGCTGGATGGTTTGCTGCAACGCACAAAGGAAAATGATGTGGTAATGGCGGGTACGCCTAATAACATTCGCTTTGTTGATTACGCAATAGCACAAAAGAAGCCTGTCTCGCCGCAGCGAACTTTGGTGGTAGCCTTATCGTTCTTAGGTTCCTTAGTCTTTGGCGTTGGTTTGGCTCTGTTTATGGAATATCTGGACGATAGCATTCGGTCCACCGAAGACGTCGAAACATTCCTGCATCTTCCATCTGTGGCGCTGATACCCCTCGCTGGCAATGTAAAGGCCGGCCGCTTTCGACAGCTTCCCGGAAGAAAAGCGATCGCCCAGGTCGGTGACGGAAGTGGTTCTCGGGAGGTTTTGATAACCGAATTAGACAAGCGCTCGCCTGTCCTCGAAGCCTATAGGCATCTGAGAACTTCGATTCTCTTGTCGACCGCGGGCCGACCCCCGCGATCTCTGCTGATTACTTCGAGCGTGCCGTCAGAGGGCAAAACGACTACTGCAGTCAACACCGCCATCAGTCTCGCGCAAACCGGTTCGAAGGTGCTAATCATTGACGCCGACATGCGCCGGCCCCGTCTTCATTCGATCTTCGATCTGCACAATAATAACGGACTGAGCTCGCTACTTTCCCGTGAGGCATCTGAGGATGAGATCACTCAGGCGATCCAATACGACAAGGGAGCGGATCTTTATATAATGACCGCAGGACCAATTCCACCAAATCCGGCTGAGCTGGTGGGCTCCGAACAGATGCTTAGGCTCGTCTCGGTAGTCACTTCTCAGTTCACCCACGTGGTGGTTGATTCTCCGCCGATTGCTGCGTTTACGGATGGCGTTCTGATCGCCAGTATGGTTGACGCGGTACTCCTGGTGGTTCACAGCGGCAAGAGTTCTCGAAAGGTAGTTGAGCGCGCGCGAAAGCTCTTACTGGACGTGGGTGCGCGCATCATTGGAGTTGTGCTAAATAAGGTTCCCACGGCAGGAACGAACTCGTATTATTACAGCGGCTATTATCAGCATTATCATTACGAATCGAAGACCGCGGTCGATGGCTAGGATAATCAATAAGACCGGAGGAACGGACTCCCTTCGACTACGGGACAGGAAAACTGACGCCATCCATGATGATGCTTTCGTTAGGTGCCAGCCGATGCTTTCTTAACGTGAGTGTCCCGCCCTGAGTGATTTCCAGGTATCCCGCCTCTGCTTCTCCCGACGCGTTAATTATTGTGATGCCAAGATAGGTGTTCGCGGCTGGTCGAAAGCCGGATGGCAGCGTCCACACTATGTCAGAAAGCCGAGCGGGTGCGAGAGCTGTGAAGATCCTTCCGCGAAAATGGACTTGATTGGCTGAATCTTTCCAGTACTTGACTGCCGCGGCCTCAGCTTCCCGAGTCTCCCACCCCGGGGTCAGATTGGGAGCTTTCATTACTCCTTTGGTGCCGATTCCGTTGTCTACGACACTCGGAGCGATCTCCGGCGTGCCCCAACGTTGTGATCGCACGTCGGTACTGAGAGCGTTCGATGTGATGTTAAGGCTGGCTCCCATACCCTTCTGGAGATTGTTGTCTTCGATGACCGTGTTTTCAGCATAATCGACGCGAATCAAATTTGTGACCTTCCCTAGTGCGTTGAATGTATTGTTCTTAATGCCCGTGTTGATTATGTGAGAGTTGGAATTACCGGCGAGGTCCACCATCGTGTTCGACGAACCGGTATAATTGAAGACCTGTTCTATGTTGTTATCGGTAATGGAGATTTGAGTCCCGCTTTGAATTCGGATCGCGCCGCCGCTGCTCGTAATATTGTTTCCCGCGAAAATGGATTTGTTCGCACCGGCCACGGCTGACCAGTCGATTCCTATGCCCGCGCCGGTGATCGTGTTGTCGCGAATAGTAATCGTGTCGCCGGCATTCTGCATACTGATGCCGCCGACTAGAAAGTTTTGCTCAATTTGGGAGACGAAGAATCCGTCCATGTTGGGGATTGGGTTAGAGAGATGTATTGCCTCGCGACCGAGTTGCTCAATATGACAATCGCTAATGACAAGGTTCGCGAGCCTCTGTGCGGGTTGTGAAATGTCCAGATGAATTCCGTATCGCCCTGGATTGCCGCTTATGGGAACAATGCTGATCCCGTTGATTGTCAGGAATCGCGCCTCGCCGGGGATGCTGATGTGAATCACGTCGGTAGAAGGTCCAACGGTCGCAGCGATGTTAAGAAAGGTTCCATTCGCACCGCTCCCAATGAGATTGACGTTTTTGTTGAGCCGCACCAGATCAGGTCCGGCGCCGGAGAGTCTATAAGAGTTGTTCAAAGCGACGGTGCTTCCGGGATTCGCTGCTTGAATGGCAGCGTTGATCGCGGCAGTCATGTCGGTGACGCCGGGCGAGGTGTTATCTTGCCACCATTCAGGTCGCACTATCAGCGCAGAAGTGTTCCCGGCAAACGAGACCGCTCCCTGCGAAGCCAGAGCGTTGGAGAAAATCTGTTGAGAGGGCGCGATTTGCGGGCCAAGTATAGTCAGCGTTTCGCCCGTGCTTATGTAAAAGCCGCCCCCTTCGCCATAATCGACAGCGACATTAGCGGGAATAGTTAGCGTGTCGACTTTGCACTGTTTGCCGGCCGGCATCTTGACTGTGCCGGAACTCGCGGCAATCGCTCGGATCATATTGGCGAATGCCTGCGTGTCTGAAGTGGCGCCATCGCACAGGGCGTTGTAAGCTGAGTTCATTGGATCATAGGTGAGCGGCGTGCCGCCTTTCGAAGTTGCGCTTAGGTAGGAGGACGCTAGGACAGTCAACAGTATTATTAGTCGCATATGTGTTTACCAACGCTTCCCGGCCTTGGCTCAATTCGGAACCAATGACGCGCCTTCGTGATCTTACTCTAACCGGACTTTCCAAACGACTAGAAGATAATGCTCAACACCAGTCGACGTCACGCGACGCTCGCGACTTTGGTCGGCAGCAGTTTTACCACTGTGATTGTCGCGATTCAAACGGTCGCGCTTATTCCGCTTTATTTGCGTGCGGTAGGCGCACATTTGTATGGCGCCTGGTTGGGCTCCGGCGACTTTCTGGTTTGGATGCAAACCTTCGATCTCGGCCTGCCCAACGTGATCATTCAGCGCATTGGAGCAGCGCACGGAAAGGGCGATGCCAAATCCGTCGGAGAGTACTTTGCGACAGGCATGCTGACTATGGCAATAGTCGCCACCCTTCTCGGCCTCGCGGCGTTCGCACTTTCCTTTAGATTGCCCGGATGGATGCAACTGGCCGGCGAAGAGGCCCGCACTCTTCAACTCTGCTTCATCATCGGGTCGGGCGCATCGGCGTTAACGATCTTCAATAACAGCATCGTCGGGCTGGCGCGGGGTATCCAGAAGACTGCATTTATGAATGCGTGCACTATCTTTGCCAGTCTTGCGAGTTTTGCAGTTTCACTGATCTTTGTGCTGAAGGGGTGGGGTTTGTGGTCAATCGCTTTCGGCTTAATGACCCGAGCAGTTGTCTTGCTGCTTGGCAGCGGAATTTTTGTAGTTGCCACAGTGCGGGCAGGTTTGGTCGGATTCTTACGGATTCGCTGGACGATCCTGCACGAATTTCTGTTAATCTCCCCGGCTACGGCTCTTGGCGGCATTGGCTACGCAGTGATGAATCAGAGCGACACTGCGCTGGTAGCGATTTTTCTCAAGCCCGAATTGGCCGCAGTTCTAAATCTTACGCGAAAGGCGTTGGAAGTTGGCCGCGGCCTGGTCGACACGATCGCGTTTGCCACTTATGGCGGTTTCGCGCATCTCGCAGCGTCTGATCAGCGCAAACGGATACTGCAAGTGCATGCGGAGATTACGACGCTGCGACTGTCGTTAGCCATTGCGATGGCGGCGGCTTTCATGGCGGTTAATTCAAGTCTGGTATCGGTCTGGGTTGGCTCTGCGCAATATGGCGGGGCACTGCTAACGATACTGATTGCCTTACAATTCATCGTAGTCGGCAACTCATTCTTGATGAATTATCTTTACCGCGCTCTTGGACCCGTGATGAAGGGTTCACTTGCGCTGGCTGCGGAGAGCGTCACGCGGGTTCCTCTGATGATCGGCCTTCTGCTCTGGCTGGGTTTGCCGGGAATTCCGATCGCCGGAGTCATCGCGGGCAGCATTTACGGGCTGCTATCTTATAGGTGGACGATCAAAGAGGTTGCTTCGTTTGCCGAGCCTCGGCCGAAACCTTCGTTTTCCGTTTGGGCAACGCGCGTCACACTCTTTGGCGCTGGAATCCTGTTTTGCATATTCTTTCGATGGAACAACTGGGCCGTTGTTCTCGCCGTGGGCTCGGCAATATTTTTGTCTGGGATCGCAGTCATGACCTATCTAGATCCGCTATTAAAGAGCCTGCGCGCGCCGTTCTTTTCAGTGTTACGTCGATTGCAGATTGCCGAGCCCATGGCGGAAAGTTAAGATGAAAACCTATCGATTGAGTCAAGTGGAAGCCTTCGGCGCGTTGCGTAATCACTCCTCGGCTGGGGTCAAGAGCGCAAGTCGCGCCGCCGCCGCCACAAAGGAAATATCTCTCAAAATACGATATGTGCCCATCGTTTTCTTCCAAATCTACTTGGCTTTGACGGTGTTCCTGTTTGTATTTGGGCCTTGGCACTGGCCCATCGTTAACGGATTGAAGCTTTATGTCTTCCTGGCGCTCGCTCACCTCGCGCTTTTTCTTGGTTACCGCAGCGTGATCCACCGCGAGCCGACTGTCTATAGCGGGAAGTGGAAAATCGAGCGAATCGTTCTGGTCGCGCTAATTGCACATTTGCTGTTGTTGATACCCACTTCTTCGTTCAGGTCTGGCAGTGCCCTGCCGGATGTTTTCGGGGGACTGGCTGACCCCGGGCTCGCGTACGAGACGTCAAACAGGTTTCGAAGCGAAGGCGGCGGCTCAGCTGAATACATACGTATTGTGCTGGGACCGCTGTTGTTCCTCCTGTTGCCGCTCACCGTACTCTACTGGCACAGATTGAAAGTCCTTGTGAAGGCGCTGTCTGCGTTTGCTATTTTCGGATTCCTGGCCATCTACCTTGCGATTGGAACTAACAAGGCGCTAGCTGATTTTGTTTTGCTTACGCCTTGCTTGATCTTCGCTGGTTATATGACGGGTGCCTTACGTCTTAATAGGACCTTTAAGATCGTCGCGATCGCTTTTTCGACACTAGCCTTCATATTATTCATTACGTTTTTTAGCAGCACTATGGTCTCGCGAATGAAGGGTGAGTCGCAGGTTAGCAGCTTCGGTCGCTTGGGCATCTCTGCTGATTCTGACAACTTCCTCGTGCGTGATTTGCCGGAAAAACAAAGGCCGGCCGTGATTGCTCTTACGTCTTATCTAACGCAAGGCTATTATGCGGTCTATCTCGCGCTCGACGAACCATTTGTTCCCATGTTTGGTGTCGGCAATTCACTCTTCTTGTCGCACAATGCCGCGAGGATCACCGGTAATGATGAAATCGAGTGGATGCCGTATCCCATGCGCTTGAGCAGGTGGGATGGCTGGGGGAACTGGTCCACCATCTATCCATGGATAGCTTCGGATGTTTCATTTCCCGGCACCATCGTCGTGGTGTTCCTGATTGGCCGGTTCTTTGGGCTAGCCTGGCTTGATACGATCGAGGGCAGTAACCCTTTTGCCGTGGGGGTCTTTGCGCAGTTCCTGATAATGCTCTTCTACTTTTCCGCAAACAACCAGGCGCTCCAAACAGGTGAGGCACTTTCGAGTTTTGTGGGCGTGTTCGCTCTTTGGTTATTCACGCGAAAAAGGATTGCGCCAATAACCGCATGAGAATCGGCCTTGTTATATTCGCCGACTTCCCCGAAGGTTCGGGGCCGCCGCGGCGTTTGCATATGCTCGCAAAAGGATTGGCCCAACTTGGTCACGAGGTGCATGTCGTTGTTCCGCAACGATTTCGATCAGGCCCATTGTATGATGAGTTTGACGGATTGCACGTTCACTGGGGTGCGCTAACATCGCCAGAGACTTGGCATCGCGCCTCGGAACGATTGAAAGCCCGCCGCAAGGCGCTCGGATTGATTAATCGGTTGGCGAGTGAAGGACTCGACTGGCTGTTGTTGTCCAACCCGAGTCTTGATGGATTGATGCTGCTCTTAGTTGCGCGCCTCCGTGGCGCTCGCGTAATTGCCACCTATGATGACCTGCGCGCGCGAAGGCGCAACCCAACCATTGAGGATCGTCTTCGCATTCTGTGGCTGGAGACAGCGGATGCATTGGTGCCAAAGCTTACTCAACTGAATCTAGCGACCAGCGCCCTGCTGGAACGCCGCGTCCGTTCCCGGGCTCCCTCCACTGAGGTTCTTCGCTTTCCTCCAATTGTAGATCCCGATTTATTTCAAGGAGAAATCTCCAATGCGACGGAATTTCGGCGCAAGTGGGGGCTGGAGGACACTATTGTAATTTCGTATTCCGGCACCTTTTGGCACGTCGAAGGCATTAATATCCTCTTACAGGCCGCGCGCCAACTAACAGATTCCGGAGAGCGATTCAAAGTCGTTATTAGTGGCGCGCCGACTGACGGAATGGACTGCGATGACGTTTCCGCGCTGGTTAACGAATTCAATCTCCAGGATGTTGTTGTGCAAACGGGATGGCTAACCACGAGCGAGGTGATCGCCGGCATGTCGGCAGCGGACATTCTGGTCGTGCCCAAGAAAAACGATATTGCGAATCGGGCGGGGATGCCCGCTAAACTGGCAGAGTATATGGCCGTGGGACGGGCCGTTGTGGTCAGTAACATTGGGGATATGCCGCTCTACTTGACTGACGGTGAGGACGCTCTCTTATGTGAGCCAGGAGATCCTGACTCTTTGGCGCAAGCGCTGCGCCGGCTGCTTCATGACGCGTCTTTAAGAGAAAAGTTGGCAACGAATGCGCGAGTCGCCGCAGCCAAGCACTTCGATTACCGTCAGGTCTCTGCCAGTCTTGAAAGTGCGATGATGCGAGCCTCGGAGAAAAAGTAACTGAACCGCCTCAGACGAACCAATGTACGCTAGCGTTATCATTCCAACTTACAATCGCAGGAAAATTCTTGAGCGCACGCTCCAAGGGCTGGCGAATCAATCCGTTTCCAGCGACGGCTTCGAGATTGTCGTGGTTGATGACTGTTCTTCGGACGACACCGACTCCTTCATGAAGCGCACATGCGAATCGTTTTCGAATCTCACATATATTCGTCATGCTGAGAATCAGGGTCGGGTTATTACACGCAATGATGGTGTGGTGGCAGCCCGTGGAGAGTTGATCATCTTCCTGGACGACGACAATTTTCCTGGCCACGACTTCGTCAATAGTCACATCGAGTATCACGCACAGAATGGCGACGAACACATCGTCGTTATGGGGAACGTACGGTTTGCCGATGAAGTGATTGCGGGAAGTAATTTCGCGCGTTACCTTCAATCGCGTTATCTGGGGTTTCGCTCGGAGAACGAAAAAGCGAAACTCGATTACTCGAATTTACCGGCTCGTTGCCTGGGAACTTTGAACTGCTCGATGCGGCGTGAAGATTTGCTCGCGATCGGAATGCTGGATACAAGTTTCCGTTATTATGGAGGGGAAGACGAGTATTTGGGATATTGCCTGAGTCGAGCCGGCCTAAGAATCATCTTTGGCGAGCAGGCGCGTTCAGTGCATCGTGACGATCTATCGATTCAAAGGTATAAGAGCAAGGTTGTCGAAACGACACGTGCGGGTTATAGGGTCATACTCGGCAAAGGAAATGAGTATTTCGAGCAAACGCAAGTCAGATTTTTACTGCCTGTGGATTGGCGGAAAGATTCATTGAGGCGAATTGCCATCAAACGGTGGATCAAGATACTCCTAAATCCTCTGACCGTCTTTTTGCTTGAACGTTGGGCGATCCTTAGCGATGGATACTCATGGCTCTATTTCCAACCGGTCTACCGCCTGCTGACTGCTGGGTGGGGCCTGTCGGGATTCCGGTCAAGCCGACAGGAAATCGGTTTGGTCACCTATGGGAAAACAGCGACATGAGGGTCTTGCTTTTGTCTCAATGGTATGTTCCAGAGCCTGAGACCATAGTTCATCCACTTGCCATGCACCTTGTAGGTTGCGGTCATGCCGTCACTGTGATCACCGGCTTTCCCAACTACCCCAGCGGCAAATTGTATCCCGGATATCGCATCCGCTGGCGGCAGTGGGAAACGCGGGACGGTGTGCGTTTGCTGCGGGTACCGTTGTATGCTGACCACAGTCGTTCGCGTTTGAAGCGAGTATTGAATTATCTTAGCTTTGCGGCGTCAGCCTCTACATTAGGATTGGCTCTATGTGGCTCTGCCGATGTGATGTGGGTCTACCATCCGCCGCTGACCGTAGGTATTCCGGCCTGGTGGATCGGGCTGCTGCGAAGCGTGCCGTTTATTTATGAAGTGCAGGACATGTGGCCCGAGACACTGGCGGCGACCGGCATGTTGCCATCTGATAGGGTGGCTAAGATTCTCAGTGGCCTGGCGCGTTTCATCTACCGCCGCGCGGCCGCCATCACGGTGATCTCGCCGGGCTTTAAGCGCAACCTTATCGGCAAGGGCATTCCTGCTGATAAAGTTCATGTCATCCCCAACTGGGCGGATGAGAACATTTACCGGCCCGTGGCGTGCGATAGCGAACAGGCAATATCGCTGGCTGCCCAATTCGGCTTGTCTGGACATTTCAATGTGATGTTTGGTGGCAATATTGGAGCGGCGCAGGCCATGGATAATGTGTTGAATGCGGCCGAGCGACTACTAGACACGCCGGCTTTGCAGTTCGTGCTGATTGGCGATGGGGTGGATGCGGATCGGTTAAGGCAGACAGCCCGAGAGCGCGGCCTGCACAATGTGCGATTTATCGGCCGTCAATCGGCTGATCTTATGCCGCACTTGTATGCGCTTGCCGACGTTTTGCTCGTTCATTTGAAACGCGATCCGCTGTTTGAAATCACCATTCCATCAAAAACGATAGCGTATCTGGCATGTGGCCGACCGATTTTGTGCGCCGTGTCCGGTGATGCGGCGGATGTGGTTCGTAATGCAGGTGCGGGTGTGTATTGCCCTCCCGACGATCCAGCGGCTCTGGCGCAATCCGTACGCGATCTGTATGAGATGCCGCAATCGCAGCGCGACGCGATGGGTAAGGCGGGACGGCGCACTTTTTTGACAAGCTATACTCGGAGCATCTTGTTAGATCACCACGAAGCACTCTTTACTCAGATTGCTAATCTGAAAAACAGCTAACCCGCTCGCGCTGACAGAGACAATCTCTTAAATGAAAACACTTGTTACCGGCGGAGCCGGGTTCATTGGCTCCAACATCGTTAAGCATCTGATCGCCGAGGGGCACACTGTGACTGTGCTGGACAATCTTTTGTCCGGCCATCGTTGCAATCTCGAGCCGTTTCCGGTCGTCAGATTTATTGAAGGCGATGTGCGAAACGAAAGTGTGGTCGCTCAAGCAATGAAAGACGTCGAAGTAGTCTTCCATTTGGCGGCATCGGTGGGCAACAAGCGCTCGATCGATCACCCGATCGAGGATGCAGAGATTAACGTCATGGGCACTCTCAGAGTGCTCGAGGCCGCGCGCCGGGCGGGAGTCCGAAAAATTGTCTATTCCTCGTCAGCAGGAATTTTTGGAGAGTTAAAAACGTTGCCAATTAGCGAAGACCACCCGGTGGAACCGGATTCCCCGTATGGTGCGACCAAGTTGGCAGCAGAAAAATTGTGCTTGGCTTACGCCAAGCTGTATGACCTGGAAGTAATATGTCTGAGATACTTCAATGTCTATGGGCCCAACCAGCGCTTTGATGCATACGGCAATGTGATTCCAATTTTCGTCTTTGAATTACTGCGCGGCCGACCCATTACTATTTTTGGCGATGGCGAACAAACGCGCGACTTTTTGAACGTGCGCGACGTGGCGCAAGCGAATCTCAAAGCCGGCAAATCGGTCGGTGTGTCTGGTGCGTTCAATGTTGGCAGCGGTTCGCGGATTACGATTAACGATTTGGTAGAACGGATCAATGTGGCCGCTGATATTCAACCAACCGTGCAGCATGGTCCACCGCGCGCCGGTGATGTGAGGCACAGTCTCGCAGACATTACCGCGGCGCAGAGTGCATTCGAATTCATACCGCAGGTTAGCATAGACGAAGGGCTGAAACAGTACGTCATGTGGGCGAAGGAGGAGGAAGCCACCCGTGAGTAGCCCAAAGGTTTTGATTCTCGGCGGCGCGGGCATGTTGGGCCACAAGCTATTTCAAATTCTGCGTGAA
>Ga0193730_1000363_pt1 | contig 13803 bp, 11 predicted proteins | sample U1a1metaG_FD_144919 | JGI IMG/M metagenome (GOLD analysis project Ga0193730, IMG submission 144919) | Soil microbial communities from a riparian zone of the East river system, Colorado, United States - U1a1 | ecosystem: Environmental > Terrestrial > Soil > Riparian zone | place: USA: East River...
CTGATCTCTTTCTTGTGCCGATCCGCCATGGCGGAAATGACCGCTTCTTTATTTTCGAAATAACGATAGATCAGCCCGACACTGATTCCAGCTTCAGCGGCAATGTCGTGCATGCTGGTCTGATGGAATCCACGCCTGCCGAAACAAACCAAAGCGGCGTCAAGGATTTGGCAGGGGCGATCTGTATTTGCGGGATCTATCTGGGGCTGCGACATAGGTCCGGAAGATGAATGAACGTTCATTCATTGTCAAGCCAGCCTTAAGATTTTCTTAAAGCTCTACTCCATGAACTTGCACTCCACCGTTCGAGTGCCCCGCTGGCCGGCAACAGGCCAGCCACGGCGAGCAACATGCTCGCGCTCCCCATGCAAACGTGCTGAATCGAAGCTCTGCCCTCCAGGGCCATCACGCTTCCTCGGGGGGAGCGCTGGCTTGCAGGCCGCTCACGTCGGCATGTTGTCGGCGTGCCCCTGCAACGGCACGTCAGGATTTGTTTGCGAAGCGCGAGTCGGCCTTCGGATGCGACACAACAGGCGTGGGTTGCGCTTTCGAGTCCCACCCAGCGAAGGGATCCGGCGTCGGCTGGCTGACGAATTGCAGGATTGCTGCGACTACGCTCAAAATGCAGGTGGCAAAAACCGCTGTTTCCATGATGCCTCGGCCCTTCTCCTCTGAGCGAACCAGGAGCCCGTATATCGAGTGTTGAGATTCGTTGTTCATAATTTCAAGACGCCGCGGAGTTGCGGCTTTGTCTAAGGTTGATTGTTTGTTCATCATTGGTTTGAAAATTGGATGCGGTGCGCCCGTGAATTGGATTCAAGCAAAAACGAAATTATTGCGAGCCGTCGCGCCCGACGCGCGATATCTGATCGGCGTGTCCGGCGGGCGCGATTCCGTCGCGCTGCTGCACTGGCTAATTGGTCTCGGTTACAACAAGCTGGTCGTTTGCCATTTAAATCACCGATTGCGCGGACGATCCAGCGATGCCGATGCGCGTTTTGTGAAGAAACTCGCCGCGAAATATCAGCTCGATTTCGAACTTGGAACGGCAAACATTCGCGCGCTCGCAAAGAGAAAAAAGGCGTCAATCGAAACTGCCGCACGCGAGGCCCGCTACTCGTTTTTCGCCAAAGTCGCGAAGCGCCGCCGTTGCCATACAATTTTTCTGGCGCATCACGCCGATGATCTGGTTGAGACTTTTCTGTTCAACTTAATTCGAGGCGCTGGTCTCACCGGTCTCGCGGCGATGCGGCAGGTCTCGACGCGAGACGCTGACGATTTCGAGCTGACACTTGTGCGCCCGTTCGTTTTGATTTGGCGCAAAGAGATCGACAGCTACGTCCGCGAACACCGGCTGAATTTCGGCGAAGACGCTTCCAACAAAAATCTCGCACCGACGCGCAATCGCATTCGCCACCGTGTCATTCCTTATCTGGAGAAGATGCTAGGCCGCAGCATCCGCCAAAACATCTGGCGAACAGCAATTATTGCCGGCGAGGAAGAAACCTGGATCAATAATCAGCTTCCAAATTCAACCGGTGCACAACTTTCGGTTGCAGATCTTCGTGAGCTGCCGATTGCGCTGCAGCGCCGTGCCATTTTGCAATGGCTGCGAGCGCAAAACATCCCTGAAGTTGGCTTTGATCTAATCGAGCGCGTGCGTTCGCTCGCGGACCCGAACGCACGTTACGCGAAAATCAATCTCCCGCGAGATCGGCACGCACGCCGCCGACGAGGAACGATCTTCTTGGAGTAACCGTAGCCGTCGCCCTGTGGGCGACGCTTCGCTTCGCACAGCGAAGCAGCTACAACATCCGTGAAAATCTGTGTAAGCAAGCGGGTCATCCCGAGCGAAGCGAGGGACCTCACATGTCACCGAGGATTTGCGAGATCCTTCCCCAGCTACTTGGTGTGCTAATTCCAAGCACTGTGTTGCCTGCTTCAAGTAGCTGGGTCAGGATGGCAGCTAATGTCTTCCGAAGTCCGCGTCCGTTTTGCCCCCTCGCCTACCGGCTATCTACACATCGGCGGGGCGCGCACTGCGCTGTTCAACTGGCTCTTTGCGAGGCATCACGGAGGGAAATTGGTGCTGCGCATTGAAGACACCGACGCCAAACGCAATACGGAGGAAGCCATGGCCGCCATTTACCAGGGTCTGGAATGGCTGGGTCTCAATTGGGATGAAGGCCCCCACGTCGGCGGCGAATTCGGTCCTTACTTAGAAAGCGAGCGCACGGAACTCTATGAGCGGTACTTGAAAAAGCTTCAAGACGCCGGCCACATCTTCGAAGACCAGGGTGCGATGCGATTTCGTTCGCCGCGCGAACACGTCATTGTCGACGACATCGTCGCCGGCAAGATCGATTTCGATCTCAGCAATCGGGCGACACACCCGGACATGACGATCCGGCGCCCGGACGGCTCATGGATTTTTCACTTCGTAAACGTGATCGACGATCTAGAAATGAAAATTTCGCATGTGATCCGGGGGGAGGATCATCTTTCGAACACACCGAAGCACATTGAGCTAATTCGCGCGCTCGGCGCTTCCCCACCGCAATACGCACACATTCCGCTGATCTTCAATCGCGACGGATCAAAGATGAGCAAACGCGACGAGGGCGCTCGCGTGGAGTACTACATCAGAGGCGGTTACCTTCCGGCAGCGGTTCGGAATTATCTCTGTCTACTCGGGTGGTCGCCAAAGGACAACCGGGAGAAAATGGACATCAACGAGATCGTCCGGATTTTCGATCTCAAAAACATCGGGCGCAGTTCCGCAACGTTTGATCCCGACAAGCTCCACTGGTTGAACGGCGAATACGCGCGCGAGTTGACCGACTCCGAGTTTTACGATTTGGCGGTGGCGCGCCTGAAATCGAGCGGGATAAAACTCGACAATCTTCCGGAGCAATACGTGCGCGCTGCTTTGCAAACGTGCAAAGGAAAGATCAACACGTTTGATGAGCTGCCGGCTTACTGCGGTTTCTATTTCAACGATGACCTTCAGTACGATCCGAAAGGCGTAGCCAAACATTTTACCTCTGAAAACAAGCCGCGTTTGAAAGCGGTTCGCGATGCACTTAGCGCGCTTGAGAAATTCGATGCTGCCGAAATCGAAACAACATTGAAAGCCACAGCGTCAAAGCTTGGCGTCAAAGTCGGCGCAATCGTTCATCCCACTCGCCTCGCTGTGACCGGAAGCAACATCGGGCCGAGCCTGTATCATCTACTGGAGGTTCTCGGAAAAGAAAAAGTGCTGGCGCACATCGATCGCGCGCTTTCGATCTTTTAGCACGCGCGGTCATCCCGAGCGAAGCGAGGGACCCCTCACAAGCCCATAAGGTCACGCAAGGTACCTTGTGTGATCTGTCACCCAACGAGAGATCCTTCGTCGTCTACGCGACTCAGGATGACACGCGAATTATTTGTTGGCTTCCCTCGTCCACGCATCTCTCAGCGTGACCGTGCGATTCCAGATTTGTCTGTCCGGTGTGGAGTCACGATCAAGCGCGAAATAACCAAGCCGCTCGAATTGATATCTTTCTTCCGGCCGCGCATCTGCAATGGCGGGTTCACATTTCGCAGCCACGACTTCGAGCGAATTTGGATTGATAAATGATTTAAAATCACCGCTCGCGTCGGGCTCCGGAACGCTGAACAGCCGGTCATATAATCGCACTTCTGCATCGATCGCGTGCGCGGCGCTTACCCAATGAATCGTGCCCTTCACTTTGCGTCCCGCAGTCGGTCCGCCTGATTTACTTTCCAGATCAACCGTACATCGAAGCTCGGTCACGTTACCGGCTTCATCCTTGATCACCTCATCGCACTTGATGATATAAGCGTATTTAAGCCGGACCTCGCCACCCGGTCGAAGCCGAAAATACTTCGGCGGCGGCGTTTCCATGAAATCGTCGCGCTCGATGTAAAGCTCGCGGCTAAATGGAATTTTGCGGGTCCCAGCATTTGGATCCTCGGGATTATTGATCGCATCGAGTTCTTCGGCTTTTGCTTCCGGATAATTTGTCAGCACAACTTTAATAGGTCGCAGCACCACTAGGCGGCGCGTTGCAGTACGATTGAGTTCATCGCGCACCGTGTGCTCGAGAAGAGCTGCGTCGGTCATGCTCGGATACTTCGTGACGCCAACGTTGTACGCCAGGCTGCGCAACTCGGTCGGCGTCACCCCGCGCCGGCGCAAACCGGAAATGGTCAACATACGCGGATCGTCCCAACCGTTGACGAGCTTCTCGTTTACGAGCTGGATCAGTTTGCGCTTGCTTATCACGGTGTACGTCAGATTGAACCTCGCGAATTCGTACTGATGTGGACGCGGCTCCGGAATTTCGAGCGCGTCGAGGATCCAATCGTAAAGCGGTCGGTGCACTTCGAACTCGAGGGTGCAAATCGAATGCGTGATCCCTTCGATGTAATCGCTGAGCGTATGCGCCCAGTCGTACATCGGGTAAATGCACCATTTGTCGCCGGTCCGATGATGCGTTGCGTGGCGAATGCGATAGAGCACCGGATCGCGCAGCCAGACGTTCGCAGCGTTGACGTCGATCTTTGCTCGCAACGTCCGAGCGCCATCGGGAAACTCGCCCCCTTTCATCCGCGCAAACAGATCGAGACTTTCGTCAACCGAACGTTCGCGAAAACTGCTGGCTTTTCCGAGACGGCGATACGCGTCCGTCTCCTCGGGAGTCATGTCATCAACGTACGCCTTCCCTTTGCGGATAAGATCCACTGCATACTCGTAAAACCGGTCAAAATAATCCGACGCATAGAACGGCGCGCCGCCGAGTTGTTTGTCTGCCCAGTCGTCGATCAACCAATGCACGTCGGTCATGATTGACCTGACGTATTCCGCTTCCTCCTTCGTGGGGTTGGTGTCGTCCATGCGAATGTTGCAGACGCCGCCAAACTCGCGCGCAATGCCAAAGTTCAGGCAAATTGATTTCGCATGCCCGATGTGAAGGTAACCGTTCGGCTCCGGCGGGAAACGCGTGCGAATGTCCTTGTATTTTCCCGTTCGAAGATCCTCCGCGATGATGTCGCGAATGAAATCCGAAGGTCTTTCAGTCTTGGGTGTCATGGCTGAATCATTAAAGGTACAAAGTTAATGACTGATGGACAACTTTCGCCCTGAACCTCGCCGCGCTAAATTAGCTTCCAACGCGTGTCATGCTGAGCGAAAGCGAAGCACCTCACCTATAGGCTTGGAGGACACTAAAGACCCAGACTGTTCCACCTTCCTGTGAGAGGTCTTTCACTCCGTTCAGGATGACATACAAACAGATGCCAACTACCGAGCGCTACACGCTGGCTGACCTTGAGAAGTGGGAGGAGGTTGCTCGCGAGATCAATCCGCCCGTTCGGCTCGGCGTGCTCGGCGATCCGGTTGCACATTCTCTCTCGCCGCAAATGCAAAACGCGGCGCTGCAGGCGCGCGAAATCGGAATCCAATACGCGCGTTTTCACATCCGCGGCAACGAGCTGCGATCAGCATTGTCGTTTCTGCGCAAGCTCGATTTCATTGGAATCAATCTGACAGTTCCGCACAAAATCGCTGCGACTGGGCAGGTCGATCAACTGGATGAGAGCGCCAGACGTTGTGGCGCGGTGAACACAATCAAGATTGAACCTGGTAACCGCAACCACCAGCCTGTGGCCGATCAGGCTGCAACGGCAAGGGAAACTCCGATGGCGCACAGCGACGTGGCTACAGCGGGCGATCAAAAGCTGATTGGGTTCAACACGGACGGCGAAGGATTCATGCGAGCCATCCGTGCGGAATTCTCAGTCGATGTGCGCGATCTTCGAGTGATGATTCTCGGCGCAGGCGGTGGAACCGGACGCGCGATTGCCTGGCAATGCGCATTGGAAAATTGTGAGCGTCTTCTTCTGGTGAATCGCACGCTCGAGAAAGCGCACGCACTTGTGGAGCAGCTGCGACCGTTCTTTTCCGGACCGCGCGTGCTCGGTCCTGCTGCGCGCCTTGAAGCGCTGACGTTCGACGAAACGGGCATGCGACCGCAGCTTTCCGACATCGATCTCATCGTGAACGCAACGCCGCTGGGCATGAATCGCAGCGATCCGGCCCCTGTTCCCGGCCGTTTGCTTGCGCCACATCACATGGTTTTCGATTGCGTTTACGGCATATCCAAAAGTGCTTTGCTCCAGGCAGCCGAGCAAGCCGGCGCGCGCGGCGCGAATGGCTTATCGATGTTACTGCACCAGGGTGCTCTTTCATTTTCGATCTGGTTTGATCGCGAAGCTCCGATTGAAGTGATGCGCAAGGCGCTGTAGCCGCTTCGCTGTGCACGGCGCGCACGTCGCTCACAGAGTGACGGCTACAAGTTGTAATCCGCTCCAAAAACGGCCATATTAGCCGATGGTAAGTGCCGGCATCAATTTCGGCAGTGCGCGGCGGACTGGAGTCGATCTCGCGGAGGAATTGTTAGAGCTCAAACGCGAGCGTAACGCCGTTATCCTCGCGCACAATTACCAGGTTCCGGAGTTGCAGGATGTTGCCGATTTCGTCGGCGATTCGTTAGGCCTGAGTTACCAAGCAGCCAAGACCGACGCGGACGTAATCCTGTTTTGCGGCGTACATTTCATGGCGGAGACCGCCAAAATCATCAATCCCACCAAGCGCGTGATTCTGCCAGATCTTGATGCGGGTTGCTCACTCTCGGAATCATGTCCGCCAGAAAAGCTGGCGCAGTTCCTACAAGAACACGCCGATAAAAACTATTACGTAATCGCCTACATCAACTGCAGCGCAGGAGTCAAAGCGCTGTCGGATATGATTTGCACCAGCGGCAATGCCGACAAGATCGTTCGCGCCGCGCCGGCTGACCGGAACATTCTTTTTGTTCCGGACCAAAATCTTGGCGCGTGGGTCATGGAACGGACCGGGCGCAAAATGGATTTGTGGCAGGGCACTTGTTATGTCCACGTTGAGTTTACAGCACGCAGCATCCGCAAAATCCGCGAAGAATATCCAAACGCACCCGTTGTGGCGCATCCCGAGTGCACCTATGCGGTGCGCATGCTGGCCGATGAAGTTTGTTCGACCGAAAAGATGGTGACGTTTTGCAAGGAATCGCCCGCGCGCGAAATCATCGTCGTGACTGAAGCAGGTCTCTTGCACCGGCTGCGCAAAGAAATCCCTCACAAGACATTCATTCCCGGTCCCACAGACAATTGCTTTTGCGGCGAATGCCGGTTCATGAAGATGAACACGCTGGAGAAAGCATACGATGCGCTGTGGAATATGGAACCGGAGATCATCTTGCCCGAATCGGTGCGCAAACGCGCGGAGACTCCAATCCTGCGCATGCTCGAGCTGAGCCGGTAGGGCGGCGACCGCAGGGCGGGTCGCTAGTGACACGAGCTGGCAACTCAAGCTAGGCGCAACCGTCCGTCAAATGACGGGTTCGCTGGGGCGAAGCCGGTGCGCCGAAACAGAACACGAAGCTTTGCAAAGAGTGATAATTTTAATCTGGACGTTTGATCGGCATTTCCTAAAAAAATGGATGTGTAGAAAATCTGGATCGGGCCGGGGCGTTTGCTCCCGCTTCCTTTCCAGCTTTGCAATCTTAACGCTACTTCCGACGTTAACTCAGGACTAATAATTTGGCTTGTCTGCTGAGCGGTTTTTAGTCAGCCTCCAGGTTTGTAAGAGTGGTTGGCAAGGCGATCTCCTCGCGAAGACCGCGCATCGTTATCGTCGACGATAGCACTGTCGCGCGGGAAGGATTCGCCGACTCGCTAACCTCGGCACACATATGCAAAAGCACTGTCTGAAAAACATGTTGAGGTCTGGAGTCGCGCTCATCGTCCTGGCGGGTTGGTCGTCTATCGCCAGCGCACAATGGACCCCGCTAGCGAATGCGTTTCCATCGGGATTCGCCTCAACCTGCCTTCTCGTCACCGATGGCACGGTGATGTGTCACGAGTACAACACAAACAGGTGGCATCGGCTGAAGCCGGACATCAATGGCAGTTATCAAAATGGCTCGTGGGATATCCCGGGCTTTACCGTCGCGGACATGCCAAACGCCAACGACCCCACTATTGGATGCGTGAACTGCCCGTACCGGCCGCTGTACTTCGCGTCGGCGGTGCTGCCGGATGGGCGAGTGGTTGTGATCGGCGGCGAATACAACAATTTGGTTCCGCTGTGGACCAACATCGGGTTCATGTACGATCCAGTGACAAACACATGGTCAGGGCAAATAACTGTACCGGGAACGTGGTGCTGCGCCAACGGCGCCGGCACCGGAGGTATTGGCGATGCCCAGTCCACAATTCTGACAAATGGAACGATGCTTCTCGCGAGCCTCGCGAGCACCGCGCCCAGGGATATCGCGTCGTTCGATCCCGCGACGCTAACCTTCAGTGCGCTCGCCCCGACGAGCAAGGACGACAGCAACGACGAGGAAGGCTGGAATCAACTGCCGAACGGGACAGTCCTGACTGTCGATTCAAGGATCCAAACGTCCTTCGAAATCTACGATTCCGCGACCAACTCGTGGGGGACCGCCGGATCCACCGTGGTGAACTTGGCAGATACCGGCGCGGGCACAGCCAATTCCAAGGAGGTCGGACCAGCGGTCCTGCGGCCGGATGGCACGCTTATCGCCTTCTCTGGCACGAATTCCGGTCAGAACGCCTTCTACAACACCGCAACCGGCACGTGGGCTGCAACTGGGGTGGCGGGAGACTTCCCGGCCGGCCCCGGGACGAGCCATTACGCAGTGGCCGATGGGCCGGCTTCCTTGTTGCCGAATGGCAACGTGCTTGTGATGGCCAGCCCCGTGTATCCGACGAACCCTCCTGGCGTCTTCAACCCGCCGAGCCACTTTTTTGAGTTCGACGGCACCAACCTGACACAGGTCGCGGATTCGCCTAATGCGGCCAGCTTCATATCCTATCAGGGCCACATGCTCCTTCTTCCTTCCGGTGAGGTCCTCCTCACGGCGTACAACCAAGGGGGCAATCAGTTATTGCGGCCTAACGCGAGAACCAACAGCCCCGTCAAAACGCCCAGCGTGCCCATCCAGGATGTCGCCGATGTCGTACTCTACTCGAACGGCGGAGTGCCCCAGGACGCCTGGAGGCCGGTCATCACGACAGCTCCTTCAACTATCGTCCCCGGCAATACCTACTCGATCTCAGGCACGCTGTTCAACGGTTTCTCGGAAGGAGCCTCGTACGGGGATGATGCGCAGATGTCGACTAATTATCCGTTGGTGCGCATTCGGAACCACGCAACAGGACACGTCCTCTACACCCGCACCCATAACCACAGCAGGATGGGCGTCGAAGCGGTCGGCAGCGGCGAAATCGTGACGACGCAGTTCGATGTGCCGGCGAGCGTCGAGCTAGGTGAGAGCGATCTGATTGTGGTCGCGAACGGCATTCCCTCATTGCCTGTGAACACGGTCGTCGGGACATCGACTCCAACACCGACTCCGACACCGACACCGACTCCAACTCCAACTCCAACGCCGACTCCGACATCTACTCCGACACCGACTCCAACACCGACACCGACACCGACACCGACACCGACACCGACTCCAACTCCAACACCGACATCGACTCCAACACCGCGGCCTCTCCCAACACCGCGGCCTCGCCCAACGCCGCGGCCTCGCCCGTAGCAGTGGTAATGGCAGCTTCGTCGGTGGCGATTTAAGCGAGTCGGTGTGGACGATCGGATTGAATTGAGCAAATCGGCGCCGCGGAGTCGAGGAGTAGTCACTGGCTATTGTAGGGCGTCTGTGTCAGACGCCGGTTCACGAAGCGACGTTTCACAGAAACGTCCTACAATTCAATAGAGCACCGCGACACAATGACTACCGCGAAGGAACCAATTGAAGAACGCATCGATCGACTGCACACGGGCGGGGTCATCGACATGCATTTCGATTTGCCGATGGATTTGTACGAAAAGCGTGACCGCAAAAATGTTCTGGAAACGGAATTTTTGCCGGAGCTCCAAGCTGGCAGCATCAGCGTAATTGGTGCCGCGATTTACATTGAGGACCGCTATCTGCCTGACAGCGGTTTGCGCGTGGCGCTCGATCAAATCGCGCGGTTGTATTCCGAAAAAGCACGGTCAGAGCATTTCGCGATTTGCAAAACGTACGAGGACATTCAGAACGCGCGCGAGGCCGGCAAGATCTCGCTGCTCATTACAATGGAAGGAGCGGAGCCGCTGGGAAGCGATTTAGATCTGCTGCGGGTGTTTTACGAGCTGGGTGTGCGCTCAATTGGACTTACACACGCGCGAAGCAATGCTGCCGGACATGGCGGCGCATTCACCGCGACCGGTTCGTCACCGGAAGGTCTCACGGCATTTGGGCGTCATGTCATTCGCGAATGCGAGCGGCTTGGGATACTTATCGATCTCGCACACGTCAATCCGGCCGGGTTTGAGGAAATTCTCTCAATCACCACGAAGCCACCCATCGTCTCGCATACAAATGTGCGTCACTATTACGATATCGAGCGCAACATCAGTGATACGCAGATCAAAATGCTCGGCGAACGAGGAGGCGTGATCGGCGTCAATTCGATACTGGTCAGCCCAAAGGAAGAAGAAAGCACGATTGATCGTTACATTGATCACATCGAACACATCGCAAATCTCATTGGAATCGATAGCGTCGCAATCGGCTTCGATTTCTTTGAATTCATTTACCGTCAGTGGACGGAATCAAGACAGAAAGAGCTCGCCGCCAAGCTTGCGACTCCGCATTTCATCCCCGATCTAAGGAACCATTCAAATGCGCGCAATCTCACTCGCAGACTAATCGAGCGCGGATTTAGCGACAAGCACATCGAAAAAATCCTGCGCGGGAATTGGCTGCGGATTTTTCAGGAGATAATTTAACTGCCGGCTGAGCGGCCCGGAATAGAAACGGTGTACGTGATCAGTGCACAAATCGCGACCATTCCGATCATTGCGATAATAAAAATCGCATCCGCTACTCTTTCGATGCGATGCATTCGGCGCTGACCCCGAGAGCGGAGCGCCCAATAGGAAAGCAGGCACGAGACCAGGAAAAGCAGTGCATCTCCGGCAAGGAAGTCATCTGTTATGGTGTCGGCCTTGCCAAGCGTGATGACGACACGAATGAGGCCGATGACGGTAAGGCAAACGCCGACCATGGCGGAGGAGACCGTGAAGATGTGGATCGAAATGTCCTGCTCGAAATGATTATTTTGCTCGCGCTGCCGTCGTATTTCTCCTTTCATGCGACGCGTATTTAGACTGCTCGCGAAACCGACTGTTCAGAGAATTACCGGTCTGATAAGGAAAGCCAGGGAGAAAGGGACGATGATCGCTTGAAATTCCTTAACCTGACACGGCACACAGAGATCGGCGCGAATTCGTACTATCTCGAGATTAGCGGTCATCGGCTGCTGCTCGATTGCGGGATGCATCCGAAGAACACCGGCGAGGATGCGCTGCCGCAACTGAAGGCAATCGCAGGCCGCGAGATCGAAGCGATTCTCATGTCACACGCGCACCAGGATCACATCGGCACGTTGCCAGTGGCAATGCGACACTTTCCGGGCGCGCGTGTTTTCATGACGGAAGCCACGGGCGAGGTCGGCAGTGTGCTTTTGCACAACTCGGTCAACGTAATGACGCGCCAACGCGAGGAGATCGGGGAGGCGTCGTACCCGCTTTTCACACACCGTGAAACCGACCGAGCCTCCGAACGCTGGCAATGGTGTCCATTGCGCCAACAAATCTCCATTGCCGGCGAACGGGCACCTCAGCGCGAGCGAGACGGACTAACGTTTGAGTTTTTTGAAGCGGGACACGTGCTCGGCTCTGCCGGAATTCTCGTGCGCGGCGAAGGACAAAGTATCTTTTACACCGGCGACGTGAACTTTGACGATCAAACGATCATGGAAGCAGCAGTCTTTCCTGAAGAGCGAATCGATGTGCTGATCCTGGAATGCACGCGAGGCGATCATGCAAAGTCAGCGGGTTGGACACGACCTGGTGAAGAGCGACGCCTGGCGGAAGCGCTTTGCCGCGCTTTCGAGCGCGGCGCAGGCGTGCTCATTCCCGTCTTTGCGCTGGGCAAAACACAGGAGGTGCTGGCAATGCTCTACAAATTTCGCCGCGAGCGGCTTCTGTCGGATTTTCCGATTTACATTGGGGGGCTCAGCTCAAAAATGACCGATATCTACGACCGGCGTGCGCGCATGACGCGCCGGCAATTGCCCCGACTGCAACTCATGCGGGAAGCAGCGCCGTTCATCTTGAATGATGAAACTATTCGGGATGCGCCGCTGCGCGCCGGACACGTATACGTTCTCTCGAGCGGAATGATGATCCCGAAAACGCTCTCGAACGTGTTCGCCCGCAGATTAATCGAGAACCCCCAGCACTCGATCTTCTTCGTGGGCTATGCGAATCCCGAATCGCCTGCCGGTATTCTGCGAGACGCTGGCAGCGGCGGTGAAGTTGCCCTTGATCCAGAGAAGCCGCCGCAACGCATCCGTTGCCACATCGAACAGTTTCAGTTCAGCGCCCACGCGACGCGCGAGACGTTGATTGAGTACGCAAAGAAACTTTCTCCGAAAAAGATTCTGCTCGTCCACGGCGACCCATCGGCTGTGGAATGGATGCGCGCAACCTTGGCAGCCGAGCTTCCCGGCTCGGAGGTGATTGTGCCAGCGCCGGGCATGGAGGTGGAATTGTAGCGGCCGCCCTGTGAGCGCCGATGCGTGTTAAATTTGTGACGGCGGTCAGAGACCGCCGCTACAGTGCGCATGAAGATCGTCTCGTGGAACATCAATTCGCTGCGCAAACGGCAGGAGCGTTTATTTGAATGGCTGGAGACAACGCAGCCGGATGTTGTCTGTTTGCAGGAGACGAAATGCCCCGATGACCAGTTCCCATCGCTCGCGTTGAAAGCAGCCGGTTATCGCTGCGCGCACCACGGCGAGAAATCGTACAATGGCGTGGCGATCCTCGCGAGGCTGGAGCTCAAGGACGTGCGCGCGTCACTCTGCGATGAAGTTGTCGACCCGCAGGCGCGTGTGATCGCAGCCACCATCAACGAGATGCGTGTGTTCTCAATTTACGCGCCGAATGGGCAGGCTGTTGGTTCGCCTGCCTATGAATACAAGATGCACTGGTATCGGCGCCTTCGGGACTGTATCGCGCGGGAACACGCTGCAAATCTGATTGTGTGCGGCGATTTTAACGTCGCGCCTGAAGACATCGATGTTTACAATCCGGAGCTCTGGCGCGGAGCCATTATGGCTTCAGACGCCGAGCGCGCGGCATTCCGGCAGTTATGCGACATCGGTTTGCGCGACACACTTCGAATCCACCATAAAGAAGGCGAACTTTTCAGCTGGTGGGATTATCAAATGCGCGCGTTTGAGAAAAATCGCGGTCTGCGCATCGACGCAGTGCTGGCGAGCGAAAGTCTCGCCAGGAAATGCGCTGCATCCGGGATCGACATCGAGATGCGCAAGGGCAAGGAACCTTCCGACCACGCGCCGGTCTGGGCGAAGTTTCGAATTAGTGAGACGTGATTGGTGGGCGGTGAGAAGTGGAGCGGCAACGCTTACCGACTTTCTCACTTCTCACATCTCACCTCTCACGTTTTACTAATCTGAATGCGCCTTCGCGTTTCAAACTCTCCGCCCAAGCCGCTCATGATCTGGGACGGCGAATGTCATTTTTGCAAAAGGTGGATCGAACGATGGCGGGACATCACTGCGGGCAAAGTCGATTACATCACGTATCAG
>Ga0193730_1000365_pt1 | contig 13746 bp, 13 predicted proteins | sample U1a1metaG_FD_144919 | JGI IMG/M metagenome (GOLD analysis project Ga0193730, IMG submission 144919) | Soil microbial communities from a riparian zone of the East river system, Colorado, United States - U1a1 | ecosystem: Environmental > Terrestrial > Soil > Riparian zone | place: USA: East River...
TGATCAACCCGGCCGGTCAGACCGAGACGAATGACTTTGAACCCGGCGACATCTGGTACTTTCCGCGGGGCCACGCCCATGTGCTTGAGTGCCTCGGCAACGAGCCGACCCATTTCATCTTGATCTTTGACAACGGTTATTTCTCTGAGTTCGGCACATTCAGTATCACCGATTGGATAGGACATGCGCCCGAGCCGCTGCTGGCGAAAAATTTCGGCCTGCCCGAATCGGCGTTTGATGGCTTTCCAAAGGAGGAAGTTTATTTTGCGCGCGGTTCCATCCCACCGGAACCGATGGCGGAAAACCTGCAGGGACCGCGCGTCTCGCCACCAGAAACGCACAAATTTCGAATGCTTGCCGGTGCGCCGCACGCGATTTTCAAAGGCGGCCGCGAATGGCGCATCGATTCCACGCGATTTCCAATTTCGACAACAGTCACCGGCGTAATCCTCGACCTCGAACCGGGCGCGTTACGCGAACTTCATTGGCACCCAAACGCCAATGAATGGCAATACGTCATCGATGGCGACCTAACCGTGACAATGTTTGGGTCGCACGGTCGATTCCGGACGGAGCAACTGCACGCTGGTGATGTCGCTTATATCCCGCAAGGATTCGGGCACTCGATTGAAAACGTCGGGAGCAAGCCGAGTCGGATGTTGATCGGTTTTAACACCGGAACGTACCAGGCCATTGATCTTTCTGCGTGGATTGCCGGCAATCCGGTTGATGTTCTGGCCACGAATTTTGGCAAGCCAGCATCTTTGTTTGAGAAGTTTCCGCGCAAGGACGTTTTCATATCGCCGAATCAATAGCATTTTCGTCCGGCCAAGGCATCAGCTTGCCGTTTCTAAGCCACCCGCAGCTCCAAAAATTTGCGACGGTCGTGGACCGCCGCTACAGGAAGAATTGTCAGTCGATTTTGGAGTCATGCAAAAATTGATCGAATGCGTCCCGAATTTTTCGGAAGGTCGTGATCGAAACGTCATTCGGCAGATCACCGATGTGATTGAATCGGTGGACGACGTTTCATTGTTGGATGTTGATCCCGGCGCGAGCACCAACCGGACCGTGGTAACGTTGGTCGGCAGTCCGGATGCAGCGGTCGAAGCAGCGTTTCGCGCGATTAAGAAAGCGGCCGAGTTAATCGACATGCGCAAACATAAGGGAGCGCATCCGCGCATGGGTGCGACCGATGTTTGTCCATTCATCCCGGTAAGCAACGTGAACTGGGAAGAAGCAATCGCCTGTGCAACTCGTTTGGCGAAACGTGTCGGCGATGAATTGAAAATGCCGGTCTATCTCTACGAAAAAGCGGCGAAAAATAAGTCGCGCTCAAATTTGTCCGTGATTCGCGCGGGCGAATACGAAGGGTTCTTCGAAAAGATAAGACAACCCGAATGGAAACCGGATTTTGGCCCCGACATATTCAACGAAAAATCAGGGGCAACTGTCATCGGTGTTCGCGATTTTCTTGTCGCTTACAATGTAAATCTGAACACGAAATCAGTGCGGCGCGCGAACTCGGTTGCGTTCGATGTGCGAGAGCAGGGTAGGGTGCAGACCGAAGACGGAACCCCAGGGGGGAAACCGGTGCTGGATGCGAATGGCGAGCCGATTCGAATTCCCGGAATGCTGAGGCACGTCAAGGCGATTGGTTGGTTCGTGAAAGAATACGGCATCGCTCAGGTGTCGATGAACTTGACCAATATCGAAAAAACGCCGGTGCACGCGGCGTTCGATGCGTGTTGCGAATCCGCAGCCAAACGTGGCCTGCGCGTCACCGGCTCGGAGATCGTCGGCATGGTCCCGAAGAAATGTCTCGTTGATGCAGGGCGATATTTCTTGCGCAAGCAAAAATGGTCGGAAGGCGTGTCCGATGAAGAATTGATCGACATTGCCATTCGCTCAATGGGCTTGAGCGAAGTGAAGCCTTTCGATCCAAAAGAAAAGGTGATTGAATTCAAAATCGAATCTGTCGAACCAAAGAATTCTCTGACGAAGATGAATCTGCGCGAATTTTGCAATGAAACGTTGAGCGATTCTCCCGCGCCGGGCGGTGGCTCTGTCGCAGCATTAATGGGGGCTTTAGGCGCTTCGTTAGGCGGAATGGTCGCGAACCTGTCTGCGGGAAAACGCGGTTGGGACGACAAGCTCGAATATTTCAGCGATTGGGCGGTGAAAGCGCAGCAACTCAAGGACGAATTACTCTCGCTGGTGGATGAAGATACCGCCGCGTTCAACAAAGTGATAGACGCTTTCGCACTGTCCAAAGAGTCGGCTGAAGAGAAAGCTGCGCGCTCGGCTGCGATTGAGCAGGCAACCAAATATGCGGCCGAAGTTCCGTTGAAGGTCATGGAGACAGCGTCGACATCTTATGAATTGCTCGCTGAAATGGCCGACAAGGGAAATCCAGCCTCCGTCTCCGATGTCGGTGTCGGCGCGCTGGCGATTCGCGCGTGCATCGAGGGCGCGGCGTTAAACGTGAGAATCAATCTCGCACAGTTGAAGGACGAAAAATTCAAGGGTGTGCTTGCCCAGACGATGCGAAACATTAGCGCCGATTCCGATGCGCAGTTCGAGAGGATTACCCGAGTTGTCGAAGGGCAGTTAAGCAAATCGTGAAGTCACTGGCAGTTCTTCACGCTTCGCAATTAGTCACGGTGGCCGGTTCCAAGCGGCCACGTACGGGGCGCGAACTGTCTGAACTGGCAATCATTCCCGATGGCGGAATGCTAATTCGCGACGGCAGAATCGAACTCGTTGGGCCCAGCGCCGAAATCGAGAATAAGTCAGGCGACGCAGAAGTTATCGATGCTAGCGGAAAAGTCGTTCTCCCAGGATTTGTCGATGCGCACACGCATTTGGTTTTTGCCGGGAATCGGCTGGACGATTTCGAGCGCCGTGCGCGTGGCGACGCTTATGAGCAAATCGCCAAGGCCGGGGGCGGAATTTGGTCAACTGTTGAGAAGACGCGATCAGCGACCGACGCAGAGCTTCTCGCCCAGGCACGGAGACATGCAGAGTGGTTCCTGCGCTGCGGAACGACAACAGTGGAGTCCAAATCGGGCTACGGCCTAACCCTCGAAGACGAACTAAAGATCTTGCGGGTTATGATGCGTCTCAATGAGGAAACGCCGCTGGAAATTGTGCCGACGTTCCTCGGCGCACATGCAGTACCGCGTAAGATGCACGCCGATGAATACGTCGATCTCGTCGTAAACGAGATGTTGCCACGAGTGACTTCGGACAGTCTTGCCGAATTTTGCGACGTATTTTGCGAGCGCGGCTATTTCGAGATCGAACAATCAAGACGGATTCTCAATGTGGCGAAAAAGCTTGGATTGAAACTGCGGATTCACGCTGATCAACTGAGTAATTCAGGCGCGGCAAAACTGGCGGCCGAATTGAAAGCCGCTACGGCAGATCACCTGGAAAAGACCGACGAGCAAGGGATCGCGGCATTGAGGTCTGAGGGCGTGCAACCGGTTTTGCTGCCGGGCTCAGTCTATGCTCTTGGATCGACGTGTTATCCGCGGGCGCGAGACATGATCGAGGCCGGTCTCGCGGTCGTGATCGCGACTGATTTCAATCCGGGCTCATCGCCAACCGCGAGCATGCCGATGATTTTGTCGCTTGCCTGCACACACATGAAAATGTCGTCAGCGGAAGCTATCTCGGCCTCGACGATCAATCCGGCCTATTCGTTAGGCCGGGGCGATCGGATCGGCTCGCTCGAACCCGGTAAGGTGGCGAATTTTTCAATTTTCAATTGCGACGATTATCGGGAGCTCGCGTACTGGTTTGGATTTCCACAGACGCACTCAGTGTATGTAAAAGGGAGGAGAGCCTACTAAACACACCAAGGAGACGAAATGAAATGGAAGAAGAACTTGTAAAGGTGGAGGAGGAATTCGCGGATGCGATCGTGAAAAATAACCCAGAAGAGATCCGACAATTTGTCGCCGATGACTGGATCATCATCAATGCCGACGGAGGAATCATCGACGGGGAGCGCTTTCTGGAGGTGATCACATCAGGCACGCTAACTCATGAGATGATGGAGTCCGACGACATGCGAGTCCGTGTCTATGGCGACAGCGCTGTCCTGAGTTCGCTCACTCGCTCGAAAGGAAAATTCATGGGGCAGGAGTTCACTACGCACGAACGGTCCACGGATGTTTTTGTGAAGCGCGATGGACAATGGCGGTGCGTCTTGACGCAGCTCACTGGATTTACGAAACGGTGAGGCGGCGCGCCCTACCAGATTTGCGGCAAATTTTGCGGGAAGTGCTGAGCGCCGTTACAGTGATTTCATGAAGGTCGAAGTGGAAAAGCAGCCGGGGTCCGTCTCGACGCTGCAAATTGAACTGCCGCCCGAGGAAGTTTCTAAAGAATGGGATGCGATCGCCAACAGCTTCGCGCGTTTCGCCAAAATTCCGGGTTACCGGCCAGGCAAAGCGCCGCGCGCGGTTATCGACAAAAGATTTCGCAAGGAAATTCAGGACGAATTGACCAAGAAGCTTGTCTCCAAGAGTTATCATGAAGCGATCGAGCAAGAACAGTTGCGCGTTGCTTCGCTGGCCAATATCGAAGATGTCCAGCTCGGCGAAGACAAGTCGATGCGGTTCCGCGCGACAGTTGTTACAGCACCGGAATTTGAGCTGCCTGAATACAAGAACATTCCTGTGCAATTGCCGGAGACGACGGTTTCCGAGCCGGAGATCGATGCTGCACTTGAGCGCTTGCGCGATCAATCCGCCGACTTCGTCGATGTTCCTGAGCGGGGCTTGGAGATGGACGACTTCGCCGTAATCGACTTTGAGGGATCCAGCGATGGCAAACCAATCAGCGAAATTGCGCCCCAGGCGAGCAAGAATCTTCATGGTGGGAAGAAATTCTGGCTGCGCCTCGCGTCCGATAATTTCCTGCCGAAATTTTGCGAGCAAATGGTCGGTCAGAAGTCGGGCGAAACGCGCACGGTAACCGTCGATTTCGCGACAGATTTCCCGGTAAAGGAACTGGCAGGGAAACAGGCAAATTACAACGTCACTGTGCGTGAGATTAAGCAGAAGATGTTGCCGGCTTTGGACGATGTGTTTGCGGCTAAATTAATCCCGGGAAAGACCATGGGCGATCTGCGTAAGATCATTGAACACGACCTCGCGCATGAAAAGGAGCATGAGCGCGAACGAGCGAAAGAAGGGCAGGTCGTGAAATACCTGCACGAGCGAATTCAATTCGAATTGCCGCCTGCTCTCTTAAAAAATGAGACACGTCGCATTTTGGCAGACTTGGTGCAACGAAATCGGGAGCGCGGTGTTACTGATGAGATGTTAAAGGACAAGGAGAAAGAGCTTATCGAAAGCGCGGCCGGGCTTGCTGCTCACCGGTTGAAGACCAATTTCATTGTGCATCGGGTTGCCGAACAGGAAAACATCAAGGTTTCGCGGGACGACATCAACGCGCGGCTTCGAGAGGAAGCGGCGCGGTATAACGTTCCGGTGGAAAAAATGCGCAAAGAACTTCAGGAAAACGATGGTTTGGACGCATTCGCGGAACAGATACTGCTGGGTAAGACTCTTGATTTTCTTAAGGCAAATGTTAGTGTCGAGACAGCGCAAGAACCCGCTGTTAAAGAAGAAAAATCATGAGTGTATCGAACGAAAATCTTTCCCAGGTCCTGATTCCGATGGTCGTGGAGCAGACTGGCCGGGGCGAGCGCAGCTACGATATTTATTCGCGACTGCTCAAGGACCGAATCGTTTTTATCGGCACGCCGATGGACGATCACATCGCTAATCTTGTCATTGCGCAGTTGCTGTTTTTGCAAATGGAGGACTCCAAAAAAGACATCAACATTTACATCAACTCGCCTGGAGGCTCAGTCACTGCCGGCCTTGCCGTCTATGATACGATGCAGTTTCTCACATGCGATGTGACCACTTATTGCCTGGGGATGGCCGCGAGTATGGCTGCGGTCCTGCTCTGTGCAGGAACGAAAGGCAAGCGTTTCGCGCTTCCGAATTCCGATATCATGATCCATCAGGTCTCCGGAGGTGCGCAGGGCGCGGCGAGCGACGTAGAACGTCAGGTCGATTACATGTTCAAGCTGAAAAAGCGCCTCATCAAAATCATCGCGCAACACACCGGTAGATCTGAAGAACAAGTGAGGAGTGATTCGGATCGCGACTATTATATGTCCGCCCAGGAAGCGAAAACGTACGGTTTGGTGGACGAAGTGATCAAGTCTCGCAAGGAGGTGAAGCTACTCGATGGGGCGAATCCTCCCTCCGGGGATCGGTCCGTGGAAGTGGCTGAAACCGCTTTGCCGCGCAAAGTCGGAGCATAAGGAGAGCTTCTAAAAAAAATATGGCTCGCGCTTCCAACCTCACCATGTGCTCGTTTTGTGGTAAGAGCCATGCAGAGGTTCGCAAATTGATCGCCGGACCTGGCGTCTATATCTGCGATAGTTGCATAAACGTCTGCAAAAGCATCCTCGATAAAGAGCTCAACGAAGATGCTCGCCGCCAGTCCTCCAATATTCGTGTGCCCAAGCCGGTGGAAATCCGGCGCGCCCTCGATCAGTATGTCATCGGCCAGGAAGTCGCGAAAAAAACGTTATCGGTGGCCGTCCACAACCACTACAAGAGGGTATTGCAAGCGTCGCCGCCTGCCGATGCGTCCGCCGCGTTTCAGCCGGATCCGTTCGCTGACGTTGAGATTGAGAAGAGCAACATTTTGCTGATCGGCCCTACCGGCTCTGGAAAAACGTTGCTGGCCAAGACACTGGCGCGGATTCTCGATGTACCATTTTGCATCGCTGATGCGACGACGCTTACCGAAGCGGGCTACGTAGGCGAAGACGTCGAAAATATTATTCTGCGACTCCTGCAGAACGCGGATTACGATGTGAAACGAGCGGAGATCGGCATCGTTTACATTGACGAAATCGACAAAATCGGCCGCAAAACCGATAACGTGAGCATCACTCGCGATGTCTCCGGCGAAGGCGTGCAGCAGGCTCTGTTGAAAATTTTGGAAGGCAGCACGTGCAATGTTCCACCACAGGGCGGACGCAAGCATCCGCATCAGGAGTACATCCAGGTTAATACTGAGAAAATTCTTTTCATTTGTGGCGGTGCATTCATCGGTCTCGACAAAATTATTCAGAAACGCATCGGCCAAAAAGTGATGGGGTTCGGCAGCCCGACGCTCGAAGTCGAGGAGGCGCTGCGAAAGCAAGCAGTCCGCCATGTGGAACCGGAAGATCTGCTCGCTTTCGGGATGATTCCCGAATTTATCGGGCGATTGCCGGTTCTTAGCTCGCTCGACGCGCTAACCGAGGAAGAAATGGTCGCCATTTTAACCGAGACGAAAAACGCGATGGTGAAGCAGTACACCAAGCTTTTCTCAATGGAGGGTGTCCGTCTGTCATTGACGAAAGATGCCTTGCGCGCTCTGGCGGCGCAGGCAGTCACCAAGGGAACAGGGGCGCGCGCGTTGCGGTCAATGCTGGAGCGGATCATGCTCGACATCATGTACGAAGTGCCGAGCCGCGAAGACATCGCCGAGGTCACGATCAATCGGGCGGTCGTGGAAGGGAAAAAGCTTCCGCTGATTCGCAAGAAACAGGACAAAAGCGCGGCGTGAGCCCCGAAGGTTTTCGGGCGAGGTTTCAAGGTTAACAGAGTTACATCCGTTAAGGGCTGCGAGGTTCATAACAGCAGCCAAGCGATTCTTCCGTTGTAACTTCTTTTAACGTTTCAATCTGCTATGCGCGTCATCCTTCTCAACACCGGCACGGAGCTTTTGCTTGGCGATGTTCAGGACGCACACCTTGCATTTATCGCGCGCGAGATTCTTCCGCTGGGTTTGCGGATCGAGGAGCGGCGCACTGTTCCCGATTCTGACGCGATTCGACAAACGCTGGACGAATTGTTTCCACGTTGCGAGATGCTTTTTGTGACCGGGGGCCTCGGTCCAACCAGCGACGACGTAACACGCGAGATGGTTGCCGATCTGCTCGGGTTGGAGCTCCGACAATCTTCGGAGTTGCTGGCTTCGCTCCGGCAAAGACTCCGAGTGCGAGGAATCAAATGGACTCCTGGCATTGCCCGGCAGGCTGACGTTCATGTCGGCGCAGAAGTCCTGTCCAACCAGAATGGCAGCGCGCCAGGCCTTTATCTGCGCGCGAATATCAATCCACAGATTCAATCTCCGCATCTTTTTTTGCTGCCGGGACCTCCGCGCGAGCTTCAGCCAATGTTTTTGGCATTTGTGATGCCGATCCTGCGCTCAATCGTCCCAGATTCGGCTTTGATCGAGCGGCGCCTGTACAAAATTGCCAACAAGGGCGAGTCGCTGGTCGAGGAGGCGATCGGCGACCGCGTGCTTGGCATTCCCGGTGTTGAGCTGGGGTACTGTGCGCGCCCAGGCGAGGTCGACGTGCGCGTTGTCGGGAAAGCAAAGGCCATCGAACAGGCAGACGCGATTATCAGATCGACGCTGGGACCCTCGATCTTTTCTGCAACCGGCGAAACGCTCGAAGAAGTGATCGTAAAACTACTGGCGCAGCACAATCAAACGTTGGCGGTTGCAGAGTCCTGCACGGGCGGATTGCTTGCCAATCGCATCACAAATGTGCCTGGCGCATCGGAAGTTTTTCTCGCCGGCTATGTTTGTTATGCGAACCAGGCCAAGATCGACATGTTGAATGTCGATCCACAGCTGATCGAGAAAGACGGCGCCGTAAGCGAGCAAGTCGCGCGTGCGCTGGCTGAACATGCGCGTGCGTGTGCAAGAGCCGATTATGCGCTCGCCACGACAGGCGTTGCCGGACCGAGCGGCGGCTCGCCAGAGAAGCCGGTCGGAACCGTTTATGTTGCTCTCGCCGCATCGGGTGAAACGATCGCGAAGAAATTGTTTTTTCCAACTGACCGCGAGACTTTTAAGCAAATTGCTACGCAGGCTGCATTGGAACTGCTACGCAGAAAATTGATCAAGGAGTGACGGCCTCCTCGCCGTCAATTTTGAAATCGACGGCTGCCCAAGCTGTCGTTGCTTGGAGCCCCAAAGTTTGAGGGGGGAAATTTTAGAGCGTCAGTAGTCACCAACATCGACTGACGTACCGACCTTGGCGTAGTCGTAAAACAATTTTGCTCCATCGACGGATTCGCGGATGCATCCATGCGAGGCGGGGTAGCCAGGCAAAATTCCGATGTGCATCCCGACACCTTCGCCGGTAAGTCGAAGGAACCATTGCATGGGCGCGCCGGCGAAGTGCGTTCCGCTCGGCGCGGAATCGATTCGCGCACTGACACCTGCGCGCACGACGCGCCCCGAACGATCGACGAAGTTGCCGTAAAGACTGGAGTGATGATTGGGGTCCTTTTCCATCACAGTGAAATGTCCGTTCGGTGTACTGTGACCTCGTTTGCCAGATGAGATCGGACCATCGGCTACGACTTGGTCTCCGATCATGAGGTATGCCCGCTGTTTCGGAATCGAGACGACGATACGCGTGTTGTCCTGCGTTGCTTGTTTGAGCAACGATTGATTCACCTTCAGTGGTTCCTGTTTCCGAATGAAATCAGCCGCTTTGCGCATTGGCGGCGGGGTAGGGCTCGGCTGTCGTGGCTTCGGTCCTAAGTGGAATTGACCGCTGGCAGAAGACACAACCGCGGCCAGCAAAACCAACCGAATCAACGTCGAAAGTCGCATAAAATTAGCTGCCATTGTAGCTGTTTACGCGCCGAATCCAACCCGATAACCATCGGGATTCGTGTCGTTCGGCCGGAGAGTTTTGCACCCGTCGAGTCAGCACTGCCTTCGCCGCGCGCGAGAATTCATCAACCGCCCCAGTGTCCGAAGTGCCATGCATGGCTCCCAGGACTTGAAGCAAACCCCAGCCTTGGCCTTCGTAGCGCTCCGTATGGAGGACGCCTTCTCCTTTGAAATTTACATAATCGACGAGGGCGTAACATCCCTGTGGAGTTTTCGTAAGACGCTCGAATTGTTCCTGTACGTTCGCTCGATCAGAGGGCGCTGCTTCGGCCAGCATTTTCGGCCGCGCGCTTTCCAACCGGGCGATAAGAAATTCCGCCTGAAGATCGATTGTATCGGTGAGAAACCGGCGTAATTGATTCATCTCCGTGGAATGTTGAGCTCGAAGAAACTCCGTACGCGAGTTCCACGGACACGGCTTTTCGCCCGTTCCCAAGAACAACGCTGGCAGTTTCGCGCCGCGCTTTGAGATAAAGCTCACCAGCTTGGGAAAACTTTCCTCGAATGGTCCCCGGCGGCCCTTTGGATACCAGATGAAGTGGCCGATGCCAAGTGACGCGAAATCTTCGCCTTCGTTCCACGAAGTGAGGCCGGCTATCGTTCCATTGCATTCGTTTTGCCAGATTTTTTTTCCAATTCTGAGGACGTCAGCATGCGAGAGAGTGATCGCGTGGAGCGGCTTAGGCACAAGGACGATAAGCGTGGCAAAAATCAACGCGGCCAAAAAGTAGCAGCCTTCGGATCGCGAGCGCCCCTCTGTTCTTGACGGGCGGCGTTTATCTATTAGCGTCCCAGTTTCCGCGGCGACCAATTTAACTGAATCCGCGCAAAGAACACCTTTTATGAAACAACTTATCGTCATTTTCAGCGCATCCTTACTTGCATTGCCTTTGTTTGGGCAAGAGAAATCGACACAACTCAAGGACCAGAAAGACAAAGTCAGCTATAGCATCGGTCTACAGATTGGATTCAACTTGAGCCGGCAAAAGGTGGATATCAGTCCCGAGGTGCTCGCTGCCGGCATAAAAGACGCCCTCGCGGGTAAACCGCAACTGACCCCTGATCAAATCAAAGAGGTCATGTCAGCGTTTGAAAAAGATATGGAACAAAAACAGAAACAATCAGGGGACAAGAATAAAGCAGAAGGCGCAAAATATCTGGAGGAAAACAAAAAGAAAGAAGGCGTGAAGACAACTGCCAGCGGGTTGCAGTACAAGGTCCTAAAAGACGGAAACGGAGCGCAACCGAAGGCCACCGACACGGTAACGGTCAACTACCGTGGAACTCTGATCAATGGAACTGAATTCGATAGTTCCTACAAGCGCGGGCAACCGGCGACTTTTCCAGTTAATGGCGTCATCAAGGGATGGACGGAAGCGCTTCAGCTGATGAAAGTGGGATCAAAATATCAATTGTTTATCCCGTCAGACCTTGCCTACGGCGAAAGATCTGTCAGTCCAGACCTCGCCGCCAATTCGACTCTGATTTTTGAAGTCGAACTGATGGATGCCAAGGCTGCTCCCACACCTGGGCCTGCGGCTCCGGCAAAAGCCCCCAGCCCAGCGGCCCCGCCGTCGCCAAAGAAATAGATTGTAGCGGTGCTTGTGCCAAGCACCGAAATCGAACGTGGGATAGGTGCTTGACACAAGCACCTTTACAGGTGCGCAGTCAGCGCGCTGCGGCCGCTTCCCATTCGAGTCGGGGCGCGTCGCCCCATAGGTCTTCCAAGCTGTAAAAAGATCGTTTGTCCCGATGAAAAACGTGGACAACCACTTGCAGATAATCGAGCACGATCCACTGGCTTGCGGGAAACCCGTCAGTCGCCACGGGCCGGATGGAATGGTCCTCTCTTAGACGCGTTTCAATTTCGTTTGCGATTGCTTTTAGCTGCGGCTCGGACGTAGCCGAGCAAATCACGAAAAAATCCGTGAACGTCGAGATCGCGCGCAGGTCGAGGACGACGATGTCTTCCGCCTTTTTGTTTGAGGCGAGCTCGGCGCAGGTTCTGGCTAAATTTTCCGGGGTTATTTCCGTTGCTCCAGGTAGAGTTTTTCGCGGCGAATGATCTCTTCCACTGCCGACGGTACGAAATATCGAATCGACCGACCAGTGGCAACTCTCTTTCTGATTTCCGTCGCAGAAATGTCGATTTTCCGGCGAATCACCGGGTAGACATGGCTCGGTTGTTGGCCCGTGCGATCGAGAACAACAAATCGAACCATCTTTTCCAAGTCGGCGAAGCGACGCCATTTTGTAAGTTTGCCGACGTTATCTTCGCCGATCAGGCAGTAAATCGTTGCATTACTTTTGAGTCGCCGAATTTGCTCGACGGTATCGATGGTATAGGAAGGCGGCGGGCGCCGCAGTTCGCAATCGTCCACAGCAAATCCAGGTTCCTTTTCAATAGCGGCTTGTATCATCAATAACCGTATTTCGTCTCTCGCAATGGGCGCGGTCTTTCTAAGCGGTGATACTCGAGCGGGAATAAAGATCACTTCGTCAGCGCCGAGTCTTTCAAGCGCCTCGCGTGCAACGATAAGATGGCCGTGATGAATGGGATCAAATGTGCCGCCGTAGATTGCGATTTTTTTCAACGCTCAATGCTTAACGCTCAACGCTCAACGTTCAACTGAAAGCGTCTTTTATAATTGGGCGTTGGACGTTGAATGTCGAGCGTTGGGCGTTACTCTTTGCCGCGCATGAAAGCGGATTTACTCGGTCAGTTGATCATGACCGGTGTGCCTGGCAAGGAAATGGACGAAAAAACCGCCAGGTTACTCCGGAAGGTGAAACCGGGTGCCTTCATTCTGTTCGGCCGCAATATCGAAAGCGCGCCGCAGTTGAGAAAACTGATCGATGATTTGCGCGATTTAAGTGAGATCGAACCCATCATTACGGTGGATCAGGAAGGCGGCCGCGTTTCCCGTCTCCGATTGATCGGCAGCGAGCCGCCAAATGCTCAGCAACTGCGCGACAAGAACGACATTGAACTTATCCGGCGTCATGGCGACATCACAGGGCGATTGCTCCGCCTTTTCGGTTTCAATCTAGATTTGTGCCCAGTCCTGGACATTTCCTTCGATGACGATGCGGACAATTCACTGCGAGGCCGCTGTTACGGGAAAACAGTCGACCAAGTTGTTCACAACGCTGGCGCGTTCAACGGCGCGTTGAGAGGGCAGGGGATCGCAAGCTGCGGCAAACATTTTCCGGGTTACTCCGCCGCGGGTTCAGACGCTCACTACGAATTGCCCCGGATCGATCGCACCCGTGAACAACTGGATCAGAATGAGCTCGCCGTGTTTCGCGAATTCGTCCACGACGTGGACAGCATGATGATCTGTCACGGTTGGTATCCGTGTTTCGAACCGGAAAAGACCCCTGCAACTTTATCACGTCGGATCGTTACCGATTTTTTGCGCAACGAACTCGGTTTCGATGGCCTTGTCATGACGGACGATCTCGACATGGGCGCAATTCTTACCGGGTATCGGCTTGAGGACACAATTAGCCTTGCCATCGCAGCAGGGAATGACGTGGCGATGATTTGCCATCGCATTCCCGAAATCGAGAACGTGCAACGAATCCTCGCTACGTTGCCACAAGATCAAATCGATCGCGCTTTGGAAAGCGTCGCGCGATTCAAGGAACGACTCACACCGCCTGACGAATTTTCGGAAGACGCTTTCCGTAAGATCGACGACGAGATTTGGGATCTGCGTGTCGCCGTCCTGGGTGAAGAGCGCGCGAGGCAGATGACTTCTCAGAGCGTACAACGCTCGCCTGTAGAGATGTTCTAATCCGCGGAGCGCATTTATGGCGCGTGAGGCGGGTATGCATCTTGACCCGTCCGGCGACTCCAGACTATTCTCCGCTTTCTGTGCGCGTCGAACTTACCATCCGCGGGATAATTATAGGTGTCGTCCTCACGTTGGTATTGACCGCGGCTAATGTGTACTG
>Ga0193730_1000366_pt1 | contig 13731 bp, 12 predicted proteins | sample U1a1metaG_FD_144919 | JGI IMG/M metagenome (GOLD analysis project Ga0193730, IMG submission 144919) | Soil microbial communities from a riparian zone of the East river system, Colorado, United States - U1a1 | ecosystem: Environmental > Terrestrial > Soil > Riparian zone | place: USA: East River...
TGAGCTGTACGGATGGGACCACACCGAAGCCTCCCACGTGTTCGATTTCGCCGGCTATTCTGACCCCCACCAGCAACGGTGTGGCGTTCACCGTGAGTGCCGGCGGTCCGGCGGCTGACTACAACTTCAATGTGCATGCAGTGGGAACCGATGTTAACAGCATCACTCACGATTTCTCTCTAACCCTGCACGTCGTGGACTTCAATTTGACCGCGCCTTCTCCATCGAGCATCACCGCAAATCGACCGAACAGCTCGGGGCCTGTGAACTTTCAGGTTACGGCAGCAGGGTCGTTCACCGCGCCCGTAGATTTGTCCTGCAATGGTTTACCCGCCGGGGCCGCTTGTAATTTTCAGCCGTCGACCACCGTATTCCCAACTTCCGCCAATCCGGTCTCTGTCACTCTGATCATAAGCACTACTACGGGCACGCCGACTGGCACGTTTCCGTTGACAATTAACGGATCCTCGAGTGGCGTTAGCAAGACCCAGAATCTGAGTTTGACCGTCACAGCCTTTGCGGACTACACACTAGTGATCAGTAATCCCTCGCAGTCCGCACCTGCGACCAAGACTGCAACATTCGACGGCACACTGACGGCGTTCAACGGATACACAAGCTCCGTCAACTTGAGTTGTGGGGTAGGGGCGCCGCCAACCTGTGCGCCTTCGCCATCCAGCATCACTCCAACTTCCGCAGGCGTCGCATTTACCATGTCGGCCAGCAGCAACCTGGCGCAGAATTACGATTTCAGCATCGTGGCTCAGGGCACCGATCCTTCTGCGATGACGCACTCGTACCCAGTGACGTTCAGTTCTACTTTCGATTTCACTTTTACAAATAGCTCCAGCGCTCAGACCGTCAAGGCCGGTCTCTCCGCAACCTACAATCTCGACGCCGCGCCTTTCGGCAGCAACTTTCCCAATTCCGTGACTGTGTCCTGCACTGGTCTGCCTGCGCGCAGTACCTGTTCTTTTAATCCTGCCCAGATAAATTCCGGCAGCGGGGATACTCCGATCATTCTCACCATTGGGACCAACGCACCGATTCCTGCTTCGGCGAGATGGAACGGAAAACCGAGATTAGTTCTCTATGCCTTATTCCTGCCGGGCTTGCTGATCTTCGCTGGTTGGAAGCGCGATGGTTTGCAGCGCCGAAGCCCCAGAAACACGAAATATTTCTCACTCTTACTGATGCCGCTCGTCCTCGTAATGATTGGCCTCCTGCCGGCGTGCGGCGGCGGAGGTGGCGGCGGAGGCGGAGGTCAGCCTGGAACGCCTCCGGGAAATTACGCAGTTACCGTGACCGCGACGTCCGGCGCACTGACTCGTACCGCTTCAGTGTCGCTTACTGTGCAATAACGGCTGGTGGGCGAACTCCGCGCGGGCCGGTTCATGTTCCTCGTACAGTATTCCTTGTATGTATTTGATTTATTTACTGTATCCTCCGCACGCGCAGCTGCAAATCAAGAGCTGATTTTGCGCAAGCGATTGCACACGATGTAGCAATGAAAAAAGCCTGATCCCCTCTTTTGTCTGTAAGTAGCTCACTCTACGACAACTAAAACTGAAAGCTGGACGCGGGCGATTGGCTTTCGTCGTGCTCATAGAGCGGCAGATCGCAACGATCAAAGAAGGGGATACCTTAGAATGCGCGCTACTTCTCTCGGAAAGTTTCTTCTAGCCGCCGCTTGCATGGCGATTCTTGTTGCCTCGGCTCCGTTGGCTTCGGCCACGAGTTTTACTCTGAGCAACACCAACCTCCAGGGCATCAGCAACGTTGGCACCGTACTCGTAGCTGACTCCGGACTTAATCAAGTTACTGTTACCATCACCATGAACGCTGGTTACTCCCTCAAACTGGAGGGCGGCCAAATCGGCTTCAACGGACCTTCGGGACTCGTTGCCGGCAGCGCCAGCGGAGTTACCGGATTCTCCGGTGGAAACACTTACTCGGGATTGAGTTTCAACGGGTTCAAAACTGATCAAAACATCAGCCAATTCGGCACCTTTGCCTTCGACTACACCAACATCAAGGGCTCGCCGAATGGAGTTGTGAGTGTCGACTCGCTGACCTTCACACTGACTGCCAGTGGCCTGAATGCAAGCCAGTTTACGGGTGTCGTAGTCCACTTCTGCACCGCTTCGGGTACCAATTGCGGACCACAGACAGGATTCGCGTCAGGCACTCCTGGGGCGGAGGTTCCTGAACCCGGCACCATCACTCTTTTGGGCAGCGGCCTGATCGGTCTGGCTGGCCTGGTTCGACGCCGTATGCGTGGGTAGCAACTCCTGGTAGTTTTAATTCCAACCCCGGCCTCAACCCCGGGGTTTTGTTTTTGTGGTTTCAAGGCGGGACTGCCGTGGGAGCTGAACTGAATTTTCGAGCTCGCGACTTTCACGCCTATAATCCTTCTGCTCGTTGAGGAAATCCTCTCAAGGGCGCCGATGGCGCCCTGTATTCCTTGAAAGCAGTGACAGTTCCGAAAAAAGAACTGCAATCGCTGCAGTTCAAAGTGCGTTGTGTAGCCCAGCGCGACCTGCTGATGCCACAACGCCCAGGCAAGCAGGCAGGATGTCTCCACCGTCGGAGGAAAAAATGGGCTTTGATTTTGCGGGCAAGCGAGTGGCGGTTTTGGGCGCGGGCAAAATGGGCGGAATTCTGTTGAAGGCGCTACTTGAAAAAGGCTTTCTTTCTCCCAAGTCAACCTTTGCTACCGTCCAGCATGAGGAGAGGGCACGATCACTAAGCGAGAAGTTGGGTGTTCCCGTAGGAACCGACAATCTCGCTGCCGTACGCGGCGCCGATATCATTTTCGTTTGCGTCAAGCCGCAGGTGGTACAGGAAGTCATGGAACAGATCCGTCCTAACGTCTCCGAAGACCAGCTCATTATTTCGGTAGCTGCGTCTGTTCCTACCAGCCAGATCGAAAAAGCGCTCGCCGGAAACATACCCGTGATTCGAGCTATGCCCAACACCCCTTGTGCACTGGGTTACGGCATGACAGCCCTGTGCAAGGGGAAGTTTGCCACTGCTAAGCAGGCTGAGACCGCTTGTGCGCTATTCGACGTGGTGGGAAGAACCGTCGTGGTTGACGAAAAACATATGGACGCGGTCACCGGCCTCTCCGCCAGCGGCCCTGCTTATATTTACATCATTCTGGAGTCGCTGGCTGAAGCTGGGGTGAAGGTCGGCTTACCGCGCGACGTAGCCACCCTGCTGGCTGCCCAGACGACCCTGGGAGCCGCCACCGTGGTCCTTCAGACTGGAGATCATCCCGCCTTGCTGAAGGACGCCGTAACCACCCCCGCAGGCTGCACGATTGACGGCATCATGGAGCTTGAGGAAGGCAAATTGCGCGTCACCTTGATCAAGGCGGTGGTGAAGGCGGCGCAACGTGCCAAGGAATTGGCGTACGGATGAGTGCAACAATATGCACACGAAACCCTTGACCGACGCGGCTTTCCTAGCCCTAGCCTTCTTTTTCTGGCACAGAAGTGCCATTTACAGTCCACAGGCTGGGAGAATAAAGTCTCAGAGAATCGCTGCTGTGAATGGCGATCTCCCGAGGGGCTTCGACGGATATGCGGGGCGTCTCCCGTCCCTTTCGTATCTCCAAAAATTAACCTGGACTGATCGTGTTGAGTACCAACTTTCCCCGCTCAAGATTTACAGACATGGCTATGTCTAGAACCACTCAAGCGCTGGCTTCATCTATGGCTCAAGTAATTGCGTTATCCGAAAACGACGAAATAATCCGCGTACTGGCTGCCGACAGCACCAGGATGAATAGCCAATTACTCGCCGCCGCATTGGAGCGCGATAAACGTTTCCAGGTGCTGGATCCAGTATCTGATTCGCGGACACTCCTGGCTGTCGTAGCAAAAGAGAAACCGGCAGTCATAGTTGTTAGCGCCGAACTGGAGGACAACCCTCGCAAAGGATTCGAAGTGGCGCGCGAGTTACACGCGCTGCGATCTGAAACGCGGGTGGTGCTGCTGCTCGATACCCCCGAGCGTGCGCAGGTAGTGGAATCTTTTCGGGCGGGAGCCCACGGAGTATTTTCCCGCAGTGACTCTTTGAAATCGCTTGCCAAATGTATCTACTGCGTCAGCCAGGGCCAGGTCTGGGCCAACAGCAAAGAATTGCGTTATCTCCTGGACGCCCTGGGCGAAGCTTTGCCCATGCGGATGATCGATGCCAAGGGAGCTGTTCTGCTTTCCCGCCGTGAGCAGGAAGTCGTACGCTGTGTAGCGGAAGGTTTATCGAATCGGGAGATTGCGCAACGTCTGGGGCTCACCGAGCACACGGTAAAGAATTACCTGTTTCGCATCTTCGACAAGCTGGGCGTCTCCAAGCGTGTGGAAGTCGTCCTTTATGCGTACAGCGTCGGCGGCACTCCTACCGCGGCAACTCCTCCGACTAATGGCGAGAAGAAACCGGTCCCTGGCGCCATTAAAGCGAGTGGAAACCGCGGAACAATCGCCGGATTCTCATCCTCCTCAGCCTCCGGCGCGCAGCAAGTTCTTCCAAGATCAAGATATTAGCTGTTGGGCTGGGAGAGTTTGTACCGGGCCTCCGACACTTTCTCCAAATCTTCCTTGTGCACTCAGCGACGAAGCGTTGGGCTGAAGTTATTCGGCCCCTCAGCGGCGGTTCAATGCGGAATCCCGTCAAAATTGCAGACAAGACCGTTCTGGAATGCAGTTGCGATCCAGCAAATTGTCCCTACAGATTTTTGTAAATTGAATCTGGAATTGGATAGGTGCGCTGGTTGAGGACCGCTCCCAGCACTTTTGCTTTACCACTCTGAAGATCCTGAATCGCGTGCCGCGCCGTTTCTCGGCGTGAAGCATTCGCCTTCAGCACCATCACCACACCATCGCACATGCAGCCAAGGCCTATCGTGTCATTGCAGACGCTCATGGCGGCGCTATCGATCAATACATAATCGAATTCCTTTCGCAGTTCCGTGAGCCGCAAGCGCATGCGATCCGAACTCAAGTGAGCCTGGGCCTCGTCCGCGCGGGATCCAGCGCTGATCAGCCAAAGATTGGGCGTGGGTAGTGGACGGGCAAAAGTTCGAATCGGATCCAAACGTAGCAGGGCTTCGGACATCCCATTGTCGTTGTCGCAGCCGAAATACTGATGCAAGCTGGGATCACGCAAATTGGCGTCGACGAGGCATACAGAACCAGCGACGCGACTGGCCAACACTTCGCCCAAATGAGTGCAAACCCAACTGCATCCGCTTCCGCGCTCAGTGCTCGCAAAAACCACGATGCGGGGCGTATCGGCTCCTGAAGTCAGGAAAATCTGCTGTGCCAGCCCGTTAATTTCCTCAAGCCCCGGTTGGGTCGCGGCCTCGGAAGAACGCACTGCGATCGGGGGAATTGGCTCCGCAAATACTTCCCGCTGCTTGCCGTCAACGGAGCCAAACAGATCCTGTTCCTTGCCCAGCTTTTGCAGTAGCTCGAAGTTCTTGCTCATAGATTGGCCTGTAAATAACTGGTACTAAAATTCACCTTCCTCTTTCGCTTGGAGAAACGCGTTTGACCGTACAATCGCCGCGGTGGTGTTTCAATTCGGCCGTAATCCTCCAGCCTGCATCGGATATCCCTGGCTGCCCTGGTCTTGCTCCAATGACTCCTGCCAGTTCCTTAGCGCTCGGGCAACTTGCTGCATGTAAGCCTTGGCGTCGGCCGGGCTCAGGACCTGCGCACTGCTGCTCTGGGGACGAGTGGCGAGAACATCTCCGCTGCGCCGCTCCGAACCATCCGCAGGCAACGACGCGGGAACATACTTGTTGATATCGAGATCCGATATCACTTCCTGGACGACCGCTGAATCCACCATTTTTTGCCGTAACGCACAAACCAACGACAATGCATTGAAGCAAAAATTATTCACGTTGCGCGGGTTTCCCTCAGTGAACTCCGCAATTTGCGCGAGGGCTTCGCCGGTAAAGAGCGGATTGCCCACGTATCCCGCGATTTGCAGACGATGCTCAATGTAGTTCTTGATCTCCCAGGAAGGCAGCGGCTCCAATTGATTCACGATCGAGATCCGCTGACGTAATTGCGCCAAGCCTGAGCTCGCCAGCTTAGTTGCCAATTCTGGTTGCCCGGAGAGGATAATCTGTAACAACTTGGCCCGTGGCGTTTCGAAATCAGAAAGCAAGCGCACCGTCTCCAGCACCTCGGGCGCCAGGTTCTGCGCTTCGTCAATCACAACGATAAAACGATTACCGGCTCGAGCTTCCTGGAGCAAACGGCGATTGAACTCTTCGTGCAGGCGCACGAAATCCTGACCGTCATCCTGATAACCCAACTCCGCCAGCAAAAAGCGCATGAACTCCCGCGAGCTGCACTGCGTCTGAAACAGAAAAGCGGTGCGCGCCGAACTGCGGAATTTCTCAAGCAGATGAAATAAAAGAGTGGTCTTACCCATTCCCGGCTTGGCAATCAGCCCCAGGAAACCGCGGTTAGCCTCCACGCCGTAATAAAGGGAAGCCAGCGCCTCGCGATGGGCGGCACTCAGGTACAGGAATCGCGGGTCGGGCGTTACTCCGAAGGGCTGCTCCCGAAATCCGAAATACTTTAAATACATTCCGCTCTCCTCCCGCTCGCTCGGGGAAACCGAATATTATCAGAACTGCAGCCGTTGCGAGACAGTCTGTTAAAACCTCGAACCGTTGTGAAATGTGGAGAATAGAACTACATCGTCAATGTCGTTCTTAAACTCAGACTTCTTCGGTAGGGGTAACGAAGAGACTGGATGGATGGTAGCTCGCTGCCTTACTGTGACTGACACAGTTAGTGTGCGACAAGAGGACAAAAGGCCCAGAGACTAAAGACCCTATCCAGGTGACGGGCATTTCCCCGAAGACTCAGAAGAAGCCCCGACCTTGCGCGGTAATCGGACGGCCAGCCACAGAGGCAGAGGACTCCTTGTCACTGCCCGGCATTCAACATAAAATTTCCGCGCTCGTCACCCTGTGCTTTGTGTTTCAGGATCTTGGTCACACTGGAAAATTTCGAGCCTCGAATTAGAGTTGTGGTAGCTGATGCTGTCGCCATGAGCTGCCGCTTGCTGGCCGACGCATTGCAGCGCAGCAAGCGCTTCCAGGCGGTCGCAGCGGTCACACCCAACGATCTGCTGCAAGCCCTCGTCGAAACTCGGTTTCAGGTAGCCCTCATCAGTACTATCGCGGATGAGAAACTCGCCGGCGGCGGTTTGCTTCGTCAAATCCGCGAACTTCACTCCGATGTAAAGATTGTTGTGCTGTTTGACATCTTGGAACGGAACGCAGTGGTGGAAGCCTTTCGCGCCGGCGCACACGGCGTCTTTTGTCGCGCTGATTCGTTTCAGTCGCTTTGCAAGTGCATCCATTGTGTACATCAGGGCCAGATCTGGGCCAGTTCCACGGAGTTGCAGTTCGTGGTAGACGCGCTGGTAGAACCGGTTCCAATGGAGACCCGCACCCTGGTTGGCTCGCGTCCACTAAGCAAGCGCGAAGAAGAAATTGCGCTTCTGGTGGCCGAGGGGCTTAGTAACCGACAGATTTCCCAGCGCCTGACGCTGAGTGAACACACCGTCAAAAACTATCTGTTTAGGGTTTTTGAAAAAATCGGGGTGTCGACCCGCGTGGAATTGGCTCTGTATGCTCTTAATCGCCGGCAAGTCCGCCGCACACATCCGCCAGCAATCAAGCCCGTGATTCAAAACCTGACTGCGCTCTCGTAACAGATAACTCGCCTGATATCCACAACTTCAGGGAAGGCGGAAATTCACGGTGATCCGAGTTGCGAACTCGGTCGCGTGGCCGTTTACCCGATAAGGTTTGAAGCGCCATTGCCGGACGGCCTCTAACGCCGCTGGTGCGAGTGCAGAGTCGCCGCTTAGGACGGTTACACTTCGCACGCTTCCGTCCTCATCCACCAGTGCACGGAGCGTGACCGGACCCTGGATGTTCTGGCGACGAGCCAGTTCTGGATACCGTGGTTCAACTCGGCGTATCAGATAATCGTTTGCAATCTCCGGAGAAACAGCAGCCACACCGGCGACAGCAGTCTCCGTTTCATTGGTGGTAGCATCTGGATTGGGCCGAACGCCAGGACTTTTCTGACTCGGTCTTTGTGCCGGGGTCATCCGGAAAACGACTTTGCCATTTTCATACACCACCAAGTCACTCGCTGCCGTAACCTTGGGATGGCTTTTATTCGATGGATCGGATCCGGCACCACGACTTCTTTTTTCACCTGTCCCTTGAGTGGGGGCAGCAGCGGTTTGTGAGGCGATGGGTGTTTGAGCAGCCGCCTCAGGATGCTGTACAGGAGATGCATTCGCCGGTTGTTGTCTGCCCGTGCCAGTAACTCTTTGCCATTCGGCACGGCCCAACATCCAGCCCAGCAGTAATGCCAGGGCAATCACGGCTGCGTTCAGAATGTCTGTCCAATGATCGCGTGGCCGGTGTTTCTTTCTTGACACCTGAGCCACGATTTGGGCTGCGGGCAATATTGCGGTATTTTGATCCGCGCCCGGCCCTGGCGAGGAAGAAGACATCGTCGAAGCCGGTCCAGCCGATACCTGCGCGGCGCGGTGAATATTATCCACAATCCGACGCGATAGAGCTTGCACTGTCTGGATGTCGCGATCACTGAAAGCATTGGGACGCGGCGAAAAAATCTGGAAGACCCCTGCCAACTCTTCCCCGTTCAACACCGGAACTGCGAGGATCGAGCGCACTTCCAGGCCGCGCAAGGACGCCGTATCCACGCGATGATCGATTTCGGTGTCGTCACAACGCTGGACGCGTCGAGTCTGAACGCAAGCGCCAGACAGCCCGGAGCGTGTACTCAGGCGATCTCCCAGACCCGGCGCGTTCGCCCCAGTCGTTGCGCGGCAGACCATCTCATCGCCCCGAACCAGGGCAATGGCAGCTCCCGTTGCAGTAGTCGCCAGACGTGCTTGCTCCACAATTTCATTCAGCAACAGATCCAGCGCCAGATCCGCGGAGTGGGACCCGCCGCCGTGCGAGGCTAGAGTAGCTGTGAGCTCCGCAAGATGAAGATCAGAGCCTTTGTCAACCCAATCAGAAGAGCTGACTGGTGAGCCTGTTGGCTCCTCCGTCCGCCCAGAATTCTCGGATGGGTCAGGCAGCAACGTGGGTTGATGAGCCATGTGAATCTTTATGTAGCGCACTATCTTCGCGGACGGGGCTGTAGCCCTCGCTGTGTTGCCAATGGCCTATCGGCGAGAGTTCAGCCCATTGAAGCGGAGTTTCCCCCGAAAGAACAGTGTTGTCAACACGAAACAAAAACTCGTCACCCCTTCCAATCTCAACGACAGACCTATGCTACAGTTTTTGCGGAGAAAACAGAAAACGATGAGATCTCGCGTTGGCTTGACGATTTTTTTCCTGGTTGCGTCCGCCCTGGCGCAGGCTCCGAATTCCTCCTTATCTAAGGAAGAACAATTGCGTCTCGCGGAGCACAACCGTGTCGAAGCTCTGGTAAACGGTGACGTCCCTCGACTGGAAAAACTTCTGGGAGACGATCTTAGTTACACGCATTCCACCGGAATAAAGGAGAGCAAGGCTGAGTTCCTGCATCGGATTCAATCCGGCGAAGTAAAATACAACTCGATGCAGCACGAAAACGAAGTCTCGGCACGCCTGTACGGTGACACTGGAGTTCTAACAGGAACTTCTCGAGTCAAGGTCAGGGCTCGTGGCCAAACGCTCAATCTACATATCCGTTTTACGGAAGTTTGGGCCAAACGCGACCGCGGACCCTGGCAGGTTGTAGCCTGGCAAGCGACGAGGATTGCAGACTGACGAGCCCGTTTGCTGCACATCCTTCAATTCCCATTTTGCAATTCAATGGGTGTGCATTGCCCTAGCCACTTGCCTTTCAGCGGATGAAAGCTGATAAAGTATCTTTTTAACATCTGAAAGGATTGCTGGATGCACATTGCGGTCGTTGGGTCAGGATACGTGGGACTGGTCGCGGGAGCGTGCTTCGCGGACCTCGGCCACGACGTCATCCTGGTGGATAACGATCAGCAAAAGCTGGCTTCCCTGAAAGCCGGCCAGGTTCCCATTCACGAGAACTTTCTGCCAGAGTTGCTGCAACGTCATCGTGGCCGCAAGCTAACTTTTTCCGGCAATCTCCAGGAGGCGGTTCGAGCCAGCGCCGCCATCTTCATTGCTGTCGGTACGCCCCCAACCGAACAAGGCGATGCCGATCTTTCCTATATTGAATCCGTGGCTCGCAGCGTATCGGGCGCCATCAACGGCTACAAGGTAGTCGTGGAAAAGAGTACTGTCCCGGTTTACACCAGCGACTGGATTCGTAAAATCATCCTGCGGAACGCTGCCCCTCCTGATTCTTTCGACGTCGCTTCCAATCCCGAGTTCCTGCGGGAAGGTACCGCGGTCACCGATTTTCTTTATCCCGATCGGATCGTTGTAGGCGCTGATAGCGAACGCTGCGCTTCTGTTCTGCACGAGATTTACGCGCCTCTGACCAGCGGAAGCTACTATCGCCTGCCGGCAGCCATTCCACCGCCCGACCGGGCGCGGATTCCTCCGCCACTGATCGTGACCAGCGCCAAGAGCGCGGAGTTGATTAAGCATGCCTCCAATGCATTCCTGGCGATGAAAATTTCCTTCATCAACGCGGTTGCATCGATCTGCGAATCCGTAGGAGCGAACGTACAACAAGTCTGCCAGGGAATCGGGACGGATAGCCGCATCGGACATCGTTTCCTGAATCCGGGGATCGGTTATGGCGGTTCCTGCTTTCCCAAAGACCTGATGGCTTTCCGCGCTGTGGCACGTGAATGCGGCTATGAGTTCCGCTTGCTCGACGAAGTCATGCGTATCAACGAAGAGCAGCGCAAGCGCTTCTTGCGGATGACTCGCAGCGCGCTCTGGACCTTGCGTGGGAAAAAATTGGGAGTCCTGGGCCTCGCTTTCAAGGGGGGCACCGACGACATCCGCGAATCGCCCGCAATTTTATTAGTCCAGGCTTTATTGCAGGAGGGCTGCCACATCGCCGCCTATGATCCCGCAGCAACCGAAAGAGCGCGCGAAGTCCTGAAGGCCAGCGTGGAGTTTGTGAATAATGCATATGAAGCCGCGAGCGATGCCGATGCGCTCCTCATCCTTACCGAATGGGAAGAGTTTGCCGCTCTGGATCTAAGACGTCTCCGTAGCCAGATGAAGTATCCCATCGTGGTCGATGGACGCAATTTGTATGATCCCGGAACCATGGCTGCCAGCGGCTTCGCCTACTATAGCGTTGGGCGCCAGCCTGCCATCCCCGAAGCCGGAACCGCTGACGCAGCTACTCCATCGAGGAAACTCGACAAATCATGAGGACGCAACGTGCCCTGGTCACTGGCGGGGCCGGCTTCCTGGGCTCGCATCTCTGCGACGCCTTGCTGGCCGAAGGCTATTCCGTAACTGCGGTGGATAACCTTCTGACCGGCAGACAATCCAATCTCGATCATCTCCGCCACGAAGCTCGCTTTGAACTTCGGGAGATCGACATCAATCAACCTTTTGACTGCGGCAAAGTGGATTACGTTTTTCACTTTGCCAGTCCCGCCAGCCCCGTGGACTATACAGTTCACGGAATTGCGACTTTGAAGGTCGGTTCGCTCGGTACACTCCATGCGCTCGAGGTCGCGCACCGATATGGCGCAAAATATCTGGTCTCCTCAACTTCAGAGTGCTACGGCGATCCTCTGGAGCATCCGCAGAAAGAAACCTATTGGGGAAACGTGAATCCCATTGGACCACGCTCGGTTTACGACGAGGCCAAACGGTTCACCGAAGCCGTAACCATGGCCTATCACCGCTACCATAAAGTCGATACGCGAATCGTGCGCATCTTCAACACTTACGGCCCGCGCATGCAATTGAATGATGGCCGGGTCATCCCCAATTTCATGAAACAGGCGCTGCGCGGGGAAGACCTCACCGTGTACGGCAACGGCAGCCAGACCCGCAGCTTCTGCTACGTCAGTGATGAAATCGAAGGATTTCTCCGGCTGGCGAAGTCATCGGAACATTTGCCGGTCAATATCGGGAATCCTACGGAATTTACTATCCTCGAATGTGCCAATCGCGTGCTGGCCGTGACCGGATCCAAGAGCAGGATCCGCAACCAGCCTTTGCCACCGGACGATCCGAAACAACGCTGTCCCGATATCACGAAAGCAAAGACGCTGCTGGGATGGGAACCAAAGATCGATTTGGAATCAGGGCTGCGATTGTCGCTGGATTATTTTCGGAAAGCATCGCTAGAGGAAAAAGCGACGAGCGGAAGCAACCGCCGCGATTAGACAAGAATCTCCGGCTGCGAACTCTGCCACGCAATCAGTTGCTCCACTTGCACACGTTCTTCACTCGTGTTCAGGCTGAACTGGACGCCCATACCAAAGCCAGTATGCGCGGCCTGGACAGTTCCCTGCACCCGAAGCTTAAGTTCGTGAGTGCGTACGACGATCTCAACGGCAGTGCCCGCGGGAAAAGGCTCAGTGGTCTCAACGTAACACCCGCCCGTGCCTATGTCGCTTAGACTGCAGCGATGAGGAACGCTGTTTCCTATGCTATAAACATCAGCTCCCAGGCGGCATGCCAGGCGAGATTTTACCCGGCGATCGGCCGCAGAAACCGACAGCAAACCGAGTCCCTCAGGTTTGTTTGCATCCTTCAGTGCTGCTTCGGCGTGCCGAGCCTTCAGCCATTCCTTGAGCACATGCCGCGATGTCTGTGGCACGTCGGCAAAACGAACGCCTACTCGTCCGGACGCATCCTGCCACGCGGCCTCTCCCGAAAGCCGAACGTGAGAGGCGTGACCGGGAACACTGAATTGAAGATACACTTTTGAATTGATGGGGACCTTACTCTCGGACTGAATGGCGATGCCGTCTTGACTCAAGTCCACTAGCGTCGCCGCCGCATTCTCGATGGCGCCGTACGAGAGCGAAACTTGCGTGTGAAGCGGAATGCGCTTATTGCGCCGCCGTTCCCGCCGCAACAAACCCTTTGCCGCCCGCAAACTACTGCTTGCCCGTTCCGCGGAAATGGGCTTGTAGACAATGAAGTTCACACCGTTCGAGAACAGGTCACGTACCTGGTTTCGAGCGTCGACCATGGCAACGAAGAGGGTAGTCTTGTTGGCCGGCTCTTTCCGGGCGTGCGCAATCAATTCGATTGCTGCCTGCTGATCGTCGCAATCTAGCAGAATCGCGTCGAAATGTTGTGCGGCTAGCCTTAGAGCGGCTGCAGGCGAATCGCTGCAGTGTTCCACAGCGATGCCCAGATCCACAAGAATGCGGCTAAGCACCTCAACTGCTCCGGCGTCCGCACACACCAACAGCGATGTGAGCGTCATAACTTACAGAATGGTAGGTTGCTGGGTCAGCATCGACAAGTTACTAGGGTCACCTGCACCTCAGGGCCGTAAAGTGACTTTCGTCATCTGGAGTTGAGGCGAGGAAACCCGATATCTTGGGTCTATCGCCGGAGATTCGCTTCTGCATGCCGGCGAGCATACTGGTCTTGCTCTGCCAAAAGGACTGTGCTTATGGTTTCACGCGCTGCCAACTGGCTGATGGTGGTGGGTGCGGTTGGAGCTTTTATCGGGCTCTGCGTACTCCCGTCCGCGCTGGGCGATCACCAAGATCGAAACCTGCTGAGCGTCGCTGCCTTGTTGC
>Ga0193730_1000367_pt1 | contig 13723 bp, 12 predicted proteins | sample U1a1metaG_FD_144919 | JGI IMG/M metagenome (GOLD analysis project Ga0193730, IMG submission 144919) | Soil microbial communities from a riparian zone of the East river system, Colorado, United States - U1a1 | ecosystem: Environmental > Terrestrial > Soil > Riparian zone | place: USA: East River...
GAGACGCGCTCCATCAACTATGCGCACCTGGCGCCCGGCTCGTATCAGTTCATGGTGCGCGCGATCAATCAGGAAGGCGTGATCACAACTGAACCTGCTTCATTTCAATTCCGTATCCTGCCGCCTATCTGGCAGCGCTGGTGGTTCATTGCTCTCGCAGCCACGGTTGTCGGGCTGGCGTTTTATTCACTCTATCGCTACCGCGTCGCGCAGCTCGTCAAACTCGAACGCGTGCGCACGCGTATTGCTAGTGACCTTCATGATGACATTGGCGCCAATCTCTCATTGATTGCCATGCTTAGCGAAGTGGCGCGCGGCCAGTTACCAGGCGACGATTCAAGATTGAAGGAATGGCTGTCCACGATTGCCGGTACTTCCCGCGACACGGTCGACTCAATGAGCGACATTGTGTGGGCGGTCAATCCGAGGCGAGATCATCTTCGCGATCTGACACGGAGAATGCGGCGCTTTGCCGACGACATCCTGGCTGCCGGGAACATCGAGCTTCAGTTTAGAACACCGGAAGCGAGTCCCGATCTTAAGTTAGGAGCCGATTTGCGCCGCGAGATTTTTCTGATTTTTAAAGAGAGCATAAACAATGTGGCCCGGCACTCAGGATGCACGGTAGCCTCGGTGGATCTAAATATTGAAGGTGGCTGGCTGGTGCTGACAATCACCGACGATGGCCGTGGAATTGACGAACGACAAATCACCGAAGGCACCGGCTTGGGCAGTATGCGACAACGGGCGCAACGACTTGGCGGCAATTTTGAAGTGTCCTCAACAAATGGAAAGGGCCTGATCGTTATCCTGCGGGTCCCTTTTCCTTAAGCTTAATTGTCTTCTCCTTTTTCGCTAGGTAAATTCCCGGTGACGCCGGCTCCCTCGGGTAGTAATTTTACCCCGGCACACGCATCTTCGCTTCAAGGAGCGCTTCATGACGCTTACACTCAAACGCCGGCTTACTGTCCTAGTCTGTATTGCATTGGGAGTGACGCTGTTGATGGTCATTCCCAAGGCTGGGTCGATGACTACCAATGCACGCGTTGGTTCATCTGGCGGGACGAGTCTCAAAGACCACGATCAGGGGAATCGAGACGTGGAAATTTTTGTCTCGGCGACCGACGGCAATGATCATTGGAGCGGACGATTTCCTTTTCCCAGTCATGATCGAACCGACGGACCACTCGCAACTTTCGATCACGCGCGCGAAGTGGTCCAATCGATCGATAAAACCAGAGTTGATCGAGTGACAGTCTTCTTCCGAGGCGGCACCTATTACCTGCCGGCGACCGTGACTTTTGTTGAAGCGGACTCTGGCACAGCTCGCACCGAAATCATCTACGAGAACTTTCCTGGCGAATCGCCGCTCTTCAGCGGCGGCGTGCGCGTTCAGAACTGGGTCAATCAAGGCGGAAATAAATGGACGACTACGTTGCCTGCCTCGACGAAAGTCTTCGAGAACCTGTTTTTCAACGGCGAGCGCCGGCTGAGGCCACGGCTCGGCGGGTATTTGGGCCAGGTTTACTACATCGCCGACCCAGTGATATTGAAGGCTAAAGACCTACAGTATCCTAGAGATAACGACAGAAACTGTATGTCCCTTGACGATAATAATACGAGGTATGAGTGCTTCGACCGGTTCGAATATGAACGCGGGGACCCGATTGGGAATCTGGCGCAGAATCTCGCTCCACCTAATGACAACCCCTGCGGTCAGCCTCACGGTGACAAGAACCTGGTCGGGGATATCGAGATTCTCAATTTCCAGCAGTTCAGCACATCGAAGCTGCGCATCAACTGTGTTGATACAACCAATCGAATTGTTTATCTGACTGGCCCGACGACGTTCTCGAATGCGAATTTTCATCAGGACGGCTTTCAGCAAGGGCGACGGTATTTGGTGGAGAATGTGGAAGACGCGCTGACCGAACCTGGGCAATGGTTTCTCGACCACTCCGGCGCACCCGGCACGTGGACTCTGACTTATCTTGCCAGGCCCGCTGAGAATCCGAATATCGGCAACGTCATCATTCCGCAGACTCAACCGCCGTTGGTGACGGCTTCAGGCTTGCAGCACGTGACGTTTCAGGGTTTGACCTTTGCCTACGACAACTACCTTGTGCCACTCGCGGGACATCCGGGACGGGAGTTGGACATTGACATCAACCCGATGCTCTCGATCCAAAATTCGCAGCACATCACTTTCGATTCCGGGACGCTTGAGCATATTTCCGGCGCAGGTCTCGAAATAATCTCATGCCTTCCGGCGGATCCGAATAAAGCAAAGCCGTTCAATGAACCGCCCACATGGTGCGTAGATGTTGACACGAATGCCGTGACCTCAAACAACGTGGTCAAGAATAGCCGCTTTTACGATATCGGAGCATTAGGGATGCGTATCGGCGACCCGTGGGTCCCGTTGGAAACCGACGCCAATATCCCGCAACAGATTACGGTTGAGAACAATGTTGTCGAAGGCTACGGACGGATCATCCCGAATGCGTTTGGCATCGGCCAGGGCATGGGGCACGACAACCTCTACACACACAACGACGTTTACGATGGCTACCATTGCGCTATCTCAATCTCTCAGCAATCCGGGAACCATCCGCCCAATGGCGTTAATGGGAATCCTCCGATTGGAAACGGGAACAACACCATTTCCTTTAATCATGTCTACAACATTATGCAGGGGATCACGGACGACGGCGGAGCGATAAGGATCGACGGAGGCAACGCCTCCTTCACCGCCGCCGGCAACAAGATTTTGAATAACAAGATCCACGACATAAGCGACACGTCCTCCTTCTTCCACGGGGCGAGCGGTTATGGAGGAAACGGAATTTACCTCGACAACTCGACGGGGCTGGTGGATGTCGAAAACAACCTTGTGTATCGCGTCTCAGATACCGCCGTGTACGATCCGCATGGCCCGAACAAAGAGGGCGAAGCCAACAAAGTGAACAACAATATTCTGGCGTTCGCTCGGCAGGCGATGATCGGCGTCAACTTTCCTTACAACGATGGCGAGACGAATCCGAATAAGGCTTTCAACGTCTCGAACAATCTGATGATTTTCGATCGAAACCTCACGTCGGCGGGACAGAGCTTCTTCGTACAGGGGCACTGTACATACATCAATCAGCTCGCGTCTTACAAAGACTTCCAGAAGTTTACCAACAATCTTTACTGGCGCACCGACGGCACATTTGCGAACGATCCGAATGCGTTCTATCGACAAGAAATTCCTGCTCCCTCCGGAGGGGATAATGCGCCTTGCGGCAAGGATCCGCCCGTAAATGGCGACCCAACCTGGCAATTCTATAGCTTCGCTCAATGGCAGGGCGTCGGCGAAGATGCGAGCAGCGTGGTTAAGAACCCGCATTTCTTTTTCCCGTTTTATCCGTTCGATAGCTTCTGGATGCCGTTCGGATCGCCGATACCTGGCTTTGTTCCATTCAATCCAGATGAGGCGGGACGAAAGTTTCCCGCGCTCGATGCGCCACCGGTTGCGCCAACATTCATGACCGCGCCGTTCAATCCGCGGACGGATTTCTAGGTTGATTCGCCTCACAGAAAGTTGCAAACAGGAGAATAAAAACATGCTCAAGCAAATTCTAATTATCGCGTTAATCGCGATAGGATTGGTTGGCGGTTCCATGGTGCGTGCAGAAAGCACGAGTGGTGATATGGGTCAGCGTAAGACTGAAAAGCATGGTCGCGGCAGGGGCTTCAGGAAAAAAGGAGGCGAGCAGGAGCGCCCGCGTAAGACGACGGCGACTCGAAGTGGATTAAACCCACAGCCCCTGCCACCGGGGATATATTCCCGTCGCCAGGGACATCGGCGGCGACATCGAAGACATCCGAATTAACCGTCAAACAAAAATGGCAATGCTTGATCAGACCACCGCCGCCATGACCTCTGTCCGTGCCATAAAGGTGGCCATCATCGAGGACCACCGAGAGTTCCGCGAGGCGCTTGTGTTCCTGCTTAACGACACACCCGGCTATCGCTGCGCCGGCAGTTTCCGTTCAATGGAAGAAGCCCTGGAGAAAATCAGATTCAATCTACCCGACGTCGCGTTAGTCGACATCGGCCTGCCGGGAATGTCTGGCGTCGAAGGCGTGCGCATTCTGAAAGAGCGGCATCCCTCGGTGGTGCTTTTAATGAACACGGTCTATGACGATGACGAGCGAATCTTTCAGGCCCTGTGCGCGGGAGCGTCAGGTTATCTGCTGAAGAAAACTCCGCCGGCGCGTCTGATCGAAAGTTTGAACGAAGCCATCGCGGGTGGCGCGCCGATGTCGCCGGAAGTGGCGCGTCGCGTGCTTGGCTTGTTCCGCGAAATCCGTCCGCCGGAACATGGTGACTATCAACTCACGCCGCACGAGTTGCGGCTTCTCAAACTACTAGTTGAAGGCCACAGCTATAAGACGGCGGCCACGAAACTTGGCGTGAGCGTCAAGACGATCTCTTTCCATCTGCAAAAAATTTATGAGAAGTTGCAAGTCCATTCCAAAACCGAAGCCGTCGCCAAAGCCCTGCGCAACCGGCTGGTCTAATTCCTGCGTTCCTTATTTCAGCTGTCGTGGTCAAGCAACCGCCCTGCGGTCGGCGTTTCGGATGAACGACTGACGATTTGAAGGGTGAGGCAAACGCGACGACTAGGAATCGGTGGAGTACAGATCAGAATTGTAAAAAGGTGCGAACGCCGCAATCAGCGCTGCTTCAAAACTCATTGCCCGCGTCAGCAGATCGCGGGAGAGCACACCCCACGCTCCCTGCTTGCTGCGCACATCGCGTATGCCGGCGACTTCGTCGATCACGATTCCCAGTTCGCGCTTGCCGCCAACCACATCCTGCACGATGAACTCGGGCACGCCGATGGATGGCGACATGCCAAAGCTGCCGCGCTTTCCATCGGTTACGAACGCCCAGCCGCGCAGGAAAGTGTGCCACTCGCCGTCGACCGAGATCGAATGAAAGCCCCCTTCCAGGCCTACATAAAGATCCGCCCCGAGCTTTTGCGAAAGCAGAATGTCGCGAACTGCGAGCGCGCGTTGGCGCGCTCCGCTCATCAATTCCCAATCGTTAAGCGGCATTGCCGGCGCATCAGTCTGCACCGGTCGCGCAACTATGTTGGCATTGCGCCAGGCTGAATCAACCTCGGCAATGCGACCGATGCTGGCGCGCACGGCCATGATCTTGGCCGCGCGATCTGATCCCAGAGCGATGTGTTCAATCTTCTTCTTTGCTGCTGTGGTCATCGATGAAGTTGCGGTTGACATCCGACTGTGCGGTTGTTGTAATCGAATAAAGTTCAGAGTACAAGCTTTCGGCTTGTACGTGATTCCCTCTCCCTTCGGGAGAGGGTTAGGGTGAGGGCATAGCGATGAAGCATTTCCTTCCCTCTCAACTTGTAAATTGCGATGCTGAGACGCAAGAGTTCTAGAGGGTGGAGGTCGCGCTAGACCCTCACCCCAGCCCTCTCCCAAAGGGAGAGGGAGATAAGTTATAGGGTTCAAAGAGGTGCGCCGTGTCCGTTTCAGAATTAATTTACGATTGGAACACAGTCGACCCGCAACTGCACAAGCCGGATCGCCACATCGGATTCGACGATGAAACCCTGCGCGACGGGCTGCAATCACCTTCCGTTTGCGAGCCTCCCGTTGAACAGAAGATCGAGCTGCTGCATTTGATGGACGCACTCGGAATCGATACGGCTGATATCGGTCTGCCGGGCGCGGGTGGAACTCACGCAGCGGGTGTCGAGCTAATGGCGCGCGAAATCGCCGATAAGAAGATGAAGATCCGGCCAAACTGCGCGGCCCGCACGCACAAGAACGACATTGTGCCGATCGCGGAAATCTCACAGCGGGCCGGTATTGCGATCGAAGCCTGCACCTTCATCGGCTCGTCACCCATTCGCTTTTTTGCCGAAGAGTGGACGCTGGACAAGCTCTTGCACTTAACTGAGGAAGCCGTCACGTTCGCGGTCAGTGAAGGGCTGCCCGTGATGTTCGTCACTGAAGATACTACGCGCGCGGATCCCGAAACGATTCGCGCGCTTTACACGACCGCGATTCGCTGCGGGGCGCGCGCGCTGTGCGTGTGTGACACAGTTGGGCATGCGACGCCCGATGGAGCGCGCGAAGTGGTAAAGTTCGTGCGCGGAATTATCGATGAACAAGGTGAAAAGGTGCGACTTGATTGGCACGGTCACCAGGACCGCGGCCTGGGTGTCATCAATTCGATCGCGGCGATCCAGGGCGGCGCCGATCAAGTTCACGGTTCGGCACTCGGCATGGGCGAGCGCGTCGGCAACACGCCGATGGACCAGTTGCTGGTGAACCTGAAATTGCTCGGCTGGATCGACAATGACCTCAGCCGCCTGCGCGAGTACTGCGACAAAGCAGCGGAGGCTTGTCGTTGGACGATTCCTCTTAACTATCCGGTGTTTGGCAAGGACGCTTTTCGCACCGCCACGGGCGTGCACGCCGCAGCCGTGATCAAGTGTTATCGCAAGGGCGATACGGAACTTGCTGATCTGATTTATTCAGGCGTGCCTGCGGGTCAGTTCGGTTTGAAGCAGGTCATCGAGGTGGGGCCGATGAGCGGCAAATCCAACGTGATTTTTTGGCTTGAAAGTCGCGGCGTTGAAGCCAGCGAGGATCGGATCAATCGTATCTATGATCGAGCGAAGCAGGCAACGGCCGTTTTGAGTGAAGAAGAATTGCTGGCGTTGGTGTAGGGGCCCCACCCCTACAGACTGAGCATTAGTTGATCGGAATCGTTACTGTCGCTGATCCTGCTTTACCGGCCGGAAACCTTTTTTGGCGCGCAATGCGCAAAGCCGTAGGATCATTTCCGGTAGCCTGCGTCACCCTGCCGTTCTCGTCGTAAGTAACCTGGACCACAACTTTCTTTGAAGCTGCGGACGATGATTGTGCCGGTGCGGTTGGCGGAGGTGTGACCTGCGATGACTGAGTCACGGGCGCTGATGCATTGGCCTCCGCGGCTTTGGCCTTCAGCCGGGCTTCCTCACGTGCACGCGCTTCCCGTTCTTTTTTTGCCAGGTCTGCTGCTTCCGGAGTTGTGGCGGGTGTGCTGGCGTCATCCGTCGGCTGGGCGGCCGAGGGTTCACCGTTAGTGGCCGGTTGAGAAGCAGTTGCTTCTGAGGCTTCATTCGTCAGCGGCTTCGTTTCGCTAGCCAGTTTCGCCGCCTTACCGCGCGCATACCAGCCCCATGGCACTGCGATAACGCCGACTATCAGAATCAGGGCGGCGAAGATAGCGCCCAGCTTCCATGGTCCATAAGCGAACCGTGAGGCGCTCTCCGGAGACGAGAGAAAGCCATCGCTGACCGGATGGATCACCGGCTGCTCGAAGGCTTTTTGCGGTTTGTCGACCACGATTGCTTCCTCAGGGTCAGCGATTACGGCTGGTTCAAATACCGGTTCAGCCATTCTTTCCGTCTCAGGTGCGGCGGCCACGGTTCGTTCGACAATCGTCTCAACCTTTTCAGGAAATGGATTGCACGCACTGATTCCTTCATCCATTCGTCGCAAACCTTCCAGGACTACGGATGTCCAGGGTTGGTTGATCGTGTGTTCCGGAGCTTCGCGGGTCGAGTCGAAGTTAAACGAAGCATTCGACAGCGTCAGCGCATGGTAGACGGCGTCGATGCCGCGCAGAGTACCGATGCTCGCGTGCACCACGGCCCCAGCCTGTAGATAAAAATAAGCAGGCCCTTGCGGGTACTCGACGATCAGCCGGCCAGTCTTACGCTGATTGCAAAAAAATTCGATTAGTTCGGCGAGGGAAAGATCGGTGAGTTCTCCGTTCAGGGCCATGACATTGTCCTCTATTGGTTGGGGTGTTGCGCGCCGTGGGCGCGCCACGACATTCGTTAGGGAAGACTGAAGTTGTAGTTGATGCTCCCGGTCATCTTCACTGCCGCTCCAGACAATTTGGTCGGCGAGAAGCGCGCGCGCTTCGCCGCGTCAACTGCCGCATCGCGTAGTGAAGACGGGCCGGATACGGCTTGCGCTGAAATCACTTTACCGCTTTCATCGACCACCACAGCTACTTCTACTTTTCCCGCCGTGCGCGCGCGGCGCGCGACCTCGGGATAAATCGGCACCGGCAAACTCAAAGCTTTGCCGTTAAGAACGCCACCCGACAGGGGCCTGAGAATTCTCGGCGCCGGCGCCTCGTTGGTCATTGAATTGGTTTTTGAATCAGCCGCAACGGTTGAGATATTGGCGGTCGGCGGTTGGATAGCAGAAAAACGACTCTTGTCGAATGACGTTAGCGCCGGTAGCGAGGCAGCCGTTCGCACCTCAGCGGAAGAGGCGGCGTCCACAGGTTTAGGTTGTTCGTTCTTTCCGTTTAGCGTCGCATTGGCAGGAGGTTGCAGCATTTTTGCCATCGATGCGTCGAGGTAATAGAAAATCGTCCGATAGGTCACTTCGGTCGGTTCGAAGTCAAGTTTTTGATTTGCGACGACGGCCACAGACGTAATCATCTTCACCCAATTTCCGATCGAGTCGAATTCGTATTTGTACACTTCCCTGGTCAATTGCGAACCGTCCGTGTTGAGCAGCGTCATCTCACTGATGTTGCCCTTGTCGTCATACTTGTAAGTCTCGTGACCCGTTAGGGTGCTTCCGGCGATCGGGAAATATTGGTTCTGTGTCTTCGCACCTTTCAGATCGTATTCGGCGGTCTCCAGGAGAACCCGCCTGGCGTCCTCGACTGTCTTTCCCGAGACGCTCGATACTTTGACGACTTCGGTCCGCACGCGCCGTACTGGACCAGTCAAGCCGTCGCGAACGCGATCGTTATCCGCGTTCGTTCCTTCGACTGACGGTTGAAGATTATTTGCTCTTGCCGTAAGACTCGTTTGCGCTGCGGCACTCAACGCCATTGTCATGAGAGAAAGACAAACGCAGAAAGTTCGGACCAGTGGCTGCAACATCATTGACTCCTGATTGGTTAAAACTGAAATGAGGGCCGTGGCAATACCTCGGTAATTCCGAAGGCGGGGCAGCCAGCATCCATCTTACGATGTTGAACTGTGTTTGTCTAGAACAAAACCAATGAGATTTGGGAGGATTATTAGCTATTTTGCGGTGCGGGAGGGTCGAAAATCAGCCAGGGCCGCGGCAATTTCGTCGACAGTCCGCAGGGCTGCGCGGTCCGCGGTGGTGTCGTTGCACATGATTGAAAACACCAGAGTTTCGTTGTTTGGGGTAGTAGCGTAGCCGGACAGCGAGTGAGTGTAGGTGAGTGTTCCGGTCTTTGCGAAGATGCGGCCGGTCACCTTGTTTAGTCGCGAACTGAGAGTGCCGTCGTGTCCGGCGATGGGAAGCGAATCATGAAATGCAGTTGCGGAGCTCGTGCTCGCGATCGCCGCAAGCAAACGCGCCGTCGTTTCCGGCGTCACCAGATCCAAACGCGACAACCCGGAGCCGTCGCGAATCGCCAGCGCGCGGGTATTGATTCCTTTGGACTCGAGCCACGATCGAACCACAGCCGTGCCCGCTTCATCGTCTCCACGTTCACGGTTCTTGCGCGGATCGGGATCGGGCGCGGACGCTCCGCGTTCCTTTCCAATTGTGCGCAGGATTAATTCCGCGAAAAGATTGTTGCTCTCTTTGTTTGTTCGGTGGACGATTGTGCCGAGCGGCTCGCTGTCTTCGTGCGCAAGCTCAAATGCTTTTTGAGGGTCGAACGTTTTGATATTGCTGCCCCGGAAGTCATGAGTACTCGCTTCGCCATCGACTTTGATGCCGTGTGAGATCAGCGCTTGTTTGAAGAGCGATGCGGCCCACAGTGCCGGATCGTGGACCGAAAGAAATGCAGAAAACGCGCGGCCATCTACCGGAAAGTCTCCCCACACGCGCACATCGTTGGCTGACAAATCGCGCATGATACCGATTGATGTGGTTGCGTCACGGGCGCCGGTCATCGTGTTGTTCGTGAGGTGAACAGGGCTCGAGTTGGGATTGACTACGACCGTGGCGTTGCTGCCTTGCTTCGCAGGCGCGATCGTAACTTCGACGCTGTTTTCATCAATGGTCAGAGCGCTCGGCTCTGCGCCGAAATACCATTGAATATCATTCCACTGCCATCCGACGCCAAACAATTCACCGCGAAAATAACTGTTGTCACCGATGATTTGGCCACGGATTTCGCGCACGCCCGACTGGTAAACCTGGTCTGCAAGTTTCGCGAGCGAAGGAGCATCGCCCTTGGATTTTGAAAGCAGATCCGGGGCGCCACGGCCATACAGCGTGAGGTCTCCCTCGACGACACCACTCGTATCCGGCTGCTTGTTCGCATAGACCGAGGTGCGCCAACGGTAATCAGCGCCGAGAAGATCCAGACCGACTGCGGTTGTGTAAACCTTCATGTTCGACGCTGGTGTGAACGGTTTGTCAGCGTCGCGCGAATACAAGACGCGGCCATCGTTTAGTGACATCACAAAGACGCCCCAGCGCGCCGCGCGAACATCGCTCTGATCCAAAGCGCGGTCTATCAATTCCGCTAGTGCCGGGTCAGCGGTCTGTTTTGTCGAGCTCTGAATGTTTTCCGTTTCGGGCTTGCCCGCCGGATTCGATGAGACCTTGCTCTGCGGCCCGTTGTTCTTTGTTTGTCCGCCGAGCAGACGCACGGAGAACAAGACAATCAACGTCAGGACAGTGAGGATTAAGTGTTGGTTGGATCTTCGCTTTAGCATTCGTTAACTCGCAAACAGGGTTGACGTTCTGCCAGCCGTCAGCAGTTCACGCGCGGCTGCGTAGACCTCGTCGACTTCGATCGCCGCGACGCTTTCACTCAATATTAGCCGCTGCGAACTCGCCAGCGGAACGTACGCATGCGGCGTCGGCAAATCGATGAGCACGACCACGGGCGTACCCACGGCTGCGGCGATATGCACTGGCCCGGTGTCGTTCGAAACGAAGACCGCCAGGCGCGATTGTGCCGCCGCCAACTCAGGGATTGACAGCTTATCAAGAATTACACAGGGCGGCGGAAACAACGCGCGGAACTGCGCGAGCAAATGCCGCTCTTCCGGCCCGACGAAAACGATAGGCCTAACACTATCATTGCGAATCAGGAAATCTGCTAGCTCTGAAAACTTTTCGATGGGCCAACGCCGGCCCGGATGACCAGCGCCGGGAAAAACCCCTACCAGCGGCGAACCTGCATCGGCTTTGGCTTTGCGGAGCATCAGTTCCACAGCACGATCGTCTTCGGGACGGACCAACAATTTCGGAGTGCGCAACGCGTCTTTGATTCCCAGCGGCTTCAGGACATCCAGGTAACGATCCACCAAATGCTGTTTCGGATCGTTTCGATCGACGGGCGGCTTAGGCGTGAAGTTGGCTAAGAAGTCGAGCGAGCGGCCGGGGCGGCGCGCGAACAACCTCTGCGGCGCGCGGGAAAAAAATCCGAGCAGATTGGTTTCCGAAAAACTATGCAAGTCGATCACGAAATCGAATTTGCGACGGCGAACATCTTTGACAATATCGAACACTTTGAGAATCGATACGGGCTTGAATCCGTCGCGTAAGGCAACGCGATCGATTTCAATTGTCTCGTTTGCGTAACCCGACAGATTGATGATTTCCGCGCCGGGTTTGCCAACCGCGATTGTCAGCCGCGCGTGCGGAAACTTTTCGCGAATCGCCCGCAGGGCGGGCAGACTCATGACTACGTCGCCGAGTTGACCGAAGTCGATGATGAAAATGCTGCGCGGGTTGAAGGTCACTTTCGGTCTTCTTCGTTATTCCCAGGAGCTAAGGAACTCTACCCGGTTTAGCATTTCTTCTGCGGATCTGTTCGCGATTAGTTTCAGGACGCGGCGAGTTTGTTCGCCCACGGAATAATGCTGTTGGCGCGCGAGGATTAAGCCCGCGTGCGATTTGTCTTGGTTTAGAAATGCGATGTGAAGACCGTAAAAATCTCTAACGTTGAAGGAATATAAGACGCAGTCATGTTCGGCCGCAAAAGCCAGATGCTGAAGGTCTGCGCATTCGATCATTCCCGCCTCTAAAGCTGTGATCACTGCGACGTTTCGTGAGCGCAGAGCACGAAGAAAGGCGTGGCTCATGGAGTCTTCGTCGATGTAGAGGCGAACCAGACTCACGACTGAGGTTCAGCTCCATTGCCAAGCTGCTGCTCTATACGTGCACCTTCGCTGTCATCATCGACTATGTCGGCCTCGATTTGATTACGATTTGAGTGATAGTAGGTTAGCGCTGCGTAGACTTGAGCGAGCGTCAAGTGTCCGATTTCGTCGGCGATCTCTTCGGGGCTGAGTCCGAGCTTGTACCAGCTAACGATACGGGCAACTGTGACGCCCGTGCCTGCTATGCGTGGACGTCCCGCTCGCACCTCGGGCGTGGAAACGATTAACACTCCAATGTCAGCAATGGCCATACTTCTTTCTCCGTAGTCATTATCTCAAAAGAAACAAATCAATGAAATAACGTCGAACGATTTGTTCGGTCGCGACCCTGGTTTTTCAACCAAGCGTCGAGAGATATTCTTTCGCGTCGTTTACAATTCCGTCAACAAAATGAAGATCAGGTTCGCCAGCGTAATAAGTTTCGGCATACATCGGAAAAAGGAGAATGACCTTAAAGACATCTTTCACCTCTTTGGGATGGTCAGCCTTCGCAAGAAGCTCGCCGAGTTTGTATAACGTGAATGGGTCTAGTTGTGCAGCCCACGATTTGAGATATGTTGACGCGTAATCCCGCCGGTTGGGTGGAAGCTCATCCGGCCATTCGCACTCACGGGCCGCAAGATCGTTAAGCGCCTGTGCAGCTAACAGTCTTGTCAATTCCGGAGTGACGCTCTCATGGAACGAGGCGTTGCCACCCATTTCTTCGTCCGCGAGTCGCTGGAAACCCGATAGCTTATTCTGAATTGCTCCGAGTTCGTCGGGGCGATACTCAGGTTCATATTCGGTCGTCCAGTCAGAGAGCCCAAGATTGGTTACGAGCCGGTTTGTTAACTGCACGCCGGCTGCGACGTAAGGCTGTCGTTGTTCGAACATGATCGATCAGATTAGCGACCCAACAAGCGCATTTGAGGTCACTTCAAATGCTTGTCGAAAAAGTCAGCCGCCGCGTGATAGGAGCGCAGCCAGTCCTCGTGCAGCAGCAGCTCATGAATTTCGTCGGGATAAATTATTTGCTCGAACTCGACGTTCTGGGCGCGCAGCCGGCGTACGAGATTGACTGTTTGCGAGAACTCGACGTTGCGATCGTCGTCGCCGTGAATCAACAGGACCGGCGATCGCCATTTATCGACGGAAGAAATCGGCGATGACTCACGCGCGACGCGCGATCGTTCAGCCGTATCAGTCGGCACTCGCAGGCCCGCGACATTCACGCTCCAATCATGCACGCCGTGAAAATCAACTCCGGCAGCGAAGATGTCCGAATTGCGCGCCAGACCCAGGGCAGTCAAATATCCGCCGTAAGATCCGCCCCACAAACCGATTCGTTTTTTGTCCACATCGTCGCGCGCCTGCAAATATTTCGCGCCGGCCAGAATGTCCTGATATTCAGAGGCACCGCGCGCGCCGCGATGCGGCGCCAGCCGGAATGCCCGGCCATAGCCAATCCCGCTGCGATAATTCACCGACAGAACCATGTAGCCGCGGCTCGCCAGGTACTGATTCATCGCATATGAGTTGTG
>Ga0193730_1000368_pt1 | contig 13713 bp, 5 predicted proteins | sample U1a1metaG_FD_144919 | JGI IMG/M metagenome (GOLD analysis project Ga0193730, IMG submission 144919) | Soil microbial communities from a riparian zone of the East river system, Colorado, United States - U1a1 | ecosystem: Environmental > Terrestrial > Soil > Riparian zone | place: USA: East River...
CTTCTAGTTTATCTACTCCATTATTTATTGATACAAATTCAGAAGAAGATCAATTTGTTGAAGAATTAATTAATCAAAAAGATAATACTGAATTAAATAATAAAAATTCTAATATTATTAATAATCCAGAAAAAGGAAAAAATAAAGAAGAACTTAGTGAAACAGAATTAGAATTGATAAGATTAAAATCTTTAAGTATAAATAGTATTGAATTTAATAAATATGATTATGAAAATTATTATTGAAGATATAGAGAAATTTTAATAAAAAATAAACATAAAAATAAATTTATAATTGAACTTATAATTGATGAATTAGGAATTCCTGGTAAAATAGTAACTAAATTTGAATTATATAAGACACAACATGAAAATAGTTTTATTTCATTATATAGAAATTTTTCAGGAAATGATAAAATAATTCATCCATTTTATTTATCTCAAATAATCACAGATAGTTCAATAATAGATTTTATACTAAAAAGCGAATTAAAATTTGATAATAAATGTCTATGAGAATTAGATGCACTAAAAATAATAGATCCACAATTATTAGATAGAGAAGGTTTACCTGGATATTGAACAGATAAAAATTTAAATAGAATAAATGGAATAGGATTTAATAATAAGGAAAAATTATATATTAGATATTTTAATTATTATTTAAATGGAAATGATTGATATAAATATTATAATCAAGGTAAATTTAGATTAGGAACATATAATGGTAAATATAATGTTTGAACTATGAATCCTTTAGATGAAAATAAATGAATATTAGATAAAAATAATAGAAATTTACAATATCTATGTGATAGTGGAAATATTATTCAATTAGATTTACCAAAAAATAGAAACTTAACAGCAAATGATTTTTATAGTTTATCTCATATTATTGCAAATTTCGAATATGACTGATTGATTCCAGGAGATAAATCAAGTACTAAATCTCATCTATTAAAATTATTAAATGAACAATATAAAAGTACTTTGGCAAACCATATTAACTATTTAATATATAATCATAAATTTAAATATTATTATGAATTTGTCAGCGAAGTTAAAAGCTTTTATTTGAAAAATTTAATAGATAAACAAGATTATATATCATTTTTAAGAAAATTAGATAAAATAATATTCAATGATTTATTCCCTAACGAAAATTTAATTATACCTGAAAATAAATATGAATTGTTCTTAAAATTAAAAACACCAATAATATTCAATGATAATACTGAAATTATTATTACTTATAATAATGAAGATATTATTTTTAATTTTGAGACAACAAAACATAAATTAATACGTCAAAAAATTGATGCTGACAGTAGTTTATATTTTAATGATATTAAAATTAAATATAAAATTCTTACTGAAATTAATAAAATTCAAGATAAAAATAGATATAAAGAAGAATTATTATTAAAATTAAAAAAGATATTTAAGGAAAAATAATTAAATATTAAAATAAACAATAATAAAATCTAATAAGAAAAAACACAAAAAATATTTTAAAGAGAATATTAAAAAAATAAATCTCTTTTTTAATTTGTTTATATTAATAAAATAATATAAAATTTTAAGATAAATATATACTTATTCAATAAAAAAAAAATGATTAACATTAATAACAAAGATTTATTAGAAAATAAAATAATATTACCAGATAATTATAACGAAATAATAGAAAAAATGAATACTAATAGTTTTTGTTTAACTTCAATTATAAATTTTAAAAATTATAATGAAGTTAAAAATAGAAATTATAATATAGATAAAAGTTTTATATGTTTATATTCCTCATTAATTCATTTTTCAAAAGAATTCGAAAAAGATATATTATTTAATAATTATTTAGATTATAAAATATTACTTAATGAATTTGATAAATATATAAAAGATAATTGAAAAGAAAGAGAATTAATATATACAAAATTAAATGAATTAAGTGATATTTGAGATACTAATCTTAAAAATAGTAATAGTTCAAAATTAATTCATGTTATATTAGATACAAATAATATTGAATATAAATATGTTAAACAAATTAATGAATCATATGTTTGTATCATTAATATTAAATCTATAGATAGATTATTATCTGATAATAATCGTGATTTACTATGAGATCTTTTAATAGGAGTTAAAAATTCAATATTTATATTTGAAAATATAGATTATTTAGAATTATTAAATAAAATTTCAAAATTTTATAAAGTAGATAGTGAATTACTATTAAATCCTGATATTCATAATATTAGTGCTAATTTTGAATTAGCATTATTTTCTAAAACAATTCAAAATTTATATCCTGAATATACTATTAATATATAAAAAAAAAATATAATTATTTATAATTAATAATTATTAAATATACCCCTATTTTTTATAAATTAATTTATAAAATTTATAAATGAAAGATATTAAAGAGCCTTTCATACAAAAAAAAAAAATAAATCTCTTTTTTAATTTAAATATTTTAAGATAAATATTAACAAAAAAAAATAAAGAAAAAAAAATGAAAATAATAAATATAATTTTAAATAAACTATTTACAGTTATTAGAATAAATAAATCACCATTTAAAAATAAAATATTTAGTATATTATTAATAATTGGAATTATAAGTTCAATAATATTAAGATTAGATTTTATAGTTAATTTATTTAATAAAATACCGTCAGAAATAATGTTTAATATTAAAATAATTTCTGCATTATATAGTATTATCTTAATATTTTTATTAATGATAAATATTAAACAATGTATAGAATTCATAAAAATTTATTTTAATAATTATTTTATAAATAAAGAATATAATCTTATATTAGATAATTCAATATTATATTTATATCTATTATATATTTTATATATAATATTACTAAATATTATACTCTCTATTATTAATTATTACTCTATTTTATCGTTAAATATTGAATATTTAGAAATAATTTATTTAAGTTTAATAATTATTAGTTTACTAACAGGAATATATTATTCAATATATAAATTTAATTCAGAATTTGATTTATATAGAACTTTAACTTTTACTGGTAAAATTTGTTTTATTGGATTAATTATAATTTATGCAGGAATATTTATTGGTTTAAGAAGTGGTATAATTTTAGAATGATTAATAAATATTGAATTATTTGAAAAAATTCATTGCGAAGGTACTGGATTAAATACAAATAATTTAAATAATCGATTAAGAGATAATAATGAACCTAATTCAATTATACCAGTAAATGAAAATAGTAATAATTCTAATAGTAATAATAGTGGAGCAATAGTTGGTACTAATAATAATTCAGTTAATGTTGGAGATAATTCAACTGCAAGTAATATTACAGTAAATCCTTCTCCTGCATCTTCTTCTAATATTATAGCAACTAGAACTACTACAGAAACTATAATTATGCCGATTACTAGTCAAAATAATAATAATTCAGAAATGAATCCTCCTATTTATTCTGAACCAAATAATAGTAATTCAGTAGTTTGAAATAAATTTGAAGAAATATTTGGTATATTTAATCAAACTTTAAGAGATAATTCTATGAATAAAGCTAGTTCAAGTAAATTACCATTTATCCCTGATGATACACAAAGTATAAAAAGTATTAGTAGTAAAAGTTCAGAAAATGAAAAAATTACAAAAATAGTAGATATATTTGACGATAAAAATTATTTAAATTTATTTACTAATATTAGTAATAATAATAAAGAAATTATAAATAATAGACCTAAAATAACTTTAACCAATTGAGATAATAAATCAACTAAAACACTTTATATCCCTGAATATTTTAATAATATTACAGAAAGAACAGAAATTATTAAAAAAGATTCTTTTTTAGATGAAACTTATAATGATACTAAATCAACTAAAACATTTTATAATCCTAATGAATTAAATAATTCAGAAGATATAATAAATGAAAATAAAAATGAAAATAAAGGATTAAAATTAAAGAAAAGTATAAAAAATTTAAAAATTAAATTTAAAAACTTAATAAAATAACCCCTATACAAAATAAAAATATATTTAAAGAGAGTATATTAAAAATAAATCTCTTTTTTAATTTGTTTATATTAATATATTAATATAAAATTTTAAGATAAATAAAAACAAAACCAATAATAATAACATATGAATCAATTAAAATTATGATTAAAAGATATTAAATTAAATAAATCAAAAATAGAATTAAATATAGAATTTAAAAATAAAGCAAATCATTTATTAAATATAATGAATAAATTTAAATTTAATTTAATAAATGAATTAGAATTTTATGAATCTAAACATGATATTAATAATATAAATATTATTAATGATAAAATTAAAAGATTAAATCAATTAATAAATAATAAATTATTACTTATTAAAGAATTAAATGAAAAAATAAATTTAAATAAAAATATATTACCTAATAAAAATTATTATAATCTTAAAAATATTTCGATATTAGTTATATTATCAGATTTTTCAAATATTCTTGAACTTAATAATGCTAAATTATTCCATAGAAATACTATTTCAGAAAGAAATGCAAATAATTCTTATTTTCAAGAACTTTTAAATAATGAAATTAATACAAATCGTAGAAATAAATTATATAGTATAGCTTCTTTTTTAGCAATTGAAGATATTTTAAAATTATTTATTAATACAAATATATCTACTTCTTTAGATATAAAAAATGATACTTTAGAGTTTTATAATAAATTTATGGATAAAACGAATTTAATTAATAAAATAAATAAAATATTTTTAATTAATCCAAATATAAATTCATATGAATTTATAAATTTAACAATTATTTCAAAAGATGGAAAAAATATTATTAATTTATATATTATGAATATAACAACCTTAGCTTTAATTATGGGTGGTTCAATTAATATTAATTATATTAATGATTTAGTAAATTTTAATTTAATTATTAAAAATTCTTTATTTATATTTACAGGTTATATTTGAGAAGAAATTAAAAATGGACTTCAATTTGGAAATATTGCTATTGTTGAACAAAATAGAAAATATGGATTAGGTCATAATGAATATAAATTATTTCAAATAATAAAAAATATATATAATGAAAAAGAAGCATATAATATTGCAGTAAAATCTCAACATATAATGAAAGAAAATATTAATTCAGGAATTAATATAATTAAATCAAAAAAACATTTTAAATTTGAAGATTTAGATTTAGAAAATCAATATATTATTAAAGATAATTTAAATTTAGAAAATATCAATAAAGAAAATAAAGATAATAAAATTATTATTGATTTAAATAAAAATGAAATTACTACAAATAAAAGTATTACATTAAAAGATATTTTTAAATTAGATTCTATTTATAAAAATAATAATATATTAAATAATTTTAAAAATAAAAGACAATATCATACTATATCACAATTAACTGAAAATAATAAATTAATTGAAAATTTAAATAATGAAAAATTAAATAATAAGATTGAAGTTAAAAACTCTCAAGATATATTATATAATAGTAAATCAGGTTTAGTTTTAGAAATTAAATCAATTATAGAAGAAATTAATAAAGATAATAGTTATAAAAATTTAATTAAAACTCAAATTAAATTAGAAAAATTTTCGATTAAAAAAGAAGAAACTTATTTAGAACAATTAATTAAAGATTTAAATCCAATATTAGATAAAAAAAGTGTTTTTAAAATATCAATAATTAGAGAATGAGAAAAAAAAATTAATGATGCATTAACTTTATTTTCTCATAATTATACTATTAATAATTATGATATTTTAATTAATTCTATTAATAAAAATAAAGTAGAAGCAATTTATCATACATTTATATTAGCTTTTGAATTAAAATCTAAAGGTATTCTATTAAATTTAATATTAAGTATTATTCTTCGTTTATTATGTTCTCATAATAATGATTATGAAACTTTAGGTATTAAACAAGGAACATTAATTATGGAGTTAATTAATAATCTAATAAAAAAAGCTCCTATAAGTTTTCCAAATGATAATTTAAATATAAGTAATAATAATAATAAATCAGAAATCAGTTTATTAATTTCAGAATATTATAATAAACATGTATTAGATATGTCAGAAGAAACCAAAGGTATAATTGGTAATACTTTATTAGATTTAATTTTAAATAATATAGATATATTAACAAAAAGTGAACCAATTTATGATTCAAGTAGTAGAAAGAAATATAATTATATTTCTATTAAAAAAGATTATAAAAATGATTTAATTGAAAGATTTTTTAATCCTGAAATATATCCAATGATTGCTCCACCAAAAAAATGATATATTAAATTAATAGATTCAAATAATTATTATATTATTAATGGAGGATATTATACTTATGAATTAAGAAATAAATTAATTAATTCTAAATATAAATTTACATTTATAAAACAAAATTTTAAAAATAAATTTGAAACTGTAGGTGGATCAATGCAAATTAAAACAATTAATTTTTTAAATAATCAAAAGTTTAAAATTAATAAATTAATGTTAGAATATTTAATTTCTGAATGAAATAGTAATAATAGTCTATTTTTTAAAGGTTTAAATAAATTTCATGTTGATACATATTTAATCGAATCTAATTCTAAATTATCTAAATATAAAAAAATGTTAATAGAATCTCATAATTCAAAACATCTGTTATATAAAAATATTTTAGAAATTGCTATTATTTATAAAAATATTAATTTTTATTTACCTGTTGCAATGGATTTCAGAGGACGTATTAACCCTCAACCACAATATTTACATTATCATTCTTCTGATTTAGCTCGTTGTTTAATAGAATTTACTAATGGTTGTGAAATAAATGATCTAAATATAAATTTAGTTTATCAAGCTTTAGCTAATACAGCAGGTAAAAGTAAATTAACAATTAAAAATAAAGAAAAATGAGCTAAAGAATTTTTAGCTAAATTAAATTTTAATAATTTAAAATTTAATGATTTAAATACTATTTTTAATAATCCTTTAATTATTGATTTAATTAATAATACAGATGAAAAAGGTCAATTCCTTAGTTTATTAACTAGTTTATTACAAACAAAAAATAATTATCTTTTTCATACTCCTATATGTTTCGATGCTACATGTAGTGGAATACAACATTTATCAGCTATATTATCAGATATTCAATTAGCTAAAGAAACTAATATAATACCTATGGAAAATAATAATGATACTCCTCAAGATATATATAATTTATTAGCTAATGAAGTAATTAATATAATAAATAATTTAGAAGATAAAGAATTAAGAATTGTATTTAATAAAATTTTAATTACTAGAAAATTAATGAAAAAACCAGCTATGACTGTTCCTTATAACGTAGGATTAAAAACAATGAGTGATCAATTAATTTCTGCTGGTTTCTTTAGTAAAGAATATGATGATTTAAGTAAAAAATATATTTATTATATTGTAGATAAATCTATACTTAAAGAAGATGAAATATTAATTTTAACTGATCGTCAATTTGGTATATTTACTTCAATATTATTTACTACTATATTTAAAAAATTTCCTACATTAAAAGAATTTAAAAATTATGTTGATAAACTTACTCATATTATTTTAAAATTAAATAAACCTTTAATTTGGATTACTCCAGCTCCAGCCTTAATGAAAATTAGTCAATCATATAGAATATTTGAACCTTACAAAACTAAAAGTTTATATTCTAATATTAAATATAATAAAATTACTATTTCTTTACCTACAACTAATTTAGATTTAAAAAAAAATAAACAAGCATTTATGCCTAATTTTATTCATTCTATGGATGCAGCAAATATTCAATTATTAGTTAATAATTTAATAGAAAAATATCCTAATTTTAATATTAAATCTAATATTAATCTCTATACAATTCATGATTGTTTTGCAACTACTCCTAATTTTATGGATATTATTAATTACGAAGTTAAATTAGCTTTTATTAAAATTTATTTTTATTCTAATTATTTTGATTATTTACATAATAATTTTATTGATCAAATTAAATCTTATACTGATATTTATTCTGAAATTAATAATAATATTGAAACATTTTATATTTATTTAGATGAAAAATCTAAATTAAAAGATGAAAATAGAATTTATTTACCTGAAAAACCTAAATCTATAAATTGAAATGATAATAAAGATTTATTTTTAAAAGGTATATTTAATTCTAAATATTTTATTAACTAATTAAATATATTTAAAAAATTTTTAATTTATTATTAATTTATTTTAACCCCTTTAATAATAATTTAAAAAAAAAACCTCGTTAATTAAAAAAAATTTTTTTTTAATTATTAAGGTTATATAAATTTAAAAAGTTAATATCCAAATTTTAAAAGAAGAAGATGTAAAATTTTAGGAAATTAGATTAAAAAGGGGTTAAATTTGTAATATATAATTTTTTATTTTTTCTTTCAGCACTTAAATCGCCTAGTAAAGATCCTATTATTATTTTTTCTAATTCAAGATTAATCTCTATATTTGATTTATTAGATGTGCGATATAAACGAGTTAGAATAATGCTAATTTTTATTTTTATTTTTTTCCTTTTATTTTATATGGACTATTTGTATTAATTTGAATTATCCCATTTTTAAAATCTTTTTTAATTATTGTATTAATAAAAGTTTTATCTATTCCATTTGATAAATCTTTAAAATCTGCTAAAGAAATTAAATCTTTATCAATACCTTTGGTTTTTTTAATTAATTCATTGTTAGAATTAATAAAAGCATAAAATTTAGGAGATATAAAATATCCTTCAGTAATTATATGTTCAAGTTTTAAATATCCTAATTTATTAGAGTTAATAAATTTATTATCTAATTCATTTTCCATTAGAAGAGAATCAGTATCATGGTATAATAGTTTATTATTATTAATATTTTTAAATTTCATCATTTCTAATTGACTATAAGCTGAGATAGCTGCAGCTATATGAATAGCTGAAGGATTACCCCTTTGTTTATAATTAATAAATGAATTAAAATCTTTTTTATTATTTGTCTCATAACCAACTAAATTTAATAAATCTTTATTAATATTTTCATTATATTTTATTAATAATTTATCATGTAATTCACTTATTAATAAAATATTTTTCTTATTTAATAATTCATTACCTTTTTCTTTATTTACAATTACTGTCTTATTTTCAATATCTTTCATCCCTAATCTACCGTATAAACTATTTAATATTAATTTATAAATTTTAGATAAAGTTAGATTATTATTTTGTTTAGCAATCATACGTTTATTGAAGAAACTATTAACAAAATTAGTAAATATATTATAACCTTTATTAAATTTTATTCCACCTAAACATTCTATTTTATATCCGTATTTAATACTTTCTTTTAACAATTCTGAAAAATATATACCTTTAAATGGAAAAGAAGGACAAGAGATATTTCCATCTTTATCTCTATAAGGTATTAAATATGTATTTAAATTTGAAGGTGGAGTTATTTTAACATAACAAAAACCAAAATAATTTTCTATATTTTTATCGTTAGATAAAATAGGATTACCTATAGGCATTGGGTTTAACATAACACTTGGATAATGAGAAACTACATCGTAAAAATAACCAGAATTAATTTTATTTAAATCTTTATTCATAGAGACTATTCCTCCAAAATAAGCTTTTCTAATTTCTGTTTCTAAATTACCTTTAATAATATTAATTTTATTATTATTAAAATTATAAAAATTTGATCTAAATATAGCTAAACCTAAAGATGAATAAGTTTTATAATTAGTAATATTTAAGTGATATTCATTAAATATAATATTATTAAATTTAATTAATATTTCATTTAAAGCAAGTATATCTAATTTTAAATGTTTAATTGCTTCCTCTTTAAATTTAAAATAATAATTATTAGAATAAATTAATTTATAATTTTCATAACTTAATAAATTTTTATCATAAAATTTATATTCTGGTACAATACCTCCATAATTTAATGTTAATTTAGTAGCAAATTTATCTGGAAAATAACCATTTTTATTATCACAATTAAAATAATTAACTAAATTATATAATTTATCATCTAATAATAAATTACTATCTAAAATTTTTATCGTTATAACTTTATATTTACCAGTTTTAATATCTTTAATTTTACTTTTTATATTTAAGGATACTAATTCATTATCATCTTTAATTGTAGGTTTAACTTCAAATTCATCATTTAATGATGTTAAGGAATCAATAATTAATATGTAATCTTTATTTGATAAATCATGAGTATAATAAGTATAATTATAATATTTAGAATTAAATATATCTCTAAATAATTGAATAATTAAAGATTTAGAACTAAATAAACCTTTATCATATAAATAATAAGTTTCAATTTTATCTTCAGCTTTTCATCCAGCTAAATATACTTCTTGTAATCCTTCATTATTTATACTATATGTCTTTAAATCTATTATACCTATATTTAAATCATTTAATTTATCTATTCCTATTTGATTTATATAATCAAATTTAAATTGTGATTCTGTAATAATTAATTTAGAATTTTTAAATTGAAATGTAGAATTATAATTATCTTTTCTTATTACTATTGAATTATCATTATTATTATCTATAAAATTTAAAATATCTAAATTATTTTCTCTTATTATATGATTAGTTTCATTTCCATGATAGAAACTTAATAATAATTTATTATTAAAATTTGGTAAATTAATTATTCTTAAAGAATATGAATGATTTCCAGTAATTATTGGTAAATTATCTATTATATTAGGAGTTAATTCTAAATGTAAAGCATTTTTTCTAATTAATCTAAGATTTTGTTTTAAATATAAAGAAAATAATTGATTTATTCCATTAGAAGATTTATTTGAATAAACTGATGGAATAATATATTCATTTTGAATCTTATCAAATATTTCTTTATTTACTAAATTATCTCTAGTTAATCATATTCTATGAGTTAATATTAATTGATAAGAACTATTAATTATATATCTATTTTCATATTTTATGATTCCTTGAATAATTATATTTGTTAATGCTTCAGGGGATGTTCTTGTACAAACAAATGTTGCTTGTTCAAATATAGAATTTGTTTTATTTCTTTCAATTGAGTATAAGTGAGGTAAAATATTATAAATTTTATCTTTGTCTAAAGATTTTATATATTCTGTTAATTCTAAAATTAATAATTCTTTAGAATTTTGATTAATATGTTTTATCATTAATACTATATCATAACTAAATATATTTTTATATTGTTTTCGTAATGAAGAATCAATTTTAATATTATCTAATAAATTGTTATTTTGTAAATCTAGAGGTAAAATTTGTTTATTATTATATTTTAATTCTAAATTTTTCATATTGTTTTATTGTTGTTTTTTATTTATCTTAAAATTTTATATTGTTTTATTAATATAAACAAATTAAAAAAGAGATTTATTTTAATATACTCTCTTTAAATATATTTTTATTTTGTATAGGGGTTAAATTTATTAATAATATATTTTTTTTTTTAAGGTTAATAGTTAGTTATTTAACAATGGTTATATCATTTAATGATTGGCTTTTTCTTATTGTATGTCTAGATACTGTAATATGTTCTATTTTTTTATCATCTTTTTTAAAAATTTTACTTACTTTTGTTTTTATAGTTTTAATTACAGATTTATTATTATTATTGTCTTTTAAATTTCTTAATTTATTATATTTTTCAATATCTTTATTAATGAATTGTGCTTCATCTGAATGAACGGATTGTGCTAGATCTGGATTATGAGATATTTCTGAATTATCAGAAATATAATCAATACCTTCATCAATCTTTTGAATATATGATTTATTATCATCAGAGTTAAAATAAAAATTATTGTCATCAGATTTTATACTTGTAGTTGGTTCTGAATTATTAGCTATATTATCTATATTATCTCTATTTAATTTAAATTTTAACATATCTTCACTTAAATTTTTATAATCTAAAGAATCATCTTTATTTTTTAAATAATTTAATAATTCTTTGTACAACATATCGTTATCTATATTTTTTAATTCGTCTGATAATTCGATTAAAGATTTTTTTATTTCATTTAATCTATTTAAATTTTGTAATATTTTTGAAGTTAAAAGATTTATTTTATGTTCTGTATTGTTATTATCAGTATTTAAATTTCGTATAGTTTCATTATCTGTATTATCTCCAATATTAGTATTTAAATTTCGTATAGTTTCATTATCTGTATTATCTTCAATATTAGTATTTAAATTTTCTATATTTTTATTTGAAGAAAAAGATGATCTTGTATCAGTAGTTCTAAATTCTCGATCAAATAATCCAAATACTTCTTTACCTTTATTTAAAGTATTTATAGTTATAGAATTAGTATATTGTGGAGGATTATCATTCAATAATGGGTTATTAGTAACAACAGAAGAATTTCCATTTCTATTATTTACAGGAGTAGAAATAGTTTCAGTTGTTACTGTAGATACTGTTCTAGATGCTGATGCAGTTGCTGTATTATTAGTTGGATGAGTTATAGAATTATCTGTTATCGTGTTATTACTTCCAGTAGCAGTTAATCCGGTAAAACTACTATCATTATTACTATTAATAATATTTCCTCTATCATCATTATTTCTTAATTGATTATTTAAATTATTGCTATTTGAACCACTACCTTCACAGTGAATCGTTTCTATTAATTCAAATTTATTTATTCATTCTAATATTATACCTGTTCTTATACCAATAAATAAACTTAAGTATATTAATATAAAACTAATAAATGTAAGTTTACCAGTAAAAGATAAAGTTTTATTTAAATTAAATTCTGAATTAAATCTATAAGTTGAATAATAAATACCATTTACTAAACTAATTAAAGATAAACATAAAAATATTATATCTAAATAATTAATATTTAATGAAAGTATAGATTGATAATTAATAATTAATATAATTAAACTTACTAATGAAAAATAAATAAAATATATATTATATAATATTAAAATTGATATTTTTTTATCTTCTAAATTATAAAAATATTTATAAAAATCTTTAAATTGTTTAATATTTATCATTAATAAAAATAATATTATTATACTATATAATCCAGATGATAATCTTAAACTTACATTCAATTCGTATGGTAAATTATTTAATAAATTATATATATAATCTAATCTAATAATTAAAGAAGTAATTATTCCAATTATTAATAATATATTAAAATAATTATTTTTAAATGGAGATTTATTAATAGTAAAAACTGTAAATAGTTTATTTAAAATTATATTTATTATTTTCATTTTTTTCTTTATTTTTTTTTTTGTTAATATTTATCTTAAAATATTTAAATTAAAAAAGAGATTTATTTTAATATATTCTCTTTAAATATATTTTAATTTATTTGAATAAATTATCTTGATTATTTTCTGGTAATTCAGTATTTGAGGTAAAAGAATAAATATTTATTATTATTATTTATTTTTATTATTTTGTAAAGGAGTAAATAAATTATTTTGTTTATTTTCCGACAATTCTGTATTTAAACCTATAATTTTATTTCTTATAATTGATTGTAAATTAGTTAATTTTAAGTAAGAATCTTTAATTTCATTTAATAGTTCATAAACTTCTTTATTAACTTCATTATTTAAAATTA
>Ga0193730_1000370_pt1 | contig 13668 bp, 17 predicted proteins | sample U1a1metaG_FD_144919 | JGI IMG/M metagenome (GOLD analysis project Ga0193730, IMG submission 144919) | Soil microbial communities from a riparian zone of the East river system, Colorado, United States - U1a1 | ecosystem: Environmental > Terrestrial > Soil > Riparian zone | place: USA: East River...
CGTCCTGACCGCTCCTGTGCCGGAGTTACTGAAGGCGATCAACTGGACCGGCGGTGAGTCGATCGTCGATGCGCGCATGTTCCTTCACTACTTCCGGACGACAAACGACGGCCGGGTCGTTATGGGCAGCGGCTCCGGGCCGATCGGGTTCGCCGGGCGAATCGACGAGCGCTTCACCGCCGACGGGCCCTCGGTGGCGCGGGCTGAGGCGGGCTTGCGGTTCCTCTTGCCTGGGCTCGTGGAGGCGCGCGTCGAGCGAGCGTGGGGCGGACCGATCGACGTTTCCGCGGACCATTTCCCCTTTTTCGGCACCGTCCGCGGGAGCCGAGTCCACTACGGCGCCGGCTATTCGGGCAACGGCGTCGGGCCGAGCTGGCTCGGCGGCAGGATCCTGGCGCGGCTCGCGCTCGGGATCGAGGACGAGTTGACGGCCCTACCGCTCGTCAACCGCCACGTCCGTCCGCTACCGCCCGAGCCGATCAAGCGCCTCGGCGGCGGGCTCATCCGCGGAGCGGCGCTGCGGGCCGAGGAAGCCGAGCAAGCCGGCCGCCGCCCCGCGCTGCCGCTCCGGGCGATCTCAGCCCTGCCGCGAGCCGTCGGCCTGCGCGTGGGCACGCGCTAGCGGCCCAAAGAGGCGTGTCCCGGTGCCAGACCCCGCGACACGCCTCGAACGGGCACAGTGCGCGCGGAGCGCTAGATCTTCCCCCGCCCCCTCCACTTGGCAAAGATCGGCTTGAACTCACGCTCTGCCGCCTTCGCGGCCTCGGCGGGCGTCATCTTTCCCTGCGCCACCTCGGCGAACATCTGCGGGACGAGCCAGGTGTTGAAGATCTCGTCGACTGCCGCGTTCGAGAAGCCGGGGTAGCCAAGGTTGACCGTGTATTTGCGGGCGATCAGGTCGAGCACTTTGTACTTGCCCTTGTGCGGATCGGCCTCGAGTTGCCTGGCGTAGTTGTGCACCGCACCCCTGAAGGCCGGGAAGTTGTAGAACTTACTGTTCTTGAACGCTCCCTGGTAATTCATCTCCAGGTCGGCGATGAATCGTTTCGCGAGCGTCTTCTGCTTCGAGAACTTCCAAATCGTGTAGACGCCCATCACGTGCTCGAGCCCGAGACGCTGCACGGGCCCTCGCGGAATCGGCGCGACCGAGGTGTTCTTGGCCAGGGCGGGGTTAGCGTCCTCCGCGCTGCGGATGATCGAGATCGCGTTGACCGCCAGCGCTAGGCGCCCCGAGAGGTACCCCTGGTTGTTCGAGGCCGCGGTCCACGCGAAGACCTCGTTCGTCATTCCCCGCCTGTAAATGTCCCGCATGACCTTCAGCGCTTCGATCGTGTGCTTGCTGTTGATCGCCGGACGCGCCTGCGCGTTCTGGATGAAGGCGCCGTAGCACTGCATCAGCGCGATCAGCAGCATGTTCGAGTCGAGCTCGTTCGACATCCCGAGCCCGACCGGGTGACCGAGCGCCTTCAGCTTGGGCGCGGCTCTGCGAACATCGTCCCAGGTCGTCGGCTTGATCCCGACCTGACTCCAGAGATCCTTGCGGAAGTGAATCGGGTCCGGAACGTAGTTCTCGGGAAACCCGTGCCACTTGCGGGTCTTCGGGTTGTAACAGCTCTTGAACCCGAGCTGGCTGACCTTCCCGACCTTGCGCGTGACCTCCTGGATGATCTCTTTGTGGTTGATCACCTGGTCCTCGAGTCCGGCCTGTGGTGACAGGTGTCCGAAGATGTCGTGACCGCTCCGCGCGGCGACCTCGGCCTGGGCGCGGGCCGGTAGTTGGGCAAGTGCGATGTGGTCGACCTGCACGTCGGTGTCGTGCTTGTCGCCCCAGTTCTTCGTGTACGTCTTGTCGAACCACACGTCGTAGGCGGGAACGAAGTGGCTCCACTGGATGATCTTGAGCGTGTTCTTGTAGTGCTTGTGGACGTACTTCGGCACTCCGGCCGCCGCCACCTTTGGCAGCGCGCCGCCGTAGAGAACCAAGAATCCGCCGAGGCTCCGGCGGATCACCTGACGCCGCGTCAGGCTCTTCGAGAGTCCTAGTTCTTCGAGCCCGTCATCGTTCTCGGGCATTTGTCCCTCCTTCCACTCGGTTTCCAGTTCAACGGAACGCACCTCCCGTGAAGCCGGCGATGAAACGGTCGAGAAAGCTGTTGTAGAGCAGTGCCAGCAGAATGCTGGGGATCAGCGTCGCCGCCATCAGCGACTGCCAGAAATAGACGTCCCCGCGAATCAGATCGGTCGGCACCCCGGCCGAGATCGTGTGCTGCTCCGATCCGGAGATGAAGGTGATCGCGTAGACGAACTCGTTCACGCAGAGCGAAAACGAGAAGATGACCACGGTCAGGATTCCGGGAATCGAGATCGGAAAGATCACGCGGGCCAGCGCCTTTAGCCGTGAGCAGCCGTCGACGAGCGCCGCATCCTCGAGCTCGGCGGGAATCGTGCGAAAGAAACCCATCAAGAGCCAGGTCGCGAACGGGATCGTGAATGACGGATAGACGAGGACGAGCGACCAAAGGCGGTCCTGCAGGCCGAGCTTCGAGATCACGCGCGAGAGCGGCAGGAAGAGCAGCGTCGGCGGGACGAGGTAGGTCAGGAAGATCCCGACGCCGACGCTTTGTCCCCAGGGTCCCGACAGCCGTGCCAGCGAGTATCCGGCAGGAACCGCGAGCAGCAACGTGATCACGACGACGAGCCCGCCCACGACCGCGGTGTTCTCCACCCAGCGGAGGTAGTTCGTGTCGCTGAAGATGAAGCTGACGTGGGAGGTCGTCGCGTTCTCGAAACCGAACGGCAGCCAGTGGTCGTGCCGGAACGGGAGGTTCTCCCCGAGCGCGGCCTGCGAGGGGTGGTAGGTAAAGGGAACGTTGTCGAGGTTGTAGAGGTCGCCGTTCGTCTTGAACGCGGTCACGAGCATCCAGTAGAAGGGGAACGCGAGCACGATCGCGAACGGTCCGACAATCAGGTACGAGACGCCGCGCTCGCGAAGAGTGCTCCACATTCCTACGAGATCTCCACCCGCCGTGCGAAGAGCAACATCGAGACAGTCACGACCAGTAACACCGGCAACAGATAGAGCGAGATCGCCGCGCCCTCGCCGAGGTTGCTCGAGACGATGCCCGTCTGGTAAGCCCAGGTCGTCAGCATGTGCGTGCTGTTGAACGGACCGCCGCTCGTGAGGATGTAGACGACGGTCATGTCGGTCGCGGTGAAGACGATTCCGAACAAGAGTGCGACCGTCGCGATCGGAAGCTGCAGCGGGAGCGTGACGTGCCAGAACTTGCGCAGGCCGGTTGCACCGTCGACCTTGGCGGCATCGTGCACCTCGGTCGGAATCGACGAGAGGCCGGCGATGAAGATCACAGTCGCGAACGGCAGGATTCGCCAGGCCTGTACGAAGATGATCGCGAGCATCGCCAGCGTCGGCTGGCCGAGCCACTGCGGCGGGTTGAGGCGATCGACCTTTCCAACGTGAACCCACGGAAGGTGGTCGATCTGGCCAAGCACCCAGTTCACGGGCCTATAGAGGTAGAAGTGACCGCCACCGGGCATCAGATCGTGGACGAGCGTCCAGTTCACGACGCTGAACTGGGAGTCGAAGATCCAGAGGAAGCCGATCGTGCTCACGGCCACCGGCGCCGCCCACGGAAGCAGGATCAGCAGCCGGAGAAACCAGCGACCACGGAACGGACGTACGAGCGCGTGCGCGAGGATGCCGGCGCCGACCAGCACGATCGCCTGTGAGGCGAGCGTGAAGACGATCGTGTTCCGCAAGGCTCGCCGGAAGTTGTCGTTGTGCCACGCCTCGGTGAAGTTGCGGAACCAGACGAACTTGCCGGTCAGCTGACCGGCGGTCGCGTCAGTCATGCTCAAATACACCGCGAGGACGAGCGGCGTTCCGACGAGCAAGACGATGAACAGAGCCGCCGGAGTGATCAGGGCGGGCGCGAGGAAACGGCGATCCTCCAAGAGATCGCGCAAGCGCCGCGATTGCGGCCCGGCCTCCGCCACCGCTGCCAACGCGCGGAGGTTCTACCCGAAGTAGAGTTTTTCTACTCGCAAGCGGCTGGCGGGGGCAGCATGGCGGAGATCAAGCTCGAGCAGCTGACGAAGATCTATCCCGACGGCACCAAGGCCGTCGAGGCGCTCGACCTCGAGATTGCCGACGGTGAGCTCGTCGTCCTGGTCGGCCCGTCGGGCTGCGGCAAGACGAGCGCGCTTCGTATGGTCGCCGGGCTCGAGGACATCACTGCAGGCCGGGTCTCGATCGGCGGTCGTGTGGTCAACAAGGTCCCGCCAAAAGATCGCGACATCGCGATGATCTTCCAGAACTACGCGCTCTACCCGCATATGACGGCGGCCAAGAACATGGGATTTGCGCTTCGGATGCGGAAGCTTCCGAAGGGACAAATCCGGAAGCGGGTGACGGACGCAGCCGGCGTCCTCGGGCTCATGCAGGCGCTCGATAAACGCCCCCGCACGCTCTCGGGTGGCCAGCGCCAGCGCGTTGCGATGGGTCGGGCGATCGTGCGCGAGCCACAAGCGTTCCTGATGGACGAGCCGCTCTCGAACCTCGACGCAAAGCTTCGCGTTGAGATGCGCGCCGAGATCGCGCGGCTGCAGCGGGACCTCGGCGTGACCACGATCTACGTTACCCACGACCAGACCGAGGCGATGACGCTCGGCGACCGCGTCGCGGTCATGCGCGACGGCGTTCTGCAGCAGTTGGCTCCGCCGCAAGAGCTCTACCGTGAGCCCCGGAACCTGTTCGTCGCGGAGTTCATAGGCTCGCCGGCGATGAACCTTGTCGGCGTCGACCTGGAACGATCGAACGGGTCGCTGGTGGCCGCTTTCGGCGATAGCCGGCTCGCGGTCGAGGATTCGAAGGCTCTTGCCCCGTTTGTTGGCAAACGCATGATCCTCGGGGTTAGGCCTGAGAATATCGAGGACGCGGCGATTGCCTCCGACGCACCGAGGGACAGACGTCTCGCTGCCGTCGTCGACATACGCGAGGACCTCGGCTCGGACGTGTACGTCCATTTCGGCGTCGGTGGCCCACCGGTCCTCGGGGAAGACGTCAGGGCGGCGGTCGGCAGCGACGCGGTCGAGACGACCGAGGCACAGACGAGGCGCAAGGGAAATCTCTGGGTCGCGCGCGTCGGCCAAACGAGTCGAGCTCGCGAAGGCGAGCCAATCGAGCTCGTCGTCGACACATCGCGACTCCGCTTCTTCGACCCCGAGACGGGCGAGGGGATCTACGCCAATCCCGACGACCGGACGGATTGATCAGCCGAGCGCGGCGAGCTCGCGCGAGAACGTGCCGCCGCCGATGATCCGCTCTGCGTTTCCGCCGGCGCGTTTTCGGAGCTCGCGGTCGGAAGTGACGAGCACATAGGGCTCGGAGAGCTCCGCCGCCCGCCGGGTGATCCAGTCGTCCGCCGACTCTGCGCCCGTGCCCACGACCTCCACACCCGCGACTGCCTCAGGAGCCGGTCCGTCGAAGACCGCGATCGCGTCCGCACCTTCTGCCTCCGCCCACCGCGCCAACAGCTCCACGAGACGGTCGGGAGAAAGGTTCGGCCAGAGCGAGCGGCGCACGTTTGGCGCGTCGACGAGCACGATCACGCCGCAGAGGCTAACCCGTCGTCATCGTCTGGATCGCGCTCAAGGCGGTCGCGGTGCGAGGATCGCGGGCGTAGCCCCGCGATCCTCTAAACGCGCTCGGCTAAGAGACAGCCTGCGATTGAAGCGCGGTCGTACAACTAGAGCGGCCCCGCTTCTCCAGGTACTGCTGGTGGTAGTCCTCGGCCGCGTAGAAGGTCTGCGCCGGCTCGACGAGCGTGACCACAGGCTTTCGGTGCCGGTCCTGCTCCTGCTCCTTCGACCGGGTCGCGATCTCCTGCTGCTCCGTGTCATGGAAAAAGATCACCGAGCGGTACTGATCGCCGACGTCCCAGCCTTGGCGATTCAGCTGCGTCGGGTTGTGCTTGGCCCAGAAGACGTCCAGGAGCTGCTCATACGAGATCCGCTCGGGGTCGTACGTGACCTCGACCACCTCGGCGTGGCCCGTCGTGTGCGAGCAAACGTCCTCATAGGTCGGGTTCTCGAGCGTGCCGCCTTCGTAGCCGACCTCTGTCTTGGTCACGCCTTCGAGCTGGCGGAACGCCGCCTCGACGCCCCAGAAGCAGCCGGCGCCGAATGTTGCCTTCTTCAAGTTCACTCCTCCTCCAGTTTCAATGCTGCTGAGTTGATGCAGTAACGCTGCCCGGTCGGCGCCGGGCCGTCCGGGAAAAGATGTCCGAGATGGCCGCCGCAGTTCGCGCACAGCACCTCGGTGCGAACCATTCCGTGGCTCACATCCGTCTCCGCCTCGATCGCTTCGTCCGCAGCCGGGGCGTAGAACGCGGGCCAGCCGCAGCCGGAGTCGTATTTCGCGTCGGCGTCGAACAACTCGGCCCCGCAGCCGGCGCAACGGTACGTGCCGGGCTCGAACGAGAAGTCGTACTCGCCGGAGAACGGTGCTTCCGTGCCCTTTTCGCGCAGGATCCGGTACTGCTCAGGCGTCAGCTCGGAACGCCATTCTTGCTCTGTTTTCTGAATTTTCGGCATCGTTGAACAGTCTCGCAGAGAGACGATTCGTTACGCCCGAGCGGCGGTTACCCACTGGGCGGCCCACCACTCCGTGTGGGGCATTCCGCTTTCGCGCGCGACATCGAGCAGCGCCGAGATGTCGTACGAGACTCGCCGTAGCTCGGTCGAGATCAGTCTGCTGTTGATCGTCAGGATCGCGTATTCGGCCCAGGGTGAGACCCTGACTGCCCCGTTCGGCGGCCAGCGGTTGAAAGGTAGACCGACGCTGCCCGGATTGACGATCAGCGTCGAGCCGTGCTGGCGAGCGAGCTGTACGTGCGTGTGGCCCGCCGCGAGGAAGGCTGGTTCGCTTCCGGCGAGCATCTCTGCGAGCTCGTCATCCGGCGTCGTCGCCTGAATATCGTCCGTGTTCGAACGGGGTGAGCCGTGCACGCAGAGGACCTCAGCCCCGTCGAGATTGACTTCGACGTAGGGAGGGAGCTCTGCGAGAAAGGCTTGCTCCGTCTCGCCGAGCTGGGCTGCGGACCAGTCGCCTTGGTCGCGCAACTTCGGCCCTTCTTCGCCCGGCAAGTGCGGCATGCCCTCGACGAGCCAGCAATCCCAGTTCCCGACGCCCACGGGGCAGCCGAGGTCTCGGAGCCGCTCGATCGTTGCTCGGGGTTCTGGTCCCGCGGCAACGTCGCCCAGGCAGACCAGCCTGTCGATTCCAGCCTTTTCGAGGTCCTCGAGGACCGCTTCGAAGGCGAGCCGGTTGCCATGTAGGTCGGAGATCAGGCCCAGGCGCACGGCGGAACAATACGGCCTCACCCGGCGGCCGCTCGCTCGAGGCCGCGCATCGCTTCCCGCTCGACCGCCGGAAAACCTTCGTAGTGACCGTAGTGCGCAAGCGCGGCCGACAGCGAGAGCGCGAGCACCCGGGCGCGCACGAGCTGATCCTCGCTGACCGCCCCATACTCGGAAAGAAACAGCTCGCGGCCCTCCGGCGGCAGGTAGCTCCACAACATCGACAGGTCGATCGCAGGATCGCTTCGGCAGACATCGACCCAGTCGATCACACCGGTCGGGACCCCTTTCTCGTCGACGAGGATCTGCCGGAAATGAAGGTCGCCGTGAACGACTGCGGTCGGCTCCTGCGATGGAGGCAGAGCCTCGGCCTCCTCGAGGACCCGGTCGACAACCGGGCTGCGGCTCCAGATCCCAAGCGCCTCCAACTCGCCGAGCTGCCGGCGCGTCCTCGGCACCCGCACGCTCATGTCCGCGCGCTGGTTGCCGTCGCTCGGCAGCTCAAACGTGACCTCGGCGTCGTGGAGCCGCCGCAGGAACGCGGCTAGCCAACGCCCGAGTTCGATCCGTGCCCGTTCGCCGAGCACGGCGTCGCCGAGCTCGCGTCCGGGCAAGAGCGCACTGCCGAAGAACGGCCAGGGGAAGCCCTCGGCCGGCTCGCCGACGAAGACCGGCGCCGGCACGGGAATCGGCAGCAACGGTGCCAGCTCGGGCAGCACGGCGATCTCGCGTCCCACGCCCGGAACGGCGATCTCCCTGCGTGGAAAGCGGAAGGCCCAGGTCTCGTTGACGAGCCAGATCGCGTAGTCCCACCCTTCCGCGAACGGCCGGAGCGACTCGATCTCGAGCTCGGGAAACTGTCCAAGCAGCCGCCAAGCGAGCTCCTCGTCGACGACGAGCTCCGCAGTCCAGTCGGGCACTAATGGCCTGACCGGCAATGTTCGCCGGCTCCCTGGCTCGCGACCCAGGAAGCGGGCAACGTCACCGGCCAGGCCACTGGTGGCCTGACCGGCAACGTTCGCCGGCTCCCTGGCCCGCGATCACGCCGCGCCAGAGCCCACGCTCGCCCTTGTCAAGGCTGCCAGCCTTGCCTGCGGACGATCGCGGCCCCTGGCTTGGTGCTCGCGACCCAGGAAGCGCGCGACGTTACCGGCCAGGCCACTAGCCCAGTACGGGCCGGCGCCGCGAGCTCTCGAACCAGTCGACGAGCGTGTACCCGAACCAGTTCACGAGCCAGATGATCACGACCGTGCCAACGTAGGTCCAGAACCCGTCGATCGAGAAGTTGGGCGCTGCCCACTCCGCCAGTGCCACCATCGCGATGTTGATCACGAACAGGAAGAGCCCGAGCGTGATGATGATCAGGGGCAGCGTGATCAGCGCGAGCACCGGCTTGATCACTGCGTTCGCAATTCCGAGCACGGCCGCACCGATGACGTAGGCCCACAAGCCGTGGATCCGAACGCCGGAGAAGAGCGCGTTGGCAACCCAGAGCGCGGCGGCGTTGATCGCTAACGCAAGTACCAGTCGAATCAGCATCGGCATGACGAGTGGAGCGTATCGCGCGAACCAACTCGAGTCGCAATACTGGGCGCGATGGCCTTCGTCCCGGCTGCCCGCCACTTGCTGCACGCGAGAGACGTCGCCGACGCGCGCTACGTCGAGCCGCTGGGGGTTGACGATCTGGCTGCCGCGGCAAGGCTCTCGCGGGCGCACTTCAGCCGCGAGTTCCGGCAAGCATTCGGCGAGTCGCCGCACGCGTACCTGTTGACCCGGCGCCTGGAGCGGGCCGCGGCGCTGCTGCGTGCCACGGACCACTCTGTCGCGGACATCTGCTTCTCGGTCGGCCTGCGAAGCGTCGGCTCGTTCACGACCAGCTTCACCCGTACCTACGGCAGATCGCCGACCGCCTACCGCGCGGAGTTCCCGCCTGCCTCACAACATGCGCAGATCCCGGCGTGCGTCCTACGCGTCTACGGCCGGCCACAACACCGCACGTTTCGAGAAGACAACGGCTCGGGTCGCGCCTAGCATCGGCCGCGACCTAGTTCGTCGACTAAGGAGGACCGGATGATCAGAATCGCCAACACGCAGTTGTGGGTGCACGACCAGGACGAGGCGCTTGCCTTCTACACCGAGAAGGTCGGCATGGAGGTGCGCGCCGACGTGACTGTGCCGGAGATGGGCAACTTTCGCTGGCTCACAATCGGTCCGGCCGGCCAGACCGACGTCTCGATCGTGCTGATGGCCATCCCCGGCCCCCCGGTGATGGATGCCGAGACGGCGGAGCAGGTCAGAGGATTGATGGCGAAGGGCTTCGCGGGCACGATCTTCCTCACGACCGACGACGTGCACTCCTCCTACGAGGAGCTGAAGGGGCGCGGCGTCGACTTTGTCGAGCAGCCGGAGGATCGGCCCTATGGGATCGACTCGGCCTTCCGAGACCCGTCAGGCAACAACATTCGACTCACCCAGGTGCGCGAATTTGCGGCCGTTTAGGGCTTAGCTGGCGTCAGGCGCCGGTCGACCCGGCGCCGGACGGGTCTCGAGTGGCCGAAGACTCGGTCGGCTCGGGCCGAGCCTGAACGCGCGCGGCTCGCGGCGAATACGCCGACCGTGGTGGAGGATTCAGGTACGCCGAATTGACAGGATTCGCGCGGTCCACTTGCCGCGCGGGGCGTCCACGTCGACGGCGTCTCCTTCGCAGTGCCCGAGGAGCGCGCGGCCGAGCGGCGAGTCGGGAGAAATCGCTCCGTTTCCACCGACACTCGAGATCTCGCCCTCCATGCGGTTGCCCTTCTCGTCTTCAATCTCCACCGTCGATCCGACACCCACCTTGTCGGGTTCGAGCTCCGACTCTTCGACGAGGACCGAGTGGTCGAGGCGCGAGCGCAGCGTGCGGATGCGCGCTTCCAGCAAGCCCTGTTCGTCCTTCGCGGCGTGGTACTCGAAGTTCTCCGACAGGTCACCATGCTCGCGCGCCGTTTTGATCGCGTGAATCGCATCTGTGCGTTTCGGGCCTTCGAGCTCGGCAAGCTCCGCGGCGAGCGCCTCGCGTTGGCTCGCGGTGAGACGGTCGATTCTCGGCTCGCTCATGTTCGGACAGCATAGGGGCGCCTCCGGCGCGCCAGTGGGTGCGCAGACCTGAAGGGCCGAAGAAAGCGTGTCGGATCACCGCATGGAAAGATGAGCGCGGAGTGATCGGGAAGATGTACTTGGAACGCGGCGATCCTGTCGTCGTGCTCGTCCGCTGGGGCGGGAAAGGGCCCCGCAACGTGCTGATTCGTCGGGCCGATGGGGTGCGAGTCGTGCGACCGTTTCGCGGGTTGCGCGTGGCAAAGTCGAGCTAGCAGGGCGTGGCGAGGCGGGACCACAACCGGCTCGGTGGCGGTCGGCGTCAGATGAAATTCGCTCCGGTCGGCGTCAGCTAAAGGACCCGACGCAGCGCATTTTCGGGTTATAGTCCGCGCGTTATATAGGGCACTTAGTCAGAAGGGGGGAAAATTGCTTTCACCGCGCAAGCTCATCTTGCTGCTCGGCGCAGTCGTCGCGATTGCGGCGGCATTCTTAACCGCCGGCGCGTCGGCCTCGAGCTCCGTCCTCGTTGTCAAGGACTCGAGCATTAGCCCGTCGACGACCACGATCGGTGGCGCCAAAGCTCTCTCTACCACGAAGACCGTGGAGCACTGGTTCGGCACAGCGCTCGATCCGCATAACGGCGTCACTTACGGCTTCAACATGGTCGGAAAAGATCCATCACTCGAACAGACGTCGAACATCCCGACGGACATCATCCCGATCAACGTCGTCGTCGGAGGCATGACGTTCAGCGGAAGCGATGTCGTCGCACCGACGCTTAGCTCGCCGCAGTTCTCGTTGAGCGACTACACGTCGACGCCGTTCGTGACGAACTCGACTGACGGGCTGATCAACGACAGCTTCACCGCCGGAGGCCCGCTCTCGAGCGGCAACACGAGCAACCAGCTCGAGGACGCGACCATGCGGTCGCAGTTCAACAAGCAGGGCAGCTCGTACCACGTGAACCTCTCGCCGGTGACGACACAGGCCCCGATCACGATCGTCGTCCCCGGCAACCGGGGAACGCTCATCCAGACCGGCCGCGGCGTGATCGCCGGCGACGTCAACATCCAGTGGTGGGCGACGCAGATCCAGAGGCTGAACAACAGCCTCGGCTACATCGACCCGACGCACCTGCCGATCTACTTGACGAACAACGTGATGCTGTACGTCGGCAGCAACCCAGCCAACTGCTGCGTGATCGGCTTCCACGGCGCCGGACCCGTGCCCTCGCATACCTCTAATGGCCCCATGAACGGGAGCGGCAACCAGTCGGTGCAGACCTGGGCCTGGGCCTCGTATGTCACCCCGGGCTTCTTCGGGCCGATCTCGGCCTGGGCGCTGCAGGACATCCACGCGCTCAGCCACGAGGTTGCCGAGTGGGCCGACGACCCGTTCATCAACAACTTCGTCGAGCCGTGGCTGACGCCGACGGCGCCGCAGTATGGCTGCACCAACATCCTCGAGACCGGTGACCCGGTGGTGGCGATCGGCTTCGCGAAGGGCACGAACACCTTCGAGCAGGGCCCGACGCCGAACGGCACTCAGGTCGCCGACGGCTTCTACCACCCCGAGGACGAGGTGTTCCTGCCCTGGTTCATGCGGACGGCGCCGAACACCATTTCGCAGCCCGTGCAGGGTGGTACGGACGGCCGTTACACCTTCATGGGCAATCTGAATCCGTACGCGGGCTTCCAGACCGCAGCGACCGGCTGTTCATAGCGACCGGCTGTTAGCCCTCGCACGCGTGATCGAGAGGCCCGGGCTGCCCGGGCCTCTCGCCTTCTGCGGTTCTGAAGCCCATTCCCCCGGGTTCAGGCTCCCCCTGGAAATGAGGCATGGAGCGTACCGGGATCGAACCGGTGACCTCCGGCTTGCAAAGCCGGCGCTCTCCCAGCTGAGCTAACGCCCCGAGCGCACTAAGTCTAGAAAGAGAACCGGCGGCTTGCGGGCCGCCGGTTCTGTTCGGGTAGAGGAGAACCCATTAAGCAGCGCGGGCCAGGCGCTCTTCGTGCCGGGCTCGCTTGATGATTTCGTCACGGTCGCCGAAGCGGAGCTGGGCTCGGAGCATCCGCTCCTCGTCCCAGAGACGCTGGATACGGTCTTCAAGGGCCTTGACCTCAGCGGCGACTTCAGGATCGTGGCCGCTTGAAAGCGCGTGCCAAAGCTCGGCGCGGCGCTCGGTCGCGCGCTCGATCTCAGCCTTGATTTGAGGAAGTGTCTTCATGTTTTTTCAAAACGATTGGGCCGGGTTCGTCATTCCGCAACGGGGCGAACAGGAAAATGAGCACGACGAGGAGCCCGAGAACACCCGCGGCAACGGCCAGCCATGTCAGGAAAGCGTCCACTGCGTCACCACTTCGGCTGTAACGGCCGCTGCTTGGCAACGAGGTGGATCGTCAGCGCCCCGAAGGCGAAACCGCCGATGTGCGCGAAGACTGCGACGCCGCCCGTCGCCTGAGGAGACAGGATGCCCAAGCCGCCCTCCAGCGCCTGTAACAGGAACCAAATTCCGAGGAAAAGGATCGCCGGTATTTCCCAGATGAAGAAGAAGAACCCGAGGAAGATCGCGGTCAGCACCCGGGCGCTTGGCAACAGCAGGAAATACGCGCCGAGCACCGCGGCGATCGCGCCGCTGGCGCCGATGTTCGGAATGCTCGCGTCGTGTGGGCCGCCGAATTGCAGCGTCACGAAGGTCTGCAACGCGATCGCGGCTATCCCGCCCGCAAGATACCAGAGCAGGAAGCGAACCCTGCCCAACGCGTCCTCGACGTTGTTGCCGAAGATCCAGAGGAAGAGCATGTTGCCGAGGATGTGGAGCCAGCTCGCGTGCATGAACATCGAGCTGAAGACGGTTTCCACGAGCTCATGGTGGTGTCGCGCCACGCCTTCGCACGGCCCCTGCACCTCGCACGGGTAGTAGCCCCAGTGAATGATCTCCGTCTGGACCCCGTCCCGGATCTCCCAGAGCCAGACGAGCGAGTTCGCAACGATCAAGCCGATCGTGACGAAGGGTGTCGTCCGCGTCGGGACGTTGTCCTTGAGCGGCAGCACGGCGGCCCGAGGCTACGGGATCAGCGGATGACCAGCGCCATCAGCGCCTTCTGGGCGTGGAGGCGGTTCTCGGCCTGGTCCCAGACGGCTGACTGCGGCCCGTAGAGGACGTCCTCCATGATCTCCTCGCCGTAGTGCGCGGGCAGGCAGTGGAGGACG
>Ga0193730_1000371_pt1 | contig 13662 bp, 13 predicted proteins | sample U1a1metaG_FD_144919 | JGI IMG/M metagenome (GOLD analysis project Ga0193730, IMG submission 144919) | Soil microbial communities from a riparian zone of the East river system, Colorado, United States - U1a1 | ecosystem: Environmental > Terrestrial > Soil > Riparian zone | place: USA: East River...
CTTAAGGTTTGGAAAACTTAGAGACTGGAGTTTTATCAACGTGAAAAACGCCCAACGATTCTTTCGTTATATCTGGCGCGTTAATGCGGTGATCATTCTGCTGGCTGCTGGAACCATCATCGTCGGGGTTGCTGCGCTATTGGTAGCAGAATTCGGAGACAGAACGGCGAGGAATCGGGCGGCGGAATCGGGAATCCCCGTCCAGGCCGCCGACTCTCGCGCTCCTTTAGTGCTCGGACGGGTGTCGATGGTAGGGGGAACGGAGGTCATGCGTGCGGACCTCTTTCTTAATCGCAAGGGACTGGAGTTCAGCAGCGGCGGCGGTGGATACGGGGAAAACAGAAACATTCTTTTCATAGAACCGGCTCACAAGGCAGGACATTGGCTGCTTCCGGACAACGATCACGTCATCGGGGACAGTTACGACGTGGTCGATGATACGGATCGCAAAGCGAAACGGGTGATTGCGACTGCGGTGCTGGTGAAGCCGCCGACCGGCCCTCCCGAAATCACTACGGGCAAGCTTCTCTTGTTCGATCCAACTGGTCGAAAGATCGTGGAGGTAGCGAATAATGTAAGGGACATTCACCTTGCGTCGCTGTCGAGCGGCGAAGTGACGATCCTCTATGAACGTGACCGACGCCTTGTCCTATCTGCATTTGACCCCGGATCGCTTGACAAGCGCAGGGAGCAAGAAATCGATGTGCCCCAACTCAAGTGACGAACGCCAATAATTCGGCATGCTGTGCGCGCGCGGTTTATCGGCTGCACGGGGTTGCGAGATTCGGGCTGTTGCAGGTGAAAAATCTGTGCCCGCCTACGATTTCTTGGAAGGCACGATAGTCTTGTTCCCAGGTCTTCGTATCTCTTGCCGTAAGAACTACCAGGATTATTGCCTCATCATGAGCGATAAAGCCGAGGGCTTCGTTATCCTTAGCATCTGTGCCTTGCCGAGGATCTTTCGCCCCTCTGAGTATCCGAATCAACGCCTTTTCGCCGTCTTTAGTCTTGACCGGATTTTCAGTTGCGACCTGCAGAGAAGGGCTGTCGTGCCTTGCTTCTCGGATCGTTTTTGCGACGGCGTCCGACACGGCACATACGGAGTTGGCCGCACAGGAAGCATCCACTTCGCTGATATAGATGACGCTGCTTGAAGTAATAAAGCTCCCACCTTTTGGGAAAAAGGCGAGCCGGACGCCACGTTCGCGCGCCTGTTCAAAGCTAAACTCCCAGTCCTTCGGAACACCGAAGGTGTACGAGTATTGGTTCGGCTCAACTATGAGCGGCGGCGCGCCCTCGGTAGAACTGGGTTGGGGTTCAACCTTGTCAGTAAACTTCATGTCGATGTGCAAGTAGTAGGGAGACGCAGGCGGCTTCGGAAACACATCCTTGTTGAGCGTCTCGCGCAAGCACACAAAAATGTTGGTCTCATGATCGTTGTAGAGCCGTATGACACGTCCGTCTATCCCGATCGCTGCAACAAAAGAAAATGATCCATCGTCAGGCTGAGGAACTGTGGCGAAGCAAGACTGAAAAACAGAGGCATACTTTTGGGCGTAGTAGGGCAGAAGAGTCTGTGCGAAGTAACCCCTTGTCGCTACCGCCTGCTCTTGTGCATCTGCGAGGGCGGTAGCGTCCTCTAGAGACTTGGCCAGCTCGCCGCCCAGCGCAGGAATGGTAACCAACCACATGAGGCCGATGACACTGATCGTTTTCATGAGTGCAGTAGAACTGGCGCAAGTTACTAGTGCAAGTGACCTTAGGCTAGTCGGCTGGCTGACCATGTGGACTTTGCTTAGCAGTTATCGTTGACAAGTATTAACACTTACAACCCGCCTGTCAGTGAAAGTGGTTTTAATGCAAGCCGCCGGTCGGACACATACTCTCGTCACCAACCGAACGGTGTTGAAGGTGGTAAAAAAGCTGAACGCCCAACACGCGGTCCGGAAACAAATTTTCGCGATTGGCGGGAGATACCGTGAACAGAGTAGTTAACATACTGACCGTTTTTCTAATCTGCTTCACTTGTGTAAGTCTCGGTAGCGCAACCGAACGGGATATTTGTCAAGCTCCTTGTGGCAGATCCACTGTCTGGTGGGAATTCAACGTGTTTGAGCTCAAATTGATCGCGTCCAACGATCCCGGTTATGCGCTTTGGCGAGGTCAGTTCGACAAGGAGTCGCTCGACATGCAAATCGACGTCGAGACTTCGGACGGCAAGAAGATTGTGAAGGGAAAAATTCTCATGATCGGCGGGCGCGTCATGGCCACTCAAGGGCCGGTGACGGAACCAGGCTACGAGCTTGATGCTCTTGACGCGGCAGTCCTCGAGCAGCAACTCGTGTTCCGCCTACTCGCCGAGGCCCAGCCCAATGGTCCCCCGGAGATTCAAGGAGTGCACTCAATTGATTTGAAGGACGAGAAAACCGGTATCCAGTTTGCGACTCCCAGCGCAGAGGGATACATCGCACCCCCTTGGCACGCAAGCGGCGCCATTCGAGTCATTGCCACAGACGTGATCGAGTATCAGTTGACGTTAACTTCCACCGTTCAAGAAGAGTCTGCTGGTACGGGCAGGGAACATGTAGAGAACCTTTCTGGACGATTATCAAAGGTCGCAAGTGCCAAGATTGACGACACTATGCATCTTGACGGATGGGATCTATTTGGTGTCGGAGTTCAAATCAGAAAAAAAGCCAATGCCACCGCTTTTGACTATAGTGCCGCACCGGCGACTACCACCTATAAGACGGTCGCTGACATCCGAAAGAAACTGGCGCAAGATGATTACCCCGGTGAGGCTGATCCTTCTAAGAATTTCACCGGATTCTGGAAAAAAAACTGCAAACAAGCTTTTGGACTCCAGATTATGCCGTATGGGACGGATGGTAAGTATTCAGTTACTTTCTGCGGCCCTGGCGGTTGCGGGGAACAGGGTAAAGACGGACGCAATACATTCATCACAAAGGGCCCCGACTACAAAGTCATTAATGAGAGCGAAATCAAAGTACGTGGTGCCGAGGATTGGGACACCTATTACAGATGTACAAAGGACACCCATCCTGTTCTGAAATATGAAAATCAGTGAATCCTATCCGTAGGTTTGTGCAGCCCAACAAATGATGTCCGTATAACTGGTCTATGGTTGCGAGAAAATAAGGTTTCTCATCCCCACGATATAGGATGGTGCCGATGATTGCGGACAGATTAGCAGTGCTGGCAATTCTCTTCACAGCGACCATCAATACTTCTCTCGCCAGCGGCGTGTGGATCCTCCATGAAGATGGGATTGGCCCCGTCAAGGTTGGTATGAGCCTGTCTCAACTGAGCAGGGCTCTCCATGAAGAGTTTTCCATGCCGGAAGAGAAAAGTGATCAAGCTTGCTTCTACGTGCATCCCGCTAAACATGCGGACATTTCCTTCATGATTGAAAATGGCCGATTGGCCCGGATCGACGTGGAAGGACGTGGCACAGCGACGGCGGAAGGTATCCGGGTGGGTGATTCCGAGTCCCGCGCTTTGCAGGTGTACGGTCCTGGACTGAAAGTCGAGGAACACCAATATACGGGACCGGAGGGCCACTATTTGACGTTACGCTCCAGCAACGGTCGGTACGGAATCCGATTTGAAACGGACAAAGGAAAGATTGAGAGATTCTACGCAGGTCGCTTTGAGGCGGTCCAATACGTTGAAGGCTGTCTCTAGGAAGATGGAAAGGGCTACGAACTCAGTGCGCCAAATTGGCGGCCCGCAATCTCAGATCACAGGTTCAAGCGTGGAGAGGTGCATCATCCATCGGTCAGCTCCCATTTCAAAACAGCGAGTCAGTAGCTGAACTGGCTCAGGTGGTTGTTTTGCTCCGGAGCCGCGGCTCCGTTATACCTTCCATTCACGGCGTTGTGCATGTAATGCACATAGGCTCGACTGCCAATGGATGTTCCTCGGGCACTGACGCCGATGCGGTTTCCGATGAACGTGTCACGCAGGAAGAAATCGCCGGATGGTTCCATTCCCGTAGTGGTGAGTGTCTGGACCGTACTCACGGGATCCGGTGTTGCAGGGCCGGGCGGTATCTGGGCCAACACCACTTTGGCGCGGTGATTCATCGAATCGCCAGTAGTGCTGTAATACGCGACATTAATAATGTTCGTGAATACGTCGGTAACGATCCACGGGAAATACTGATCTCCAGCTTTTGTGTCGACGCTGCCAAACTTCCAAGTCTGTCCGTTGTTGTTGGAGGCAGCTAGAGCGACGTCGGCATCCGGACAAATTCCGCCACCCGCAATCAGACCCACTTTGCAGCGGTCCCATACAACGTAGGTCTCCACTCCGTTCTGATCCTGACGATGATCGTGCTTGGGAGAGGTTGCGAAAGTGAATCCCGTAGTGGCCAGACTTCCGTTGCCGAGGCCACCTCCCCGTGGGGATATCGGTTGAGTTTCGCTTTTGATTAAGGTTGCAGACGAGCAGGTCGGGGCATTCGGAGCGCCAGCCGGCGTGCAGGTTACATACATAATATCGTAGATGGGGAGGAAATCAGGGGGAGGTCCCTCACTCGCGTTCGTGTAGGTTATGGTGACGCTTCCATTCAGCTTGGTAGCGATGTCCGGACGTATGCGCACGTGCGATGAATTGGTGTTGAAGTCCGCTCCACTGACAATCGTTCCGATAGAACATACAGAAAGATCATTCTTGCAAGCCGCAAGGAAAATCTGGTTGCCGGAAAGTGGCGTAGCTATCAGTCCGGAAATATATACGTCGCCCGCGCCGGTGCCGTTGGTACGGGGATCTACCGCCATGTGTGGTACCAGGAGCAGACTACCATCCTGCTTGGGATTGACTTCAACGCTAGTCGGCCAACAGGTTCGCGCCTGGCTCGCGGTGTGAGTCCCGTCCGGACAGGCTGCGGTGCTGTCGAGATTCGATGCCGTGTTGCGAAAGAGTGCGATGGTGCTCGCCTGAGACCCCATGCGAATGTCGGCAATGTACATAGCATTGCGCGTGGGATCGGCCTCAATCACCGGATCGCCGCCAGCCCTAAGCACCTCGCCAGTAGCGCTATCCGTAATCGTCGGCAGGCCGCCTTCAAATTGTGGTGTGCAGGGGTTTGTGTCAGCCCCATTGCGGTGAACGTAATAGCCAGTCCCACTGTCTCCCAGCCCGCCGAAGGAGCCACGAAAATCGTTTGCCGCTCCCACCACCAGATCGCCGCCTTGCAGGCCTGACCCAAGGAGGAAATCTACCGTTGTACTGTTTTGCGGCAAGGCATCCGGAGGCGTGCGAGGCTCACGATTGAAGCGGGTTCCTGTGACTGTTCCGCAGCCGACCGCCGCCGCAGATAGTTGACTGTCAATCCCGGGACTCGCCTGCGAAGCGGGACGAAGCTCGGGCGCCACAGCCTGCGATTCCTCTCCCAGCCGCTGCAAGAGCGCCTTCGCTATGGGATGATTCGATGCGCGAAGAATCTGGCGGCCTTGTGGCGACAGGAGGAAAGCAGTGATCCCGGTGTCAGGACCAAACGCCGCAGAGTTCTGTTGAACACCTCCACCCGTCATGGTTGATCCCGCGCCTGCTGCCATGGCTTCGGGCTGAGTGACTTGAAGAGCGTGGAGAATGAGAAGACTCATAATTAGTATCAGGACTAAATCCAGCATCTTGAGTTTCATGGTTCCTCCACAAACGAAACAGCAGCCTAATTAGCCCGCTCAGTAGTCGAACCGGCTGAGATGATTATTCTGCTCAGGGTCCCTTGCTCCGTTATAGTTGCCCGAGACCGCGCTGTGTGTGTAGTGAATGTATGCTCGGCTTCCACCACCAGACGCGGCCCGTGCCGATACACCGATGTAGTCCCCGATATAGATCCCTTGAAGGAAAGGATCAGCCGCGGGATCCAGGCCGACGGTCGTGATTGTCTGCGCCGTGCCTACGGGATCGGGCGTGGAATTGCCCGGCAAAATCTGGCGCAGCAGTACCTTCGATCGATGCTGTAAGGGGTCAGACTCGGAACTGTAGTACACAATGTTCACAATGTTGGTGGCGGTGTCTGTACCAATCCAGGGCTGAAATTGGTCCGGAGTTCCAATGTCTACGTCGGCGACTGTCCAGGTTTGGCCGTTGTTGTTGGACGCGGCCATCTTAAGATCGGCATCTGCGCATACGTCCTTGAACGTTATCCCGGGGTAGACAACTGAAGTGGAAACTTTGCAACGGTCCCAGACCACGTATGTTTCGGTCCCATTCGTGTCCAAACGGTGGGTGTGTTTGGGAAACGTGCGGACCACGAACTGTGCCGCTGCCAAACCCGCGCCTCCACCGAATGGGTTGTATGGAATTATCTGAGACTCCGAAGTAATGCGAGTGGCTGCGGCGCAGGTCGGCGGGTTCGGAGCACCGTTGGCGGTGCAAGTAACCCACTTGATATCCAACCCAGAGGGAGTGGCGACGGTGTACGTCGCCGTAATTCCGCCATCGGGACGAACGGCGAGGTGCGGATTGTCCGCGAGGTCGCTGCCGCTGATTTTGACTGGCAGCGATGAATATCGACGGCGCCGACGCTCTAGCGGCGGAAACGTAGAGGTCTCCCGCGCCAACTCCACCGCCGTCGGCACGCTCGTCCAGAGCAAGATTCGGACGGATGTCGAATGTCGAAAAGATGGTGCCGATATCCACCAGAATCGAAGTTGGCCAACACGATCGCGCTTGAGCATCAGTGTGCGTTCCGGCGGGACACGATGAAGAGTTATTGAGGGTGGCCGCCGTAGAGCGAAACACCGCGATCGCTGAGTCGAACAGTTCGCCCAGGCCAACGCGCTCATCCGCAAAAAAGAACACCTGACGGGCGGGATCGGCAACGATGGCGGGATCGCCGACGCCCACCACAGTGTCATTGTTATTGGGATTTTTGAGGGAGGGAAAACCGCCTTCAAAATCTGGAGAACACGGATTCCCGGCGGCTCCGTTTCGGTGAACGTAGTACCCGGTCTGATTACTCATTCCAAATACGCCACGGAAATCGCCGGGGGTTCCTGTGCCGGAAGTCAACAGACGGAAATCATTCGCCCCGCCTACAACCAGGTCACCGCCGGAAAGGCCTGAGCCTGGCAAAAAATCCACGGCGGTCTCGTTCTGGGGAACGGGGTCGCGGCGAGGCTCGAGATTAAATCGAGTGCCACTGGCAGTTCCGCATTCGGGCAATACCGCCCCAGATGCGAGCAGCGTGCAAAAAAGACTCACGGGCAGCAGAAACCTAGCGATGCGAGATCTCATTGCTTCGGCCCTCCCCTCACCAAGTCACATGCTGTATTGGACCGGTTGCTAGCTTTGCACGCCCCTGGAAGCGTTTGTCACGGAAATGCAAAATGTTTGTCAGCAATTGTCACGGGGCATGTCGTTCTGCGCGAGCAGCTTCTGCGCGGAGTGCCAAAGTCCAAGTTAATGACCACCAAACGAGGACGAACAACGAAAATGGTCCAAAGAACGTCAGCCGGTAACATTCGCTCAGTTGACGGTGCATTGCTGTGCAGAATTGCTCACTGCATTGACGAAATGTGCCCCACGCCGCGATAGCTTTTTACGGCCCTGGTAGCAGAGTGCAGAATTTGTTCCCAAGGGTTGTCGCCTCGACAGGCCTTGACACGCCTCCTCTAGGGACCTAGATTCTTCGGGACCAAGCAGCGATGGAGGTGGACATGTCCATACTAGTGGTGGGAGCAACGGGTTTTGTGGGTGGCCAGGTGGCCCAGAAGCTTCGACGGCAAGGAGAATCAGTAAGGGCTCTGGTGCGCGGTGGCGACGCCCATCCGAAAGTTCAACCGCTTCACGCTGCCGGCATCGAAATCGTGGCTGGCGATTTGACGGTTCCGGAGAGTCTCGATCCTGCCTGCCGCGGAATTGTCACCGTGGTCACTACCGCAACATCCATGCCAACTGGAGCCAACGATGGGCTGCGACGCGTGGACCTCGACGGCACTCTGGCGCTGATTGAAGCTGCGGAGCGCGTTGGAGTGAAGCGTTTTGTTTACACTTCCTACTCCGGAAATATCCACATCGATTCGCCGCTCGAGACCGCCAAGCGAACTTGCGAGAACCGTCTGCTTCGAAGTTCCATGCAAACCGTCATCCTGCGACCTACTTACTTCACGGAAGTGTGGCTAAGCCCAGCCCTTGGTTTTGACTTCGTCAGCGGCGCCATTCGGATTTACGGTTCGGGCGAGGGTAAGGGCAGTTATATCTCCGCATTCGACGTTGCCGACTTTGCTGTGGCTGCGGCTACGGGGAAAGATGATGAGCACACCATTCTGGAGATGGGAGGACCGCAACCGTTGTCGCAACTGGACGCGGTGAAGATCTTTGAACAAGCTTTGGAGAAGAAGTTCCGGCTCGAACATGTGCCGGCGGAGGCGCTGCAGCAGCAGTACAGCTCTCCTGATCCGCTGCAGAAAACTTTTGCGGCGCTGATGCTCGGTTATACGCAAGGAGACGAAATAAAGGGAGCTCAGGACACTGCCAAGAAATATGGGATTCGCTTAACTTCAGTCGGCGATTATGCGTCGCGCGTCCGCGGCGAAAGCGCTGGTACGGCGGCCTGAGTCCGTGGAGTTTGAGGAAGTAATTAGCGTCTCCTGCGGCGACGTTTCGGCTTGACGTAACTTTCATTCATCTGAATATTAATGGCCTGAATTTTCTCGGCGAAGTGACGGTCGAGAAAACCAAGCAGGGCCCGAAGCAGCATCCATTCTTTGTCAGGTTTCTTGGAGCGGACTTCGATGGCGACAACTTCTCCCATACTGCGAGCCAGGTTGAGCCAGCCGTCGTAATTCGCGTGCGACCACTTGGCGCGATCTTTTTCCTTCGGCCCGCTGCGATGAAATGTCCCCTTGTGCTTGTGGGCGAGTTCGACTTCCTTGGCGACAATTGCGCCATACAGTCTGTAGTTATCTTTGGGAACCACCTGCACCTGACGCATGGCATCCCTCCCCGGATTCCAACATTAGGTTGAACCGCCCCAGTAGCGCTTCGTGAGCGAAATCATACTCTTTGCGGTTGGCAGGGAGACGGCTGATGTTAGAACGCGTCAATCCCGGTCACACTCTGTCCGATGATCAAGGTGTGGATATCGTGAGTGCCTTCGTAAGTTTTCACCGACTCGAGATTCGCCATGTGGCGGAAGATTGGATACTCATCGGCAACGCCATTGGCGCCCAGAATATCTCGTGATATGCGAGCGCACTCCAGCGCCATCCAGACATTATTTCGCTTGGCCATGGAAATGTGTTGCGGGCCGGCCTTGTCTTTATCTTTGAGACGGCCGGTTTGGAGCACCAGCAACTGTGCCTTGGTGATCTCGGTGATCATCCATGCCAGTTTCTCCTGCACAAGTTGATGCGAAGCAATGGGCTGGTCACGGAACTGTTTGCGAAAAAGGGAGTATTGCAAAGCACAGTCGTAGCACGCCATGGCTGCGCCGATTGCTCCCCATCCGATGCCGTAGCGGGCCTGGTTCAGACATTTGAGTGGAGACTTGAGTCCGCCACTCTCTGGCAACAGGTTCGATTCAGGCACGTGGACATCCTGCATCGACAGGCTGGAAGTCACCGACGCGCGCAAGGACCACTTGCCATGAATATCTTCGGCGCGGAAGCGGGGGCGATCAGTTTCCACCAGAAATCCGCGGACCTTGTTGTCTTCATCTTCTACTTTGGCCCAAATGACGGCGACGTCGGCGATGGAGCCCGAGGTGATCCACATTTTCTCGCCGTTTAGTACGTACTCTTTTCCGACCTTGCGGGCGCGGGTGCGCATTCCGCCGGGATTCGAACCGAAGTCTGGCTCCGTAAGGCCAAAACAGCCAAGTTTTTCGCCTTTCTGAAGAGCTGGAAGCCATTTTTGTTTCTGCTCTTCGCTGCCGAAAGCATAAATCGGATACATCACCAGCGCCGACTGAACGCTCACAAAGGAACGGACACCGGAGTCCCCACGTTCCAGTTCCTGCATCACCAGACCGTATTCGACGTTCGACATCCCCGCGCAGCCGTAACCTTTGAGACTGGCGCCGTAGAAGCCAAGATCGGCCATGGGCTTGACCAGTTCGCGTGGGAAGCGTCCGGCACGATTGCATTCTTCAATGATGGGGATGAGGTTGTCTTCAATGAATCTGCGGGCCATGTCGCGGACCAGGCGTTCGTCATCCGTGAGCAGAGCGTCAAACTCGATGAAGTCTACTCCGCGAAACTTAAGGGCCATGGGGATCTCAATAGTGGTCGGGGAAACCCTAGAAGGTAACAAAGGGGGGATGGGGCGTCAAACGGGGGAAGGCAGCAACTAGCAATTAGCACCTAGCACTTGGCACTTGGCCGACTCCAAAAAGGGCGCAGTGTCGAATAGGTGACACGGGCTGATTTTTACAATATTTTTGCAAATGATTTCCGGCAAGCCAGGGAATTAGCATCTAAACTCAAGGACAGCAGATGGCGGGACTCGGTCGTATGACGGAAAAAGTTACCAGGCTCGGGCGGCGGGTTTTGGGCGTTATCCTACTTGCATTTTTCTGCCTACCCGCTTGGGCCGCTGATATCAGCGTGGCCAACTCGCCTTTCGACCAGGGTTTCCGGCTTATGTATGACCTGGAGTTCGATCGGGCGCATCAGTTTTTTTCTTCCTGGCAGCGGGAGCACCCCGAAGACCCGGTCAGTCCGGCAGCCGACGCGGCGGGATTCCTGTTCTCCGAATTTGAGCGTCTGGGCGTGCTGGAGGCGCAGTTCTACGAAAACGACAAAACTTTTAATGCCCGCAAGAAGCTCGCTCCGGATCCGGGCATTCGCGATCGCTTTAACCTTGCGCTCGACCAGTCGGAGAGCCGTGCACGGGCGCTTCTGGAAAAGAATCCCAAGGATCGCGACGCCTTGTTTGCCATGACGCTTTCTTCCGGGCTGCGAGCGGATTATGCCGCACTGATCGAGAAACGTAATTTGGCTTCCATGCGCTACACCAAAGAAGCCACGAAATGGTCGGAGCAGTTGCTGGCAGTGGATCCGGAATGTTATGACGGTCATATTGCAGGCGGAATCAGCAAGTACATTATCGGCAGTATGGCGGCGCCGGTACGTTGGATTATGCGCCTCGGCGGAGTTTCCGGGGACAAGAAAGCTGGGATTGCAGAGCTGCAGTTGACCGCCGAGCGAGGCCGTTATCTGGCGCCGTTTGCACGAATACTGCTGGCCATTGCCTACGTCCGTGAAAAAGACAAGCCGCGGGCGCGACAGCTGCTGGCTTCGCTGCGTGATGATTATCCAAAAAATCCGTTGTTCGCGAGAGAGATCGCCCGCCTCGATTCCGGCCAATAGACCTGTAGAATATTCTCCAATCGAATGCCCAACGCTGGCAGTCCAATGTCCGACGTGTCCGCTTCCTGGCTGGATGAACTCAACCACGAAGTTGTGGTCTGCACGCGCTGTCCCCGGCTGGTGGTTTATCGCGAGCAAGTAGCTCGCGAGAAACGGCGGGCTTATCGGGATTGCGAATATTGGGGAAAACCTGTCCCGGGTTTTGGTGATCCCAAGGCTCGAGTTCTGGTGCTCGGACTCGCTCCAGGCGCACACGGGTCGAACCGCACAGGACGACCCTTTACCGGCGATGCGTCGGGCAAATTCATGTATCCAGTCTTATGTGAAACCGGCTTTGCCAACCAGCCTAATGCCACGCATTGTGACGACGGACTCGAGTTGAAAGACCTGTTTATTACCGCCGCGGTGCGCTGCGCTCCTCCTGATAACAAACCATTGCCACAGGAATTGGCCAATTGTGCGCCCTATCTTGATCGCGAAATGGATGGCCTCAAGAATTTGAGAGTGGTGGTGGCTTTGGGAAAAATCGGCTTCGATGCCTATCTCAATTACCTCAAGCGCAGAGGTCAGATTGCCGGCAAGAAGCTCTACCTTTTTCAGCACGGCGCCAAGTACGAAATGCCAGATGGAAAGATTTTGCTCGCGTCCTACCATCCTTCCAACCAGAACACGCAAACCGGAAAACTTACACGGCAAATGTTTGTTTGCATTTTTGAGGAAGCAGCGCGATTAGCCGATCGATGACGACAATCCAGTGTGCTTGCCCATGCAGTGCTAAGGTCCGCACGTCCGTCATTGGCTGGTTCTATCTGGTCTTCGTCTTCGCGATTCTTCCAGGCGCTGCCCTGGCCCAGCAAGATTCCGTTTCGCCGCCTCTTCAACAGCCGGGCATTCAAGACAACAGTTTTCTGGTCGAAGAAGCGTACAACCAGAACTACGGCGTGGTGCAGCACATCAGTAGCTTCACTCGTTTCTGGAACAGCAAAGACTGGGCATATATTTTTACTCAAGAATGGCCCGTCCCCGGAGACGCACGTCATCAGCTCAGCTACAGCTTGCCATTTTGGCATGCCGGAGCATTCCCGGAATCGGGCATGGGCATAGGCGACGTCTTTCTCCATTACCGTTACCAACTTGTAGGAGACGGAAACGCAAAGGTGGCGTTCGCCCCACGGCTTAGCTTGATATTGCCCACAGGAGACGTTGCTAGCGGCCGGGGCGCTGGCGGAGTCGGGGTGCAGACCAATCTCCCAGTAAGCGTCGTCTTGAACAAAAGCCTGGTGAGTCACTGGAACGCGGGAGCTACGGCGATTCCTCACGCTCAGGACGCGTCTGGCGATCGCGCCTCCGTCACTGGCTACAACTTGGGCCAGAGCTTTATCTGGCTGGCTAACTCCCGCTTCAACGTGATGCTGGAAACTGTGTTTGCCAGTTCACAATTCGTGGTAGCGCAAAATAAAACCGAGTGGTCACGATCGCTCTTTCTCAATCCCGCAATTCGCTGGGCGTACAACTTTGAGAATGGGCTACAGATTGTGCCGGGTATCGGCGTTCCAATCGGCATCGGTCCCAGCAGCGGGGAAAAAGGCATCTTTCTCTATTTGAGTTTCGAGCATCCCTTTCGCAAGCTGCCACAGAACAAATAGGGCAAGCACTCTCACTCCAGGTGACACACTCGACACGCTCATTTCACCTTGGTCGCGGTTACCTCAAGCTGGAATCGGCGTTTGCTGCTCGGGTCGTCCATGCTGCTGATGAGTGTTGTTTTTCCCAGGCTTATGACGGTGTTTATCTCCGAGCGCATTTGGCGAATTACGGGCCGCTCAGCGACCGATCCGGGTGCCTTTGGTTCCCCTGGAAGAGAGAAACTGCTGGAGTCGGCGACGGCAGTGAGCACAAGTGAGCCTTCACGTTCCTCGACCCGGCAATCGATGTTCATTCCAACGTCGAGATACTGAAACTGCGGGATTGATCCCATGTTTGTGGCAATCGGGACCCGGACACCAGCTCTCAGCTTGTTCAAAATACCCTCCCTCGCCACCAATGAGTAGGTACGTGAGTTGTTTTTCTTCCCATCTTCCAGTTCGGTGAGCAAGAAATCCACACGATAAGCGTTCAAAGACTTCGGCGCCGCGGGCTTCTCGGCACTCTTTTCCTGGTTGTCATGGCTTTGGTCTTGCGCCATTCCTCGAGGCACAAAGCCTCCCAGCCCCGCAACTATCGTCAGGATTGTTATCCAGATCTTCACTCTGCACATGACTTCCTCCTTAATTTCTTTCACTCGATTCCGAAGCTGGTGTCTCATTCTCTAGGGATT
>Ga0193730_1000372_pt1 | contig 13653 bp, 10 predicted proteins | sample U1a1metaG_FD_144919 | JGI IMG/M metagenome (GOLD analysis project Ga0193730, IMG submission 144919) | Soil microbial communities from a riparian zone of the East river system, Colorado, United States - U1a1 | ecosystem: Environmental > Terrestrial > Soil > Riparian zone | place: USA: East River...
CCAGGCAGCGGTCAAGGTCGGGAGCTCCGCCGAGACGTTTCAGGAGCAGCTCGTTCGCGACGTGCGGGCGGTTTCGCCGTCCGTCGTCCAGATCGCGACGGGATCAGGCCTTGGCTCCGGTGTGGTATACGACGGCCACGGGAACATCGTCACGAACGCACACGTCGTCGGTAATGCAACGAAGTTCTCCGTAACGCTCCCATCGGGAAATCATCCCGGAACGCTGGTTGGTTCCTTCCCGCCGGACGACCTCGCGGTTGTTCACGTGGAAGGGGTAACGCCACCGCCCGCCTCGTTCGCGGATTCCTCCAAGATCGAAGTCGGCGACGTTGCGCTCGCGATCGGCAACCCGCTCGGTCTCCGCTCGAGCGTGACCGAAGGCATCGTGTCGTCGCTCGGCCGCACCGTCAGCGAAGGAAACGGAGTGGTCCTTGCGTCGGCGATTCAGACGAGCGCCGCGATCAACCCCGGCAACTCCGGCGGTGCGCTCGTGAATCTTGCGGGACAGGTGATCGGCATTCCGACTCTTACCGCGCTCGATCCCGAGCTGGGCGGAGCGCAGGCGCCCGGGATCGGGTTTGCCATTCCTAGCAACACGGTGCGCCGAATTGCAGACCAGTTGATTGAAAAGGGGAGCGTCGAGAGATCGGGTCGCGCGTTCCTGGGCGTGCGCGTCAGCTCGATCGTCGGAGGTGGCGTCCTCGTCGCGGGGGTGACGCCCGGCGGGCCGGCCGCAAAGGCCGGGATCAAGCCCGGCGAGATCATCGTGGCAGTCGACGGCAAGCCGACTTCGACTGCTGACGTGCTCGTCGCGGTGCTCGCCGGCCTGAAGCCCGGCCAACGTGTCTCCGTGAAGATCCTTCAGCGCAACGGCAAGGTGCGGACCGTGATCGTCACGCTCGGCGATCTGCACGGAAGCGGCTAACGATCCGCTAATAACGCGGCGCTACGCTCCGGCCCGTGCCTTAGATCACCTCAGTTGAGAAAACCCGGAGGTCGGATCTTCCCTCACTTAGGCAGAAGGGCAGGTGGCTCGCATCGCCGACGCTTGCTCGGGAGACGATCCTCGCCCCAGGAGCCACGCGTGACTATGACCACTACCTCAGTCCAAGACAAGTCAGGTGTTCGAGTTGAGCCTTGGTTACCTCGCGGTTGGCCAGAGAGCGCTCCGAGAGGCTGTACGTTGGCACTGAGAGGCCCATTCCGGAGGTTTCGATGGCAAAGACAGTTGCTGACTTCATTTTCGAGCGCTTAGCCGCGTGGGGCGTAAGCCGGATCTATGGGTATCCCGGGGACGGGATCAACGGAATGACGATGGCTCTGCGCCAAGCAGGCGATCGCTTCGAGTTCATTCAAGTTCGCCATGAGGAATCCGCCGGATTCATGGCGTGTGCACATGCGAAGTTCGGTGGGGGCCTCGGTGTTTGTCTGGTCACCTCTGGGCCGGGCGCTATTCATGCATTGAACGGGCTTTATGACGCGAAGATGGATCGGCAACCGGTTCTCGCGCTTGTGGGTCAGCAACCGCGCACCGTGCTGGGCGGTGGTTACTTCCAGGAAGTAGACCTGACTAACCTGTTCAAGGACGTCGCGTCGGAGTACGTCCAGCTTGTCGTCGACCCGGCACAGGTTGGTCACCTCGTCGACCGCGCCGCGCGAATTGCGCTGGCCGAGCGGAACGTGACGTGTCTTGTGATCCCGAACGATCTCCAGGAGAGCGAAATGGTCGCCGACTCCGAGAGGCAGCACGCGCGATTGCACTCCTCGAGCGACTACTCGGAGCCCGAGGTTGTGCCTGAGGAGGGCGACCTCGTACGGGCAGCGCAGCTTCTGAACTCGGGATCGCGTGTTGCGATGCTCGTGGGCCAGGGGGCGCTTGGCGCAGCGTCCGAGGTGACGGAAGTAGCGGACCTCCTCGGCGCGGGCGTTGCCAAAGCGCTCTTGGGAAAGGCTGTTCTGCCTGACGATCTTCCCTGGGTGACCGGAGCGATTGGGCTGCTCGGCACGCGGCCGAGCTGGCAGCTCATGCAGGAGTGCGACACGCTACTGATCGTCGGCTCGAACTTGCCCTACACGGAGTTCCTGCCGGCCCCTGGACACGCTCGCGGTGTGCAGATCGACATCGACGCGCGGCGGCTTGGGCACCGCTACCCGACGGAGATAAACCTCGTTGGCGACAGTGGGCGAACTCTGCGTGCGCTCGTCCCGATGCTCGAGCCACAGGATGATCATTCGTGGCGTGACCGCATCGCGGAGTGGAACGAACACTGGTGGAAGGTTGTCGAGGCGCGCGCCATGAACGAGGCCGATCCACTCAACGGCCAGCGCGTTTTCTGGGAACTCTCGGAGCGTCTACCCGACAACGCGATCATCACTTGTGATTGCGGGACCGCGACGGCGTGGTATGCACGCGACGTGCGTATTCGCGAGGGGATGAGGGCGTCTCTGGGTGGGAACTTGGCGTCGATGGGCCCGGGTGTTCCATACGCAATAGCCGCCAAGTTCCTCTACCCCGACCGGCCGGTAGTCGCCCTCGTCGGCGACGGCGCGATGCAGATGCTTGGTAACGCCGAGCTCCTAACCGCTGCGAAGTACTGGCGCCGCTGGGTCGATCCGCGCCTGATTGTTCTCGTCCTCAACAACGGTGAGCTCAACTTCGTCACCTGGGAACAACGTGTGTCGATAGGAGACGCGAAGTTCACAGCGTCGCAAGAACTGCCGGATTTCCCCTATGCACGCTACGCAGAGCTACTCGGTTTCACTGGTATCCGCGTCGACTCGCCGGACGACGTTGGAGACGCCTGGGACAAAGCCTTTGCGGCCGATCGCCCTGTCGTCTATGAGGCGGTCGTCGATCCTAACGTTCCACCACTTCCTCCTCACATCACGTTCGACCAGGCGAAGGCGTTGACCAGGGCGTTGTACCGCGGCGACCCCGATGCCGGCGACGTCATCCGCGCGAGCCTCCGCGAGCTCGTGGACAATTTCGTCCCTCATTGACTCTTGCTGCTGGGCAAGACTTTTGCCCACCCCAAGCGAACAGAACAAGAGATATTGCGGCGACCAGAGCAATCGTTGTATCGCTCGGCCCGGCCGTTTGTTCGACGCGACGAGCCACGACTGAGGTCGGCAGAGGCGGTCGAGTACTAGAGAGTCCGGCACTACGCCTCTCGACCTCTGCTCAGAAGAAGCGGGATCCGTGATCTACCTACTGGTCTACCGAACTGAGAAAACTGGGCCGAACCGACCCAACCTACGATGGCTTGAGCAAGCCGCAGCGCTGCCCACACACCGACATCAGCCCTTATCGCACCCAGGAGGTCGCCGGTTCGAGCCCGGCTAGCTCCACTTACAAAGTGCCTGCTAAAGACGTCGTGCGGCTATTTGGCCGGCACACGTCCTAGTCACCGTTCTACCGCGGCAGGACTAGCGAGGTGTCGCCGCTGAAGACCGCTCGCAACCGCTGAGCACTCGGTGCGCGGCGACGGAAGCCGCCGCGCACCTTGCCCTACGCTACGCAGGAGCGACGTCGGCCGTATCCGGGCGCCGCTTCGTCCGCGTCGCCGCGAAGGCGGCGCCGGCGACGAGCAGTATCGCGCCGGTCCCGATTGCCGCGGTGTCTGTCGACGACAGCCCCTCGTCGCCTCCAGCAGTCGGCGTGGCGCTCGCAGCATCGTTGACGATCGCTTCTGTGCCACCCGCTGGTATGACGTAGCCGGTACCGCTTGCACCGGCCGCGCCAGCGTCGTTGACGATCGCTTCGTCGCTGCCGGCTGGTACGACGTAGCCGGTGCCGCTTGCACCGGCCGCGCCAGCGTCGTTGACGATCGCTTCGTCGCTGCCGGCTGGTACGACGTAGCCGGTGCCGCTAGCGCCTACCGCAGGAGCTTCGTTGACGATCGCTTCGTCGCTGCCGGCCGGGACGACGTAGCCGGTACCGCTTGCACCGGCCGCGCCAGCGTCGTTGACGATCGCTTCGTCGCTGCCGGCCGGGATGACATAGCCGGTACCGCTAGCGCCTACCGCAGGAGCTTCGTTGACGATCGCTTCGTCGCTGCCGGCCGGGACGACGTAGCCGGTACCGCTTGCACCGGCCGCGCCAGCGTCGTTGATGATCGCTTCGTCGCTGCCGGCCGGGACGACGTAGCCGGTACCGCTTGCACCGGCCGCGCCAGCGTCGTTGACGATCGCCACGGTACTGCCGGCCGGGACCACGTAACCGGTGCCGCTCCCACCACCCGCCGCAGCCGAGGCCACGCCCGCACTACCGGCCATCGCCGCGACGGCCACAGTGAGGACGGCCGCCGTCTCGCGTAGGCCCTGCGCCTCAACGTCCGGGCCTTGCATCGCGTGTGCGAGCTCTTGCGGATCGAAGACGAGCGCGAGTTCCTCTCCATCTGCCGACTGGAGCGTCCGCTCCAGGTCGGGTCGTTCCAAGATCATGCTGATCGCTTCCGTTGCCCCGCCTACGCGGACGACGTCGAACGTCAGCTCCACTGGCCCGTCGCCGTGGCGGAGCGCCGCCTCCGCCGCGGCGCGGCGGATCGGTAGCGCCGGACGTGCGATGGGAGCGGCCGCCGCCGGCTCTGCGAGCCGCGCGCGACTCTGGATCGCATTCATCGTTCCTCCTTTCGGGGGGAACCCCGTTCGATCTTTGCACCGGTACGAGCCGAATGCAACGATCCGCAGGTTCGGCGGTTAGCCGTCGCAATTTGCTCGTACGCCGGGCAGCGATGGCCTGGGAGGCTCGGAAAGGAGAGCCGCGCTCGCTTTCGCCCAAGCACGCCGTGCTACCAATCTGAGAGAACCCTCGCAGAACTGACAGCGCCTGAAAGCGCTTGAGCAAGCCGCACAAGCTTCACCGGACGACCTAGCGGCGTTATCGCACCCAGGAGGTCGCCGGTTCGAGTCCGGCTCGCCGCATCGCAAAAAGTCCCTGCTAACGCGGTGATTCACCGCCTCGCGCCGGACAATGAGCCAGACGCGGATCTACTTACTTCGGACAGGGGACGCAATATTGGTCGATATCGCCGTTACGGCTTTGCCGCACGCGAGTCAGTGGGTGAACTGATGCGCCAGACGTATGAAGGAGAGATGCTGACGGTGTCTTCTTCAAGGCACAACGCGCACAGCCTCTCGTGCGCACGGGTCAGAAGGGAGGGGCAATGACCGTCGCCCCAACATCAGTTCAGCCCCGACCAGAACACCACCGGTCCCGCTGGGTGCTGCTCGCGATCCTCGCCTTTCTTCTAGGTGGTCTCGCGGTCGCGCTGCTTTATCAATTGGAGGTGTTCGGAAACTCGTCCAGCTCAAGCAGCGAGGGATCGGGCGTCCCGGCGACGCAGACCCGCGCGGTGGCCCCGTTTAGCAGCGTCGAACTCACCGGGGGCAACAACGTCGTCATTCGCGTCGGTGAGAAGCAGTCGGTCGTCGTCAAGGCCGACGACAACCTCCTTAACCGCGTCACGACACACGTGAAGTCCGACGCGCTCGTCATCGGGAACACCCCCGGCAGCCTTACAGCCAAGAGTCCGATGAGCGTCGAGGTCAACGTCCCATCGCTTAACGCCCTGGCGCTCACAGGCAGCGGCAACATCATGGTTAGCGGCATCAAGACGGAGAGCCTGACGGTGACCTTGTCGGGCAGTGGCAACCTCTTTGGGAGTGGAACCGCGACCTCGCTTGACATCACGGTCAGCGGCTTTGGAAATGCGCGGTTCACACAGCTTGACGCCAACAACGTGCACGCTGTCGTGAGTGGCTCTGGAGTGATCTTCGTCACCGCGACCAAGAGCCTCGATGCCTCGGTCCCCGGATCGGGCACGATCATGTACGAGGGCAATCCGCAGGATGTGACGAAGAGCGTCACGGGCTCAGGCGCGATCACTGGCAGATAGGAGGGTGTCCAAATCCTGCCCCCGCTACTGCGAAGGCGTCGGAAACGGTGCCTTTCGCATGATTGTGCCCGGTATCGCGGGCATTCAGGCCGCTGGGTTCGGAGCGCCCTTGACGAGTTGAGGGCGATGAGTCAACCTCGGTGTCATCTTCGCCGTCGTCTATCCAGTCGCGCCCATGTCTCGCGCTGCATTGAGCGCGGCGCGAGATCGTCCCGCTGACGTGGTTCGGTACCGATGAGCGCGGGTCGCGTCATCCTCATAGTCCTCGGCAGCATCGGAGTCCTGTTCGGGCTTGCCCTGCTCGCAGGGGGAGGCTTCCTGCTCTGGGCCGACCGCACACAGCGCGAGGACGGCTACCTGACGACACCGACCGAGCGATTTGCGACGCCGACCTACGCTCTCACGCGTACGCGGCTCGAAGTCGATACCGACGGAGCCGGCTGGGTCCTGAACGACAGCTGGTTCGGCAAGGTTCGGATCCGCGGCGAGAGTGCCGGCGGGAAGACGCTCTTCATGGGCATCGGGCCGGAGGCGGCTGTTGCCAAGTACCTGGGCCCCGTCGCCCACGCGAATGTCGAGGACATCGACTTCGATCCCTTCCGAGCCACGTACCTTCCAGTCACGGGAGGCGCGCCCCAAGGGCCGCCGACGGAGCAGCGCTTCTGGGCGGCCTCCGCCTCCGGGGTCGGGACACAGACGCTGACGTGGAAGGTGCGCGAGGGCGACTGGTCGGTTGTCCTCATGAACACCGACGGCTCGCGTGGCGTCGCCGCGGACATCGACGTGGGCGCCAAGATGTCCTTCTTGCTCTGGGTAGCGATCGGCGGGCTCCTCGGCGGCGTGCTCGTCACCGGGGGAAGCGCCGCATTGGTCGTCCTTGCCGCGCGGACCCGCCGGCCACAGCCTCCGCCACCGGTACCTCCTACCGCGGGCGCCGGATCAGGAAATGCGCCGGCAACCGAGCCTTCCGACCGGTCGACAGAAGAGGCCCCGCCTAGCTGAACCCCCGGCTATGTCGTCGCCGGTGCGAGCCGCTCCGCCAGCGACTCGAGCAGCTTGAACTGGATCTCGGGCGACGTCATGAGCAACGGACGGAAGTTGTGCGCGCTGATCGAGAGCAGTCGGGAGGGTGCCGTCAGCGTCACCGTAGCGGTTCGGGGCCGGCGCAGGATGAGCGCCAGCTCACCGAAGCAGTCGCCCGGCCCGAGGGTCGCAACGCGGCGGTTCCGCCGGCGTACGTCGGCTTCGCCGTCGACCAGCACGAAGAACGAATACGCCACTTCTGCGTCTTCGTGAATCAGCGTATGGCCCGCTGGCAGCTCGAGTTCGTTCGCGAGCTTGGCGACCTTCGCGAGCTCGCGCTGCGAGCAGTACGAGAAGAGCGGCACCTGTCCCAGGAGCTGCGCTCTGTCACGCTGCCGCACCTTCATGCCGGGGATTATCCGCCGCGCGCGAGCCCTTCGCACGACTTCGGCTCGAACCCCGGCCCCAATGAGCTTGTGGGCAAGAGCAGCTGGTGCGATGCTCTGGTCGCAACATGCCTTCTAGGTCATACGAGGAAGCCTGCTCGGCTCACCGCTGGGTTGTGCCGCCGCGCTACAACCTCGCTGCCGACGTCTGCGACAAGCATCCGCGTGACAAACCGGCGATGGTGTGGGAGAGCTTCGACGGGTCTTACCGGGAGCTCGTCTGGGGCGAGCTTCAGGATCTCGCGAACCAGGCTGCACACACGCTCGCAACGCACGGGGTCGAGCGTGGAGACCGCGTGGCGATCGTCCTGCCGCCGGCCCCCGAGACCGCTGCGATCTTCTTCGGCGTCTGGAAGCTGGGCGCGATCCTGCTTTCGATGTCAGTGCTGTATGGCGACGATTCGATCCGGCACCGACTCGACGATTCCGGCGCGAAGCTCGTCGTCACGGATGCGGTGAACGCCGGTCGCTTCGGCGCTGCTGCAACCGGGCTCCTGCTCGTGGACGACGAAACGTTCGTAGGCGCGTCGACAGATCCGATCCTCTGCGACACCTCGGCCGACGATCCGGCGCAGCTCTATTACACATCGGGCACGACGGGACTCGCGAAAGGCATTGTCCATGCGCATCGCTACATCCTTGGCCATGAGGAATTTCTTTACTGCCACGAAGTCGAGGACGGCGAGCGTTTCCATGGCATGGGCGAGTGGGCGTGGGCTGCCGGGATCGCGCCACTTCTCGGGCCCTGGCGTCTCGGCGCTGTCCAGTGCGTCTATCAGCGTAAGGGTGGATTCGACCCTCACAAGCAGCTCGCCTTCCTCAGCCGCCAGCGCGTTACGAACGTGTTCACGACGCCGACAGCGATGCGCGCGATGATGTCGATCGGAGACGCACGCACTCGCTATCCGCAGATCTTCCGCCGCGTTTGCTCCGCGGGCGAACCACTGAACCCCGAGGCGATACGTTGGTTCCGCGACCAGTACGGAGTCACGGTGCTCGACTACTACGGCCTGACGGAGTCGTATCCGCTCGTTGCGAACTACCCGTTCATGGACGTGCGCGAGGGCTCCATGGGCAAGCCGATGCCGGGCTGGGACGTGGAGATCCTCGACGAAGACCAGAGTCCTGTCGCTCCCGGCGAGCGCGGCGAGATCTGCATGCGCGCCCGTTCGAATCCGCACTACCCGCTCGGGTACTGGCAGCGGCCCGAGGAAAGCGTCGAGGTTTTCGGCGGAGAGTGGTTCCACACGAAGGACGCCGCTCGCCAGGACGAGGACGGCTATGTCTGGTACGAAGGCCGAGCCGACGACGTCATCATCTCGGCCGGCTACCGGATCGGGCCGTTCGAGGTGGAGTCCGCCTGCCTCGAGCACGCGGCCGTACGAGAGGCGGCGGCGGTCGCGTCACCCGACGAGCTGCGTGGCAACATCGTCAAGGCGTTCGTCGTTCTCGCGGAGCAGTACAACCCCTCCGACGAGCTCGCGGAGGAAATCAAGCGCTTCGTCCGAGAGCGGCTTTCAGCATACGCCTACCCGCGCGAGATCGAATTCGTCAACGATCTCCCGAAGACACTGACCGGCAAGATCCGTCGTATTGAGCTCCGCCAGCTCGAGCACGAGCGTGCTCTGAGCGCCTGACCGACGCGTCGAACGCGCACCGTCGGTGCCGTTGCCGCGTAGCGCCGGTCCGAGTCCGGCTAGCTCGATCGCTTGAACAAGCCCTCTGTGCTGACCGTCTACGATTCCGACCGATGACTTCCGCCGTCCCCGAAGCAGCGACCGTTCTGAGCGAGCTCGAGGCTGCGAACCGGCTGCTCGTCCAGCAGGTCTTCAAGCCGATCGCGAACGAATACCGGATCAGCATCCCCACTCCCGGCTCGAGAGAGGAGGGCCGGCCTCTGCTCTATGTGAAGCAGAAGAAGATGAAGATCAAGGAGGACATCCGCTTCCGCCTCTCGCCAGATGACGGCGATCACCTGTTCATGATCAAGTCGAAGTCGGTGTTCGAGTTCCGTGGCCGCCATGAGGTACTCGACGCTGACGGCGCCGTGATCGGGTTGCTGGAGAAGAACTTCGGCAAGTCGCTGCTGCGCAGCCACTGGCATGTGCGCGACGCGGCGGGCCAGGAACTACTCGAGGCGCACGAGGCGAGCTGGATCATCGCACTCCTGCGACGCTTCGGCCAGCTCGGGCCCGACTGGTTCGACCTGCTGACCTGGCTGCCATTCAACTTCGTGCTCAAGCGTGCGCAAAGTGAAGTCGGCAGGTACAAGCGAATACTCGGAACAGTCCGCGACCGCTACGTGCTCGAACTCGAGCCGGGCCTCGACGATGTCGATCGTCGGCTTCTCGTCGCGTTCACGGTTGCGCTCGACGCGCTTCAGGACCGCTAGTCGCGCGGGAAGAAGACGCTGCAGCCTGTCGAAGTTCCGTGTGCGCGAGAACACGACGATGGACGCCTGGATCGCACCCCAGAGGTCGCCGGTTCCAGTCCGGCTAGCTCTATCAGTAATCCGCTGTATAAGCATGCGACCGACGCCTTCGCGTGTGATCGAGCTAGTCGGGATGCAGGCGCGGCAAGGTTTGCTTGTAAGTCGCTATGCAACCGGCATAGGCTCACTCTCACTAGTCGCGCGCTGAGAGGAGCAATTTGATGCGGATCGAGTCGTCTGTCACCTCCATTTCCTGGATTCCCTCGGAGGCGGTTGAGGGGTTGCCGAAGCTTCCATTCACGTTCGGCGTCGCTCACTACGACGACCCGCCTCCGGATCGGGTCGACCAGATCGAGACGATGCACCGAGCCGACCTCTTCCGTGAGGCGAACGAGCTGAAAGCGTGGGTCGAGGTCGAAGGCGACAAGATCGTCGATTACGGTCATGCGGGCCGTGGCCGCATCGGGCTGACCCGGCTCAAGCTCGGACCGAAGGAGATCGCGGTTCCGGCGGTCGCGATGCCGACGCTACAAAACACGGAGGTAGGTGACCGCTGGGTTCGATTTACGCAGACGGCCGGCGGCCGCACAGGTATGCCTGCGCCGAGGGGGGTGCGGGGCAAGCCGTACTTCCAGATCAATTCCGCGATCGCGTGGACGACTTTGGCGCTCACGATTCATGCGGATGGAGCATCGGAGTCCGAGTTGGCCGGTGCCAGTACCTTCCCACGCCACTGGATCTACGATAGCGACGGTGCGCTTGTTCAGAAGAGCGGGGTGATCGACTTCGACAAGTGGTACCGCGAAGCACATGCGCAGAACACACCTTGGGGCAACGAAGACTCTGCGGCGGTCGTTACAGCGGTGGAGTCAGCCATGGAGCGCGACCTTTCGCTGGAGATCATGCGGAGCGAAGACAAGCGCAGCGCAGATCGATTCTCGCCCGGCGACCTGATCGTCGAACAGGGCGAAACCGGTGTGAGCTCAAACATCGTCTACCTCGTGCTCGACGGTGTGCTCGAAGTAGTCGTCGACGGCGAAGTGGTCGGCGAGCTTGGGCCGGGAGCGATTGTCGGCGAGCGTGCGCAGCTCGAGAACGGGGCGCGCACGGCGAGCCTGCGCGCGAAGACGGCGGGCAAGGTGATTGGCGTCCCTGGCGAGGAGCTAAACCGTGAGGCTCTTGAGCAGATCGCAGCCGGGCGTAGCCGCGACGGCGGCTAGCTCCCGGAAACCCCGCTGAACCGAGCGCACGTCTAAGGGCTCCCGCCCACTAACGGGCAAGCTCTTCCGCCTTCATCGCGCTCCTCCTCTGCCGCCTGCGGGCGCGATTGAGGCCGGCTCACGGACAAAGGTGTGCGTGGGGCTTCTTGCGTTCGTTCGGCGCCGGCCCGACAATCGGGTCATGCAGATGGAGCGACGGCGTGTTCTCGCGATCGCGATCTCGCTCGCCTTGCTCGCGCTGGTCTCTTCTGGCGCGGCCGGCCGTGCAGCGACCGACCCGACTGCGACGGTCGTTGTGATCACGAGCGGCGTTGTGCGGGAAGGAGAGGCGCTCGGGAGCGGGGACTACGGCTACGCGGATTACGGGCTGGTACTGCGGAATCGCTCGTTGGCCAGGGACGCGATGGACGTCACTGTCGAGGTGGAGGCAGTCGACGGTGGTGGGCAGTCGCTCACGGACAGTTACACGACCGTCACCCTGATACCCGCCGGGGCAGACTTCGTCATCAGCGGCGCGCTGATCTGGAGAGGCTCGGCTGAGCTCGCCGACATCGAGACCGAGGTACACGTCGGACAAACCGCGCCCCGACATCGCAGACTGCCGCCAGTCAAGCATGCATCGGTGACGAGTTCCGGACGCGTCATTGGGTCGTTCACCAACCCGTACAAGAAGTCGCTGCCCGCAAGCGCGACGATCTACGGCGTTGTTCTCGACAGCCGGGGGCGAATCGTGGCGACCGGCTACGATCTCACCGACGCAGTCACTCGTCCCGGCGCGACCGTGGCGTTCGACCTTCTCGGGGCCTCTAAAACAGTGCAGCTAGACGCCGTCACCTCCGCCAAAGTCTCGGTCGACCCGTGTGGATACCTCGTCTTTACGCGCGCCTGTCCTGTCCCGGGCGCTCAGAGCTGACGAAACCCCGTCTCCCTCCCGACGAGGCGCAGCTTGACCAACCTCAGCCGTGAGGAGGCGGCGCGGTCGAGTCGCGAACCACGAGACGCGTCGCGAGTTCGACGTGAAGCGTCTCGAAACGCTGCCCTTCGAGCAGTCGCATGAGCAGACTCACAGCGGTGCGGCCCATCTCCGCAAGTGGTTGGCGAACAGTGGTGAGGGCAGGCGTCACGATTGTCGCGTGCTCGATGTCGTCGAATCCGACGATGGATAGCTCCTCAGGGACTCGTATTCCGCGCGCGCGAGCAGCCTGGATCGCGCCGATCGCGATGTTGTCGTTGAAGGCAAAGATCGCGGTGGGCCGCTCGGGGAGATCGAGTAGCTGTTCGGCAGCCGCACGGCCCGGGTCGATCTCTGGCTCGGCCTCCTGCTCGAGGGTGGGATCAGGAAGGATTCCGGCCGCTGCCAGCGCCGCACGGTAGCCGCGCCGCCGGTCTTCGGTCGCGACCCAGCCCCGTGGTCCGGTGATCTGCCCTACACGCCGGTGCCCCAGGTCCAGCAGGTGCTTCATCGCCTGGTCGGCGCCCGATGTATGCGCTGCGGAGACTGACGGAATCCGCTCTTCGAGGGGCATGAGCGGGTCGAGGACGACGAACCGAAAGCCGCTGTCAAGGAGTCGCTCGAGCTCCTCGCTCGACTCCTCGGGGAGGATGATGAGTGCCCCGTCCGTCAGGCCGTGGAGACGATCGACGATCGAAACCTCCCGCTCGTGCTCGCCGCCCGTGGGAGAGAGCACGATCTGAAAATCTCTCTCCGAAAGTGCCTCGGCGGCACCGGCGAGAATTCCCGAAAAGTAGGCGGGAAAGACGAGCGGCACGAGGACACCGACGAGCCCGGTGCGCCCGGCGGACAGGCCCCGCGCACTGCGGTTGGCGGTGTACCCGTTCTCGCGGATCACTCGGCTCACGAGCTCCCTGGTCTCCTCCGAAACGTCTCCACGCCCGTTCAGGACCCTCGAAACGGTCGCGATCGAGACCCCGGCGAGATCGGCGATCTGGCGGATGTTCAGACGTTGCGCAGTCTCGGACACGTGCTTCATTGAAGCATGTTCCGGAACATGCCGGAAGCGAAAGGGGTGATTTCATCGGATTTTGCGGTGGGCAGCTTGACTTTTTGGTGAAGATCGTGGTAACAGTTCCGGAACCGTTTCCGGTCTTTTGAGAGACACCGTGATTCGCCCACTGGGCGAGAAAGGACAGCCGATGCGACGCAGTCTTCGTTCCGCCCGTTGGGTTGCGCTCGCCGCCGCGGTGGCCTCTGCCGCGGTAGCGACGCTACTCGCAAGTACAACCCCCGCGGCCGTTGGCAAACTCGGGGCCGCCACAGCGCACAAGTGCCTCGTCATGACCGGCTCGGGCGACCCGGCCTTCACCCGGAACTTCAATCCCTATGCCGGTGGCGGCTTGCCGAGCAACTCAATTGCCCAAGGTGCTTTCTACGAGCCGCTGATCGTGGTGCCTGCAGGCGGTCGCAAAACTCTCCCCTGGCTGGCGCGCAGCTGGAAATGGAGCAATGGAAACAAGACTCTGACGCTGAACATCGCGCGGAACGCGAGATGGTCCGACGGCACGCGACTCACCACTGCCGACGTCGTGTACAGCCTCACGGCTGGACGGCAGGACAAGACCATGGACCGGATCGGACTGACAGGCGCGGACAACGAGATCGCCTCGATCAAGGCCAG
>Ga0193730_1000373_pt1 | contig 13629 bp, 8 predicted proteins | sample U1a1metaG_FD_144919 | JGI IMG/M metagenome (GOLD analysis project Ga0193730, IMG submission 144919) | Soil microbial communities from a riparian zone of the East river system, Colorado, United States - U1a1 | ecosystem: Environmental > Terrestrial > Soil > Riparian zone | place: USA: East River...
GTAACAGTCGCGCTTGGCAGCATCTTCATGGGAATCACCTGTTCGGTTTGCGGCAGCGATAAGGTGATCCGTGCCGGCGCCTGCGGCGTTTGCACCGAATGCGGCACCAGTCAGGGGTGCAGCTGAGGGCGAATTTTTATGCACGACGACCCGTACCAAAATCCGTTGCTCGCTCAATTTTTGCCGCCAAAGCCTGCGCCAAACGTCGCACCGGACATCATCGCCGAATATTTGAAAAGCTTGGAAAGACCGACGGCTCCATTCACGGTGTCCGCGCCGGTTCTAGAACGATCCGTTCTTGAGAAGATAGCCGACGCTACTCGTCGGGTGCGAAAAGCGATTGCCGACCGGAAATTGAATAAATCTGCGCAGCTCGAGTGGATCTCGCGGTTGTTCTTCTGGTTGCGGCCGTTTTACGGAAAGCAATCTCAGCTGGTGCAAACGCTGGGTCAGTGGCGCAAGGAGATCAATAAGGGCCAACTTCCAACGGAAGACTTCGTTTCGCGTGTGGAACAGGTCGAGCACTACCTGTATTCATTCAATGCGCCAGCGATGTCAGGCTCATTGTAGTTGCGTCACAGCGTTCGCTTGTTCCTGCCACGAAGAACGTCTTTGTCATACATGGCCGCGATGAAATCAACCAGTTGCGGCTTTCCAAGCTGCTTCGGGAAGATTTTAAGCTGTCGCCGGTGGTTTTTTTGGACAAGCCCGGCAGATCTGCTCCGACAATCGAAAAATTTGAGCAACACGCTCAAACTTGCGCTTACGCGATCGCACTTTTTACGGCTGACGATAAGGTCGCGACGAAAACTGGCGATGAATACTGGCAAGCGCGACCTAATGTAATCTTCGAGACCGGCTGGTTTGTTGGTAGACTAGGCAAGGAACGCGTTTTGATTCTTCTGCAGGAGGGCGTCAAGATTTATTCGGACTTTGACGGGGTAAATCGTATTCACTTCCGAAGCGATATTGAGGACAAGTTCCGAGCTATTCGAACAGAGTTGGAAGCAGCACAGTTGATTCAAGCCAATTGATCCTCGTCCAGATCGGCGGCTTACCCGGAGCCAGCAGAAATATTTAGGGGGAAGCCCCTACAACCTTCGTCGCAAAAGGATCTGCGGCTGACACTGCCATTGCGAATAGCAAGAGAAGCACGTAGTCGTTTCCAAAAACAATCCTAACGTCCGGACTTGGTTGCATAATTGACGACGGCGTCGGGCGCAGTTTTTGAAGTTCCGTTTTGATTTTAGCAAGTTGCTCTTCGATGCCTTTTACTGCGACATCTATGGTCCGGTGAGATTCGAATTACCTAGGCGCCCCAATTCTTTGCTAATCGATTGAATTTTCTGATTCACTTTGGATTCTTTGCTATAAAATTTCCCACTAGTTAGAAAGTCCTAATTCTATAGGAAGCCTCATGCGCCAAATACGGAAAAGCCTCCTTGTTGTTGGCTACGGCCGCGGCTCCGGCAATGTTCTACCCGATTGGACACGCGTGCCCGCGTGGCTACAATGCGTCGCTCGTTTTTTTAAAGACAAATTGAATGAATAAGCTCGACGCGCAGCGACAGAAGGAGATTCAACAAGCAGAGGAACTGCTTTTTGCAGGTCCGCAGGCGCTTGGTTTCGCCAAGGGTCTTTTCCAAGGACATTTCGTCGCCGATTGGGTAATGCCTTATCCGCGCATTCCGTCGACGCAACAGGTCGAACTGGATGAAACTCTCAAGAATCTTCGCCAATTTCTGGATGAGCATCTCGATGCTGCGGAGATCGATCGAAAAGCAGACATACCGCGCAGTGTGATTGATGGTCTTGGCCGAGTCGGGGTGCTCGGTTTGACCGCGCCGAAGGAATATGGCGGGCGCGGATTCTCGCAGATGGCAAACTGCAAAATCCTGGAAGAAGTTGGTCGCCGCTGTGCATCGACGTCGGTTTTTGTGAATGCGCACCACTCGATTGGAATTCGCGCGTTGTTGCTCTTTGGAACGCATGAGCAAAATCAGCGATGGCTCCCAAAATTGTCGACGGGTGAGCTTTTGGGTGCATTTGCGCTGACCGAAAAGGAAGCAGGATCGGATGCGGCGAACGTGCAAATGCAAGCGCTACCGAGCGAAGACGGCTCGCACTTCGTTCTTAACGGTGAAAAGCGCTATATCACCAACGCGGCAATCGCCGATGTGCTGACCGTGATGGCGCGCACGCCGGTGCCCGGCTCGGACAAGACCTCGGTCACCGCATTCCTTGTCACACCGGACATGCCGGGATTCGAAATGCTCGAAGCTCGAATGCCGAAAATGGGAATCCGCGGCACGGCGACTGGTCGATTCGCGTTGCGTAACGTCAAAGTTCCCAAGGAAAACATACTCGGTCCGCCGGGCAAAGGTCTCAAGGTTGCGCTGACGATTCTCGATTTCGGACGCACGACGTTCGGCGCATGCTGCACCGGTGCCGCCAAGACTTGTCTGCGTTTGGCGATTGAACACGCAAACACGCGCAAACAATTCAATAAAACACTCGGTAATTTTCACCTGGTCCAAAAGAAAATTGCGCGGATCGCTGCAGACGCCTACGCGATGGAAGCGATGACTACCATCACTGCGGCGCTAATCGATCGCGGCCTTGAGGATTACATGCTCGAGACGGCGATGCTAAAAGTGTTTACAACCGAGCGGCTTTGGGAGTGCATCAACGATGTGTTTCAGATTTATGGCGGCTCCGCATATTTTATCGATCTTCCGCTGGAGAGAATGATGCGCGATGCACGTATTAATCAAATCGGTGAAGGCGCGAACGAAGTGCTAACTTCTTTTATCGCACTGGTGGGGATGCGTGGACCGGGCATGGAGTTCAAGGAAATCTATGACACGATGGTGAAACCGACGCGCGAGCGGGGCTTCGCGAAAGCATGGACAGCTGGCAAGCATCGACTCGGCGCGACCGTGCGGGTTCCCGAGATTCCAGTACGAAGCGCTGAGCTGCGCTCGTTTGCCAATCAACTTGGACGCCTGATCTGGCGTTTTAATGTGGCTGTAAACCGCGCACTGATTACTTACCGCGAGCCGATACTTGATATGCAGCTGCTCCAGGAACGGATCGCAAACGCGGCAATGGACCTTTTTGCCTCAACCTGCGTGCTCAGTCGTTATGACGCCGAGCTTCAATATGCGCAACGCAATGGAAGTTCTTCGTCCCCCGACCAGCTCGCTGCCGATTTGTTTTTGCGTCAATCGTTCCGCCGGATCCGCAGTTTCCTAGCTGGGCTTACGGATAACGAGGATAAGTCGGTGCTTGCGACGGCGAATTCTGTCTTGAGCAAGCCAAGCAATTAACTCCGAAAGCACTGGAGTCCGCGCAAGGATGGCTTGGCGCGCAAAAACATAAATCTACGTTCGCGCTGCGCGCCGGCAGCACGCCATTACCGGCGAATTCGTCGGAGTTTAGACTATTGGCCGTTACGGTGGCCTAAAATATCCAGTGCACCATGAGTGGTCGGAATTGCAGCGACCCGGTCGCAAGGTTGCGGGATGCGGGAGTTTCCGGTCACAGTGTAGCACATCTTCTTTGAGGTCTTGACGACCTGCTGTGGTTGTGGCCGGAGCACGACGTTCTTGCTCTGTGGATCAGCAGCAGCCGATGCGCAAAACGCGAGCGCAAGCACAACGCTTGCACATCGGACCGACCAACCGCCCAGGCGACTTGGTCTGCCTACTGTTTTCACGGCCTAAGTGTGGTCCGCTTGGAATCTTAAGCAAGCTTATTTTGCCGTCATTCTAGGACAACAAACCGAGATTTTCGGCCACCATGCGCTGCTGACTAATCTGTCCAAAGGAAATGCTCCAGCCGAAGATTGGTAAGACGGGCCTTGGCTTCTTCGCTTCGGCTGCCTCCCGCTGCGGTGAGTTTTTCATAGATAGCAGCGGCAGATTCCCACTTCGAATCTTCCTCCAACAGGCGCGCGGCGTTAAACCCCGCCTTGTAATACCAGAAGAGTTCGCGCTGTCGATCTGGACGCCCGTCTTCCTCCAATATTTTGTAAAACGTGGCAAGCGCATTGGCGCGCTCGCTTTTTTTCTCCAAACATAGGCCCTTCTTAAAGAGCGCCTGATCGCGCCAGTGAATTGGCTCGTCCTTATCGGAGGCGAGTTGATCATAGATTTCGATCGCGCGCTGGTAATTGTTTGGATCGGTTGTGCCCATCTCAAAGAAAATGTCGCCCTTGCCGCACAGGGCCTCGCGCTTTTCTGAAGGACCAGCGTCACTCTTTAGGACCTCATCGTATAGGGCGAGAGCATCCTTGGGTTTGCCTAGCTTGCGCTCAATCACTGCCTGCTCATTGCGCGCAGCCCATCTCAGCGCGCCGTTCTGCCGCACCACCTGATCAAACAAAACAATCGCCCGATCCAGCGAATGTTCGCCCATACTGGACATTGCCGACTCTGCCGCGAAGAAGAGAGCTTTTTCACCAAGCGAATTATCGGCGGTCTGTTGCGCAATAAGTTCAAACTGCGTCTGCGCGTTCGCAAAATCCTGGCGTCGGTAATAAAGCTCAGCCAACTTCATTCGAACTTCCGGAGCGAAGGGTGAGGTTCCATGTTGTTCGAGGAATCGCTTCGCAAGCTCAATAACTTTCGCTTCGTTTCCACCACTTGATTCCTCAACCCAGATGTTGAGATAATCCCCGCGTTCCGCGGCTGCCGCCGTTGGCGACTCGGCGGCGCGAGTCAGATACTTGCGCGCTTCTTCGAGGCGCGGAGGTGAGGCATGAAATGCCAGTTCCGCCAGGCTGACCAAAGCCTCCGACACGCGAGGACTCTTTGGAAAATCATGAATTAACTGTTGCAGCGATCTTGTTGCTTTTTCGTCGCCTTTTTCCGCTTGCACCAGGCCTTCCTCCAATCGCAGGTCTGCACGCGCCTCTTCGTCGCCATCCAATTTTTCCAGGTCACCGTAAGCAGCTAGAAAACGTGTATGGTCACCGAGTTGTAGCCAGCCGGTGGACGCATTGAAAAGCGCAACCTTTGCCCAAGGCGACCCGGAACGCGCGATTTGTTGAAAATCCGCGGAAGCTCTGCCAAATCGTCTCGCAAGGTATTGCGCTTGGGCGGAAAGGAAATCGATTCGGGTAAGCAAAGACGGCGTGGGATGAGACGACCGCGCGTCATTCAAAATCGCAATCGCCTCATCGAAGTGTTTGTCCTCGACCTCGAATTGGGCGAACTCGATCAGAGCAGGGGCGATCGCCTGAGATTTGACGCCCGTGTGACGAAGATCGGTAAATAACTGTCGAGCTCGCTCCCTGCGCCCTGCACGAATTTCGAAGCGTGCGAGATACCATCGCGCAAATGTTCGTCGTGGCTGTTCGGGACTGCGCACCCATCGCTCCAACTCGTTGCGGGATGGCTTGTGTTCAGCTCGATATAGTTCATCAAGTCTTGCGAAGAGAAGAGGAAGATCCGGATCTGCTGGATGACGATCAATAAACTGCTCGACCACATCGTCTGCGATTTCTGGCGTCTTGAGTTGCACTTGCGCTTCCGCGACACCGAAGACTGCCGCGATTAGCGCGGAGTGAGCTGCTCCTTCTGGTCTTCTCAAGAGACCCTGAAAAATTCCGATCGCCCTTTCATGTCGCCGCTGGATTAGTTCCAGACGTCCCCGCAACACCCGGCGTTCTCTTCGTTCCGCGACCGATGTGGGCTGCATCTCTTCAAGAAGACGACGCGCGCCGGCGGCATCGCCCGTTTCAATGTACAATTCGGTTGCTCGCAACTGCGATCGCGTTGCCCAATCCTTGTCATGAATGAGAAGCGTAAATTTCTTCAGCGCTTCATCGCGTCTTCCCAATGCGCGCAGCATTTCCGCCGCCCCAAACATCGCCGGGCTGCGAAAGGGCGAGCCCTTATCGTTGGCCAGTTGCTCGTAAAGCGGCAGGGCTTCACCCCATCGATGGAGGGCGGCAAAGGCCTGTGCGCGCCAAAATTTTGCCCAGGGTAGTTCGCGGACCCGGGTATCTGCCAACAAAACCAGCGTATTGTCTGGCTGCTTTGCAGCTATTTGCGCTTCGGCAAGCTTCTCCACGACCGCGCGCCATTCGGTTTCCGGCAAATTGTTATTTAGCAACGCCTGCAACCGCACGAGTGCTACTTCCGGCACTCCTTCTGCAATCGGCGCGCTAGCTTCGGAAATTTCGTTAGAAAACTCTGCGCGGGCCAATTGCGCGAGCAGGCTCATCAGGCACATCAGTCCTATGCGTCTTTTGAGGCTCATGCGTTCTTCAATGACCGCCGCAGATATTGCCCGGTATGGCTGCCTGGCAATTCGGCGATCTTCTCTGGTGGGCCTTTTCCCACGATCTTGCCGCCACCCTCTCCCCCCTCGGGCCCCAGATCGATGATCCAATCCGCGCACTTGATCATCTCCAAGTTATGTTCAATTACGATCACCGTGTTACCTGCATTGCGCAGCTTCGTTAACACTTGCAGCAGTTTTTCGATATCGGCGAAATGCAATCCAGTCGTCGGTTCATCAAGGATGTAAAGCGTGCGTCCAGTCGCCTTTTTGGCAAGCTCGGTTGCCAATTTTACTCGCTGGGCTTCTCCGCCGGAAAGAGTCGTTCCGGCCTGACCAAGTCGCAGATAGCCAAGACCCACATCCAGTAATGAGTCTAACTTTTCTGAAATGCTGGGCACGTTTCGGAAAAAACGGGCCGCTTCGTCCACGGTCAGTTCAAGGACATCGGCAATGTGTTTGCCTTTGTATGTGATCTCGAGGGTTTCACGGTTATAGCGTTTGCCGTGGCACACCTCGCATTCGACATAAACGTCGGGCAGAAAGTGCATTTCGATCTTGATCAGCCCGTCGCCTTCGCAATTTTCGCAACGGCCACCTTTAACATTGAAGCTGAAACGTCCCGCGTCATAACCGCGCACCCGCGCCGCGGGTAATTGACTGAACAATTCGCGAATGGGAGTGAACGCGCCCGTATAGGTCACTGGGTTCGACCGTGGCGTTCGTCCAATCGGGCTTTGATCGATCACAATTGCCTTGTCGATTTGTTCTACCCCGCGAATCGCCCGATGGGAGCCCGGTTTATCCTTGGCATTATGGAAACGTCGAAACAGGGCGCGTCGCAGAATGTCGTCCACCAAAGTGGACTTGCCGCTGCCGGAAACGCCGGTCACACAAGTAAAACAACCGAGCGGAAAAGAGACGGTGATGTCTTTCAAATTGTTTTCCGTCGCCCCGACTAATGTCAGCCAGCCTTCGGATTTATCGGTCGACCGAGGTTTAGTGCGCTGCTTGGGAACGGAAATTCGCGCGCGGCCGGAAAGGTAATCGGCAGTTAGAGAATTCTTCGCGCGCAGGACATCTTCAAGTTTACCTTGCGCAACAATTTCTCCGCCACGCGGACCCGCACCGGGGCCAAGATCGATAATGTGATCAGCGGCCCGTATCGTTTCTTCGTCGTGCTCGACCACAATGACGGAATTGCCGAGATCTCGAAGACGACAGAGTGTTCCCAGCAGGCGTGCATTGTCGCGCTGGTGCAGTCCAATACTTGGTTCATCGAGAATGTAAAGGACTCCCGCGAGCCCGGAGCCGATTTGGGTCGCCAATCGAATTCGCTGGGCTTCACCCCCGGAAAGTGTCCCGCTCTGGCGATCGAGCGTGAGATAGCCGAGGCCAACTTCGACGAGAAATTGCAGGCGGGATTGAATCTCGCGCACAACGTCGCGGACAATGGCACGTTGCTGTGTAGTCAGCTCAAGCGCCGCAATAAAGCGCGCGGCTGCTTCGGTCGTCAGCTCGCTCAGCTGGTGAATGTTCAGCTCAACCGCGCGCCGATCCTTTATGGTCACCGCGAGGATTTCCGGTTTGAGCCTGGCTCCCTTGCATACCTTGCACGGTTCGTACGTCATGAACGATCGAATCCGATTACGAGTGAATTCGCTTTGAGTCTGCTCGTATAGGCGCTGCATCTGCGGCACCAGTCCCTCGAATGGTTTTGCCATTTTTTTCTCGTCCGAAGGACCATTTTCACTAAAATTCATTTCGATCGGCGTTCCGTTCGTGCCGAAGTAAAGCGCCTGCTTAAATTGTGACGGCAGTTCGCTGAACGGCACGTCTTCATCGATGTGAAAGTGCTTCACCAGCGCCTTTTGCAGATGCCGGTAGTACGCCTGCATTCGCTTCGTCCCACGCCGCCACGGGGTGATCGCGCCTTCAGCCAGCGTTTTGCCCGGATCGGAAATCATCAGGTCGGGATCGCAAACCAACTGGGTGCCAAGTCCATGGCAAGCCGGGCATGCTCCGAGATGGCTGTTGAATGAAAAATGTCTCGGGGTTAGCTCGCCGATCCTAAAGCCCGTAGAGGCGTTTCCGTAGTCAGTGGAATATCGCAATTCTTCCCAAGTCTCTTCTGACTCAGCGTGGAGCGTTGAACGTTGCCCGTTCGGCGTCTTCGAAATTTCGCGCAGGACGATGGCGCGATTCCCGCCCCATTTCAGCGCAGTTTCAATTGAATCAGTAAGACGGCTACGAATGCCATCACGCACGACCAATCGGTCTACTACCGCCTCAATGGTGTGCCGTTTGTCCTTGGTGAGGCGGATCCGTTCAGAGCGATCCAATTCTACAATCTGGCTGTCAATTCGCACCCGCACGAATCCTTCGCGCCTGATCTTTTCTATTACGTCCCGAAATTCCCCCGGCTGATTCTCGATCAGCGGTGCTAGCAGAATGATTTTTGACTCCGGCTCGTAAGTAAGGATTTGATCGACAATCTGCTGGGGCGTTTGTCGGCTCAACGGCTGGCCCGTGACCGGATCGTGCGGCTGGCCTATAGCCGAAAAGAGCACCCGAAGATAATCATAAATTTCGGTCGTGGTCGCGATTGTGGATCGCGGATTCGCGCCGGCGCTTCGCTGCTCGATGGCGATCGCCGGCGAAAGCCCCTGGATGAAATCCACATTTGGCTTCTCCATTCGATCGAGAAATTGCCGTGCATAAGCGGACAGGCTTTCGACGTAGCGGCGTTGTCCTTCGGCATAAAGCGTGTCGAAGGCCAGGGATGATTTCCCAGAACCACTCAACCCGGTAATAACAACCAGCTTTTCCCGCGGAATTTCCACGTGAAGGTTCTTGAGATTGTGCTGACGGGCACCGCTAATTTTGATTACTTGCGCAGGCATTCTGACGAGGAATGTCGAACCTATTAGTCAAGCACAGCCGTTCTCTTTCTCCAGCGAAATTGCTTTACCGAAATTACGGCGGAACGCCTGCCGCAACGAAATGCCGCCCGTGTTGCGCAGATGAAAGTCTCAGTCGTAATCCCTTGGCAACAAGAGTGGCAACGTTTGGCGCACGACCCGTGAGTCGTTATAACCGCTATGGTGTGCCGTTAAGCAGACGTTTGGAGTCTGTTCTGGGTCGACGAACCGGAAAGAGTGTTTACGTAGCGGCGAGTAAAATTTAGGAACCACAAGTCAGCAAACACGATTCGCTCTCTAGTCACTGAGTTGAAGTGAGTCTCAAAATCACCGCCGCGTTCGTGGTATCCTCGGCTGGCAACCACCGGTAACCAGGTATGTTCGGCAATCGTGACGCCTTTTCATCAAGTTCTTTGGTTGAAATGAACAGCGCGTAAACTGGAATGGAGCGATGCAAGTGGAGTTCGGCTAGCGTGACCGCTTGCGCGTCATCGTAATGCACAACGTGTCTCCATTGGATGTACCTTTTCCCATCGAGGGGAGCCGCCACAAATTCGGGCGGGAAAAGAGCATTCAGGTAAACTGGACTAATATCTGAAAAGACCAGTCCACCGGTTTGCCCAACGCCTTCGATGAAACGTCGTTGCGCGATAAACTCGGCCGATTGGCGGGGGCGGGTGCTAAAGTGGAGAGCTTCCCAACTCTGCAATCGATCCGCTTTCAATCGGGGATCGACCGAGCGCGAAGGATAACCCAAGGAGGCCGCCACAAACAGAACCAAGATTGCCAGAGAAGCGATAGTTCGTTTTGGCAAAACGAGATTTTCTACTGCCCACGTCACAGGTAGAACGGCAACTGCGACTAACAGCATTAGGAGCGGCAGATAGTACCCCAAGTAGTTGACTGGGAACAGACCGATGGTCGCCACAAAGAAACTCAAGCCGGCTGCAAAAGCGCAGATAAAGGACCTGTTGAGCCGGATGAAGAATAGCCCCACACAAGCCAAAAGAATAAATGCGGCAACAAAACAGGTGCCAGTGCCAAATTGATTGAGGGCAGTGAACTTCTGTGGACGCAGAGCGAGCTCCCGCCAAAGCATCGCAGCATTGTCTGGAATGTAGCGCCAGGAAAAAAGCGGGACCTTTGCTAACACTGGACCGAGGTAATAGTCGTATCCTGTTTTGAGTGGCGAATGAAACTGAATCGTATTTAGCACCAATAGCGGGCTGACTGCCAGAACGAAAACAATCGGAAATGCAAGACAATGTAAAAGCCAGCGCACGCGCGCTCCCTTCACTGGGAATAGAGCCATGGCCAACAACAACGGCACGAAGAAGATCGACTGCAGGCGAATGTTCACAGAAAGTCCGAGAAACACTGCCGATAGGTAGATTTTCCAGCGGCGTTCCTCCTTCAGACCCAAGTATGCAAACATAAAGGCTAGCATGGCGAATGCCGATGCACTGATGTCGCTCAATGGCGAGCGACAGAAAGTGAAAAACCCGGGCAGCGTGGCGAGCAAAAGCGCCGCAAGTCCGCCAGTTAGCGGCATGGCCAGATAAAGATAAAAGCCGAATACACCGAAGAGCAGCAGCAAGCCGATCGTTTGATTTGTCCTGAACGGCGCAAGGATGGAATCTGCTTCTGGAAGGATCTTAAGCCAGGGAAGCATCAGCGCCGGATATCCAGCCGGCCACAGCGACGGCATTTTGTCGTAACCGATTTGTGCCGAAGGCAATCCATGTCTCAGTAGAGCTTTTGCCTGCGCGAAGTAGTGCGTCCCATCTGACTGACCGAGATCAAGCAGGTTGGTGTCCCCATAATCGATTGCCATCACGGAAAAGTAATAGAATACTAATGCACAAATAAACAGTAGCGCGCCTATCAAGGTCTGTGCGGTCGCGAAATTTCGATTATTGCGCATTTAGGAGATTGTGCTGGATTCTCGTTGCTGCTCGCTCGGCCTCGTGGACAGTTATCGACATTCTTCGTTAGAATGCCTGCGCAAGTTATAAAAACTAGCGGTGCCTGCCAGCACAATTCAGTGACAGACGCGGAAACCAGGTCGGAGCTGTCTGGGGGACGGCTGCCCTCGACCAAAGGCGCCAGCGCGCCCCCGGGAGCATCTGGCTAAAATTGCTCCTCGACGCGACAGCTGGATACCAACAATAGATACTACTGCGAGCTACTCGCCCGTCTTCTTCGATTCCTGATGGAACCGCAGAAGAAGGTGCTATCCGATGCGCTATGGCACTCGCAACCTTTTAACTGCCGTCAGGCCAAGTGAGGGCAAAGGCGTCGGTGAGAGGATCGCCCGTTTGTGCGACGCGGCCATTTGCACCGGGATGATATCCAAAACCGAGATTCTTCCGTCAGCCAACTACGCCGATCTCAATTCTGAGCGCACTGAAAGACATTGCCTCGGCATCTGCGAAGAAGCGTTTAGGCGAGAGGACTACGGTAATTTGCCCAAATGTTTTCGCGGAGTTTCCCGCGATAGCAGTTCCATGTCCGCATCCACCATGATCTTGACCAGTTCGTGGAAGCGCACTTTTGGTTCCCACCCAAGAATTTTTTTCGCTTTAGATGAGTCACCTATCAGAATGTCCACTTCGGCGGGCCGCTCATAACGCGGGTCGTGTTTCACGTATTTTTTCCAATCAAGATCGACATGGGCAAAGGCAGCTTCGGCAAACTCGCGCACCGTGTGCGCTTCACCGGTCGCGATCACGAAATCGTCGCCACTATCCCGTTGCAGAATGTGCCACATCGCCTCGACATACTCAGGCGCGTAACCCCAATCGCGTTTCGCCTCCAGATTTCCCAAGAATAGCTCGTGTTGCAGGCCGTGCTTAATCGCCGCGACGGCGCGCGAAATTTTCCGCGTCACAAATGTTTCTCCGCGACGTGGGCTTTCGTGGTTGAATAAGATGCCGTTGCTGGAATTGAGCCCGTAGCTCTCGCGATAGTTCACCGTCGCCCAGTAGGAAAAAACCTTCGAGACACCGTACGGGCTGCGCGGCCAGAATGGCGTTTTCTCAGTTTGGGGAACTTCCCGCACCTTACCGTACATCTCGCTGCTCGAAGCCTGATAAAAACGCGAACGAATTCCGGTCTCGCGAATCGCCTCGAGAATTCGGATCGTGCCAACGGCCGTGATGTCCGCGGTGTATTCAGGAATGTCGAAGCTCACGCGCACGTGGCTCTGCGCGGCGAGATGATAGACTTCGTCCGGTTTTAAGCCGTAAAGCAGTTTCACTAAATTGACCGAATCGCTCAGGTCGCCGTAATGCAGAAACAATCGTACGCCGTTGATGTGCGGATCGGCATAAAGATGATCGATCCGCGAAGTGTTGAATGTACTCGCGCGCCGGACGATCCCGTGGACTTGGTAGCCTTTCCCGAGCAGAAGATCGGCGAGATAGCTTCCGTCCTGTCCAGTGATCCCTGTGATGAGCGCTTTCTTCATGAACAGTGTTTCGCCCTTAAAGCAAAGGACGTGCATGAGCAACCTGTTTTAGCTTCCCCAGTCGGGAGATCATACTGCACCTTTTATTTGCTTCAATCGTAGCTGCGATGTAAAGAACCCCGAGACGTACGGGGTGTCCCCCGATGATGCAGACAAGGCTGGTTTGGTTAACGGCAGTTTCAGGGACGGGGCAATGTGAGTCTAAGACCGGCAGAAAATCGTCTCGGATATGCAACGGTTATTCGACAGTTTTCCCAGGCAATCGTAACAAAAACTGGCCCGGCTTTTGAGCCAGCACACGGTGTACCTCCAGCAGAACTTAGCTCCGCGCAAAAGATGAGCACGAAACTGACTACCGCTGAGGTTGAGCGGCTCCAGCCGATGACGCCTACCATTCGCGTCAGCAGAAAACGATCTGCGATGCGAGGCTATTTTTGCAGCGCGCTTGCTTCCTACCTGGCCCTGTACGTTCGACCGCAAGATGAGATTGTGGAGATGGATCCCCGGAGCGCCGGCTTGGGCGAGCAGTTCTTGAATTACAAGGCGGTCTCCGGCATTGAAGAGCTCAAGGCACTCCAGCGCGGGCCAGGATGTTACATCTTGTTAAACGGGACGATTCATTATGAGCGCGACATTCAGGAGATGCTCAATCAATTGCAGGAATCGCTCGAGGGATCAGACCGGATCGTGTTCGTTTACTACAGTATGTTATGGAAGCCGCTGGCGCGTCTGGCCTCGAAGGCTGGCATACGCAGTCGTACGCCGGAACTAAATTGGATCGCGCATGGAGACTTGGAGAATTTTTGTCATCTGGCCGGACTCGAACTGATCCGCCACGACTTAAAATTGCTCTGTCCAATACCCATTCCATTCCTGGCAAACGCTCTAAATCGATATCTTGCGCCACTCCCGTTCTTCCGGCTTTTTACGATGCTCAATATTGTACTCGCA
>Ga0193730_1000378_pt1 | contig 13582 bp, 11 predicted proteins | sample U1a1metaG_FD_144919 | JGI IMG/M metagenome (GOLD analysis project Ga0193730, IMG submission 144919) | Soil microbial communities from a riparian zone of the East river system, Colorado, United States - U1a1 | ecosystem: Environmental > Terrestrial > Soil > Riparian zone | place: USA: East River...
TTCTGCTCGCGCCCGCGGCACCACTACCACGCCATCGCTGTCGGCGACAACGATATCCGCCGCCTCCACCCGCACTCCATCACACACCACGGGAATGTTGGCTCCGGCAAAGCGATAATGATTGACTGAGGTTGAGGGAACCATTCCCAAAGCAAATACCGGGAAACCGATCTTGCGGAGATGCGCCACATCGCGGACACCGCCATCGATCACGGCTCCGGAAAATCCTCGAGCCCACATGGTGGTTCCCATCAATCCGCCCATACCCGCGATGTTCGCCCCGTCTTCAACCACCATGACGTAAACCGAGTTGGCTTGTCCCTGGTCAATTGCCGCCAGCATCCCGTTGAGCGCTGTAGGATCATTATTTCCCTCCGCCTTTTTCAGCAGCACAGTGACGGCAAAACCTGCGAACTTGCTGGGAAATATCGGCTGCATGCGGTGAGTCATATACATCCGTTGTCCCGCAATCTGTTCTAACGCGTCGGATACAGAAGCAACTTCCACGTGGCGAAAAGCTTCCAGCAGGGCTGCGTTATCCTTGGCGGGTGTCTTGTCTGGCACCGCCTGGGCTGAGGCCAGCCATCTTGCACCTAGTATGCCGAAGGTCAACACAATTACACAGATCGTGGCGAAGCCTTTCGAAGAATATTTATGGAAACGGGATTTGTTCATTGAGTCCTCCTGGTTGTATATATGTGCGCGGACTCTAACACTGTTTTTCTTAGGGTGGAAGCGCACGAGCCCCGCAGACTGTCTTTGAAACACGGCATGGCTTTCATCTAAAAAGGAGATACGACGATGCGCAAGATTTTTTCCAGTTCGCCCAGAATCGGCATCGCAGCCGCTGTAATTGTTGTTCTGGCGATATCGGCTATTGGTTATTCGCAAGCGGGCCGTGCCATTACGGTGGGGGAATCCAAAGGTCTTCCCTTCAGCGATGGCATGTTGGTGGGCAATACGTTATACCTTGCAGGCCAGGAAGGTACGGACGCAAGCAACAAACTGGTGGGTGGAGGGATTGGTCCGGAGACGCAGCAGGCACTGGAAAATATCGAGAAAGTTGTAAAAGCTGCTGGATTTGAACTAAAAGACGTAGTCGCGGTGACTGTTTACCTCGCAGACATTCATGAATTTGGTGATATGAACAAAGTTTATAGAAGTGTTATGCCAGATCCGAAACCGACTCGCGCAACTGTTCAGGTGGCAGCCCTGGTCAACAACGCACGCATTGAAATCTCGGCAATTGCCGTGAAGGGAAAATAGCGGATATTTGAATCGCATATTTGCCGAGCCGATGTCAGGAGGAAGCCGATAGCACTCAAACGCTGGTTCTCACTGCCGCTGATGGTCGCGGGCCTATTCATCTTCATGAGGGGCATGGTTCCTCAATCTGAGCCTCAGCCCTCCCAGACGCATGGACGTGTACGAGCATCCGGCGCGACATTGTTGGAAGGCAAACAGATCTTCGCATCCAGTTGTGCCGCATGTCACGGATTGGATGGACGAGGCGGCGAGCGCGCTCCCGATATTGCTACCCGGCGCGAAGCGCAACGGCTCTCCGACGTTAAGCTCGCTCGCATCGTCGACGCGGGAGTGCCCGGGACTGGAATGCCGAGCTTTCGTTCGCTGGGCGCATCCGGAATCAAATCGGTTGTGAGCTATCTCCGTAAGCTGCAGGGTGAAGGCAAGTCTGCCACTCTGCCCGGTAATCCGCAAAGAGGCGAATCAATTTTCTTTACGAAGAGCAGCTGTTCCGATTGCCACATGGTCGGCGGTAAGGGAGGATTTCTCGCGCCCGATTTGTCGAGCTACGCCCGCACTCGTTCCGTCGACGAGATTCGCGAAACGATCACGAATCCAAACAGCACGCGAAGGACCGGCGAAAAGATCGTGGTGGTGGTCACACGGAGCGGCGAACCATATTCTGGAATCGTCCGCAACGAGGACAATTTTTCGTTACAGTTGCAGAGTGTCGATGGCAAGTTTCACTTTTTCATGAAGTCTGAACTGCAAACGCTAGAGCGACAAAGGCAATCCGTGTTGCCCGCAGGCTACCATTCGGCATTGGGTAGCCGGGATCTGGATGATGTGATCAGCTTTCTGATCCGCTCCGCAAGAACCAGCAAATCCGCGGCTGTGTCCGGAGAAGCCGATCAGTAATCCAGAAGTGTGAGTAGCCTCGAAGAAGGAGGAACATTCTGTGGATCGCCTGGTTAGATTCCGAAGGATCTGCCTTCCAATATTTCTTTTTCTTTCAACGATTCCGTTTTCTGGATCCTCTAAGGCTCAGGCGCAAGAGCGAAAGTTTAAGCTGCAAGCCAACTCTCCGGAGTTCTGGAACCTCCTGGACCGAAACGCGAAACTGGACCAATTCGCTGGTGGATTTAGCTTCACGGAAGGTCCGGTGTGGGATGAAGCTGGCTTTCTCTACGTCAGCGATGAAACTCTCAACAAGATTTTCCGGGTGTATCCGGGTGGCAGGAAAGAAGAAGTCATTTCGCTCGGCGATCCAGATGGAAACACTTACGATCGAAAACATCGTCTGCTCGATTGCGCCAGTGTTTTGCGCGCCATTATCGAGGTCACTCCAGACGGACATTACAAGATCCTGGCGGACCATTTTGAAGGAAAGAAATTTAACAGCCCCAATGACGTCGTGGTCGGTCCCGACGGCGCCATCTATTTTACCGACCCAACGCTCGATTTAGTCAAAGGGGAGAAGCAGGAGATTCCCTTTCAAGGTGTCTATCGCTTGGATGACAAAGGCAAAGTCCGTTTGCTCACGAAAGATCTGTCGCAACCCAACGGCTTGGCTTTCTCACCCGACGGTAAACGCTTTTATGTGGACGATAGCGAGCAGAGGAACATCCGTGTGTACGACGTTGGCCGGGATGGAATTCTTTCGAATGGACGTATTTTTGGCGAAGAACCGGGAGGTCCGCATGAAGGTGTGCCGGATGGTATCAAGGTCGACCAGAGCGGCAATATCTTTATAACTGGACCAAAAGGTATCTGGGTTTGGGATTCCCAAGGCCACCATCTGGGCACGATTACCATGCCCGAACAGCCGGCCAATCTTGCCTGGGGTGACAAGGACTACCGCACTCTCTATATCACGGCTACGACGTCGGTTTATCGTTTGCCGACGAAAGCTCGCGGATTTGTTCCCTATCTGAAGAAGTGAAAGTCGCTCGCCACTAGCGATAGAAGTCCGATCAGTGGACACTATTTATCGGCAGGGTAAACGAAAAGACCGAGCCATGCCCCACTTGACTAGTTACGGCAATCGTGCCGGAGTGCGCTTCTACTACGGCTTTTGCAATCGCCAACCCCATGCCGGTTCCTTGTACGCGATATCGCTCATTCTTGCCGCGGTAAAACTTGTCAAAGATTAGCGATTGCTCAAAGTCGTCAATGCCCGGACCACGGTCGGCAACGCTAACCGTAAGCGTGCGGCCGTCTGCCTCAGCGGTGATGTGAATCGGAGATCCGGGCGGCGAATATTTGCCGGCATTTTCCAGCAATTGAAGAAGAACGTCCTTGATTCGCTCTAGATCGATTGACACCAAAGGCAGGTCGTCCTGAATATCGATCTCCATCGCGTGGTTTGCAAGTGATTGTCTCCCTTCTTCAACTGCTCGCTCGATCGCCTCGCGGATATGGTGGTGCTCACGCTGTAGTTCAACCTGGTTGGCATCGAGTTGGGCCATCTCGGCTGCCTCACCGACAAGATGGTTAAGGCGGTCAGTCTCTTCATTAATTACTGTAATTAGCTCGTGCTGCTGCGCAGAGTCGAGATTGCTATCGGATAACAGGCTGGTCGCAGATGCCTTGATCGCGGTCAGAGGTGTACGGAATTCGTGCGTGACCGAGTCCAGAATGGCGGACCGCAGCTTTTCACCTTCACGCGAAGCCTCCGCTTTGCCCAGCTTTTCAACGGCCGCCGTGCGCTCGATCGCGATTGCAATCAGTGACCCGAGCGCTTCCAGCGTCTCGCGGGAAACGAACCCACCAGAAATACCTATCGCTCCGACGGACCGAACTCCCAGTCGAAGAGGAGTGAAGAAAAGCTCATGTTCCCGATCCATGTTTGGCTCACCGCGTGCGGCCGTGGTTCGTAACTGCTCGCCATCCAAGTCCCGTGTGCCCGGGTTAGATTGATAGATGTCGTCTCTGCCCACCACCGACAAAGCTGCGGCAGTAACTCCGAAGCTCTCCACCACGAAGCGGGGAATCGAATTCAGTAACTCTGGTACGTTCTCCGTCGTCAGCAGCCGTTGGCTGAAGGCGTAGAGTCGTTCAATCTCCCTTCGGCGTTGCGTAGCTTGCTCGGCTTCGCTGCGAGCTCGTTCCGCGAGCTGACTGGCAACCACCGCGGTCGCCAGAAAAGCCAGCAGTGCGACCCAGTTTTGTGTTTCCGCAATCCTGAACGTGCCAACCGGCGGTAGGAAATAGTAATTTAGAGCCAGAGTGGCAAACACGGCGAGGAACACGGCATAACGCAGACCCCAACCCGCCGAAACAATCAACACCGCCACCAGAAGGGTGAGGGCCACCGTCGTAGGATTAATCGTGGCAACAAGCCGATACGCGGTAACCAACGCCATCACGGCCGCCGCGCAAACCACGAATCGCAACACTTCTCGACGAAGCTTCACGGCTGCATTCTACCCTCGGCATCGACAATCAGAAACTTCTCGACGACAATAACCTCCATGCGTAGGACCCCCGAACAATGGCTGGAAGAGGCGGCGCCTCAGAAGAAGGAAGGCGTGTTCAAACTCTTTCTCGGATACGCACCAGGCGTGGGCAAGACTTACAACATGCTCAGCGAGGCCATCCGCCGCCACAGTCGGGGAGAAGACGTAGCTATTGGGGTCATCGAAACGCACGGGCGTAAACCAATCACCGAGCTCGCATCGAGACTGAATACCATTCCCCGGCGCAGGATCGAATACAAGGGGACAATCTTCGAAGAGATGGACGTGGACGCCATTCTTGCGCGCAAACCGGCGGTGGTACTGATTGACGAACTCGCGCATACCAATATTGAGGGCAGCAAGCATCCTAAGCGCTATCAGGATGTGATGGAAATTATGGATGCAAACATCGACGTGCTCTCAACTCTAAATGTCCAACATATTGAGAGCCTGACGCCTATGGTCGAACGCATTACAGGCGTACATGTGCGCGAAACTGTGCCCGACTGGGTCGTCCAGCGGGCGGCAGAGATCGTGATGGCCGATTTAACTCCGGAAGCTTTGCAAACCCGCATGCGTCGCGGAGATATTTATCCTGTGGAGCGGTCGGAGCGAGCATTAGGAAACTTCTTCCGGCGCGGGAATCTGATCGCACTTCGTGAGCTTGCGCTTCGCCAAGTCGCGCAAGTCGTGGACAAAACTCTCGAAGCGCACCGGGCGAGAGAACATTCTGAACCGGACGTCGCGGTCAGCGAGCGAATTGCCGTTTGTATTAGTTCGAATCCAGCCGCTCAGTATCTGATCGCACGTGGGGGAAGAATGGCACACGCGCTTGATGCCGAATTTTTTGTAGTCTATGTGGATGTAGCTTCAGATGAAAGCAGCGAGAACCGGCAAACACTGGCCGAGAACATCCGATTCGCAGAAAACCTTGGCGCAACAGTAGTGCGGTTGCCGCGTGGACGGGTGGCCGAGCGCGTTGCCCAGTTTGCCTGCGAGAGGCACATTACGCAGATTATTTTCGGTCGCTCGGCGGCAGAGGGCTGGCGCAAGTACCTTTATCTCACGGTCATTCAGAGATTCCTGCGTGATGCGCCTGCAGTGGACGTCCACATCGTGACTCAGGAGGCGAAGTGAGCGGCATTCCCGATCATCGGCGCATCCTGGTGGTGGACGACGAACCGCAGATCACCCGTGTGTTACGTACTTCGCTTTCATCCCAGGGTTACGATATTCGGGTGGCCAACAATGGTGAGACTGCACTCGAAATCCTGAAAGACTGGACTGCAGATCTGGTGATCACTGATCTGGCCATGCCAGTCATGGACGGCGTGGAACTCTGCCGGCGTGTGCGCGCCAAATCTGAAGTGCCGATTATTGTGCTTTCAGTGAGAGGCGAGGAACGGACCAAAGTACAGGCGCTCGATGCCGGCGCCGACGATTACGTTACAAAACCATTTGGCATCAATGAACTGTTGGCGCGCGTCCGCGCCAGCCTGCGGCGGTCGCCATCCTCCGAAGCGGAAGAGGGTGGAGTCATCGATGAAGGAGACTTCCACATCGATCTTGACACACATTCAGTCAGCGTCCAGGGACGCGAGGTCCATCTCACTCCTAAGGAATTTGAACTTCTAGTGTATCTGGCGAGGCGTCCGGGAAAAGTGGTGGCGCATCGGGGCCTTTTGCGCGCAGTGTGGGGACCAAACAGTACGGAACAGCCTGAGTATTTACGGGTGTTTATCGGGCAACTTCGCAAGAAGATCGAAACGGAAGCGTCGGCGCCACGTTATCTCCACACCGAACCTTGGATCGGCTATCGCTTCGATCCAACCGGGAGATAATCTCCCGTTATTTCGTGGCTAGGTTTTCTGTCGCCAAACAATTCCTGGAAGTCCTCGATCATGGTGAGAACTAAAACGAATACCGAGCCAATTGCCCCGGCTGCGAAAATTATCTCCAAGAATCTGATTGCAATGCTGATCAGCAAGGCCATAACTCGAGCCTAGCATTTACAACGCGCCCCAAAAGTGACCCTTATGAACTCTTTACGAACTTTTTAGCCGGCTCTTATGTGCCATGGAATCCAATGAATTAGATGGCTGTGGGTTGATGTCATCTGAGGACGAATTCAGATATGGTTGTTCCGATTTTTGTCGCGACTGCAACTCTGGCAGAGATTTTTCTAATCTCCTTCGAGATTGCCTTGCTGCGTGGTTGAAGAGCTTCGTTGGTGCTGCATATCGTCCAGCTCAGGAGCGTTTTCTGGACTCGAACTGGACGATCAAGAGGAGGAGCCGTGCCCGACCTTGCCTTTCTCGGCCTGACGCTATTCATATTCCTTTTAATGATCGGCTACGTGCGCTTTTGCGAGCGTATGAATTGAGGAACGCAATGGATTTTGAATCCATAGTCATGCTGGCTGTCTCGGTGCTGATGATGGTCTACCTGGCTTACGCATTACTGCGTCCGGAGAAATTCTGAATGACCGCCAATGGCTGGCTTCAGATCGCTATCTTTCTGGCAACCGTCCTCGCCGTCACAAAGCCGCTGGGCATATTCATGGCGCGTGTGTTCGACCGCGAGCACACGCTCATGGACCCGGCTCTGCGGCCAGTTGAACGTTTGCTATACCGCCTGACTGGAGTGGACGAGCACCACGAAATGCGCTGGACTGAATACGCTTTCGCGATGTTGCTCTTCAGCGCGGTGTCCATGCTCGTGCTTTATGTGCAGCAACGGGTGCAGGATCTTCTGCCTTTGAACCCGCAAAAGCTAGCAGGTGTCCCGCCTGACCTGGCCTTTAATACCGCAGCGTCGTTCACCACAAATACAAACTGGCAAGCCTATGTGCCGGAAACCACGATGAGCTATCTGACTCAGATGGCCGGGCTTGCGTATCACAACTTTGTTTCGGCGGCGGTCGGCATTTCTCTGGCAATTGCTTTCATTCGCGGCATTGCGCGACGTGAGAAAGATACTATCGGAAACTTTTGGGTGGACCTGGTGCGATGTTCGCTTTGGGTACTGCTGCCAGCCTGTCTTCTGGGTGCGCTTTTGCTGGTGTGGCAAGGCGTCCCCCAAAATCTGAAACCGTATGACGTCGTAAAACTGGTCGAGCCGCAACAGGTGCAGGTTACGAACACTAACGGAAAACTCACCACGCAGACTGTTACAGATCAGCTGATCGCGCAAGGCCCTGTCGCGTCGCAAGAAATCATCAAGGAATGGGGTACGAACGGCGGAGGTTTTTTTAACGCTAACAGCGCCCACCCCTTCGAAAATCCTACACCGCTCTCGAATTTCATCGAGATGTTCTGCATCTTCGCGATTTCGTCAGCGCTTACTTACACGCTCGGCAGGATGACAGGTTCGCCGAAACATGGATGGGCAGTGTGGGCGGCAATGGCGCTTCTATTTCTCGCAGGCGTGAGCACAGCTTATTGGGCTGAAGCTCGCGGAAATCCGCTTCTTGCAGGAGTGGATCAGCACGCGAGTGCATCACAGGCCGGCGGGAACATGGAGGGAAAGGAAGTCCGCTTCGGTATAGCGAACACCGCCATCTTTGCAACTGCTACGACTGATGCCAGTTGCGGCGCGGTGAACGGGATGCATGATTCGTTTACTCCCCTGGGAGGTTTGGTCCCGCTCGTAAACATCATGCTGGGAGAAGTTATTTTTGGCGGAGTCGGAGCGGGGATGTACGGAATCCTCATCTTCGTCATTCTTTCGGTGTTCATTGCGGGGTTGATGGTGGGACGAACACCTGAGTACCTGGGCAAGAAGATCGAAGCTTATGACGTCAAAATGGCCATCCTGGCCATTCTTATCTTTCCATTAACCATCCTGATATTGGCCGGGATTTCGTCGATCTACGGCTTCGGCACATCAAGCATTGCCAATCCTGGTCCACATGGTCTCAGCGAGATTCTCTATGCATTCACCTCCGGCACGGGCAACAACGGCTCTGCTTTTGGCGGGCTGAATGCAAATACTCGCTGGTACAACATCACGATCGGCATCAGTACGCTGATCGGGCGATTTTTCATAATCATTCCGATGCTCGCAATCGCGGGAAACCTGGCGCGCAAAAAATATGTTCCTCCGTCACTCGGAACTTTCCCGGTTACGACACCACTCTTCACGGTGCTTCTGACAGGCGTGATCATCATTGTCGGCGCGTTGACCTTCTTTCCAGCACTCAGCCTCGGACCAATTCTCGAACACCTGTTGATGGGGGCAGGCAAAGCTTTCTAAAACTCTGACTATGGCTACGAAATCAAGAGCGGTTTGGGAATGGAAGATTGTCCGGCGAGCGCTTTGGGATTCGATCGTGAAGCTCAACCCGAAGCAAATGATGGGTAATCCTGTCATGTTTGTGGTCGAAGTTGGGAGCGTCATCACCACAGTGCTGCTGGTGCGCGAAGCGATGCACGGCCATTCAGGCTTCAAATTCAATCTGCAAATCACGCTTTGGCTATGGTTCACGGGACTCTTTGCCAATTTTGCAGAAGCCATGGCAGAAGGCCGGGGAAAGGCACAGGCCGACACGCTGAGGAAGGCCAAGTCGGAGACCCAGGCGCGACGATTGATTTCAGACGGCTGCGCGGAAATCGTGCCCAGCTCAAAATTACGCACTGGCGACGTGGTGCTGGTCAAGGCGTCTGAGTTCATCCCCGGCGATGGCGAAATCATTGAAGGGATCGCATCGGTGGATGAATCAGCGATTACAGGCGAGTCAGCACCCGTGATTCGGGAAGCAGGAGGCGATCGCTCGGCTGTAACCGGCGGCACCCGAGTACTGTCGGATTGGATCAAAGTTCGTATCACTTCCAATCCAGGCGAGACCTTTCTGGATCGGATGATTGCGCTCGTGGAAGGTGCAGAGCGGCAGAAGACTCCCAATGAAATTGCGCTCAACATACTGCTTGCTGGACTGACCATCATCTTCCTGCTCGCTGTAGTGACGCTGCAGCCGTTTGCCATTTACTCGGGGTCGCCACAGACGGTATTTGTCCTGGTTTCGTTGCTCGTATGTCTCATACCGACGACCATCGGGGGATTACTTTCAGCCATCGGCATCGCCGGCATGGATCGTCTCATCCAGCACAACGTATTGGCGATGTCGGGAAAGGCTGTGGAAGCCGCGGGCGATGTCAACACGCTTCTCCTCGATAAGACCGGCACCATCACGCTGGGAAACCGGCAAGCAGCGGAGTTCACGCCTGCTAATGGGGTGAGCGCGGCGGAAATGGCGGATGCCGCTCAGCTATCTTCGCTGGCCGACGAAACTCCTGAAGGACGATCCATCGTAGTGCTGGCCAAAGAAAAATATGGGTTACGCGGCCGCGACATGGCGGCATTGCATGCAAGGTTCGTTCCGTTCACTGCGCAGACCCGCATGTCCGGCGTGGATTTTGACGGAGTTGAGGTACGCAAAGGCTCGGCCGATGCCATCGATCGCTACCTGGCGAGTGGCGGGGCGGCAACGCCGGCCGACGTTCGGTCTAAGGTTCAAGAAATCGCGCGCTCAGGCGGGACACCGCTGGTTGTTGCTGAAAAACAAAGGGCACTGGGCGTAATTCATCTGAAGGATATCGTAAAGGGCGGTATGCGCGACCGCTTCTCTCAATTGCGCGCAATGGGAATTCGTACCGTCATGATCACTGGTGACAATCCGCTAACGGCGGCTGCCATCGCGCATGAGGCCGGAGTGGACGACTTCCTGGCGGAGGCCACACCTAAAGACAAAATGGATCTGATCCGGCGCGAGCAGAAAGACGGGAAGCTAGTCGCCATGACGGGTGATGGTACGAACGATGCTCCGGCATTGGCGCAGGCCGATGTCGGCGTCGCCATGAATACTGGAACTCAGGCCGCGAAAGAAGCCGGCAACATGGTGGATCTCGATTCCAATCCCACCAAGCTCATTGAGATCGTTGAGATTGGCAAACAGCTCCTGATGACGCGTGGTTCTCTCACAACATTTTCGATTGCGAATGACGTGGCCAAATACTTTGCCATTATTCCCGCCATGTTTGCCGCCACATTCCCTGTGTTGAATGCGCTGAACATTATGCATTTGAAAACGTCCGAGTCCGCGGTGCTGTCGGCGGTTATTTTTAACGCGTTGATCATTGTGGCCTTGATACCGCTGGCGCTGCGCGGCGTGAAATACCGGCCAATGGGCGCCGCCGCGTTGCTTCGCCGTAACCTGCTGGTTTACGGAATAGGCGGGATCATCATCCCGTTCATCGGAATCAAGCTGATCGATATCGTGATAACGCGCATCGGTTTGGCCTAGGAGCTCTGTGATGAAGAAAAACCTTGTAACTGCGATTCTCATGACGATTGCGACAATCGTCCTCTTTGGGATCATTTATCCATTCGTAGTCACCGCTCTTGCCCAGTTGTTGTTTCCTAAGCAGGCGAATGGACAACTCATCGGGCGCGGAGGTCAAGTTATCGGCTCCCGTCTAATCGGACAACCCTTTACGTCCGCACGCTACTTCCACCCGCGGCCTTCCGCTGCCGGCAACGGTTATGACGCGGCCAACTCTGGCGGATCGAACTTGGGGCCAACCAATCAGAAACTGGTGGATCGGGTAAAAACCGCGGTAGTGGCTGCACAGTCGGAAAACCCGAATGTCCCGGTGCCGGTTGATCTCGTCACCGCTTCTGGCTCTGGGCTCGATCCCGACATTTCCCCGGCAGCGGCCTCCTTCCAAGTGCCTCGCGTCGCACGTGCACGTGGCATCAGTGAAGAACGCTTATATGAGCTGGTGGCAGCACAACTCCAGACTCGAACGTTTGGCATTCTCGGAGAGCCGCGCGTGAACGTGCTTGAATTGAATCTTGCCTTGGATCAAATAGCTGGAAAATAAGGCTGATGTATTCTTCGCCCCCTCATCAAGGCGCGCACTAGAACTTGACGAGTATAGCCAAGTTCAGACGGTTTTCCGTCTCGCGAAGATCCGGCGTAAAGCCGTCTACGAGCGATCCCGCTGGGCCTTGATTGCCGCCTGGGGGAGTAACGCCACCCGGGCCTGAAAAATATGGGACGCTCGCCGCGCGATAGTTGTACTCCCAGCGAAAGGTAATGTATTGACTGGGCATGTAATCAAATGTTCCGGAGGCGTCCCAGGCCTTGTAAGGGTCGCCCGTATTCTCGGTGAAGTACGGCGTCCCTGAAGTGGCGGTGGCGCCATTGATTGGAGGCAAGAGCACAAGATAGCGCCCAGGATTATTGATCTTGCCGCCGCCTAGTGTCAGTCCGTACCTATCTTTCGCAAACCAAAAACGGTTGTACAACATGAAGCCGAGGAAGCTTTGCTTGGGCCAGACAACTCTTTGTCCATTGATGATCTTCACGGAATCGCCGGCGCAACTTACTCCTCCTCCATGCTCGCATCCTGCGTCGCCGGTAAGAGAAAATGCGGCTTTGCTGATGAACTTCACCGGATTGTCGTAGTACTTGATCTCGATGCTGTCGTCGGTGTGATAGCGGATCCGGCCCGGAGTGTTGAGCGCGTCTGCGCCCAAAGCGTACTCGTTCCCCAGAATCGACAGCCAGCCGTTCGGACGCCACAGGATTTGACCTCCAACGCCCGGCCGGTTGTTGAAGCGGCCGTAGGATTGCCACCCATTCACAAACCACGGTTCAATCTTCAGGTGTTCAGTTGGGAAGATCTGGACGCGCACTCCGTTGAAGAACCACGGCGTGTTCGATGAAACATACGACGGTTGGTAGGCCCAGTTGTCGAAGTTGTAATAGCTGAACAGACCGATATAGGACACGAAGATTCCCGCGTCCACGTTGATTCCGTGCAGCGCATTGAAATGGTATCCGCCATATGCCTCGGTCAGGTAGCGGTAAGCATCCGCGAGGTTCCATTGGCCACGCGAGGGGCTGGCATCGTTGCGTGGCGTCGTCGTTGAATACATGCCAAACTGAGTCATCAGGCGGGCGCGCACGTTGTCATAGTGAAAGTCGCCGCCTACGCCCAGCTGGGTCACCTGAACTTCGCTCGACCGAAAAACCTCGCTCGATCCGCTGATGGTGTCGTCTTTCGGGTGGTGGAAGTCGTAAATGTAATCGACATCAGCTCGAATCTCGGGTGTAAAAAACTTGCTGTCGAAAGCTGGCGTTTTCGTTCTCGGAGTGCCATTCAGCCAGGTCCAGTCCGCAAAGGCGAACGGTTCGGCTTTCTGAGGCTTCTCGGGCGTGGCGGCTTGCGAGACGGCTTTCATCTCTGGGACGAGCGCTTCGTGAGATGCAACAACGTCAGCTCCAGCTTCGTTGGCGGGAGTACTTTGCGGAATTGGTTGCGGGTTCGCGTTTTTTTCCAGGCGTTCGACTTTTGCCTTGAGTTCCTGGACCAATTGGCGGAGCTCGCGCACTTCGTCCGCACTGGCGGCATTTGACTGGTTGGTCGTTTCCTGTGCGCGGAGCGGGAAGGCACACAAGGCAGTTGCAATCACTGCTACTACGATTCGCATAGCTCTTTCTCCCGTGGAGCGGGTTGCGCTTGAGGACAGGGTGGTCTCGTGTGCCGCATCGTCGCAGGTTGTAAACCGCCGTTTCCTTGTAGTCACTGCAAGTACCACCTTTCAAGCATGAAGATGCGCCCAATCCGCAGTTTGGTGACAGGGTCAACCCCCAATTTGAATACGGAAAGCGTAAAGGGGGAGTAAAGAGTCCGTTAAGAAGTCGTAAAAAGAGGCCAGCAGCCGATCTTATGAACATACAACGTACGTTTTACAGTTTCCTTATTTGACAAGTGATGCAATGAAGGCATGGCAACAGGCAACATCGTGGCCGACGCATTCGCCGTGGTTACAGGAGTAAGCATGGCATTCCTGTTGTGTTGCTTTCGAGCCTT
>Ga0193730_1000380_pt1 | contig 13446 bp, 11 predicted proteins | sample U1a1metaG_FD_144919 | JGI IMG/M metagenome (GOLD analysis project Ga0193730, IMG submission 144919) | Soil microbial communities from a riparian zone of the East river system, Colorado, United States - U1a1 | ecosystem: Environmental > Terrestrial > Soil > Riparian zone | place: USA: East River...
AGCATTGTCGCAACGGCCAGTGCGAAAAGATGTGGCAATGACGGGCGAGATTACTTTGCGGGGAAATGTTTTGCCCGTGGGCGGGATCAAAGAGAAGATGCTCGCCGCTCGCCGCGCGCGGGTCACGAAAATTATTCTTCCTGCTCAGAACCGCCGCGACATCGATGAACTGCCGAAGGAACCCTTCAAAGACATAAAGTTCGTGTTCGTCGAGAATATGCGACAGGTCTTTCGTGAAGCTTTAAAAGAAAGGGTGGCCCCAGCCGTGGGAACAAGTACGCGGCCAACTCGTCTGCCCCAGGCCGCCAGCGGACGAAATGTCTAGGAAGAAGTCCGGAAAGAATGCCGCCGTCACTTCCTCCGCAAGGCGAACTGATATCGTTCGCCGCGCCGACAAAATTGGCGGGCAACTCACCCAGTCCTGAGGCATCTACTTAAGGCTGGAAACAACTCGCCGAGGCCATTTTTGGCGGGTTACAATGGTTTGACACCCCCCGACCCGTGTGATAACCTCCGGATGCAAGTGGCTGATTTTCAGCCATAAATTCGGAACTTTTCCGCGTTCCGTATTGTTTTACTAGTAGTGAATGCCCGCAGTGCGACTCGGTGGAAGTCGCAGTCGTGGATTCGCCCAGCAATAACAGAGGAGAATAGCGATTGATGACCCGTACCCGTCTTGGTTTAGCTCTAAGTGCCGTATTTGCCGCCGGAACTCTATTTTACCCCGCAATCATTCAAGGCCAGGGCTTAGGCGTTTCTTCAGCCCGCGATATTCCAGATGAAGTTCAGAAGACCCAGCCGCGCGTTGATCAAGTAATCGAACGCGCTGAAGCTTTCTTCAAGCAAGGCAAATTAAACCTCGAAGACAACAAGCGCGACGCCGCCCGTTCGGATTTCGATAAGGCGGTCGACGAGATTCTCATGTCGGGAATGGACGTGCGCGCTAATCAGAAACTGCAGAAGTTTTATCTTGAGTTGGTTGAGCGCATCTATCGCGAAGAGGTGCCTGTTCTTCAACAGCAGCCGCAGCAGACTGTTGCACCGGTCGTCGCTCAGGATGCTGCGACCGCTAATTCGGACAAAGTTGAGCAGGTTGCTAAGCTTCAGCAACCCAAACAGGTCCAAATTGGTTTCCGTCAACAGGGCTTTGATGCTTCCCCGCTCGATCCACTGAGTAAGCTGATTCTCAACGATGAGGAGAAGAAGGTTTCTGAATCAGATATCGCCCAACTCGAGCAGGCGAAGAATGCGCTGGACTTTAACTTCACGATCAATCCGCTGATTCAGCAGTACATTAATTACTACCAGGGCCGCGGACGTTCCACGATGGAAGCCGGTCTGCGCCGGTCGGGCCGTTTCATGAAGATTGCCCGCGAGACGTTTCGGCGTGAAGGTGTACCCGAGGACATTGTCTGGTTAGGCCAGGTTGAGAGCGCGTGGAGTCCTAAAGCTCGTTCGTGGGCGGCGGCTTCAGGTCTATGGCAGTTTGTTCCCAGCTCCGGGGCCCAATATGGTTTGAGACAGACCGCCTGGGTGGATGAGCGAAACGGAATTGAAAAGCCGACCGCTGCATCTGCCCGGTACCTCAAGGATTTAGCGAGACGATATAACGGTGATTGGCTACTCGCTATGGCTGCCTATAATACTGGTGCACTCAATGTTGATCGTGGCATCTCGCGTGCGGGCGAAGCGAATTACTGGAAGATTTATCCTTACATCGCGCAGGAGACGAGGAACTATGTTCCGAATATTCTCGCGGTGATCATGATTGCGAAAGATCCTGAGAAATACGGATTCCATGGCATTCGTCCCGAAGCGCCCATGTCTTTTGAGACGATTCCGGTTCAATCTGCGACCAGCCTGCGTCTGGTTGCGGACATGACCGACAGTAACGTGGACTACCTGCAATCGCTAAACCCGGAACTGCGCCGAGACACGACACCACGCGGGGAGTCTTATAACCTGCGCGTGCCTGCGGGAAAAGGAAAGCAACTTGCCTCTCTGCTGAAGCGCGTGTCGCCCGATAGCCGTGATTCCGCACGGGTGATTTCAGTGGCGCCCGGTGAAGATCTCCAATCGGTTGCTAATCGAACCGGCGTCAGCGTCGCTACACTGCAGGCGATGAACAGCGGCGTCGATCTGAAATCAACGACCAAGCTGGTGGTTCCCAATACTAATCTGCGTCTGACTAACTGGCGACGTGGAGCGAATACGCCGGATAGTTCAAATGCTGCTGGTCTCAACAAGGTACGCGCACGCAAAGGCGATACGATTGCCAAGATTGCTGCCGCACATAAACTCGCGGTTGACGAAGTCGCACGACTTAACGGAATTGCTCCAAACGTTGAGCTACAAGCAGGGCAGGAAATCAAACTGCCCGGAACCACCGCGCCGGCCACCTCCGGACCGCGAAGGAGATAACTAGAAACTACTCTGGAAAAACAAGCGACCTGAACTGTCGCTTCGAGCACTTGCAAGGCGCGCTTCTCTTCGAGGCGCGCTTTGCTCGTTTTTACGGGCCGCAATAACCACGCGTTGGCAACTTTAGAGTTAAGAGAATTTGATTCTGTTCTTACCCTCACATGCTCTTCCGTACTCTATCCGCCGCTGTTTACGGTATCGACGCGAACCTGGTCGATGTCGAAGTCGATCTAACCCCCATTCGTAACGAAACCGACACGCCGGCATCGGTGATTATTGTTGGCCTGCCCGATCTCGCAGTGCGCGAATCGCGCGAACGCATTCGCGCCGCGATCAACAACAGCGCATTCTTTTTCCCGTTCCACAAGACGACGATTAACCTCGCTCCGGCTGATGTGCGCAAGGAAGGCGCCAGTTTCGACCTGCCAATCGCGCTTGGAATACTCGGAGCAAACGGCGACCTCACCGGCGCTGAACACCTGACGGACATCCTATCGGTTGGAGAGCTTTCGCTCGATGGCCGGGTCCGGCCCATACGCGGTGCGTTGCCCATCGCACTGCGCGCGCGCCAGTCACAAACCAAACATCTCTTGTTGCCGGATGAGAATGCGAAAGAAGCTGCCGTGGTCTCCGGCATTAACGTGCATGCGGTTTCTGATTTGCGGGGCGCGGTCGATCTAATCGGCGCCATTCGATCAGAAACACCGCCGGCGCCGATTCGGATCGATCCATCTGAGATCCTGATTCATGACGATCACTACAGCGTCGACTTTCGTGAGGTGCGAGGACAACAGGCTGCAAAACGAGCACTGGAAGTCGCCACCGCCGGCGGGCACAACATTCTGTTAATTGGTCCGCCCGGGTCCGGCAAGACGATGCTGACGAAGCGGCTCCCCACGATTTTGCCGCCTTTGGAATTCGAAGCTGCACTGGAACTAACCAAGATTCATTCGGTCGCCGGCCTCACCGGACGAGCGGGTTTAGTCACACATCGCCCGTTTCGATCGCCTCATCACACCATCAGCGACGCGGGGTTGATCGGCGGCGGCGCAGTTCCCCGGCCGGGTGAGGTTTCTCTTGCGCACCAGGGAGTTCTCTTTCTCGATGAACTGCCGGAATTCGATCGCAGCGTGCTGGAAGTTCTGCGTCAGCCTCTCGAGGATCAGAAAGTAACGATCAGTCGCGCGGCGATGTCTTTGACCTTCCCTTCCTCATTCATGCTCGCCGCAGCAATGAATCCGTGTCCTTGCGGCTTTTGGAATGACCCGACTCGCGAATGCCGCTGCACGCCTTTACAGATTCAACGATATGTCGGACGCATCTCCGGACCTTTATTGGATCGCATCGACATTCATGTCGACGTACCGGCGGTTAAGTTTCGGGAATTGACTGGTGACCCACCGCCGGACGTCGAAGACTCTGCTTCTATTCGCCACCGCGTCATCATAGCGCGCAACCGTCAACGTGAACGATTCGCAAGTGATGGAGTTTTCTCAAACGCAGCAATGACACCGCGCCTGATTCGCAGTTACTGTCGCATCGACACTGAGAGTGAAACGATGCTCGAAAAGGCGATGGGGCGATTGGGATTGTCAGCGCGTGCCTACGATCGCATTCTAAAGGTCAGCCGGACCATCGCCGATCTGGAAAACTCGGACGAGATTCAATCCGCCCACGTGGCTGAGGCTGTTCACTATCGCTCGCTTGACCGCACCTACTGGACCTAAAAACTCAGCTATCTCTTCAGACCTGGGACTTAAAATTCGTTCCTCATAAGAGGGTGCGGGTTCGACTCCTGCCCCTCGCACGAATCATTTCAATATAACTTACAAGCAACCAATGAGCAGAACTGAGTTTGCGACAACGGACTTTAGTCCGTTGCGGGGCCAGTTTTTCGCTTGAATTGCTAAGGATTTCGTCGATTCGTTCTCCCCACCTCCTTATCCCAGAATGAAAGCTCAGTTTTAGCAGGAATCACACACCCTTCTGTAACTAACGAGAGACAGTATGCGGCTAAAATCTATTCCTTCCAGTGTTGAGTAAAATCGAGATAGGTTGAGCCAGGATTATTTGCGACAGCTCGGCTGGACCAAAGTAGAATCGCAATCACTTGGAGGTTCACCATGGAATTCAAAAGAAATGGAACACAGCCTTCCGCCAAAGGGCCGGAAGAATATTTCACCGGCACGGTGCGGACTGATCCATTGTTTGAAGCGCCCGATCCGGCACGCGTGCGTGGCGCGAGCGTGACGTTTGAGCCGGGCGCACGCACCGCGTGGCACTGGCATCCGCTGGGGCAGACGCTCATTGTCACCGCGGGCTGTGGCTGGGTACAGAGTGAAGGCCAGCAGAAAGTCGAAGTTCGTCCCGGCGATGTGATCTGGTGCCCGCCGAAAGAGCGACACTGGCACGGCGCGACCCCAACGACGACGATGACACACATCGCGATTCAAGAGGCGCTTGACGGCAAGGTGGTCGAATGGATGGAGAAAGTAAGCAACGAACAGTATCGCTCATAATTGATAGGCGCCTCTGGCGGGATCTTAGGAAACGACAATGGCAAGAGTATTCATTACCGGCTCGGCAGACGGACTTGGGCAGTTGGCGGCAGATGCACTGATCGCCCAAGGCCACAAGGTTGTACTCCATGCACGCAATGAGAAGCGGGGACTGGAGGCTCTGGACAAAGTGCCCGGCGCAGAAACGGTGGTAACAGCCGACCTCCGTAGTGTGGACGAAACAAAACGGCTAGCTTCAAAAGTGAATGCCTTGGGGAAGTTCGACGCAGTTATTCATAACGCGGGCGTCTATCAAGCCCCGTCAGAAGAGATACTCGCCGTCAACACATTAGCTCCCTATATCCTTACGTGCCTCATCGAAAGACCGAAACGGTTAATCTACCTAAGCTCCGGAATGCATATCGACGGACGATCAAAGCTAGAAAGTTTCAAAACCGACTTCAGCCGCATCACCTACTCTGATTCGAAGTTGCATGTGCTGATGCTTTGCCTCGCCGTGGCCAGGAAGTGGCCCGGAGTTTACGCCAACGCAGTCGATCCCGGTTGGGTTCCCACGAAGATGGGCGGGAAAGGTGCGCCCGATGACTTGCAAAAAGGATTTGAGACGCAGGTGTGGCTTGCTGAAAGCAACGAGAGATATGCAAAAGAGAGCGGTCGATATTTTCATCATCAAAAAGAAAGCCGCTATAACCCCGAGGCTGGTGATGTCGAGTTGCAGGAAAGATTTCTAATTCTGTGCAAAGAGATTACCGGTGTTTCTTTTAATTGAAATTTACTGACGGATTGAGGGTAGACCATAAGGAGAAGCTTTTGAAAACGGTGACATTAAACAACAGCGTCGAGATGCCAATCCTCGGCTTTGGAGTCTTCCAGATCGCAGATCCGGCCGAGTGTGAGCGGAGCGTTTCCGACGCTCTCGAAGTGGGCTATCGGCTGATCGACACCGCGGCGTCGTACGGGAATGAGCAGTTCGTAGGAAACGCGATCAAGAACAGCGGGATAAAGAGAAAAGAGCTTTTCATAACCACCAAACTCTGGATCGCGGACACGGGCTACGAAAAGACAAAAGCAGCCTTCGACCGTTCGCTGCAGCGGCTGCAACTCAGCTATCTCGACCTATACCTGATCCATCAGCCCTACGGAGACGTTTACGGATCATGGCGAGCCATGGAAGAGCTTTACCGTGAACGCCGCATAAGAGCGATCGGTGTAAGCAACTTCCACCCTGACCGAGTGATGGATTTCCTCATGCAACAGGATATCCCGCCAGCCGTCAACCAGATCGAGACCCATCCCTTTCATCACCAGGTCGAGACGCAAAAATTCCTTCAGGAGAACAATATCCAGATCGAGTCGTGGGGGCCTTTCGCAGAGGGAACGAGGTGCTGTCCTCGATATCAGCGAAGCACGGCAAAACAGTCGCGCAGGTGATCGTCCGTTGGCTGACACAGCGGGATGTTGTCGTTATTCCGAAATCGGTACACAAGGAGCGGATGGCAGAGAACTTCGACATCTTGGGATTTGATCTGGACACGTCAGATATGGAAGCGATCGCTGCGCTGGATACCGGACAAAGCCTCTTCTTCGATCATCGTGATCCGGCGATGGTGAAATTCCTGAGCGAGGCAAAACGGAATACTTGAGCGTAATCAGTAGGGAGATTGATATGCCAGAGGTAATTGTTGTCATCGGACCAGGACAAATTGGTCAAGCAATCGCGCGGCGGGTCGGAGTAGGTAAGCACATCGTGCTGGCGGACATGCGTCAGGAGAACGCCAATTCAGCGGCGGAAGTCATGGCGAACGCTGGGTATGAGGCGAGCGTCGCGACTGTTGACGCCTTTCCGATGACCGACTACGATTCGTAGGGGACTCCTTGAAATGCTAGACTCTCTCCAGGCAAGTTGCTTAGACGGGCACTAGATTGTTTACAACCAGAGGACGATTTAATGTCGTGGATTACTTTACAAACGGCTTCCGGACCAGAAGAGTACCAGATTAGCGACTTGGACGAAATAGTCTACTGGAAAACGGAAAATGGAATGATAGCAGTTGGTTACATGGACATGGTTTCAGGACCCATTAGTCTGAGCGACTTAGAAGCTTGTTGGATGAAACGACCAGAGATTGTTCATGAATCTCTGGGGCAGCGACCGACCCTCCTTCCTAACGCAAACTGTTAGCTTGTGATGGACGCAAAATAACAGTTTGCGTTACGGTTCAACGCTTCCGCGTTTTTCGATTTTTGCCCATGTATCGCGCAGGCCGATCGTCCGATTGAATACCAATTTGTTCGCCGAGCCCCCAGAATTTTCGTCAACGCAATAATAACCCAGCCTTTCAAACTGATATTTTGTCCCGCGCTCTGCGTCCCGCACACTCGGTTCTATTTGGCAATCGTCCAATACCTGTAACGAATCGGGATTCAGATTTTCGGTAAAGTCATGTCCTTCCGGAACGGCGTTAGGATCTTCTTTAAGAAAAAGATTGTCGTAGAGACGAACCTCGGCTGAAAGAGCGTGAGCCGCTGAAACCCAGTGAATAGTGGACTTTACCTTTCGACCATCGGGTGTAGTACCACCGCGGGTAGCCGGATCGTAAGTGCAACGCAGCTCTACAATCCTGCCGCCGCTGTCTTTAATGACTTCTTTACAGGTTATTAAGTACGCATACCGCAAGCGCACCTCGCGACCAGGGGCGAGCCGGTAAAACTTTTTCGGCGGGTCTTCACGAAAATCATCTTCTTCAATAAAGATCGTCTTTGAAAAAGGAACTTTGCGGCTTCCCGCGGAACTATCTTCGGGGTTGTTGATTGCATCCATTTCTTCCACGAGGTCGTCTATGTAGTTTTCGATGACCACGCGGAGAGGTTTCTGCACACACATCACCCGCGGAACAATCTGATTTAAGTCTTGGCGCAGGAAGTATTCGAGCTGCTGTAGCTGAGTAATGCCGTTCGTCTTCGAGACCCCAACACTTCCGACGAAGCTTCGAATGGCTGTCGATGTATAACCACGCCGGCGCATTCCCGAGAGCGTAGGCATACGCGGATCGTCCCAGCCTTCTACGTGTCCGTCTTCAACCAACTTCAATAGCTTGCGTTTGCTAAGCAGAGTGTGGGTCAGTGAAAGCCGGTCGAACTCATATTGCCGCGAAGGGAAGATGCCAAGGTTTTCGATGAACCAGTTATAGAGATGACGATTATTGTCGAACTCCAGAGTGCACATCGAGTGTGTCACCCGCTCAATCGAATCCGACTGGCCATGCGCGTAATCGTACATCGGGTAAATACACCACTCATCACCCGTACGATGATGCTCCAGATGGAGGATTCGATACATGACTGGATCGCGCAGACTAAGGTTTGGAGAGCGCATATCGATCTTTGCACGCAGCGTTCGCATGCCATCCGCGAACTCCCCCTTTTTCATTCGCTCGAAAAGATCGAGATTCTCTTCGACAGAACGATCGCGGTAAGGGCTATTCTTGCCGGGCTCCGTCAACGTGCCACGATACTCGCGAATTTCGTTAGCGCCGAGATCACAGACAAAAGCTTTTCCCTCCTTAATTAATTGAATGGCCCAATCGTAGAGTTGTTGGAAGTAATCAGAGGCATAGAAGAGACCGTCCCACTGGAAGCCTAGCCACTGCACGTCTGCCATGATGGCATCAACGTACTCGGTTTCTTCTTTAGATGGATTGGTGTCGTCAAACCGCAAGTTGCACTTACCGCCAAACTCTGCGGCCAATCCGAAGTCGAGGCAGATGGCTTTGGCATGGCCGATGTGCAAGTAGCCGTTTGGCTCTGGAGGAAATCGGGTTTGTACACTACCTCCATGTTTGCCGCTGGCGATGTCCGCGATCATGATGTCTCGAATAAAATTCGAAGACCCATCATCAGTTGATCGCAATTCTGCAGAAGTCTCAGTCGATTCAGTTTCGATACTCACTTTAATGTGTTCTCCGGTTTGATTTAATAGTTCAGTTTACAAAAGATGCTGGTCAGGGTCATCTCGCGGGCGGCACTACTCCGGGAAAACCAAACCGCAGAGGACGCAGAGGTTGCACGGAGAAAACCAGAATTATTCGTTGACAGCAGCAGTTCAGGTGAGGGAGCGGACTCGCCTTAATACTTCTTCCTCGCCGAGGTTTTGCGCGACCAGGAAAAGATCCGGACTCGTTGTTAGTCCGGTCATAGCGATCCTGATTGCATTGCTCACCTGCCCGATCGAGCCAGCAAAACTTTCCGGATTTTTCTTGTATTGCCCGGCAGTTGGTGCGAAGCCGTGGTCGAAGGCCAACTTCCGGATCTGCTCGAACCAGGCCTCTTTGTTATCCTCATGACGATACGAATCGGCAAAGCCCTTCGCCAATTTGACGACCATGTCAGATCCAACTGGAGCGAAGCGTGGATCTGAAGCATCATTCACTGGGGGAAAAAGCTCCTGAAAGTACAAACCGTACGCTGCGCGGAACTCGTTCCATTTCGCCAGATCCTTACGTTGCACAGCGGGATTTCGCTCGTTCGCAAAAATGCGATGAACCTGCGGCAAATTCCCGGTTAGAACTGTGGACAGCTCAGGATCATTCTCCTGAGCCCAGGTAAGCAAACTTTCCAATGCCTCTTCGATGGGAAGTTGCGCTATGAACTCGCGGCTGATCGATTCAAGCTTCACCAGATCGAAGATCGGACCAGCTACTCCGCAGTCACTTAAACTGAGAGCCGCGGAAGCAGATTCTTCAAACGTCATTTCAGCAAATCTGCTATTGGCAAGTCCTCTTAAGTAATGCAGCACCGCAGCTGCTGGATAACCCGAGTCGATGTAAAACGCGACGTCGGCCTCGTTATCTTTTCGCTTGCTCAGCTTGCGCCGGCTCGCTCCGTCGAATTTCATCAGCGGAGCGATATGGGCATACGGTATTGGTTTGAAACCAAGTGCGTTGAATAGTTGCAGATGCACCGGCACTGAAGAGATCCACTCTTCACCTCGAAGTACCACCGTGACTCTCATCAACGTATCGTCAACCACGTGAGCAAAGTGGTAAGTAGGAAGTCGCGGAGATTGATCGCTGCTCTTCAACAAGACGATGTCGTTCACATTGTCCTGATGCTCGATACGACCGCGAATTAGATCAACGAACTCCACGCGTCCCGATCCACCATCTGGTGAACGAAACCGAATCGTATAAGGCTGTCCGGCTTCGAGTCGGCTCATGACCTCATCCTGCGAAAGATCTCGACAGCGCACCCATGAACCGTAATAGCCCGTCTGGAGCTTTGCTGCATTTTGTTCTTCAGTCATCTGGGCCAGCGCTTGACGAGTGCAAAAACACGGATAGGCGTGGCCGTTCCGCATCAACTCTCGCGCGTAGGTGTGATAGATCCGCTCTCGCTTTGACTGTTCGTACGGTCCCCACTTTGAATTCGAGTCGTTCTCGTCTGACTCTATGTCGAAGTATTTGAATCCGCGTGCAAACTGTTCGCGCGAACCGGGGGCTTCCCGGGCCTGGTCGGTGTCTTCGATTCTAATAAAGTACGAACCACCGGAATGGCGCGCAAGATTCCTGCCAAGATTGGCGGTGTAGACGCCCCCGGTGTGCAAAAAACCCGTTGGGCTTGGAGCAAAGCGCGTCACAATCGCGCCGGGCGGAAGATCGCGTGGGGGATAGGAAGATTCCCAATGCGATGGCTCTGGTAGTTCCGCATCAAATAACGTGTTAATGAACTCTGCAATAAGCATAGATTAATCGATCCAAACGAAGCAGGATGTTTCCTGATCCTTTCGCACTCGATCTATTGGGAACACTTGATTGTGCATTACAACGTAGATGCCCGGATCAAGTATCCGAACTGCAAACAGACTCTCCGTAAGATTTTGCAAACCATCGCTTCCTTCAAACCCAAGTGGAATCATCGCACCCGTTAACACAATCGGAATCTTCAGCGCAGTCAGGGCTTTCTTCAAATAGAGACCGGTCTGAACCATTGTATCCGTACCGTGAACGATTACGACTGGTGAGGGCTCGCCTAACATTTGTCTGATGAGGCCAAGGATCTCGCTGCGGTCAGCTTCAGTCATTTCCAAACTGTCTTTATTCATCAGCGGCGTCACGCGGACATCGGAATCGGGAAGGCGCAACCGACCCAGGTATCGATCGATTTTGCCATCTAAGTTTTCTACCGTGCTGGTCCGCTCGGAATAGACTTTTTCAATTGTGCCACCCGTCGTGATCACGTTGATCTTCAGCATCGTCGGATTCGTCCTTGAACAGCTCGATTCAATTCGGCTCATCAACATCTTAACAAATCATCAGCTCCAACGTTCTTGGGAATCCCCAAAGTCTGGGAGAGGTAGTCTAGCGTCTCTCTTGCCCGACAGGCGCAACAGGAAGCACGGCTGATCCCTTTTGAAGAACCGTAATGACAGACTTGAGTTGGGGTGAGGCTTGAGATTTTGCGATTCTCAATCGCTTCGCCAGGACAGAAGTTCCCCGCGCCCAGATTCGAATATGGGGCCAAGATGGTGGCCTTACGTGTTGATAGGAAGCCAGCCGAAGCGATACCTTGACGACCGCTTGGCGCGTAAGTACTGGCTCATATCGTCTCGTCAGACTACGTGGTACCCTCTCCGCCGTTCTTAAAATCCGTTGACCGTAAGGTCGTGTGGGTTCGACTCCCACCCTCGGCACCAATTAAATCAACTACTTTACAGTTGATCTCTCCAGATGCTCGATCGATTCGCAACGGACTAATTGATGATCGAATGGTAGCGATCATTCGTTTCATTCATGGCTTGAACATCAAGACAGTCAACTCTTAAGGAGTAGCGCTTCTGGCATTCAAATCAACGCAACGAACTAGGTATAAGGTACACCGATTGCCAGCGTTCATCGCCACAAGCATCACAACTCACTTAGCAACAACAACTTCGATGTAGTGTTAGTAATGTCGACCGGGATTCAAGCGCGAGTTGGGGCCAGGATGGGGGCCCCCCAAAGGTGAAAGCGCAACAGCCTTAACTCCGTTGCGCGTGCGTCTTCAGACAGAAAATCGGTAAGGGAAGCGCGTGCTAGCTTGCACGTAGCGTCTCGGCCTGAACCTTCCCTCGAATCGAGAATAATGTGACTTTCCCGAAAAAAATCGTGATCAGATTAGAGACCAAAATCTAAACCTTAGGTGTCTTCTCTTCCGTCGATGAATTTACAACCGACATGATGTGCAACGACATAGCAGAGGAATCATAACTTGATGGACTTGCGATCCCCGACCTTGAGTTTTGTGCGCTGAGCTCGTGATGCACGTTCGCGAACATAATCCTCAGCCTGATCAAGGTCGTACGAACCAAAGGACAGTTCAACGCCCGGATCGACAATTAACAGATAATCCCCGGGCGCAGCATAAATCCTGAAGGTCCCTTCATTGGATATTCGCGCAGAAAACCAAGTGAGCGGAGCGCGCCACAGGACCTCCCACTACTCTCGTCATTGGTGCTTAACCCAAAGAGCGTCGCCGGCAGTAACTCTGCAAGCGGCACCGTGTCCCTGACCGGGCCGGCGCCACCGGGAGGTATCACCGTAACGATTACCGGAGATAATTCAGTCGCCAACTCGCCGCCGACCGTGGCTATTGCCGGAGGCGCCGACACGGGCACATTTACGATTGGAACCAGCGAGGTCACAACTACGACCAGCGTTCACTTCGATGCGACGTGGAACGGGATAACCAGGAAAACGACTCTCACCGTGCTTCCATTTGCTTTGAAGTCCGTTATCGTCACCCCAGCCAGTGACAATGTGGCCGCTGCAGTTCCCGACAATCTGACGGTCCCTGAAGGATCAAGCAGCACCACGTTCCCAATTGCTACCACGGCGGTTGACGATGACGCGCTGACAACTATTACAGCCACGTTCGCGGGAGCGACGAAGACCGACACGCTCACGGTGAAGCAGCCCATTGTGAAATCGGTGAAGTTCACTCCTGCCAGTCTTACCGGCGGCGCGCCTACAACCGGGACGATTACTTTGAGCGGCGTTGCGCCTGAGGGCGGGACCACGGTCTCGATTAGCAGCAACAACTCCTCTGCGACCGTTCCGCCGAACCTGATCGTAGCCGCAGGAGCAACTACGGCAACCTTTTCCATCACGACAATTCCGGTCGCCTCAGACACGGCGGTAAGCATCAGCGCCATGGCTGAGGATACAATTGCCAGGACCGCTACGCTCACGGTTAAGACGCCGGCGCCGACATCGGTCTCGCTCAGTCCTTCATCGCCCACGGGCGGGTCATCATCCAACGGGACAATAAATCTCAGCGGCGCCGCGCCCTCAGGTGGAATCGAGCTGGCTATCTCGAGCAGCGACAGCGTGGTTGGTCTACCCAGCATCATCGCAGTACCTGAGGGGCAGAGTATGGCGAGCTTTGTGGCCACGACTATTCCAGTGGCAGCAAATCATGTCGCCGGCATTTCAGTTTCGCGAAACGGCGTGACTCGCATCGCGAACCTCAC